>Ga0302320_10001770_pt1 | contig 51728 bp, 44 predicted proteins | sample Bog_T0_3_FD_202130 | JGI IMG/M metagenome (GOLD analysis project Ga0302320, IMG submission 202130) | Peat permafrost microbial communities from Stordalen Mire near Abisko, Sweden - Bog_T0_3 | ecosystem: Environmental > Terrestrial > Soil > Wetlands > Peat | place: Sweden: Abisko, Stordalen Mire...
TAGTGCCGGTTCTTGGTCTCGTACTCCACGTGCGCCGTCGCGATCGTGATGCCGCGCTCGCGCTCTTCCGGAGCGTTGTCGATCGAATCGAACGAACGGAAGACGTTCTTCGGGTTGTGCTTCTGCAGCACCTTGGTGATGGCCGCCGTCAACGTCGTCTTGCCGTGATCAATGTGACCAATCGTTCCCACGTTCACGTGCGGCTTTGTGCGATCAAACTTTTCCTTGCCCATAAAAGTCCCAACTCCCTTTCATAGCTTTTACTGCCCGTTTCAACTCGGGGCGCCGGCCATCCGGCTCCAGCCCCAAAAAACTGTCTTCCTGCTACTTGCCCAGCGACCTGCCGATAATTTCGTCGGCAATCATGCGCGGAGCCTCTTCATACCTTGCAAACTGCATTGAATACGATGCGCGACCCTGAGTGGACGAGCGAATGTCGTTCACGTAGCCGAACATTTCCTTCAGCGGCACAATCGCCTTGATGACTTGTGAACCGGCGGCATGCTCCATGCCCTCGATGCGCCCGCGGCGCGAGTTGATGTCGCCGATGATGACGCCCATGAACTCCTCGGGGACGGTGACCTCAACGGCCATTACCGGCTCCAGAAGAACGGGGTGGGCCTTGCGCGCTGCTTCCTTGAAAGCGATGGAGCCGGCAAACTTGAAGGCCATTTCGTTGGAATCCACTTCGTGATAGCTGCCGTCGTACAGAGTCACCTTGATGTCCACCAGCGGGTAGCCGGCCAGGATGCCCAACTCCAGCGCCCCCTGCACGCCCTGATCGATGGGCTTGATGTACTCCTTGGGAATCGAACCGCTCTTGATGGCGTTGATAAACTCGTAGCCCGCACCCGGCGTGTTGGGTTCGACGCGCAGCTTGCAGTGGCCGTAGTTGCCCGAGCCGCCGGTCTGGCGAATGTACTTGCCCTCGGCCTCGGCCTTCTTGCGGATGGTCTCGCGGAAAGCAACTTTTGGCTCGCCCACATTGGCCTCGACCTTGTGCTCGCGCCTCATACGGTCGACCAGAATCTCCAGATGCAACTCGCCCATGCCGCTGATGATTGTCTGCCCGGAATCTTCATCCGTCCGCACCTTGAAGGTGGGATCCTCATCGGCCAGCCGCGCCAGCGCAACGCCCATCTTCTCCTGATCGGCCTTGGTCTTGGGCTCGATAGCCACAGAGATAACCGTCTCCGGAAAAGTGATGGCGCCCAATGCGATGGCGTGATGCGGATCGCACAGCGTATCGCCCGTCTTCAGTTCCTTCATGCCCACGCAGGCGCAGATGTCGCCGGCCATGATCTCGCTCATGTCCTCGCGCTTGTCGGCGTGCATCTTCACCAGCCGGCCAATGCGCTCCGTCTTGCCTGTGCGGGGGTTCAGCACCATATCGCCGGTTTTGAGCGAGCCCGAATATACCCGGACAAAGCCCAGCTTGCCAAAAGGATCGTTGATGATTTTGAAGGCCAGGGCGGCAAGCGGTTCATTGTCGTCCGCCTTGCGCTTCTCTATATGATCGAGATGGCGGGGATCGACGCCCTCGACCGGAGGCTTGTCCAGGGGGCTGGGAAGGTAATCCACCACCGCGTCCAGAAGCGTCTGGATACCTTTGTTCTTGAAGGCGCTTCCGCACAGCACCGGGAATATCTTCAAATCGATCGTGGCCTGGCGAATGCCGGCTTTCAGCTCGGCAATCGTCGGCGTTTCACCCTCGAGAAACTTTTCCAGAAGCACGTCGTCGGACTCTGAAATGATCTCGATCAACTGCAGGCGAAAGGCTTCGGCCTTCTTTAGCAGATTGGCGGGAATCGGCTCGATGGAAAACTCCGCGCCCAGGGTTTCGTCGTGCCAGAGAACGGCCTTCATCTCGATCAGGTCGATGACGCCCTTGAAATTCGCCTCGGCGCCGATGGGAATCTGCAGCGCTACGGGCCGCGCTCCCAGGCGCTTGCGGATGGTGTCCAGAACGTGTTCGAAATCAGCGCCGTTCTTGTCCATCTTGTTCACAAAGCAAATGCGCGGCACTTTGTACTTGTCGCCCTGCCGCCATACGGTTTCCGACTGCGGCTGCACGCCGCTCACCGAATCAAACAGCGCCACCGCGCTGTCTAAAACTCTCAGGCTGCGCTCCACCTCGGCCGTAAAGTCCACGTGGCCGGGGGTGTCAATGATGTTGATGAGGTAGTCGTTCCAGGTGCAGGTCGTGGCCGCCGAAGTAATCGTAATGCCGCGCTCCTGCTCCTGCTCCATGTAGTCCATGGTCGCCGTGCCCTCATGCACTTCGCCGATGCGGTGCGTGATGCCCGTATAAAACAGGATGCGCTCCGTCGCTGTCGTCTTCCCGGCGTCGATGTGCGCCATGATTCCGATGTTCCGGCAGCGATTTAGAGGTACGGTGCGAGCCACGGTTACTACTTCCTTGCGGGTGCATTCAACCCGCGGTTCTGAAACTTCAACAATTCAACAACTTTGGGTACCCCATCCTCGCCGCGTTCTTGTTTTTGCGGCCAGGGTGAGGACCGAATCTTCTCCGCTTACCAGCGGTAGTGAGCAAAGGCCTTGTTGGCCTCGGCCATGCGGTGCACGTCTTCCTTCTTCTTCATCGCCGCGCCGCGCCCGTTGGCCGCATCCAGCAGCTCGTTGCCCAGCTTGTCGGTCATGCCCTTTTCGCCGCGGCTGCGGCCATAGGTAATCAGCCAGCGAATGGCCAGCGAGGTGCGCCGGTCGGGATTGACCTCGATCGGCACCTGATAATTGGCGCCGCCCACGCGGCGGGTCTTCACCTCAAGCAGCGGCTTGCAGTTCTCCACCGCCTTCTTGAAGAGCTTGAGGGCATCATCGCCCCCGCCCTTCTCTTCCAGGGCCTTCATCGCCGCATAGAAGATGTTCTGGGCTGTCGACTTCTTGCCGCCCCACATCATCGAGTTGACAAACTTGGTGACCAGCGTAGAACCATAAACCGGGTCCGCCGCCACTTCCCGCTTCGCAATGTGCCCTTTTCTCGGCATAATCCTCAAAATCCTCGCGCTTTCGCGCCTTGTCTCTTGCCCCAGTCCGGGTCCAGACCAACCGCCCCGGAACCGTTTGCCAGTGATCAGTGATCAGATTCGGGGCCGTTCTGTTCCCTGATCCCTGATCCCTGCCCTTAGCTACTTGGCCGCGCCCTTGGCGCGCTTGGCGCCATACTTCGACCGGCTCTGCTTGCGTTCGGCAACGCCCACCGAATCCAGCGTTCCCCGCACCACGTGATAGCGAACTCCCGGCAGATCCTTCACTCTCCCGCCGCGAATCAGCACAATCGAGTGCTCCTGCAGGTTGTGGCCAATGCCGGGAATATAGGTGGTGACTTCAATCCCGTTCGTCAACCGCACGCGGGCTACCTTGCGCAGGGCCGAGTTCGGCTTCTTGGGTGTCTGCGTATACACGCGGGTGCAAACGCCGCGCCGCTGTGGCGAAGCTTGCAATGCCGGCGATGCCGTCTTGTACCGCGGGGCCGTGCGCCCCTTTCGAACCAACTGATTGAATGTAGGCAAACCAAACACTCCTTAACGCAAAAACCTTGACCCATCCCGTTCGACCAGCCGCGCGCAGGCCAATGAGGCCATCCATGGCGGAGAGCACGACTTGAAGCTGTCGCGCACGCGCACGGAAGCCCTGCTGTACTGCTTCGCGTCTGCCTTCGTTCCAATCTCAGACGAGAACCGGGACGGTGGCCGGGCGTTTCCAAATCTCTGGAAAGCCAACTCCGTTTCCTGGTTCCGGCCCGCATAGCCCTCCTAGGTGGAGAACGCGCGGGCGCCGTAGCGATTTGCCCCTGCCCTTGCAAGAAAAGAGCGATTCCGGGAACATGTCTGGCCAGCTAACTGCGCGTGGCCTTGGGGATCAGCGCCCCCGGCTTCAGCCGGACCGGGCTACCCCTACGCTTCCGCCGTCAAGACACACGGATAGAAGCGTTCTTGCGCAACCTTCTAACAATAGCAAAAAATCGGGGTGGGGTCAATGCATTCTGCCCCACCCCTCAAAATCTTTCGGCTTTATTCGATCGAGTGCAGCGTCCAGGCGCCGTTTTCAAAGGCAAAGTCGGCATGACGCTTGGTTACCAGCTTGTTGATGGCGTTGTGGGCAATTTTCACCAGCGGGGCCGGCAAGCCTTCCAGGTTCTCCGCCTCGGTAAAGTCGGCTCCCTTGGCTGTATCCACGCCGGGAAGCACTTCGTCCTGCACATCCTGCACATCCTGCGCCTTCATATGACTGGTGGCCACCGAGGTCACCACCACCGCATAGCTCGGTTCGGGGTCGTGATCCGGGCGCCATTTGAGTATGTTGCCGCCGTCGGACAGCTTGAGCACTTTCTTGCCTTCAGCCGACACCGTGAAGTCGCCCCAAATCCTGTTTGGGTAAACCGTAGCCTTTTCCCAATACTTTGCGGAAACGCCGTCCTTTAGTCCCTGCACGTCCACTGCGATGGGGACGGCCGCCGCTGGATTCTTGTCATATTTAGCCTGGATCAAGGCCAGCGCATCGGCCTTGGCCAACTCCGGCGCCTTCTTGCAGCCACTCAACAACAACCCTGCGCCCAAAAATCCCAACATACCAAAAACAACTATCTTCCCTGCGTTTTTCACTTTCCCTCCGTAGGCCGCATAAAACGGCTCAGTTTGCCCCGCTCCGCCATTTTTCTCTTCCTATCCGCCGCTGTCAATGGGGTTGTGAGTGACCCCGCTCACAATCGGCGTTTTTGTGCCAAGAAAAGCAATATCCTTTCGCCTGAAATCAAAAAAAAGGTGGAAATTGAGCTCTATCCCACCCCGAAATTCAGTGAAGGATTTTCCCGCTGTGCCCGTTTAACCCTGCTTTTTGTTCCCTGACCCAACTGCCTCCGCTTCACGGCACAGCCCAATCCTACTCCCGAGCAAGACCGCGGCTGGCGGCATAAAAGCTCAGCGCCGCATCGCCCTGTTCCAGCAGGCGCGTTCGTTCGAGCAATCCATAGCTGTCTTCGAGGCCCTGCTTCTTGCGATGCTCTGCGATCACCAGCACGCCAGCGCCAAGCAGCCCGGCAGCCGAGCCGCCCAGCAGGCCCAGTGTGGCCGCATATTCCTCCGCAGCATCCCACGGTGGGTCGAGAAAAACTACTTCGTAGCGTTCTCGTTTTGGAGCTTCCGCGGCGCGGCGAAGAAATGCCCCTACGGCGACAGCATGAATGCGGAATCCCGCCGTAATCCCCAGCCTCTCCAAATTCCCTCGCAAAACCTTCAGCGCCACCGGTGTCCGCTCCACGAACTCCACCTGCGCGGCCCCCCGGCTGAGCGCCTCCATGCCCACCGCGCCCGAGCCGGCATACAAATCCAGAAAGGCCGCTCCCTCAATCCGGGGAGCCAGCACGTTGAAGAGGGTTTCGCGCAGACGGTCGCTGGTGGGCCGGGTAGCAAGCCCTGGCGGAGCCTCCAGCCTGCGGGAACCGAGCGATCCTGCAATAATGCGCACGCCAACCAGCATACGGGAATCGGGGCCTGACCCTCTACAATCATTCTGTATGCGTGGCTGGTCAATACCGCTGGGCCGTTGGATGGGCGTCGAGATACGCGTCCATGTTTTTTTCCCGCTTCTGGCGGCTGTTTGCCTGGCGCTGAGCGGCTCCGACGGCATTCTACGCGGCCTTGGGTTGTTCCTCACGCTGGTGGCTGCCGTAGCTGTGCGGGAGACGGCGCGTTTGCTGGTGGCCGCATGGCTGGGTTTGAGGCTGCGCGCCATTTTGCTGTTGCCCATCGGCGGAATGTTTGCCTATGCCGACCCGGAAAGCCAGGAAGGCTCCAGCAACGGTGGCGGACAGTTTGCTATGGCACTGGCAGGTCCCCTGGCAAACCTGGCCACGGCGCTCATTCTGGCCGCGACGTTTCTGGGAGCGGGCGGCGATATAAAACTATTTTCCCAGCCGTGGATTTCGTCTGCACATCTGGTGCGCAGCATGGTATGGATGCAGGCCTGCCTGGGTCTCCTGCACCTGCTGCCGGCCTATCCCCTGGACGGAGGGAGGCTGCTCCGGGGCAACTTTGCCCGCAAACACGGTTTTACTCCCGCCGGCCGCATGGCTGCCGGGCTGGGCCAGATTATGGCGCTGATCGCCATGGTAGGCGGCATGTTGCTGCACAGCCCCTGGCTCATCATCGCCGGCTTCTTCATCATGATTGGCGCGCAGATTGAGGATCAGGGCGTCTTCTTTCAGTCGGTGGTAGACACCGTGCATATGCGCGAGGTCATGCTCACCGACTTTGCCACCCTCTCGGCCTCTGACACCCTGGCCGGCGCGCTGGTGCGCTGTGTTCACTCGCTGCAAGAGGATTTTCCCGTTGTGCGCGGCCCGCAACTGGTGGGCATCATCAGCCGCCAGCGCATTGTGGATGCCCTGCGCACCGACGGCAACGGCTACGTGCAGGCGGCCATGTCCAAGGCCTTCCAGGTAGCCCGCCCCGACGACACACTGGGAACCACCATTCGCCGCATTCAGACCGGTCGCGGGCTCTCCTTGATTCCCATCGCCGATGCCGGGCGCATCGTTGGCATCGTCAGCGTACAGAACCTGATGGGCGCCATGTCGCTCCTCGCCGAGCAGCGCCGCCTGGAACGCGAAGAGGCCCGCTGAGAAAGCATTCTAGAGCTTTTTCTCGGATGGTGTAATGTCATGGGTGCCCCACGCTCGCCATGTTTTGGTTTTGGTGGTTAGGGTGGGATTCCATAGTGCCGGAGATCGATAGTGCCCATCCCCGCCGAACCCGAATTACCGCTCGCCCCCGGCCTCTACCTGGTCGCCACCCCCATCGGCAACCTGGGCGACATCACCCTGCGCGCCCTCGACGTACTCCGCCGCGTGGACCGCATCGCCTGCGAAGACACACGCCAAACGCAGAAGCTGCTCAACCACTTCGAGATCACCACCCCCACCGTAAGCTGCCACCAGCACAACGAGCATCAGCGCGCCGCCGAGCTGATCGAGACGCTGAAAGCAGGCGGCCGCATCGCCGTGGTCTCCGACGCGGGAATGCCGGGCATCAGCGACCCCGGAGGCCAGCTTGCCGCCCAGGCCATTGCCGCCGGCGTCGCGGTCATCCCCATCCCCGGAGCCAATGCGGCGCTCAGCGCGCTGGTGGCCTCCGGATTGCCCACGGACGAGTTCCACTTCATCGGATTCCTGCCGGAAAAAGCCGGTGCGCGGCGAACCCGGCTCGAAGCTCTGGCCGCCGAAATTCAGCGCAACGAGACCGCGCGCACACTAGTCTTTTACGAAGCGCCGCACCGCATTCTGGAGACGCTCTCCGACCTCGAAGCCGTCTTTGGTCCCGCCCTGCGCATGGTACTGGCTCGTGAACTGACCAAGATCCACGAGGAGTTTCTGCGCGGAACCTTAGCCGATGTGCGCCGCGAGCTAGCTACCCGCGATCGCGTGCGCGGCGAAATAACCCTCCTGGTCCACGCACAACCATCGCAGCCCGGCACAGAGTCCTCGTCAGCCACCCATGAAAGAATCGCCGACCGCGTTGCCCGCCTCCAGACCGAAGCTGGCATCGACGAAAAGGAAGCCCTCAAGCGTATCGCGCGCGAGTTGGGCCAATCCAAGAGTGAGGTGTATCGCGAACTGCAACGGGAGCGGGCGCGCCGGCGGTAAGGTTTTCCCTGGTCCCTGGTTCCTGATTCCCAGGGGCGTTGCTACACAGCTTCACGGCCCTTCAAGCGGTCATACAGATACACGTCGCTGGTCGTCCCCAGCGACTCGTTGTACAGATCAATGTCGCCGGTCAACTGCTTCAATTCTTCGCTGAACCGGTGAATCGCGTGCAACTGGCTGGCCGTGGCAGGAAGCTCTACTTGGGGCGTTTGAATGAACTTCTGATAGCCGCGATCCAGCAGCCGGGCTACACGGCCCTCAACCAGCACTCCAGGATGCACGGCATAGGCCACCGGCGCAGCTTTATCCGCGGCAGCCACCAGAACCGCACCAACTCCGTGCTTGCTCACCAACACACCGCCTGCTATCTCGTGTGAGGGCGTTACATCGAAGGAGTGTGCGCGCAGCTTCTCGATAATCTGCTCAAAATTTGGTTTGCGGGTCTTCCGGCTCAAGGCAGCCTTCCTGTCTGCGAGGATACTGAAGCTGTTATCGGCAGAATCTGCAATCTCGCATTCCCAATCTCGCACACCCGGAGCGCTCACCGCAATTCCATTAAGCGCGTAAATTGACCGGTGAAACCCCGTTCCTCGTTCCGGAGCGCTTCGCCAAGGCCAAACAAATTTCTGTCAATCATCAAAAAAACTCTTTACATGCTGGTGGCCCATCCTATCTAATCGCAAATACTTGGGACGTACGCACTTCCCTGGATTCCCCTCCTACGCGTCCTGTCTCCAAGCAAAACCACGGAGGTTTTACACATGAAAAAGTTCAGCCCCTTATTGCTGGGACTGTCTCTTGCGGTTGCTGGCAGCTCAGTAGCCGTCGCGCAGGATCAAACAACTGCATCCGTTTCGACACCCAAGTATTTGCAGATCATTGTGGAATACACCAAGCCCGGCAAGGGCGGCCTGGCCCACGACAAGACGGAGAGCGCCTTCGTCCAGGCCATGACCAAGGCCAACTTCCCCATCCACTACATCGCCTTCAACGCAATGTCCGGCAAGCCGCGGGCCCTCTATCTGTCCCACTTTGACTCCTTTGAAGCCATGGAAAAGGCCATGAAGGTCTTCGAAGGCCCCGCCGCGGCTGAGTTTGAACGTCTCAACGTGGCCGATGGCGAGCTGCTGGAAGACAGCCATCAGTTGATCTTCAGCTTCGTGCCGGAACTCAGCTACCACACCAGAACCGATGTCTCGCATGGCCATTTCCTGGAAGCCCGCATCATCCACGTCCGTCCCGGCCACGGGAAGGATTTCACCGAACTGGTGAAGTTGTGGATCGCCGGTGAGGACAAAGTCGGCGGCGCCGATCACTGGGGCGCATACCGCATCGAGTACGGCGAACAAGTCGGCTCCTTTGTCCTCCTCACCTCCGACAATTCTCTAGCCGATATCGACCAGAGCAACGCACTGGAGTCGAAGTTCAACGCGGTCCTGAGCGAGAGCGATAAGGTCCGGATGCGCGAACTCCGCGAAGCCGCCATCGACACCGATCGCTTCGAGTTGTACTCCGTCAACCCCGCCCAGAGCTATGTCGGCGATGAATTCATCAAAGCCGATCCTGACTTCTGGAAGCCGAAGGCTGTCGAGGCCCCGGCCGCCGAAACCAAAAAGCCCAAGAAGTAGCAGACCCCTCCCTCAATCCACGAACGGCTCCGGCATCCCGGAGCCGTTCGTGTTTGTTAACCTGTAAATACGCACACTCTTCCCCAATCGCGAGTTCATCACAACTACAGAATGGAATACCATGACGACCACGAATAAACCGGCCGCACTGCCCGAGCTAACCACCGATGACCTCTCCCGCTACGCGCGCCACCTGATTCTGCCCGAGGTGGGCATGGAGGGCCAGCAGAAGCTCAAAGCCGCGCGCGTGCTCTGCGTGGGCACCGGCGGACTAGGCTCGCCCCTGGCTTTCTACCTGACCGCGGCCGGCGTCGGAACCTTGGGCCTGGTGGACTTCGACGTCGTGGACGCCAGCAACCTGCAACGCCAGATCATCCACTCGACTAAAGATATAGGCCGCAAGAAGCTGGATTCAGCCGCGGAAAAGCTCACCGCCCTCAATCCCTCCGTCAAAATCGTCAAGCACGAAACCATGCTCACCAGCGCCAACGCCCTGGAGATTCTCAAGGACTACGACATCGTGGCCGACGGCACGGACAACTTCCCCACTCGCTATCTGGTCAACGACGCCTGCGTGCTGCTGGGCAAGCCCAACGTCTACGGGTCTATTTTCAGATTTGAGGGCCAGGCCAGCGTCTTTGCCACCGAGCAGGGCCCTTGCTATCGCTGCCTCTACCCCGAGCCGCCGCCGCCCGGCCTCGTTCCCAGTTGCGCGGAGGGTGGAGTGCTGGGCATTCTCCCCGGCCTGGTCGGCGTCATTCAGGCCACCGAAGTCATCAAGCTGATTCTGGGCAAAGGCGAATCGCTCATCGGACGGCTACTGCTGGTCGATGCCCTCGCAATGAGATTTCGCGAACTCAAGCTGCGCAAGAATCCCGAGTGCCCGGTCTGCGGCACCAACCCCACCGTGACCCAGCTCATCGACTACCAGCACTTCTGCGGCATTGTGCCTGAAACCCCGGAGGAGAAAAACGTGAAAAACGGAATCCCCCAGCTCGCCGTCAAAGAACTCAAGCGGCGCATCGACGCCGGAGAAGACGTCTACATCCTCGACGTGCGCGAGCCCTACGAGTACCGGATCGCGCAGATCGGCGGCAAGCTGATCCCGCAGACCGATGTCCCCAATCGCCTCGCCGAGATCGACCGCAATCGCGAGGTCATCGTGCAGTGCCGCTCCGGCGTCCGCTCGCAGCGCATTGCGGAATACCTCAAGCAGCAAGGCTATCCCCGCGTCGTCAACCTGGCCGGTGGCATCCTGGCCTGGGCCGACGAAATCGACCCAAAAATGCAGAAGTACTGAGGAGTGGCGATAGGACAGGGCCATCGCATTTGAAATTCGATTCCGATGAAGGATGCGACTCCCGCGACTCAAAATGGAGAGGCGAGACAGTTGGAATCCCGCGCTTTGGTTTCGCCCTTTGTTTGCCGTTGCGAATTGGTTATGTTATTGATTCCAAGACGGTTTCTGGAGTTGGTTTTCGTTATAGAGAGTCGAGACAACGCGGAATCCCGCGCTTGGGTTTCGCCCTTTGTTTGTCCTTTGTTCGCCCTTGTGAATTGGTTATATTATTGAATCAATGATAGTTACATGGTTTTTATTTTTAGTCCAAAAGGCGAAAATGGGCAAAACAATTGTTGCATTTTTGCCCCTGCTGTTGAGCTAACTCATTGTTTTTTAGTAGTTTACGGAAGCGGCGGAGGCGAAAAGATGCGGTTTTTAGATGCATTCTCCCAGGTCCCCAAATGCGAGGGACCTAGGGCACCCACGGTCAGTTGTCAAGGATCGGGAGGGGCATAGCCTTTTGATTGCTTTGATTGTGCGCCGGAGAGGGGTAATTATCTGCAAACACCGGCAGCGGGGCCGTTTGCAATGTTCTCCCATAAAGGCCAAGGCCTGCACCCGTTCCGCCTGCATCGCCGTCAAAGCTGCCTGAATCCGCAAGCAGTTAACGGCATTTTATCGGCAGAATATCGGCTCGTTATCGGCCATACGCTTTCATGCCAGGAGCGCCCGGTTTTCCTATCCCTCAGATGTAGACCCCGCCGCAGGGGTCTTGCCATTCTCGTCCATCTTGCCGAAGATCATTTTGCCGCTGGCGGTTTGCAGCACGCTGGTCACGGTAATCTCCACCGATTTGCCAATCAGCTTGCGCGCATGATCCACCACCACCATGGTGCCGTCTTCCAGGTAACCCACCCCCTGGTTGAATTCCTTGCCCTCTTTGAGGATGAGCACCGTCATCTTCTCGCCGGGCAGCACCACGGGCCTGAGCGCGTTGGCCAGGTCGTTGATGTTCAGCACTTCGACGTGGTGCAGGTGGGCGACCTTGTTCAGGTTGAAGTCGTTGGTGACCACCTTGGCCTGCCACTTTTTGGCCAGCTCCAAAAGTTTGAGGTCAACCTCGCGGATGGCGGGAAAGTCATCGGAGACGATCTGCACATTGATGGCGGTGTTGGACTGCATGCGCTGCAGCATATCCAGGCCGCGGCGGCCCCGTTGCCGCTTTGACCCGTCGGTGGAGTCGGCCACGGTTTGCAGCTCGCGCAGCACGAACTCCGGCACCACCATCATGCCGTCGATGAAGCCCGCCTCGGCGATGTCGGCAATGCGGCCGTCGATGATGACGCTGGTGTCCAGCACCTTGGCGCTGCGCCTCGTGGGCCGGTCACCCGTGAATATCGTGCCCAGCGCCGACGGGTTCAGCAGATCGCCCTTGCTGGCGCCCACCAGCAGCCCCACATAGGTCATCAGCAGCAGGTCGAAGATCTGGATTATCGAGGATATGGGCCCGGGCGCCAAAGCGCCGCGCAGCACCAGGCAAAACAGCGCCGCACCCAGAATGCCCAATATGCTGCCAACCACGGCGCCGATCAGCCGTTTCAGACTCAGCGCCCGCACGCGAAGTTCGAAGACAATGAACGCGCCGGCCGCCCCGGCTCCCATTGCCGCACTCACCCATCCTGTCATGCCGAACGGATGAAGGAAAAAGCAGACCCCGGCAAGAAGGGCCACAAAAAGAAGACGAATCACAATCAAATCCATAAAAGGCCAATCCCCGCTGGCAGGGAGAAAAATCGCCAGACTGTGTACAGATGGGGAGTATCCCACCCACTCGCGCAGTCGTCAAGTGCAGAGATCAGAGAACAGAGATCAGAGATCAGGGGTCCGGGCTCAGCGGTCATCAATCGGGATAGCCTGGCAGAGACGCCCGAGGCAGAGTCCGAAGTGGGCAGACATCAGAAGTCTGCACTGGCGATCAATACGAACAGGCCGTTCATCGCCATCCTGATCTCTGTTCTCTGATCTCTGTTCTCTGATCCCTAACCCCTGTTCTTACGACGCCACCGCCAGTTCCTCTACGGGAACCAGCCGTTGCGAGCCCTTGCGAGGGCCGCGCTTGCGGGCGCTCATTACCTTGATGCGCTCCAGAAGTTCCTGGGGCGAGCAGTTCTTTTTGGCCAGCAGGGCATCGGCGGCGTGCATCTCGCCTGCCATCTTCTGCGGATCGCCCAGCAGAATCATGGGCACATGGACCGCGATCTGCTTCAGCCGTTCCACCAGTTGGCAGCCGTTCATCTGTGGCATGGAATAGTCGGCCAGCACCAGATCAACAGCGGTTTCGGCAAAGATGCCGATGGCCTCCCGGCCGTTGGTCGCTGAAACCACACGGTATCCGTTGGTTGCCAGCATGAACTTGAGCACGGAAAGATCCTGTTCGCTGTCGTCTACGCAGAGAATTACTTTCTTGGGTCGCATAGTATGGGGAGAGCCTCCTTGGTGCAATTTTTTCTCGTTCCACCTGGGAACACTCCGCCTGTGCCCGCTCTGTGGCAGACTGGCGTAATGCGCCTGGACTCGGAAATTGGAAGCTGGACGGCCGTATCCTGGTTGATCTTGCGGCTTGGATTGCCTTGCATGCAGCTTGCTAAGCCCTGGCGGGCGCGGCAAGCCTGCAAGCTGGCAACCGGCCATTCGATGCACTGGCGGTTGTCTTCGCTCACGGTTAATTTGTAAATGAAACCATGGGGCAAAACCGGTAAAGATGCCGGCTAAAAATTCTTCAATGCAGGCCAAGAGTATGAGGAATTGATTCCCATGGGAAGAGGGAAAACGAAGCGAAACTCCAGGGTAAAATTCGAAAGCACCCGGTGGAAAATGGCTAGATTTAAGACACATCGACACTTGCAATTACTAAATCCTGTTGAAAGCATGTGCATACCAACAGGAAAAGCCGTCCTATTGCCCCAGGAACGGTGCTGAACTCGACGCGCCTACCAATGACCCTCGCCGAATCCCAATTACCTATTCCCTGTTCGTTTATTTTTAAAGCGGAATCAGCGGCCGAGGCAAGCGGGTTTTGGCGCGATCCAGAAACAGCCTCATGCGCAAAGCCTCGCCCCGCTGCATGGCCACCAGCCGCATATGCCTGAGGATATGGTCGCCGTCCTCCAACAGGGGCACCTGCGCTTCGTCGAAGGCGGCATCCTTCTCCAGCCGGGCAATCCGCTCTTCTATAGTGCGGCGAAATCGGGGACTTATCTCAAAAGTCTCGCTGGCTGCGCAATTGGCCATCATGGCAGGCTCCTGGGGAGAAAACTCGCGCGTTCTTGAAAATTATTTCTCAAGAAGGGTATAGTTTCATCATCCTTTGCCGATATTAATGTGGGACCATGTGCAGCGCCAGATTACGGTGGGGGCATACGAAGGTAATTAATTGTCCGAAAATAGGAAAATTTAAGTGATTCTAAAACTCTTTTTGCACAACTTGATCCCATTTCTGCCCCTGCAACCATCCTGAAAGTCCGCTACTCTTGCGGCGCGGTGGCAAAATAGCCTTTGCGAACCTGCACCTTCAGACCGTCGCCACGGCACTCCACGGAGAGCTTACGGAAGCTGCCGTCCAGCTTGGTGTTCGTGGACGTGTAGCTAGCCACGTACTGGGTGCGCAGCTCGTCCTCTATTTGCTGAAAAGCCGCTTCCAGCTTTTTGCCGTTATTGCCCACGTCGATGAGGCGGCCGCCGGTCTCCTCGGTCAACTTCTTCATGGCGGAGTAACCGCTGTAGCCGAATTCCCCATAAAAGCCCCGGTCGGCAATCAGAATCGTGTAAACAATAACGTTGGATTTTTCGGCTGCGGCTATCGCCTCATTGATTTTGGCGCGGCTGCCCTCGTCCTCGCCGTCGGTCAGCAGAATCACCGCCTTGCGGCCCGTCTCCTGGTTCATCTTCTGCGTAGCGGCCAGATAGACCGCGTCGTAGAGCAGGGTTCCTTTCGGCTTTCCAATGGTGGGAACGGTTCCTCCGCCCGCGCCGGGAATGCCCGCCGAGCCATTGCCTCCGGCGGTGTTGATCTCCGCCTTGCTCATGGCGCGCGCCAGCAGGCGGGGACTGTTGGTGTAATCCTGCAGCAGATCCACATCTACGTCGAAAGAGAGTAAAAACGCCTCGTCTTTCTGCTTGAGCACACGTTCCAGAAACTGGCTGCCTGCATCCTGCTCCAGGGAAAGAACACGCTGCTGGCTGCCGGAGGTGTCCAGCAGAATCCCCAGGGTCAGCGGCAGATGGGTTTCAGCGACAAAATTCTTGAGCGTCTGCGGTTGCTTGTCCTCGGAGACTGTGCAGTCATCCCCGGTCAGGTGGGGAACCAGACTTCCTGCCTTGTCCTTGACGGTAAAAATCACATCCACCAGGTTGACATTCAGCTTGAGTGTAGCCACCGGCTGGTCCTCGGGCGCCGGGCCTGGGGCAGTGCTGACCGGGGGCGCGTCCGGCGAGGGGGCAAGCTGAGCCCAGGCCGGAACCAGCGCCGGCAGGCCAAGCAGCAAAACGGCAACTCCCCATTGAGGTCGCATTCTGGCCCTTTAGACGAAATCGGGACTCTCAAGAAAGCATACCGGAAGAGTATGCCCCGTTCGCAACATCCGAGGCTCTGGCGCGTCTGATACTCTGACGATTGCGGCCCTGTGTCAGTGGACAGTTGACAGTGATCAGTGGTCAGTTGCCGGAAGCCTTTTGGCGGCTTGCGTTGCAGACGGATCACAGATCTCCGGAAACGGAAGATTCATAAGCGTTTAGAATTGAGTTCACTGACCACTGTTCGCTGACCACTGGAGAATACCTGTGAAGCTAGGTTTAACGGCAATCGCGCTGGCGGCGCTCCTGAGTTTGAGCCCGCATTCGGGCTTGAGATTGAGCCTTGTGGCTGAGGCTCAACAGCAGCAACCCACAGTGCCCGACGCCCCGACGCCCCAGGCGCCGAAGCCACTGGCGTCGGACGTGAACGGCCCGATTATTCCCGGCAAGGGCGCCGGGGATACCCCATCCGTGCCATCTTCGTCCTCCAACACTACGGCCCCGCAGCAGCCAGCGCCCAGCGGCCCGGCGCCGTCCAGTCTGGCTCCGACTGCTCAGGGCAAGGACCAGGTGCAGACCTCGCCGCCCGAGTTGCCCGCAGCAGGCGAAGGCGTTTCGGCGATTCCGAAGTTCGTCCTGAACACCAACTTCGTCGAAGTCCCGGTCACAGTCAAGGACTCAAAGGGTAAGCTGGTAGCCGGCCTCACCTGGCGCGACTTCAAGATCTACGAGAATGACACTCGTGAGCCATTGGCCGTTTTCACCACGGATTCCTTCCCGCTTTCGATCGCATTCGTGATTGATCAGAGCCTGACCTCCGACGTGATGGCCAAGGTCAACAACTCCCTGGGGGCAATTCAGGGAGCACTCACGCCCTATGACGAAATAGCCATCTTTACCTACAACAACGGAGCGCAGAACCGCTCCGGGGGCTTCACGGGAGCGCAGAGCGCGCGGGTTCCGTTTGTGCTCTCCATGACCAAGTCCGCTGGCGAGGAGATGCTGGCGCCGGTCACCGACGGTCCGCTGGCTGGCTGCAACATCCGTCAGAATGGCAACTGCGTCGATCCCAACATCCAAAAAGGCGGCTCGGCTGGCGGCAATACGTTTATGACCATCCCCAAAGAGATTCACACCCTGAACGACGCCATCCTGGCCGCTGCCAAGGAATTGTCTACACGCCCTAAGGGACGCCGCCGCATCATCTACGTCATCAGTGACGGCAAGGAGTACGGTTCCAAGGCCAAATACGCTGAAGTTCTGAAGTACCTGGAGACCAACAAGACCGCAGTCTACGGCACGCTGGTAGGCGACTCCGCCCGCTGGGGCGAGGGTTACCTGAGCCGCTACCATATCCCGCTCATGATGAATGACAACATCCTGATCAAATACGCCCACGCCACCGGCGGCGTGCTGGACTCCGAACGCGGCGTGAACGGCATCGAGAAGAGCTACGCCACTATCGCCGAGGAGGCGCGCACCCAATACACGCTGGGCTATTACAGCCACCAGCCGATCATCGATACCAGGTTCCGCAAGATCGATGTGCGCGTGGAGCGGGCCGGCATGGAGATTATCGCCAAGACCGGCTACTACACCTCGGGGCAGGATGCGCGCTAAAACCGGCTGACCCACGCAACCCGTATAAACACGAAAGGCCTGTGCTCACGCACAGGCCTTTCTATTTTGAACCAAAAACCCGGCCCACAATGGTTTACACATACTTCCTGTTATGAACTCTTCTGGCACGTGCGGCAAACATAGTCCGCCACTTTGAATCCGAGCGGATTTTCGAATCGATTTCCGCAGCGGTTGCAGGTGACATATTCCATATTGGCTTTATCCGCCTCGGACTGGACCTGCGTCGAAGCGGCAGGCGGAGCGGGAGCTGCGTATTGTTGCACTGATGGCGTTGCCGGGGATGGGTCGCTGACGCCCTTGAGGCCTTCCCTGAAGCCCTTCATTCCCTCGCCCAATCCTTTGCCCAGTTCAGGCAGCTTTTTGCCGCCAAACAGTACAAGTAAAACAATCGCAATGATCAGTAAATGCGTCGGCTGCAACAGATCGCCCATGGTTTCATCCTCCGCGCGCCGCGCTCTGGCCGCCGCGCACTCTCAGTAGCTATTTTCGCACAAAGACAGTGTTCAGTGGACAGTGAACAGTGATCAGTGAAAATGCCCGGAAACTGACCACTGATCACTGACAACTGACTCAATTCACCTGCGCTGGACGGCCCAGCCGTTCTGTCACCATGGCGTAGAAGGCGCCCAGGTCTTCTTCGTCGCCCACAGTGAGCCGGCGATAGACCTTCAACAGCGGAAACAGCCTTGAAGAGCGCACCTCGATGGCCGGAACCGCCACCACGCCGCCGGGATACTGTGTCATCTCCCAGGAGCCGGCATAGCGGCGGCGCAGCACCTCGCCCAGGTAGCTGCCCCACAGCCGCACCTCAAAGTCCAGGTCCAGTTCCGGACTCTCTCCCACCAGCACCAGAATCTCGTCCAGCGCGTCGATGGAGTCGGAAGTAAAGTCCAGCTTCTGGTGGAACTCGCTCGCTGCCCGCTCTGCCGCCGCCCGCGCATAACCCTCCATCATCGTCCCCAGGTCGGGAAAGACCGTCGAAGCCAGCCGTTCACGCAGATCGGTCAAATTTCTCATCCAGTCAGAAGAGTATAAGCCCTCGCGCCAAAGTGGGCGCTGGTACAGCGGAGCCGGGAGATGAAAATGGCGTTCATTCCGGGTTTGTGGCAGACTGAGAGTAGATGTGAAGGGTCCCAGATGAAAACCATCAAGTTCATTGTTCTTGCCACTCTACTAGCCGTCAGCGTCAGCAACGCCCGCTCCGCCAATCACGAAATCTACCCCGACCCGGCGCAGGCCAAGGCCGACCTGGCTGCGGCCCTCAAAATTGCCGCCGCGACCCACAAGCGCATCCTGTTGGACTTTGGCGGCAACTGGTGCCCTGACTGCCAGGTGCTGGACATTTATTTCCACGATCCGGCGAACCGGCGCATCCTGGATGCGAAATTCGTTCTGGTTCACGTGAATATCGGACACATGGACGCCAACCTGGACATTGCCCAAAAGTACGAGGTTCCTCTGCGGCGAGGCGTGCCCGCGCTGGCTGTTCTCGACGAGAAGGGCAAACTGCTCTACAGCCAGAAGGGCGGCGAGTTTGAAGCTATGAGCCGCATGGAATCCGCGCAGGTGACTAAGTTTCTAGTTCAGTGGGAGCCCGAAAAGCCTTGCTCGACAGTGATGGTGAACTGCTGATGCCGGTCGTCCCGAGTCAGCGGTTGTGGCCAGATCCTCAGTCCGCCGGCTTCATCCCCTTGGTGTTCTGGTAGGTGTAGACGATGCGGTGGGCAACGGTGATGGTGGAGAGGACGGCCAGAATCCACAGCACCGGGGCCATTGCGCCACACCAGTTGAACACGGCGCCGATGATGATGAGCACGATGCGCTCAGGGCGCTCCATGAAGCCCACTTTGCATTGGGGGATGAGGTTCTCGGCGCGTGCGCGCGTGTAGCTGACCATCAGCGAAGTCACCATGACGAAGGCCACCAGCACCACGTAACGGAAGCGGTTGATGCGGCCGTAATAGACCAGCAAGCCGAAAAACAGCACCACGTCGGAGTAGCGGTCGATCACCGAGTCGAAAAACGAGCCGAAAATGGTGACCTTGTTGATGCGCCGCGCCACCCGGCCGTCCACCATGTCGAAGAGGCCGGCGCAGAAGATCACCACGCCCGCATAGAAGAACATCCAGTTGGCGTTGGCGGCGTTGGCGTGCCCAAAAAGAAATGCGGCCACGATGTTGATGACCAGGCCGATGAAGGTGAGCACGTTGGGCGAGATGCGGGTCAGCGCCAGACCATGCACGATCTTGTTAAGCAGCCATCCGCAGGCGCGGCCGAAAGCGCTGGTCCAGGTCATGTGAATCTTCCTTGCTTCTGTTCTACTTCTGTTCCGCGGCGGGGGCCTCAGCGGCGGCCGCAGCAGCTTCATCGTGAATAGTGGTCAGTTTCAATATTTCCAGTTCGCGCTTGCCATTGGGCGTGACGATGGTGGCCACGTCGCCCACCCGCTTGCCCACCAGGCCGCGGCCAATGGGCGAGGTGGTCGAGATCAGCCCTTTGGAGACATCGGATTCCTCGCTGGTTACCAGGCGGTAAACGATCTCCTCGTTCTTGGTGGAGTCAAAAACCACCACCGTGGAACCAAAACCAACCCTGTCTCTGGGAATGTTGGAGAGATTGACCAGGGAAAGCTCGGCCATGCGCCGGTTCAGTTGGGCAAGGCGCGCGTCCACAAAATGCTGGCGCTGCTTGGCCATGTGATACTCGGCGTTCTCCGACAGATCTCCCATGGCCACAGCTTTCTTGATCTCCGCGGGAAGCTCGTGGTTGAGCTCGTGCTCAAGAATGGCGATCTCGGCAAGAATCTGCTTTTTGATGTGTTCGGGCATCCGTGGTCCGTGGCGGCGAGCGGAGTTTGCGCCTTCCGCAAGAGATAGAAGAACTTAACTTTTAATTATACGCGGGGGAAAGACAGGGACTAGGGGTTAGGGATTAGGGGTTAGGGAAGCGTGAATAGCGGATTGAGCGAGAAATTCCGGTCCACGAGCGCGAAGTTGGAGCACACGGCGCCCGGATGAACGTGCCGTTTTTCCCTAATCCCTAATCCCTAATCCCTGTTCTTCCATGAACGATTGCAAAATCAGCGTGGCGGCTACCTGGTCCACCACGCGGCGATGCTGCTGGCGGGGGTGGCCGGCTTCGTAGAGAATCTGGTGAGCTTCGCGAGTGGTCAGCCGCTCGTCCCAGAGGTGGATGGCGAGCCCGGTTAACGCGCCCAGTTCGGCGGCAAAGGCCTGGGTTTTGGCGGCCTGTGGGCTTGACTCGCCGGAAAGGTGCACCGGGTTTCCCACCACGATGCCGACGACGCCAAAGCGGCGGCAGAGGCGCGCCAGCGAGCGGAGATCGTCGCGGCGATTGTTCCGCCGCTCCAGCGTCAGAACCGGCTGCGCCGTCAGGCCCAGCTCGTCCGAGACAGCTACGCCGATGCGGCGGTTGCCGACGTCGAGGCCGAGATAGCGAACAGCTTCCAGCTTCTTGCTCCTGGTTTCTAGCTTACGACCTGGATTGAGCGAGCTTTCAAAAAGCTCGAAAATGAGGCCCTTTTGGGGTTAAATCAGCCCTTTTTGGGGTTAAAAATGGGCAAAATCGAGGGTTCACAGTTACTGATTCGCCAACAGGACAAAAATGCAAGCTATTGATACCATGCAAGTTACAAACCGTGGATGGGTCGAAAAATGGCCTAAACAGGGTAGGGGGGTGGGGGTACCCCCTCTTTTGGTACAAACCGGTCACATCCCTGACAGATTGGACCGGGGAGATTCCTGACACTGCCAGTACATCTGCACATTGTTCATTGAATGATTGTGCGCCAAGAGAAGGTAATTATCCGCAAACCGGGCGCGAATCCCGCAAAAACACATTGGCCCTTCCCGAAGGAAGGGCCAACGCGCCGAATAAGAAAAACAAGCTAAGTCACTGTCACCGTGAAGGTGGTTGTGGGCGCTGGGGTGACCGGGATCGATCCGGTTCCCGTCACCGTGAAGGTGTATGTACCAGCCGACGTCCCCGAAGTGCCGGTTGAACCGCCGCCCGTGCTGCCGCCCCCGCCGCAGGCGGCCAGGCTACCGAGCGCGGCCATCATGATCAGGACGATCAGCATCGAGCGCCAACTGCGCCTCCGCGCTGGAATTCCCAGGAAGATGAGGAAGGCGAAAACCGCGCCACCTCCCGCTCCGGACCAACCTCTTCCGGGCAGTTTGGGATAGAGCAGCTCAGTGGTAGCCGCCGCGGTGGAAACGGTCGCGGTCGCCGTTCCGCCTATCGATACCGCCGTGCTGGGGATGGAGCAGGCGGGAAGATATGCAGCTCCCGAAGGAGAGTTGGTCAGCACACAGGTGAGCGTGACGGTTCCCGAATAAAAGGTGGCCGAACTCACGGTAATGGTCGAAGTAGTGGACGCTCCGGGCGCGATGGAAGCGCTCGGCGAGGTCGCGGTGATCGCAAATAGGGACTTTGTTACCGTCACGGACGCCGTTCCCGGTGTGCCTGAAGAGTAATCCGCGTCACCGCTGTAGGTTGCGGTGAGCGTATTGCTTCCGTTGCCCAGGCTGTTAGCGGGAATGGTGATGGTGACGCAACTGCCCGATGTGCAACCGCTGGTTCCGAGCGTCTGCGCCGTGGAGGTATAGCTGCTGCTGGTCAGAGTTACATATCCAGTCGGAGACGACTCCAGTGTGCTTGTGCCGGAGACCGTGACCGTCACGCTATAGGTCTGGCTCGAATCAATACTGCCCGTGGCTGGAGCTACCGTCACGGTTGGCGTTGACACAGCCACATACGTGACCGTCACAGAGGTCGTGCCGGTGGCCCCCGGATTGTAGATTGAGTTTCCGTTGTAGGTGACAGTGAGCGTGTCGGTTCCGGCGCTTAGGGAGTTAAAGGGAATAGTGATGGAGTAGCTGCCGGCGCCGGAAAGTGCTGTCGCGGGCGAGGTATAGCCGCCGCCGGTCAGCGTCACGGTTCCGGCCGGCGTCGTGCTGCCAGCACAGCTTCCCGTGCAGGCCACCGTGCCCGTCACGGTCAGTTGCTGGTTCGAATGGATGCCGGTTCCGGAAGCAGGGGAAGTGATCGTCACGGCCGCAGTCAACCCGTTCACCGTCACCGTTGTCGAGTTCGTCGCCGTGGCATAGGTCGAGTTGCCGCCATAGGTCGCCGTCAGCGTGTCAGTACCGATCGGCAGGTCTCCCGACGGAATGGTGAAAGCGCAGTCGGAGGCTTGTGAACAATTGCCGGAACCAATGGTCTGGGATGAGTTATAGCCTCCGCCGGCCAACGTGATTGTTCCCGTCGGCGTTCCGCTGGCGCCGGAGACCGAGATGGTCACGATGAGGCTCTCGACGGTTGTCACGGAGCTGGGCGAGAAGGAAAGAAAAGACACTGTCGCCGCCGCCGTGCCGGTTCCCGAACTCCAATGGTTCACCAGTTGCGTGGCATCCACGCTGCCCATCCCGGTGGCCAGGTCGTAACCACCGGTGGCGTTCGTGTTGTAGCCGCTCTCGTAGTAATATCCGGCGGTGTTCTTGACGCAATTCGCAGAGCCGCTTGTGCAGGGCACGGAGTTATTGCCAACCTTATTCTGATCATGGAAGATCGAGCTCGCATTGCTGCCGTTGAACAGGCCATACAGCTCCGTGGCCGGCATCCCCAACCGGCTGCAATTTACCCATCCACAGCCAGTCTTGGGCGAAACTGATTGCTGGACCAGCGCCAGAATGCCGGCGAATGCCGGCGAAGCGGTAGAGGTGCCACCAAAACCGTCAAAATAGCCTCCCGATATATTCGAGCAATTCAGCACACCCTTAGAACTTGAAACAGCGAGAGTAGAAGTGTCGTTGTCACAGACCAGCCATGTTGCAGCGTCGAAGCCGTTGCCTGACATCAACGCCACATCGGGCAGATCGCGCTTTCCGTCCGAAGGCACTCCCGTGCCCGTCTGCCATACGGGCTTGGAGTAGATGGTGCTGACGCCGCCGCTGCCAGCCACTATGTTGTTCTCGCTGGTGGGGTCACCCGCGGCTGACAAAGGCTCATTCACGCTGATTGTGGTGTCGGTATACGATGAGTCGTTCCATGTCGACTCCGGAATATAGCTCTTCGCCGTGCGGTAATAGGCCGGAGCGCCAGCACTGCCCAGCGACGTGTTCACGTAAGTCTCGAATACCGTGTTGGAAGTCCACAATGAATAGAAATCCGTTCCGCCCACAGCGAGGTTATAGGGCGTGGAGGCAAAGCCGCTCACCGCCAAACCGTATATGGCATTGGGAGTGTTTCTGCCGTTTTGTTTGCTTGTGGGGTCGCATCCGGCCGAGCCGCTGTCGCCGGCCGAAACCAACACCGCGATGCCTTCACCCGCCGCCTGTAACCACAAATTGTTGATCCATGCATTGGTGCCGTTGCCGCTGCCGCCCATGTCCTGCTCGCAATTGCCGAAGCTCAGGCTGAAGATGTCCACCACATTCTGGTCGATGGCCGCCTCCATGCCTGTGTAGAGGTCCGAAGACGCATAGTAGTAAATCGACGCGTCCGGAGCTAGTCCGCTGGAAAGTTCGGTGTCGAGATAGGCTTCGTCGGCATCGTCGGCGATGTATCCAGAGCCTGGTGTGGTGGAGCATGTGGTGGAGGTGGTGCAGTAATTGACGGTGATAGGGGTGGAGTTGCCGAGAAATGTGCTCCGGTAGTTTCCTACGATGCTGGCGTTGATGGTCGCATCGCCGCCAAGGCCGATCTTGACACCCGCGCCGGTATAACTGGTCCCTCCGGCGAAGTTGGCGTTGAAGGAGTTCGGCGTGTCATAGATGGTGGCCGCATCCGCGGGAACCATCCAGAGGTAGTAGCCTGCGCTGCTGGACCCTGTTGTAAGGTTCGGCCTTGCTCCGCTTGCCGGCACAGTATTCGCCGGCTCCAGCCGCCCGGTTTCGGGGTTTATTCGGCCGGGACTTCCGTGCACAAGGTGCGGCCTGGGCCGGATGGTGTTCAAGTGCGCGACGCCCTTGACCACAGGGGCGAGCGCCAAGGGAATTTGCGGATCGGTGGTGTTCGAATAGAATTGCCGGTCGTCGGCCTGGTAGGAGTGGATCGAGGTGTGAAAGGCCTCTTCCACCTGGCTCACCGTCCCGTTGAAGGCGATATTCGTGTGTCCCTTGGAGACTGTTTCCACTTGCAGCCCGTGCGACTCCAGCCAGGCGACAAGGGCCGCAATATCCGAGTCCGCCGGGCCGTAGAGCTGGCCGAACTGCTCTGGGGTGAGCCACTTGTGGTAATTCGGCGAGGATTTACTCTGCAACTGGGCCAGATAGGAGTCCAGAGCCGCCTGTTGCTCGCTGGAGCGGGAGATAACCAGGCGCATGTGGGTCAGTTGCGTTGAGGGGGAAGCCTCGCCCTGGTCGTACTCCGGTCGCGCCAACTGTGGCACATTTCCTCTCAACGTCGCCAGCGACAACTCATCCACATTCGCGACAATCCGTGGGGTAGCCGTAGAATGCTGGGCCAGCAGCGCCGTGGAGCAAAGCAATGCGCCGGCCAATATGGCCAAGACATTGAGGGGAAACGCCTTCATCAAGCGCATAGTGGTTTTCCTAGACCTTTCCTTCGGAGAAAACCCCCGATTATTCAAAAAGTTGCGGCTTAATCGAATCATACCGTGAATAAAAAGCGTTTGCCGCATTCCATCCAAGGTTTAGATGCAACAGGTTCACTCATCGATTGTGCAACTTGGCGGGAAGCAAAGTGTTCCTTTGCTCAAAATGACCAGATGCCAGTCTCAAAATGGGGAAGATTCCTGTCCCGTTCCCATCCCATGCAATCAGCGTTTGTGCCTGCCGAACTACTCCATAAAAAGAGATGCCGGATAAAGAAACGATTGGGGAAACCAAGAGATCTCCAGCAGTGTCTTCGAACACGAACAAATGGCCGGAGACATTTTGCTTAGACGCAGTTTGACGTATTAAGTTGACTATCGGCAGAGAAGAAGGGGATAAATCCGCTAAAGTTGCCTGCCCTGGTGAAGTCTGCACTGGCAGGCCTGATCTGGCGGCCTGAAGATTGCCTGCTTTGATACACTCCAGCGGAGGCGATATATCTTGGCCCACTCAGCACATTCCGCGGCACTGACACAACTTTCTGAAGAAGAAAACCTATTTTATTCAACCGTACGGCAGTTTGCCGAGGAAAAGATAGCGCCGTTTGTGCGCTCCATGGACGAAGAACAGCAGATGGCTCCGGGGCTGATGGAGCAGCTTTTTGAGTTGGGGCTGATGGGCATCGAGGTTCCCGAAGAGCTGGGCGGGGCGGGCGGCAGTTTTTTTGACGCAGTGCTGGCCATTGAGGCGATCTCCACCGTGGACCCCGGCGTGGCGGTTCTGGTGGACGTGCACAACACTCTGGTGGTGAATGCGCTGTGTCGCTGGGGAACGGAGGAGCAGCGCCGACACTGGCTGCCGCGGCTGGCGGTTGATACGGTGGGCGCTTACGCGCTGAGCGAGGCCGGCTCGGGCTCGGACGCTTTTGCGCTGCAAACCCGCGCCGAGGCGGTTGACGGCGGTTACCGGCTCGACGGGCGCAAGCTGTGGATCAGCAGCGCACGCGAGGCGGGGCTGTTCATCGTCTTTGCCACGCTCGATCCGGCTGCGGGCTATAAGGGCATCACCGCCTTCCTGGTGGAGAAAGGCGCGCCGGGATTCACCGTGGGCCGCAAAGAAGACAAGCTGGGGATTCGCGCCAGCAGCACCTGTGAGTTGATTCTGGATGGTTGCCATGTGGCGGAGGCCAACCTGCTGGGAAAGCCGGGCAAGGGCTACAAGATTGCCATTGAGACGCTCAACGAGGGGCGCATCGGAATTGGCGCGCAGATGCTAGGGCTGGCCGAGGGCGCGTGGGGTCATGCTGTTCGCTACGCCAAGGAGCGGCGCCAGTTCGGCAAACCGATCGCGGAGTTTCAGGCGGTGCAGTTCGCGCTGGCCGGGATGGCTACCGAGATTGAAGCGGCTAAATTGATGGTCTACAACGCGGCACGGCTCAAGGACGCGGACCAGCCGTTTGTGCGAGAGGCGGCGATGACCAAGCTGTTTGCCTCGCGGATAGCTGAGCGTGTGGCCAGCCAGTGCGTGGAGGTTTTCGGCGCCAACGGATTTGTGCGCGATAATCCGGCGGAGAAGTATTACCGCGACGCCAAGGTTGGCGCCATCTACGAAGGCACGTCGAATATGCAACTGGCGACGATAGCCAAGCAGGTGCTGGGGCGGTAGCGAGGATTAGTTAGCGGAGTCTCTCTGGCGCGTGGCCTTTACGCCCGACAGTATCCCAACGCCTATCAGAACGATGGCGCTCACCACAATCCAATGCGTTGGCAAGTGAACCAGGTACGCGGCGTAAGCTAATCCGCCGATCATGATAGCGAATCCGGCAGCGTAAATTCCGAAGGACATTTGATCTCCTAACCAAGTGAATGACGCGAGTGAACTTCCGGTTCCAGGAACGAGATGTTTGATTCCTCAGCTCATACCAACTGCGCCCGTTTGGCGGTTAGTGCGGGGCTGGGCGGGGGATCGAGGAGCTTGGGCCTGGATGCGTTCTCTTCCGGCAGTTCGTCGAGCAGAACCATGTTGAGCAGCGACGTGTGAACCCGAATGCGGCCGTTGTATTCGATGTAGCCCAGCTTTCTAAAGCGATTCATGAAGAAGCTGACGCGGGAACGCGTGGTGCCGATCATTGCGGCAAGAGTCTCCTGGGTTACCGGCGGGATCAGTTGCTCTGGCTCGCCCGATCCGCCATATTCCGCCATCAACAAGAGTGTTCGCGCCAGACGCCGTTCGCTGGAGTTGAAGAGCTGATCGACAAGGTCCGCCTGGGTTCGGATGCCTCGTGTCAGGATAAACTGCATGAAAAAGTCGGAGAATGCGTGTTCCTCATGCAGGACGCGTAGCATCCGGGATCTCTCGATCTTGAGCGCAAGACAGACGGATACGGCCATGGCCGAGGAGGTTCGCAACTCTCCCATAGGCGCAATCGACTCCTCGCCAAAAAAGTCCCCTGCGGCAAGCATTGTTACCGTTGCCTCTTTACCCCGTTTGGAGACTACAGTGAGCTTTGCCCGGCCACTCTGGAGATAGAACACAGCATCGGCCAGGTCTCCCTGGGAAAAGAAAACCTGCTTTGGCGCGTTGTGGAGGATGCTTCGCCCCAGACCTTCAGTCGCCAAAAAATCGGCGGTATCAAAGAGCTTCTTCTTTACTGCTGTCATCGAAACGGCCTCCTTCCTCATGCGGTCGGGCTACAGATACGCCCCATCATGGCTTCAAGCGGCGGGGCAGATTGGCCTTCCGCCGCAATGCGCTCCATGACTCGCACCCATTAGCATTTCATCGCAATCAATGTAAGTCTGAGCAATTCAGGCCTATACGTTCATTGGATAGGAGGAAGGTAACCTGTGCGGGACGAGAGTGCAGTCCGCGGATGCAGCGGAAAGGGGTGAATTGTCCTCTCCCAGTAGTGGCTTTGCGCGCCCTACCTGTGGTACGCTTATAAATATATTCGATGAAAATCACCGTTCGTTCGGATGGATTCGAAGGCTACAAAAAACGTGCGTTGGCGCGAGCAACAAAACTTGCCCGACGCGAGCCGGTGCGCCCTGAGATGACCATTACTTTCGACAATCCTCTGGCCATGTTGGAGGTGCTGACAGCGGAGCGAATTCGCCTCTGCGAGACGGCGCGCCGTAAAGCGCTTTCCATCTCCGCGCTGGCAGCAGAGTTGAATCGCGACCCCAAGAGCGTCCGCCGCGACGTACTCAAGCTGGAGTCCGCAGGCATAGTTCGTCTACAGGAGCAGATCAATCCCGGTCACGGGCGTGTGCGGATCGTGGAACCCACGGCACAGCGGTTTGAGTTGATTGCGAGTTTTTGAGAGCTTTTACATCATCGTCAATAAAGCCTATAACTCTATGCGTGGCTCAGCCTTTATGGCATCAATCGGAGCTGTGCCTTTAGTGGCGGATGCGGATCCATCTCTTGTCCAGAGGAACTTGTCGATATCCTTGAAGTTGAATGAATTGAGTTTGTAATAATTGCGAAAATCAATCATGATCTTGTGGAATGTAGCGTAATCATTACGTATCTCGAAACGATGCTTAATATCCGTGAATCGATTATGCAACTGTAGCGACCAAAGGTACTGATCGACTCGCGAGTCATAAATAGCGTACAGATCAGGTTTGTGCCAATTACAGTATTTCGTCGCAAACGAAAAGAAGTTGAATCCCTTATCTTTAATTGCTACTTTAGCGATCATATCGACAATTGATTGCTCTCCAGTGGTAAGCGCATTGTCTACCTCTTCACCATTTTTATAAATGTGACGTGCTACATCCTCCACAGCAAGCACACCTGCAGAATAAAGACGGTTGAGCGCGACAACTTTGAGGAGGACATGGCCTTCATTGGTGTTCTCAGGAAAACGGCTGAATAGTTCCGAAAGTGCATCCTCGCTAGTCTTGCTCTTCTGGTCAAATATATTACAAGCTTCCCTGACACGATCAGGGTTTGGAATTGGAAGCAGGTTATCCATCGCAAAGTACCTCACACAGAAAGATACTCTAGAATTTCGAGGATGCCTATTAATATTTGATGCTTTACAGCTTTTGCGTTCTCTGCACAGCACGGACGCCGGGGACGCGGCGCAGGCCGAGGACCATGCGGTTGAGGTGGCCGAGGTCTTCGGCTTCGGCAATCAGCTCGACGACGGAATCGCCATTCTCATCCTTGCGAATATCGACGCCGCTGATGTTGGCGTTGTCGTCGGAGATGACGGCGATCAACTCCTTTAACATGCCGGGGCGGTCGTCGCAGGAGACGGTGATCTTGACCGGATAGCGCTGCGGCCGGCCAGCAGCCTCGCCGCCCACGCGGGACCATTCGACATTGATGCGGCGGTCGCTCTCGTAGAGCAGGTTCTGCACGTTGGGACAACCGCGCGCATGGACGGCCACGCCCTTGCCGCGAGTGACGTAGCCGACGATCTCTTCGCCGCGAATGGGGTTGCAACATCGGGCGCGATAGACCAGCATGTCGTTCTGGCCCTCAACCTGAAGCGAATCCGAGCCGGTCAGGTGCAGCTTGCGCACTGCGTCGGACATGGCTGCCGCAGTGCCGGGCTTGACCTCCGGCGCGGGTTCAGCCTCGGGCAAGGTGGTTGAGCCGGGAGCCAGCTTGTTGAGCAAATGGCGGGCGGAGTGCTTGCCCAGGCCCAGGGCGGCCAGCAGATCGGTGGCGGTGGCTACGCCATACTCGTTGGCGAGGCGGCCCAGGTCCTGGTCGCTGATCTGACTCTGCGGCACCTTGAATTTACGCGCCTCGCGCTCCAGCAGCTTGCGGCCGATTTCGACGGCCCGCCGACGATGATCTTCGTTGAGCCAGTGCTTGATCTTGTTGCGAGCGCGTGGACTTTTCACAAACGTCAGCCAGTCGCGGCTGGGCTTGTGGTCCTTCTGGGTGACAATTTCAACAATGTCGCCGGTGCGCAGCTTGGTGCGCAACTGCGCCATGCGCCCGTTGACCTTGGCGCCCACGCAGGTGTGGCCTACTTCGGTGTGAATGGTGTAAGCAAAATCAACCGGCGTGCCGTCGGCCGGAATCACTACGACCTTCCCCTTGGGCGTGAAGGTGTACACCTCGTCGGGATAGAGATCCATCTTCAGGCTGGAGAGAAACTCGTTGGGGTCGGTCATCTCCTTTTGCCAGTCGACCAGTTGCCTGATCCAGTTCAACCGCTCCTCGTCGCGTGCCGTTACCACGCCTCCGCCGGCTTTGTATTTCCAGTGGGCGGCAATGCCTTCCTCGGCGATGCGATGCATCTCCTCTGTGCGAATCTGCACCTCGAACTGGTGGCCGGCAGGGCTCATCACCGTGGTGTGCAGCGACTGGTAACGGTTGGCGCGGGGCATGGCGATAAAGTCCTTGATGCGGCCGGGCACCGGGCGCCACAGAGTATGAATAAGGCCGAAAACGGCGTAGCAGGCGGCCACATCCTGCGTAATGACGCGAACTGCCAGCAGGTCATAGACCTGGTCAAAGGAGACTTTGGAGCGCTGCTGCTTCTGAAAAATGGAATAGATGCGCTTGATGCGCCACTCGACCCTGGCCGGAATGTTGTTTTCGCGCAGTTGCTCGGTCAGCGTGTCTTCCACGCCGCGCAAGAACTGTTCGCCCTCGGTGCGGCGGGATTCAACGGCCTCCGCGACCTGTTCATAGCTGACCGGGTCGGTGTAGCGGAAGGCAAGATCCTCCAACTCGCCGCGCACCTTGCCCATGCCCAAACGGTGCGCCAGAGGCGCGTAGATCTCCAGGGTCTCGCGAGCAATGGACTCCTGGCGCTCCGGCCTCAGGTGCTCCAGTGTACGCATGTTGTGCAGCCGGTCCGCCAGCTTGATGAGCACCACGCGCACGTCTGAAACCATGGCCAGCAGCATCTTGCGCACGTTTTCCGCCTGGCGATCCTCGCGATTGGCGAACTCAATCTTGTCGATATTGGTGACGCCCTCGACAATGTGGGCAACCTGCTCGCCGAAGCCGGCGGCAATCTCCTCGTTGGTGGCGGGCGTGTCCTCAACCGAGTCGTGCAGCAGGCCCGCGGCGATGGAGGTTGCGTCCATCTTCATCTCCGCCAGCACCTCGGCTACCTCGAGCGGGTGGATGATGTAGGGCTCGCCGGAAGCCCGCGTCTGCCCTTCATGGTGCCGGACGCAGAACTCCCAGGCCTTGCGGATGAGAGGAATGTCTTCGCTGGGACGGTTGGCGTGGACTTTCTTGAGCAGCGCCTCAAAGCGGTGGTCGATGATTTGCGGGTCGATGGCGCGTGCGACTGGTAACGCCTTCCCCTTGGGAGCCGGGGGCGCTCCGGGAAGCTCTGCCGGTTCGATATTCTGGGCCGTCGCCATGCTTCATTATAGGCCGCATCCGTTCCCGGTGTAGGAAGGGAAACCAGGTTGCTGCTCATTGCGATGCAACTATTGGATTCGAATCTTGTTACGATGAGGGAAGATGAACCCGACTAAGGGAGCCCATGACCAAGACCCGCACCCAACGGCCTGCTACGAAAAGGAAAGCGCCCAAGACAGCCCAGCCCGCGCCGCGTTCTGAGCGTATTCAACAGAAACCCCGCCCTCAAAAGCGGCAGGATGTCCAGGATTCCAAGGGAGATACACGCGCTGGAGCCAGGATCAACCGCCGCGCCGCCGACCGGCTGCGCGCAGGCCATTTGTGGGTCTACGCCTCCGACATTGAGACTGTTGAGCTGCCCGCGGGCGACCCTCCCGCGCTGCTGCCCGTGGCCGACAGCCGCGGATTGCTTTTGGGCACGGCGCTTTATAGCCCTACCTCGCAGATTGCCCTTCGGCTGGTTTCGCGCGAGGCGATCAGTGAGGCGCAATGGCTGGATTTGCTGGAGACCCGTTTGCATACGGCGATCAGGCGGCGCAAGCCAATGCTCGACGAGCAGAACGACGCCTGTCGCTTGTGCTTCAGTGAGGCAGACGAGCTGCCCGGCCTGGTGGCGGACAAGTACGGCGAGCTGGTCATCGTGCAATTCCTGACCAAAGGTCTGCTCACCGCGGGTGTGCGCGAGAGCTGCGTGCGCGTGCTGCGAGAAGAGCTGGCGCCTACGGCTATTCTGGAGCGGCCCGACCCGCGAATGCGTGAGTTGGAAGGGCTGGCAGCGCCGAGTTCTGAACCTCTTTATGCCACTGACGCCGCCGCCCTCAGCACCGAATTCCGGCTGAACGGCCTGCTCTTCCACTACGACGCTAACTCCGGGCAGAAGACAGGAGCCTTTCTCGACCAGCGGGCGAATTATGCCGCAGCCGCAGAATGGGCAAGACGGCTGGGCCTGGCAAAGCGCGACGGCGGAGGACGGGCGTTGGATGTGTGCTGCTACCAGGGAGGCTTTGCGCTGCATCTGGCCGAGGTCTGCGCACAGGTGACGGGGATTGACGCTTCCCGCGCCTCGCTCGAAATAGCGGAGCGAAATTTGGCGGCAAACCGCCCAAGGCTCACCGCGCAGGTGGAGTGGGTGGAGGGGGACGCCTTTCAGGTTCTACGCGACTGGTCGGACGCGGGCGAGAAATTCGACGCCATCGTGCTCGATCCGCCGGCCTTCGCCAAGAGCATGCGCGCTGTCGAAGGCGCGCTACGCGGCTACAAGGAACTGAATCTGCGGGCGCTCAAGATGCTGCGTCCCGGCGGGCTGCTGGTGACCTGCTCCTGTTCGCATCACGTAGGCTGGGCCGATTTGGAGGCCAGCGTAACCGCTGCCGCCGCCGATGCGCACCGGCGCGTGCGGTTGCTGGAGCGGCGGGGAGCCGCTCTCGATCATCCTGTGGTGCTGAATTTGCCGGAGACTGAGTACCTGAAGTGCCTGGTGCTGGAAGTGGAGTAAGCGGGCGTGCCGTTCAAAAGTCTTGCGAATATGCTTTCAGAGACTTGCCCCGCATCCGGAGCAGAATCGCGCGCCCTGTGTGTTGGTCTGTCCACAGCGCGCGCAGGTTAGCAGGGTGCCTGATTGCGGCGCAGGCGGAACATTGATGGTTACATTCCATGGATAGCCCCATCCCGGCATCGCGATGCCCAGAGTGGCCGCAATCCCCGCCGCCTGGATGGCGTTGAACTCCCGCACCCGGCCAGGCATGAAAAAGCACTCGATAAAGCCCAGCACCCACGGAAACGGCGTCCAACTGAAGCACAGGTAGAGAATGCCCAGGCCCGTTCTGCGCAGATAAAAGTGGTGAATGCCGAAGCCGCCCAAAAACAGCGCCAACAGAATGCCCACCACTTCATCGCGACGCACTATCTGATACTGCTGGTAAAAGATCGCTTGCGCGTTGGGATACGGTTGGCTGCTCATGGCCGGTTCTCCTTGCTCTCGTCTCAGGATACGCAACCGGCAACTGCGATGTTCCCCGACTCGCAAATGTAACGGCTACTGAGAGGTTCAACTCCAAAGCATCTTATTGCTTGTGCAGATAGCGGCTGGCAAAGTCGAGGAACGTGGGCCAGTTGGGACCCGGCGTATGGCCGCCAGAGTGTTGGCGGAAGGCCAGGTCGCCCGCAGTCAGAGCGGTCTTGATGGGCGGAAACTCCTGTGTTCCCAGATCCTTTTTGCCCAGCAGGCGGTAGACCGGCCCGGCGGCTACAGCGGCCATGAACATTCCCCTGGGGTCAGCCCATTCATCCCCATTGAAGGAGCCGGCGCCGATGAACACCGGGCGCGGCGCGCACAGGGCGATCAGTTCGTGGGCATCCACGGGTAGGTCGCCGGCGGTGAGCGGCCCGGCGTACTTGAGGAAGTTGCCTGCCATCCAGTGGTACTCGCCGGTCGCCGCCAGGTTCTCCAACTGCTCGCCTAAGACGTGCCGGTAGAGCTTGGCGCCTCCGGTACCGGAGGAACTGATGTAGGCTATGGCGAAGCGCGGGTCATAGGCCATGGCGACGAGAGCCGTCTTGCCAAACCTGGAGTGACCCTCAAGCCCGACTTGCCGGGCATCGACGGCTTTGTCGGTTTCGAAGTAGTCCAGCGCACGGCTTGCGCCCCAGGCCCAGGCGCGCAGCGTGCCCCAGTCGTCGAGCTTGCGCGGCTGGCCTTTGTTCACGAGGCCGATGATGCCATCCCGCAATCCAGCGCCGTTGTCGGCCTGAAAGCTGGTGGGAGAAAGCACAGCGTAGCCCCAGCCGCGCGCGAGCACCTGCTGCTGCCAGGTTGGGCCTTCGTTGCCCGGTCCTCCGGGCATCATCTCCGGGATGCTTCTGGCGATGGCCGCCATGAATTCACGGCTGAAGCCCAGCTCCATGATGACCGGAACCGGGCCGGATGCATTGGCCGGAGTGGTCAGCGTCAGTTCAATCGTCACCGCAATCTTCGGGTAAGCAGAGTTGTCCACGTGACCCGCCAGCCGCCTGGTCACCACCGGCACGTCGCCGACCTTCTCCGGCGTTGTGCTGACCACTTCCCAGGTCACTTTGGGCGTGTTGGCGGGAACGCGGCCCAGAATCTCGCGGTCGAAGTCTTCGACGATCTCCGGACGGCGCTTCGTCCACCAGACCTTGGCCGAGGTGACGCGCTTGCCGTTTTTGAGCAGCAATGGATCGGGCAGAGCGGGATAAACGTTGGCCTTCGATTCGTCGTAGTTGGTTGGGTTGGGCGATTTGGGGTCATGGCTGGCTCCGGGCCGCAACTCCTTGATGCCCAATAGATTCATCAGCCGCTGATGGTCCTGCTCGGCGGCGGCGCGCATGGCCAGTTGTTCCGGCGTGGGCGCGGGATGAGTAGCGGGAGCTGCTTGTGCGGCAAGCCGCATCGTTCCTGAAAAGACCAGCGCCAAAACCGCAAATCTGCAACACGTCATCCTCAACATAGGCAACCTCATTTCCTGAGCGTCTCCTCAACGGAAGACGAAAGCGACCCAAGAATATCGATCTTACGGCGCTTTGGGCAAGAGGGACAGAGTTGCGCTGAAAAATGAATGGAGTCGTGCTGGAGGCGCACATTTTTGCGATTTTGGAGGGTTTTTTGGAGGCGTAATGGTTTGCATATAAATACACCACTATCTGCCAAGATTGGGTACATAGGCAAAAACAGGAGGGATTTTTATGGCAGAGTTGCCGTTCAAAACCGTGAAATCATTGAAAACACACCTATTTAAGTTGGTGAAGAAGGGCTTAAACCGCAGGACAGGGGTCGTCCGGCGTGCGGACAGGCACCAGGAGACGCGACAGAAGCTGGACGAGATGCTGCTGGCGTTCCGGGCGGCGCGGATAGCGACAGGCGAGCGGAGGGGGTGGCTCAGGGCGGTGCGCCAGGTGGTGGGCATTCCAGTGAAGGAGGTTGCACGGCGGCTGGGGGTGTGCAAGTTAGAGGTTTTCCGGCTGGAGAAATCGGAGAGCGAATCGCGGATTATTCTGGGAACCCTGCGGCGGGCGGCGGAGGCGTTGGACTGCGATTTGATCTACGCGCTGACGCCACGAAAGGGAACGCTGGAGGAGATGGCAGCGGAACAGAGAGCGGCGCGGGAGAAGGAACGCGAGGCGGCACTGGAGATTGTGCGCAAAGAAGAGAAGGAAAGGGAATATAAGGTTCTGAAGGTGATTGGTTGGCGTCGTGAAATGCGGCGGTACGTGCGGCTCAAGTTTCGGGAGATGGGGGTGAGGGTGCGTTAGGGCAGGGAATAGGGAGTAGGGAATAGGGAATAGCTTGAAGACGCGCGGCGGATGAGGGGTTCGTGGTTTCCCAGGGACTAAAAGCGGGAGCTGGGCAACCGGCTACCTGCCGGAATGAAGATTGTACCGAAATTATTTATATTTGCAAAAACTGATAATATTGCTAAACTCCCTATACATGGACCCAATTCGTAATCCCTATGCCCCGGGCGCTGGCAGCCCACCTCCCGAACTTGCAGGACGTAGTGCGATCCGACGAGACGTAGACGTTCGCCTCCAGAGGCTCCGTCTCGGAAAGCCAGCAAAAAGTGTGATGCTGGTTGGCCTGCGGGGCGTAGGCAAGACCGTCTTACTTGATCAGATGCGCAGAGACGCGGAGGCCGCGGGAATCCAAACGATTCGCATTGAAGCCCCTGAAAATCGTTCGCTTCCTGCGCTACTGGCCCCGGCTCTTCGGATTGCCCTGCTTCACCTCAGCAAGAAAGAGGCCGCAAGGGATTACGCGGTTCGAGGACTCCGGGCCTTGGCAGGCTTCGCAAGCAAACTGAAATTGAAGTACGCCGATATCGAGGTCGGGCTTGACTATGAACCGGAGCCAGGACTGGCGGACAACGGAGATCTGGAAGGAGACCTAACAACGCTGCTTCAACAAGTTGGGTTGGCGGCAAGGGCGGCAGGGAATGCAGTTGTCCTCTTCATCGACGAACTGCAGTACGTGAAAGAGCCGCAGATGGCGGCTCTGGTTTCAGCGCTCCACCGCTGTTCCCAGGAGCAGCTTCCGGTAACAATTGTTGGCGCGGGCCTGCCTCAGTTGCGAGGCCGGATGGGTGAAGCGAAATCGTATGCCGAACGGCTCTTCGACTTTCCAGAGATCGGGCCGCTGAACGCTCTCGACGCGGCGGATGCAATTGTAAGGCCCGCGCGAAACGAAGGAGTCGAGATCGCTGAACCGGCAGTTCGGCTCATCATCGAGAAGACGCAAGGATACCCGTATTTCTTGCAGGAATGGGGTAAACATACCTGGGACTATGCACCGGCAAGCCCCATTCAAGAACGGGATGTTTTGAACGCCTCAGACGAGGCAATTGCCGCACTCGATGAGAGTTTCTTCCGGGTTCGCTTTGATCGGCTAACGCCGGCTGAGAAGAAGTATTTGCGGGCAATGGCCGATCTAGGCCCCGGCCCGCATCGATCAGGGGAGATTGCGGTGGAGCTTGGACGAATTGTCAGCTCGCTGGGGCCGACCCGCGCAGGACTGATCGAGAAAGGCATGATCTGGAGCCCAACACACGGCGACACCGCCTTTACCGTACCGTTATTCGATGCGTTCATGAAGCGCATCATGCCGGGGGGCGAGTGGAAGACGATTGGCGGCTAATCCTGGCGGGCGGCAATGGTTTGTGGTTTCCAGGTTCTAAAAGCGGGACTTGGGGCACCCGGCCAGCGTATGTCTTTGGAATGTTATCCTTGAAGAGCTTTGACTGCACCGTCGATATTCTGTTGCACAGTTTCAACAATCTTTTCCCATATTTTATCGACCAAACCGTCAATGTTTTCGGTCCAACCTTTCTTGTACCAACGACGCACAATTTCCTCTCCTTCAGTGTCAAAAACGCCCCAATCGCGAAGCGAATGTTGGGTGAGCATTTCCATGACATAACAAACTTCTAAACTTGGGGCACAACTAATAACGAGAACGAGCTGTTTCAATGTGATAAACTTCGGCGTTAGAATTATTTTCAGTTGCGCTTTATCTAAAGCGCAATTCAGTCTCAATTCGTAATTTGCGACTGAGTCATCTGGGTTACCAAACATTGATGCTGCCATTCCAGCTAACCCGAATGGGTCGCGGCGGCGCTGTTCATATGAAATTGAGGCAATTACGAACTTGTCAGGCCTCTTCTCTTTTGACAGAACACGTATCATGAAAGACCTTGTCGTAGGTTCCTGATAATCCGAGTGTACGACAATTTCCGAGGTGAAGAACTCCGCTTTATCACCAATTTGTGACGCGGTATGAATAAGTTTGTCGAATAATTGCGTGATGAATGTTTGTGCCGTTTCCTTTTTAGCAAACTTTTGTTCAGCCCTTTCTAAAATATCCAGTGGACTTGATGTTGTTGTAATCAGAGTTGAAATGCTCGAGCTGTTCTCGATTTTATTCATTTCGGCGAGAAGCTTGACCCTCAATTCATCAAGTCGGTGCGCATCCTCCACAAACTGTTCCCGTCCTGTTCCTTGAGAAATAAAGTGGGGTATCTGATTGTCGTTATCTGAGAACTCATCTCGCAATGCCCCGATTATATCCATGTAATAAACAATTCCTTCGCTCTTGCGCAAAGCAGCTGCTCTAAATTTATCCGTAAACAGGCTAAGTGGGTTGCCCGTCAAAGAGTTTTGCGAGTCTAAACATGATGCAAATTGAATGAGGTTCTTAAAGCCTTGCTTACTCGTTGGCATAAATGAACCATCGGATGATTTGATCAAAAGGGCTCCCGAGCTACAAGCATCTATCACTTTTACTATAAGATCTGCTTCCGGTGCTCGAAGAAGCGTATGAAGCTCAGAAGTAGATATACCTGTTTCATTAGGACGCTTTACATCGAAATTCGTTGCGCAAAAAAAGAATTCCGCATCATGTTGATATCCGTGCCCTGTGAAATAGAAGAAAATCTCTCCGATTGATTGATATGCATCAATAGCCGTACGAATGCGTTCCTTTAAATGAGATGAATCACTATTCAAGATAAGCTCAATAGTGTCGAACTTGTTGGTGGCTTCAAGAAGTTCTTTGATCGCAAACACGTCTTTGCTACAACAATCGAGATTGTGCAAGGTTTGATATTCAGTATTTCCGATCAGAATCGCGATGTTGGCCATAATGCCCCCTCGTGTATATCGTTAGCAAAAGCTCTCATTTGTTTAGAGATTGAAACGTCCCAATAATACAGCCTCCAACTTGGCGCTCTAATCCTAGCACAAATGAATGCCTAGGGTCGGCCAGCATTCATCTTTGTGTTAACGGACAACTCTTGATTGTCACCAACGGTTCGAATCACCCAATGAGCCGGACCGGCTGAGAGAGAGAATAAAAGAGCCGCAACCCCTTCCGAGGCTGCGGCTCTTTGCGGCTGAATTGCTGCCGGGTTACATCTCCTTGACGCCTTCGACAAAGGCTTTTAGTTTGCGGCTGCGGCTGGGGTGGCGGAGCTTACGCAGAGCCTTGGCTTCGATTTGGCGGATGCGCTCGCGGGTGACCTGGAAGCTCTGGCCTACCTCTTCCAGCGTGTGCTCGGAGCCGTCTTCCAGGCCGAAGCGCATTTTGATGACGCGCTCCTCGCGCGGGGTGAGGGTGCGCAGAACCTGCGAGGTGTACTCCTTGAGGTTGACGCTGATGACGGCTTCAGAGGGCGAGACGGCCTGACGGTCTTCGATGAAGTCGCCGAGGTGAGAGTCTTCCTCTTCGCCGATGGGAGTTTCGAGGGAGATGGGTTCCTGCGCGATCTTGAGGACCTTGCGCACCTTGGCCACGGGAATGTCCATGCGCTTGGCGATCTCTTCGCTCGACGGTTCGCGGCCGAGTTCCTGAACCAATTGACGCGAAGTGCGGATGAGCTTGTTGATGGTCTCGATCATGTGCACCGGGATGCGGATGGTGCGGGCCTGATCGGCGATGGCGCGGGTGATGGCCTGGCGAATCCACCAGGTGGCGTAGGTGGAGAACTTGTAGCCGCGGCGATATTCGAATTTGTCGACGGCCTTCATGAGGCCGATGTTGCCCTCCTGAATGAGGTCGAGGAACTGGAGGCCGCGGTTGGTGTACTTTTTTGCGATGGAGACGACGAGGCGCAGGTTGGCTTCGATCAGCTCGCGCTTGGCCTGGTCGGCGTCCATGTCGCCCTGGATCATCTCGCGCTGGGTGCGCTTCAACTCGACGATGAGAACGCCCGCGTCTGCCTCGATTTTTTCGAGATCAGCTTTGCAATTTTTCTGCTGGCGGCGGTACTCCTTCTTGAGCTCGTCGCTGCGGCTGGCCTCGTGCTTCTGATCGAGGGAGCGAATCTGGCGCTCGAGGGTGCGCATGGTGTCCACGGTCTTGTTGACCTTGTCGAGCAGGCGCTTGCGCTCCATGGGGGTGTACTTGAGCTCGCGGACGATGCGCGAAACGAGCACCTTCTCTCGCGCGATCAGCCAGCGGGAGTGGCGCACGGCGGAGGCCTTGGCCTTGGCGGAGGCGGCCTGCTTTTCTTCCAGTTGGGCAATCTTCTTCTGGTGCTTGGCCAGCGCGTCGATGCGGGCCACGGTGGCCTTGACGCGCGACAGCACGATCTCTTCGGTGAGCTCCTCGTCGTCGAAGATGACCACTTCTTTGATGTTGCGCACGCCGCGCTTGAGGTCCTCACCGAGCGCCATGATCTCGCGAATCACGATGGGGGAACGGGAGATGGCCTTGAGGACGCGCATCTGGCCGCGCTCGATGCGCTTGGCGATTTCGACCTCGCCCTCGCGCGTGAGCAGCGGGACGGTGCCCATCTCGCGCAGATACATGCGCACCGGGTCGTTGGTTTTTTCCAGCGTACCCGGCGTCAGATCCAGCTCGACGTCATCGCCCTCTGCCGGCTCGAAATCTTTGTCGCCGTGGAACTTGGGGCCGTCCAGCAGGTCAATGCCCTGGGTGCCGATGGTGGTGATCAGGTCGTCGAGATCTTCGGGCGAAGTAGCCATCTCCTCCGGCAACATCTCGTTGACGTCGCCGTAGGTCAGATAGCCCTTTTCCTTGCCGACTTCGATGATGGTATCGACATCGTGCTCGTGTTCGTGTTCAGGCGCGTGAATCTGTTCGTGATCGAATTTGTCGTCGCTTGCCAAAATATTCCAACTCTCTACGGCATTCCCAGGGATACTGGGCTCTGCTCAATTTCGTAAAAGGCCGCCGCGCCCTGTTGGTCGCGTCGACTTAGCTTTGTAGCTCCAGGATGCGGTTTCCCTGGGAATGCTGCGCGCAATGCAGATTCAGCACCGTGTTGCGCGCCGGTGCGCGGGTTCCGATACAGTTCAGTCCTGGGCGCGATGGGAAAGATATCCTGATTGAAATCACCTGCAATCAGCGCATACGGACACGAACCCGCGGTCACCCGCAAAAAAGATGCGGACTCAAGGGATTGCTCGGAACAGGATGACAAGCGCTTCAGGTTTCACCTGGGTCGCCCGCGAGCCGCGGCTCATGGTTGGGGCAAAGGGGGCGCGCATCTGCACAGAGATCAATAGATTACCACGCCTTACCTGCTTATTCCAAGGCAAAATCGGGGCAACGTTGAGGAGCTTTTTGGGTCGATCTGGCAGCCGGAGTGAGCAATTTTGCTCATTCCAACTCCTGCTTCTCTATCATTGGACGCGGTAAAGCATCCATTTGATGCAGGATTTAAAGCGTTGCGCGAGGACGGCAAGCCACTATTGCGCGGGATTGTGCAACTGGCGGAGCGCGCGGTCCAGATCCAGCTTCTGCTGGGTTAGCAGGGCCAGCTCGGCATGGTCGCCGCGGCGCTCGGCCTCGGCAATCAGCGTGCGCAACTCGCGCTGGCGGCGGACGATGGCCCGCTCGTGAATTTCCTGAATCGCGCTGTGCACCTCGCTCTCCTCGGGCGGTTTGGTTTCGGCCAGCAGCGTTTCGGCTAGCAAGGCTCGTTGCGCCTCGTCCTCAACCACGTCCATGGGGTCACGGGCCAGGCGACCGGCGAGCGCCTGCAAGGCAGAGAAAGCGCCAAGGTGCTCAAACCACGTTGGTTGCTGGGCGAGAGCTTCGGCGGCCAGGCGGCGGGACCGCTCGAACTCCGGATCGTCGATGGCCAGCGCACGGAGGAGCACGCGCTCGACTTCGGTCAGCGCCGTGGCCTTCGCGTCGATGTGGTCGCGGCGACGGAGCGCAGCCTGGCGCAATTCCTCACGCATGATCGCCGAGTCGATGCCCAGCTTTTGCGCGGCGTCGGCGGCAAACTGATCGCGGGCCAGCTTCTCCGGCATGCGGCGAATGTGGGGCAGCAGGAAGTTCATGGCCTTCCCCTTCTGCTCCGGGCTGGCGCCGGGAAACGCAGTCCGCGCCCGCTCGATCAGGTAATCGGCCTGCCGCTGCGCGCCGCGGATCGCCGCGGTGTATGCTTCCACGCCCCGTTCACGGATGTAGCGGTCGGGGTCCAGCCCACCGTCGAGAGTGACGATCTTGATGGTGAAGCCCTCTTCGGTAAGCAGGGCAATGGACTTTTCGGCGGCGTTGGAGCCGGCGGCGTCGGGATCGAAGTTGACCACCACCTGCGAGGTGTGGCGCTTGAGAATCGCCACCTGCTGCTCGGTGAATGCGGTGCCGCTGGTGGCGATCACGTTCTGAATGCCGCGCAAATAGACGGAGATGCAGTCCATCTGGCCCTCGACGAGGAGGGCAAATTCCATCTGGCGAATCGCGCTGCGCGCCTTGTCCAGGTTGAAGAGGACGAGGCTCTTGGAATAGAGCGGCGTCTCCGGCGAGTTGATGTACTTTGCGCCGGCCTTATCGCCCGTCTCCAGCGTGCGCGCGGTGAAGGCGATCACGCGGCCGCTCTCGTTGCAGATGGGAAAGATTACCCGTTTGCGGAAGCGGTCGTAGATGGGGCCAAGGCTGCCATCGCCCTGCTCCTTGGCGCTGAAGAGGCCAGAGGCGCGGAGGGTTTCGTTGTCGGCCATGCCGCTGAGCCGGTCGCGCATCGCATTGAAGCTGTCGGGCGCATAGCCGATGCGGAAGGTTTTGATGCCCTCCGGGGTCAGACCGCGGCCAGCCAGGTATTCGCGAGCCACGGCGCCTTCAGGCGAGCGCAACTGGTCCTCAAACCAGAGTGTCGCCGTTTCGTGCAGCTCGAAAAGTTTGGCTCGCAGGCGCGCTCCGGCAGCCTCTTCCGGCGAGGAAAACTCACGCTTGGGCAGCGGGATGCCGCATTTGCCGGCGACGATGCGGACGGCTTCGGGAAAGGGAACGTTTTCGATTTTGCCGACAAAGCTGAAGACGTCTCCCGAAGCCTGGCAGCCGAAGCAGTGATAGAACTGGCGGACGGCATGAACGGAGAAGGAGGGCGATTTCTCCTTGTGGAAGGGGCAAAGGCCCTGGTAATTCTGCGCGCCGGATTTGCGCAGGCGAATGTAGCCCTCGATCACCTTGACGATGTCGGCCTGCTGCTTGACGGTTTGGGCAAAGTCGGACATGGGGACTGTATAGAGGATAAGGCCGGAGGGGTCGGCGCCGCATCAGAGACTCGGAGCTAAGCTAGCCGGAAGCTGACGCTAGTGTTTAGACCACATGAATTTGTAATCAATCATGGACAAGCGCGGGCGAGGACGCCCGCGCTACAGCCGGCCAGGAGGCCGGCGCAACATACCTGACCTTACCAATTCAAGCGGTCACGATACTAGCTGCCTATTGACACGTGCGCGCTTCGCTCCTACGCTTGAAATCATGGATGTTCAACTATCGGCGGACCAAAGGGCGTTCTTTAGCATGGCCGTAAAAACGGGTAGGCTGAGTCGTGAAGAAGACGCGGTAGAGGAAGCGCTGCTCATGTGGGAGGAGCGGGAGCGGACTCGCGCGGAGATTCTCGCGCTGGTCGATAGCGCGGAGGCATCTCTCAGTCATGGTCAAGGCCGCGTCATAACTCAGGAATCCATGCGTGAGCTTGCCGACGGTGTGAAGCAGCGAGGCCGCGCGCTGCTGGCCGCCGAACAAGCAGTGAGCGGTTGATGTCCCATCGCGTAGCGCCGGAGGCCGAAGCCGATCTGGACGATATCTGGTGCTATATAGCTAGAAAGAGCGGCAGTCTTGAAATTGCAGATCGCTTCACCGAATTTCTCTCTGATCGCTTTTATCTCCTTGCCAATCATCCATACATAGGCCGCCGGCGTGATGAGGAACTGCGCCCAGGACTGCGGAGTTTTCCGGTCAGAGATTACATTTTTCTTTACCGGATTGAAGAGGATGCTGTGTTGATATTGCGTGTTCTGCGTGGCAGCAGAGATATTAAGGCGCTGCTGGGCTAGTAGAAGAAGTTCGATGCAAACGGTGTATTTGGAAGTCAGATGGGGTAAGCTGATTGCCTGGATCGCGGGGAGGGAGCATGTGCTGCCCTTTCCGGCTGGCAAGCGTCCTCGTTTTGCTGAAACAGGGAGAATCGCATGAGAATGATCGCAGTGATTTTGGCAGTGGTCCTGGCAGGCGCAACCGCGCAGGCGCAACAGAGCGTGCCGCCTCCGCCGCAACCGGCTGCCGACAAGCCCGCCGTCAGCGGTCCGTCGCTGGACGTTACTCTGAAGTTTATTCAGGACAAGCTGAACGCGATCGGTACGGTAAACTTTGCCGGTTACGTCCATGATTCGGCCAACAATACGGATGGAGTGCAGAAATTCTCTGCCACCATCAGTAATGCAGCCGCCAATCCGGGCGCTTGCTCGTTCAGCTACCATAGGTTGGTTTTCAATAACGGCAGTCGAGAGCACGATGAAAATGTTGTCATCAATCTGCGTGACGTGCAGAACATCTCCGTTTTGCCGGATGAGCAGGATTGGCAGATGTACCTGGTGCGCACCGGGGACACCACCAAGACGGTCAAGGATGTTCCGGAGATCTCTGCCCTGGTGATCAAGCTTAACAATGGTAAAGATCCCACCATCCGCTTTTACGAGCAGGAGCTGGCCGACCGCGTGGCCAAGGCTCTGGTTCATGCCGTGGAGCTGTGCGGAGGCGGGCCTAAGCCGGAGCCGTTCTAAGCCTGGATGTTTACGATTCCCCGAACGCAGTGCGTGCAAACCAAGGGGGGCTATAATCGCGGAGTTGGTCTCTAGATCGCGTTCAACCGCAATAGGGGGAATCGTATGCGAATTGTTGCTGTGTTCCTGACGTTAGTCCTGGCTGCCTCCTTTACGCTGGCGCAAGAGAGCGTGCCGCCGCCTCCCCAGCCTGTTGCTGACCAAGCGCCCGCCCCACCCCCGCAGGCCGTCAACCCGCCCGCCGCCAACGGTCCTTCGCTGGAAGCCACCTTGAAGTTCATCCAGGACAAGGTGAACCAGCAGGGCAAGATCGTCTATGTCGAAACTGTCACCGATTCCGTCACCGGCGAGAGCGCCGGCGAGAACCATCCGGCTGCAGCGGCAGACCCAGTCCGTCTTGTGTCTTTTGAAGGCCAAAGTGCCAAACCTGCACAAAGGGGCTTCGCTGGCGGTGTTGGTGGCGGTTCTTCTCTACAGCGTTCCGCGGAGACTCAAGTCGTCGCAGTCGATCCCATTGGCGCGTTATCCTTCCAGGAAGATGGATCAGACATGGAAGTGCGGAGGGCGGGGTTTGGCATCATTGTGCCGATGATGGCGGATTGGACGAAGACCTGGTCGGTATATTTCAAGAACATCGAGAGGCTGGAGGTTATCAGCGCTACGGACTACAAGCACCGCCTAAAGCCGGCAATGGCCTATCAGGATGATCCGCCGTACTTTGAACTGGTCGTTCACCTCGCCGCCGGAAAATCCGTACAGCGGCATATCCAGAAGATTCCCAGCGGAAAACACGGCAGGAGTGCGGATTCAGACGACAGCATTCAGGAATTTGCACTTCATTTCCGCGACGAAGATACGGCTGGCCGTGCGGCCAAAGCGATGATCCATGCCATCGAACTCTGCGGCGGAGGCAGCCAGCCCGATCTGTTCTGATTGCAACGTAGATGAGGCTGGCGCATCCAATCCTCTGTAAGGCAGAGGAGTTTCCCCATGTCGCTTCGTCCCGTGAAGCAGATTTTTGAAACCAAACCTACCGTCGAGGGCGCCGGCGTGAAATTGCAGCGCGCCTTCGGCTTTGGAAAAACCGCGGAGTTTGATCCGTTTCTATTGCTGGATGACTTCCGCAGCGACAATCCGGCCGATTACTTGGCCGGGTTCCCCTGGCATCCCCACCGGGGAATTGAAACCATCACCTACGTGCTGGCCGGAGAGGTGGCTCACGGCGACAGCCTGGGCAACAAGGGCCGCATGACTGCCGGTGATGTGCAATGGATGACGGCGGGCAGCGGGATATTACATCAGGAAATGCCCAAAGGCGACGCCGAGGGTCGCATGCACGGATTTCAGCTTTGGGCCAACCTGCCCGCGTCGCTGAAAATGACAGACCCGCGCTACCAGGACATTCCGGCTGCCGCCATTCCAGAGGTGACCGAGGATGACGGGAGTCGCGCACGGATCATTTGCGGGGAGTTCTGGGGCAAAAAGGGTCCGGTGGAGGGAGTTGCCGCAGACCCGCGCTATGTGGACATTTCGGTTCCGCCGGGCAAACGGAAGCGGATTCAGGTGGAGACCACGCGCAATGCCTTTGCTTACGTCTTTGCCGGCGCGGGGACGTTCCGTGACGCATCGACGCCTCGCGCGGTGCTGACGGAGTCGGCTGTTGACCCCAATGCGACGCCGGTCTACGACGCAAAAAACCACTCGCTGGTTTTGTTTGATCAAGGCGATGAGATTGTGGTTCAGGCTGGTCCCGAGGGAATCCGCTTCCTGCTGGTCTCGGGGAAACCGTTGGAAGAGCCTGTTGCCTGGTACGGGCCGATTGTGATGAACACCGACGCTGAATTGCGGCAGGCGGTAAGCGAGTTACAAAACGGCACTTTTATCCGGCATGGGTAAGGGGTGGAATGTGGGAGTTGTGCGTTCCCACCCTTTAGATCACCCCAACGACGAAGACCTATCGTTGGGGACCCCGATGCCAGAAAAAAGGCGAAAGGATGGGGCACGGGGCACTTTAATCAGGCACGAGTAAGATGCGGCCCTGACTTATTTCCGCGACGCCAAATGCTTGCATCTTATAGACGCGATGCGGGATGCCCGCGCCGGGGGAGTGCTGTCTTGATTTCCCGTATGAAACTTAATTCCCATTGGATAACGTTGGGGTGTATAAGAAGTTTGCCATCTCGCACGCGCCGATACCGCTGGAACGGAGATTGTTCCCTCCAAGCTGGCGGTGGAGAGGCATTCACTCAATTCTCTGAAGGAGATTTTCCGCAATGCGCCTCCGCACACTCGCCGCAATCGCTCTCGTGACACTTCCTCTAGCCTGCATAGCCCAGACCGCGCCGAGCAACTCCTTGCCGCCAAAGACCTGGGTCGACAAAGACACCGGACATCGCATCTGGCGGCTGAGCAACGAGCCCAACTCCGGCGGATTTTATTTCAACATCAATGCGTATACTCCGGATGGGAAGCAGATGGTTTACACCGCGCCGGACGGCATCCATGTTCTGGAGCTGGCGACGAGGGCAACCAAGCTGCTGGTGGCCAATCCTCCGCGGCAAGCCGGTGCGACTGATGCCGGCGCGCGCGGGTTTTGGATGGGCGGAGTTCACGCGCTGGTGGTGGGACATAAGACCAACAGCGTTTTTTACACCCAGACCGATCCGAAGACAGGCGTGACATCGGTTTACAAGGCGAACACCAACACGGGCGCAATCCGCAAGCTGGTGGACCTGCCGGCGAAACGGAACATCGTCAGCGTGAACGCGGACGAGACACTGGCGGCGGGAACTTATATTGTGGGCGACGCGGCGGGCAGGGAGTACGGCTCGAACGTGCCGCCGCCGGCGCAGCCCGCGGGCGCCGCCCGCATCAGCAGCGAGGCGCAGGGGCCGCATTTTCAGCCGACCAATAAGGGCGAGATGATGGAGAAACGTCTGGCGGCGCGGTTGCCTCTGGTGCTGTTCACGATTCGGCTTGAGCCGGGGCCGAAGGGAGAGAAGCCGGGAACGATTACAACGCTGCTGCATTCTACTGACTGGGTGAACCACCTGCTCTTTTCGCCCACCGATCCCACGCTGCTGATGTATTGCCACGAGGGACCATGGCATAAGGTGGACCGCATCTGGATGATTCACACCGACGGCACACACAACCGGCTCATCCACAAGCGGACGATGGTGAATGAGATTGCCGGGCACGAGTTCTGGGGGCTGGACGGGGAAACGATCTGGTACGACTGGCAGTATCCCAAGGGCGAGGTCTTCTATCTTTCGAGCTACAACCTGAAGACAGGCGAGCGCACCGCTTATCACATGGAACGCAATGAGTGGTCGATTCACTTCAACCTGACCAAGGACCTATCGCTCTTCTGCGGTGACGGCGGCGATCCGGGGCAGGTGGCGCGGGCCAATGATGGCGAGTGGATTGAGCTTTTTCATCCGCAGATGCTCAAGGGCGGGACTGGCGCGCTGAACTCGCCGACGATGTGGCAGCCGGGCGTCTTCCACTCCGAGCGGCTGGTGAATATGTCGCACCACTATTATCGCCAGGAACCCAATGTGCGCTTCTCGCCGGACAAGACATTGGTGATTTTCACCAGCAATATGTTCGGGTCGAGCTACGTTTTTGGCGCGGAGGTGGCGAAGGCCGACAATCCGCCCGCGGAGGACGTGCAATCAACGCCGGAGCTGGCGCGGAAATTTAACCCGGAGGAGCCTCCCAAGAGCAAAGGACCGGTGGGGCCGCGGCCTCAGCGTTGATGGACAAGCTTTTAGCTTTTCGTGCCGCGATGGAGACCATTGACGAAACACGAAAAAGCTAAGAGCTAATGGCTATTGGACCCTGCAAATAAACGTCCTTGCGCCGTCCCTACGGGACTCCGGAGAGCATTTGTGGAAACCGCTTTCCCCACGCTAAAGCGCGGGGCTAACAAACACTGCGCCTACGGCGCGGCTACCGGGATATTCCTTATGTGGTTCTCAATAAAGGCTAAAAGCTTGTCTTTTACACTTCCGATGGCAACTCACCGGATAAAATTTGCTCCGGAGTCAATCCGCGCTGGCGTAGCGTGCGCAGGTTGAGCGCGTCGTGGCGCTTGGCCAGGCGGCGGCCGTTACGGTCGGCGACCAGGCGGCAATGAAACCAGGCAGGAGGATCAAGTTCCAGAGCTCGATAGAGCAGGATTTGCCGCGCGGTGGACTTGAGTAGGTCCTCGCCGCGCACCACCTCGGTGATGCGCATGGCCGCGTCATCAGCTACGCAGGCCAGTTGATAACTCGGCACGCCGTCGCGCCGCCACACCACAAAGTCGCCAAAGTCCACGCCCGCCACAAAGCGCTGCGGGCCGAGATTCAAATCATCAAACTCGATTGCAACGCCCGCGGGGACGCGGAAACGCCAGTTGAAGTTGCCCGGCTCATCGATCTCGCGCGATGCGGAATCGGGCGGCTGCGCAAGGTTGCTCGCGCCGGGTCTGCACGTGCCGGGATAGATGGGTTCGTCGTCCAGCGGATCCTGATCTCCGTTGCTTGACTCCCCGATCCTTCGCGAATCAATCACGCCGGACGTAACGCTTTCGTGCGGCGCGCTCAGCGCGGCTTCCAGATCCTTGCGCGAGCAGCGGCAAGGGAAGAGAAAGCCGCCCTCGCGCAGCTTGCGACCTGCGTCCAGATAGAAGGCCTGGCGACGGCTCTGCTCGTAGGGAGCAAACGGCCCGCCAAGGTCTGGGCCTTCCTGCCAGCGGATTCCCAGCCAGCGCAGGTCTTCGAGAGCGGCCTGGGCGTACTCGGCGCGGCAGCGGTCTGGGTCCAGGTCTTCCATGCGCATGACCAGCGTGCCGCCGGCGGCTCGTGCGCGCTGGTAGGCGGTCCAGAAGGTGCGCGCGTGGCCCACGTGCAAGTAGCCGGTGGGCGAGGGCGCGAGACGGCCGCGATAGTACGATGGCGGTGATGAAGAAAGGCTGGCCATGCTGGTTAATAGTGTAGCCAGCATGGCCGAGGATTTACAGGCTTTGCGGGACGGTCAGATCCACGGTTTGTCCCTTGCGCCATACGCGGAAGCTTGTGGCAGCGCCGCCGCGGATGGCCTGGACAAACTGCCGCATGTCGCCGACATCCGATCCGTTCAACTGGAGAATTACGTCGCCGGCGAGGATGCCCATGGTATCGGCCAGGCCGCCGTTTTCAACGCCGACCACGACAAGACCCTGAGCTTTGGTTAACTGCAGGGGCGCCATGTCGTCCTGAATGACGGGGCGCACCTGAATGCCAAGATGAATGCCGGAATGGGCGGGAGCCGGACTGGCGGCGGGAGCTTGCGGCGCTTCGTTTTGCGCCTGCTCGTCAGCGCTTCTCTGAAGCTTCGCAATCGTATCTTTGTCGTAGGGGGGGCCCAAAAATGGATAATGCACGTCCACATTCAGTGGCTTGTTGCGGCGCAAAACCTCCAGATGCACAACTCCGCCATCGGGCGCGTGCCAGTATGCAGCGGAAGTGGCCGATTGATAGACACCAGCATCCGTGCATGGCGTGCCATTGACGGTGTGAAGAACATCGCCGAACTGAAGTCCTGCTACCGCTTCGGGACTGCGCTGGTTAATCGATATATCCATGCCGAGATGATCGGGAATCTTCTTCAACGCGCCTTTGCCGAGAGCGGACAGTGTGGCGCCGTTCGGGACGAAGGGATCCGCTCCATGGGCCACGGCCAAAGTTTCTAAAACATCAGCCAATGCTTCGGCGTCCGGTTCGCTGCCGAGGCAAATGCGCCCGGTAAATTGGGTTTCCTTGTCCTGGCCAGTTGCCACGGCGAGGCACCAGGGCGCATTCAGAGGATCGCCGGCGTAGCCGGCGGTGCCATCAAAGCAAAGGAGACAGCTATTGGGCGTGCCGGGCCGGGAGGTGGCGGAATCCACGAGACCCGCTTCAGAGAGCAGCAGGACCCGCGCCCCGGCAGTCTTTCCGTAAGGCAAAGTAACCACGCTGCCATCGGAAAAGCTGAAATTGATGCCGAGTCTACCTATGTCAAGGTTCGACAAGGAGTGTCCGTTCTTTCCATAAGGCGCCAGCCGCGGAGCCATGAAGCGCAGTTTTTCGGCAGCTTCAGCGGCGCTGGGCAGATAGTGCGGTACCCGCCAAATTACCGACTCCGCCGCGGCAAGAGAGACTGCCCCAAGGAACATCAACAGGGTTACAAAGAAAAAATTGCGACGAAACATACTTCTCCCCTCAGTTTTGCGATCTCGATCGTAGGACCATAGGTGACCCGGATTGCCGATTTGCGGGGCTGAGAAAAAAAGCAGCGACGCAGGCGGCGAGCGAGTACGCCCGGCATGACTCGCAAGTATTCTAATCTCATTGACGATACAACAGCTAATGCGGCGCGGTGGCGCTCAGAATAACTCCGGAATGGTGTGGAAGGAGATGCGGGTGGGCGCGGCGCGGAAGGCGGTGAGCATGGTGGCGGGGGCCAGTGTGCTCAGGCCGTACTTGTGATTGAGCGCGTCCATGGCTGCCACGAGGCGCGCGCGATTCTCCGCTTCCTCCGAGCCGTCGAAGAGGTTGAGCGTGTGCAGCTTGTCGGGCACCAGGCCATTCAAGTGCACGCCGATGAAGTATGGCCGATCATAGGCGGCTCCAGCGGGCCGCGATGCCCACAAGCGGCTGAGCGCGGCAATCAGCGTCAAGTTGTCCTGGCACTCGGTCAGACGGATCTCGCCCTTCCATCCTCGCGTGGGCATGCCGAAGCTGCGTGTCGGGGTCCCCAGCGACAGGTCTTCGTCGCTGGGGTGACTCACGGGCTTCTTCTGACTGCGCGGCACGGCAAAGCCGATAACCAGCCCGATGCTGCCGGCCCACAAGTTGCCCGCGCGCAGACGCATGGCCGCCTTGTGCAGCAACTTGTGCGCCACCGCCCAGGCCTTTTCCGGCGTGCGCATCTCCGGGCCGAGCACATGCTGGTGGCTCATCGACTTGGGATGCTCGGCCTCGTCCATGTCGAAGTCCTCGCCGCGGAGCCAGTGGCCCAGCCGCGAGCCCAGCACCGAACCCCAAACATCGCCGGTTTGGTCGCAGTCGAGCGCCAGCAGTTGATCCATGGTTTGAATGCCCTGCTCGTTGAGCCGCTTCTCCATGCGCGATCCAATTCCCGGCAGGTCGCGCAGCTTGAGCTGGCGCAACGCTTCGGGCAGAATGTCCAGCGGCAGCGCCACCAGGCCGTCGGGCTTTTCCATGTCGCTGGCCACTTTGGCCAGATAGCGGTTGGTGGCCAGGCCGACCGAGCTGCGCATCATGGGGCCGACCTGCTCCAGAATGCGCCGCTTCACCTGCCGGCCCAGTTCCATGGCTGCCAGCAGCGGCCGCTCCCGGCCCATCAGGCGGCAGGCCATCTCGTCCACTGAGAGCACTGCCGTCACCGGCACGCAGCTCTCCACGGCCTCGACGATGCGGTGATGGTACTGGACATACAGCTCGTGGCGGGCCTCGACCAGCACCAGGCCGGGGCAGAGCTGCTTGGCGTCGGAGACGATGGTTCCGGTTTTGACGCCAAAGGCCTTGGCCTCGTAACTGGCGGCAATGCAACAGGTTGTGTCGGCCATCATGGGCACAATGGCCACCGGACGGCCGCGCAGTTCAGGCCTGGAATCCTGCTCCACCGAGGCAAAATAGGAGTTCATATCGACGAACAGCCAATTGAGCCGCTGGCCGTCGTCCGAGCGGTCTGCCGGCGGTTCTGGAGCGGAGAGTTTGAGGCTCTGAAGCTCCTCCGGCCACTCTTCGAGATTGGAAGGATCGGTGGTAGGTGTCGGATTGGGCGCGGTTGCCATGGTGGAACTATCTTCGCCTTTTATTCTCCTTTATGCAAGTGGAAATCGAAAAATTGTAAAAAAAGTCCTCGGCGCACCTAAACTCCAACCCCTAAAATGCGTCAAAACGGGTGAGCCGCTGTGACCATACAGCGGCAAA
>Ga0302320_10001771_pt1 | contig 51725 bp, 46 predicted proteins | sample Bog_T0_3_FD_202130 | JGI IMG/M metagenome (GOLD analysis project Ga0302320, IMG submission 202130) | Peat permafrost microbial communities from Stordalen Mire near Abisko, Sweden - Bog_T0_3 | ecosystem: Environmental > Terrestrial > Soil > Wetlands > Peat | place: Sweden: Abisko, Stordalen Mire...
CACATAGAGGAGTCGCCGGGGCGCGGTCGGCATCGGTTCAGGACGCGGCACGGCTGCGGTGCAAGGCCTGCCACCTGAGCAGCCACCGGGCCGGCAGGAACACCCTTGCGGCCCTTAAGAGGGGGTTGGCGGTGCTCGGAACCTTGCATCCCAGCCGGCGGCAGAGTTGCAGGCATCGGTCCGACACCCCGGGGTGGAGCCGCTCGGCAAGGAGCCACGCGGCGAGCTTTTCGGCCTGGGCGGCTACCGTTGCGCGGTGCCGCGCGGGAAGGCCGGTCGCATAGCCCTCAAGCAATCGGATCTGGCATTCGCACATCTGGAGCTGGTTTGCGCTGGCCCCGGTCTGGTGGCGCATTCCCGTCGCCAGTACGTCGGGCACGGTCCGATAACGGGCCCCGGAGAGGGACAGCCTTACCTGGAGATCGGCGTCCTCCCAGGTCCTGAGGCTTTCGTCGAAGCCGCCGACCCGCCGTAGCGCCTCGCGGCGGAATACGCAGGCAATCACGCCCACGGGATTGGTGAGGTTGGATTGCACCGGATCGCGCGCGAGCAGATCCCCGTCGTAGCGCCAGGCGATCTCGAGACGGCCCGACGACTCGGTCACCCAGTCCATGTTGCACACCGCGACATCCACTTCGGGCGCGAGCAGGCCGGACATCCTCTCCACAAAACGGGGGTCGAGCAGGTCGTCGGCGTCGTGGAAGTGGATCCATTCCGTGTCGGCGCCCTCCGCCAGGCGGTTTCTGGCGAATGCAGGCCCCCGGTTCGTTTCGCCCCTCACCATCCTGAGGCCCAGTTCGCGGGCGACGGCGCAGGTGCCGTCGGCGCTGGCGTCGTCGTAGCAGAGAATGCCCGCGAACGGCTCGGTCTGGGCGCGCACGGACTCCATCAGCCTCGGCAGGTACGCCGCCGAATTGTAGCAGGGGACGAGCAGCGTGATCCCGCTCATTGCCTCTTCATCCAAAAGCTGGTGAACCGGCCCTCCGTGGGGCCCCCCGGCCGGAGGGCCGGGGGCATGAGCGGCGCGGTGTCGGGCCGCGCCTCGAGCCTGGCACCCGGAAGCAGGATCTCCAGACCCTCGGAGCCGCCCAGGAGCCAGGCGGCGAGCAGGTACTGCTCCGACCAGTGGCGTGAGGCGAGGTCGGCGGGATAGTCGCCCGGCAGGAAGATGTCGTGGATGTGGACGATGACCCCCGGCCGCAGGGCCGGCAGAAGCTCAAGGAAGAACAGGGTGACGTCGCTCCCGGGAAAGCTCCGGTGGCTGCCGTCGAAGAACAGGATCGAGCCGGGCTCAGCCAGCTCCAGCACCTCGTGGACGGCGGATTCCAACCTGACCGGCCTGTGCTCGATTTCGGGGGAGGGGAGGTCCACCCGAGGCTCGGGATCCACGCATGTCATCCTGGTGGCGAGGCCACCGTCCCGCACGGCCGCGAGCGCCACGCGCGTGGAGATGCCGCAGCCAATCTCGATGTAGCGCCCGGGCCCGGACTCCCGGATCATCCCGTAGAGCGCGACCATGTCCAGCGGCGAGAGGAATTCGTTCCCCAGCCAGGGAAGCGGCGATCCTTCCAGCCTCTTCGCCGGCCACGACTTCAGGATTTCTGAGTGGCCCAGGCATGCGGCCAGGAGCGCAGCCTGCCTTGGGGCGTTGCGGTCGAGGCGGCCGGCCAGGCGTGCGAATGCGGCGGAATTCCCGTCCCACGCCGGCACATTGCCGCCCGCAGGTGGGAAATCGAGCCGGAGCAGGTCGGTCCCGAATCCCGGGATGCCGAGGAGGTCCATGGCCTGCCAGGCACGCTCGCCTGCCAGAACCCTCCGGGCGGCGCGCACGCGGCGGGCCCAGAGGCCCTGCCGCAGCCTGAAGGCCGCCCGGCCCAATGGGTTGTCGAACCTGGTCAACGGGTGTTCACGCCGCGCGTCTCGACCGTGTAGTCGAGGACGGTCGTCCCCTGGTACTGGACCGCGTAGGGCACAAGGGGGCCGCGCGGAGGCGGAGGCCTGACTTCCAGGTGAAAAAGGTCGTTGCAGTCCTGGTGCTCGCGTCCCGTGCGGAGCACGAAGCCCACGCCGTAGCTGCCGTCGACCAGCGGCAGGCGGGCGATGCTTCCCGCGAAAACCGCGGGCTGGCCCGGAACAAGGAGGTAGGGCCCCCTCGCGTCGCGCAGGTCGACCAGGGCCACCCGGTATCCCGAGGGATTGTTCAGGACCATGTGGAAGTCGTGCACGGTGGTCGGGACGGGGGCCGAGAGGGTGATCTCGAACTTCAGCGGATCGCCGGCAGTCACGGGGTTCGGGGAGAGAAGCAGGTTGTCGAGCTGGATGCCATCGGCCAGGGTCCGCGTGCGGACCGTCCCCCGGGCCTCGGCCGTCCTGGCCATGTAGTCGGCGACCATTGCGGCCGGCGGACCGAAACCCGCCACGCTGCCCTGGTCGAGATGGAGTATCTGCGAGCAAAGGTGTTCCACCGCCTGCATGTTGTGGCTCACGAAGATGACGGTCCTCTGCCGGTCGGCGGCAATCGATTGGATCTTCCCCGTGCACTTCTTCTGGAATGAGGAGTCGCCGACGGCGAGCACCTCGTCCACAATCAGAATCTCGGGCTCCAGGTGCGCTGCGACCGCGAACGCGAGCCGGACGTACATCCCGCTCGAATAGCGCTTCACGGGCGTGTCGATGAAGCGCTCGATCTCCGCAAAGGCCACGATCTCGTCGAACTTGCGCCTTATTTCAGAGCGGGTCATCCCCAGGATCGCGCCGTTGAGGAAGACATTTTCCCTGCCGGTGAGGTCGGGATGGAAGCCCGTGCCGACCTCGAGAAGCGAGGCCACCCGGCCGCGCAGGCGCGCGCTGCCCGAGGTCGGCTCCGTGATCCGGCTGAGGATCTTGAGGAGCGTCGACTTCCCCGCGCCATTGCGGCCTATGATGCCAAGCACCTCCCCTGGCTGCACCGAAAAGGAGACGTCGCGCAGGGCCCAGAAGTCACCCGGGGCAGCCCCGGGGGCGCCACGTCCGGCCGCGCCCCGGCGCCCCAGGAACCTCATGGCCTCCCACCGCCGCGTGAACTCGTCGCGGAGCGACGTCGAGCCGATCGAGCCGAGCGTGTAGCGCTTCGAGAGGCCGCAGACCTCGAGTATGGGCCGGCTCATATCACATCCACGAAGCTCTTTTCCACGCGCTGGAAAAGGAGCACGCCGGCGGCCGCGATCAGTACCGTCGAGACGATCGAATTGGCGAAGAGCACGATGTTCGGGGTGCCCGCGCCGAGCAGCATCTGGCGCGTGGCCTCGAGCGGAAACGTCATGGGGTTGATCTCCGCGACCCAGAGCCAGCGGGCCGGGACGCGGGTCAGCGGAAAAACGACCGGCGTCGCGTACATCCAGAGCTGGAGCAGGAAGCTCGACAGGACGGCGAAGTCGCGGAACTTTGCGGCCAGGGCCGCGATCCAAAGGCCGACACCGAGGCTGAGAACGGCCACCTGGACGAAGACCAGGGGCAGGAGCCAGACGCCCGCGGTGAGGTGGAAGCTGCCGGCACGCGGGAAATGCTTCTCGACCGCGAAGATCACAAAAAAGGTGGCCAGCTGGATCGCGAGCGCCACAAGGTTGGAGATCATCGCCGAAACCGGCACGATCAGGCGCGGAAAGTAGACCTTGCCGAAGATGTTGGCGTTGACGAGGAACGTGCTGGCGGTGGACTGGAACGTCTGCGAAAAGAAATTCCACGGAAGCATGCCCGAAAGGTAGAACAGCGAGGACGGGGCCCCGTTCGTCGGTATCCGGGCGACCCGGGAGAAGATCACCATGAACACCACGGTCGTGAGCAGGGGCTGGATGATGTTCCAGAGCGGACCCAGGATGGTCTGCTTGTACCTTGCGACAATGTCGCGCCGGGCCAGCAGCCAGAGCAGGTCCCGGTAGGCGTACAGTTCACGCCAGGAAAACCACGACCATCCCCTGGTCGGCTGAATGAGGATTTCCGCCGTCGCCGCGGAATCGGAGTGGGGGTTGGGGTGGGTCAAGGGAGGGACGGCCGCCGGACTTCCGATGATCTCATTGCGGTGCGCCCGATGGCACAATCAAATATTCAGGAGCGCGCCGAGCCGGGTCCTGAAGACGGAGTAGGAGAATGAGCGCGCCCGCTCAAGCATCGGCTCCTGCGGCCATTCGCGGAGGAGGGCCGACGCGCAGGCCCGCGCGATCCCGGGAATATCGCCGTAGTCGACGAGCAGCCCCGTGTCCTCCGTGATGATCTCGGGGGTCGCCCCGGCCCTCGCCCCGACACAGGGGCGTCCCCTGGCCATGGCCTCCAGGTAGACCAGCCCGAAGCCCTCGCTTTCGCTCGGCAGGGCGAAGGCGCGGCACGACCCCAGGAGCCCGTCGAGCTGGGTGTCGCCCACGGACCCGAGGAATTCGACGCCGCCTCCGGCGATGAGGCCTGTCTGATGGGCGATGCCCTGGAGTCTCGGCAGGTCGTCCCCCCGGCCGACGACAAGAAGCCTGGCGCCCGGCACGGCCTCGCGCACCGCAGGCATGGCCCTGAGCAGGTGCTCGACGCCCTTGTAACGGTCGGCGTGGGTGAGGCGCGAGACCGTGAGGATGACGGGCCCGCATTCGGCCGGGGGGGAACCCGGGCGAATCTCAAAATGGGGATCCAGGGCGTTCGGAAGCACGATCGCACGATCCTCGCGGATCCTGCACCGCCGGAGGAATTCGCGCCGGGTGTGGCCGCTGACGCAGAGGATGCCTGCCGCGCCCCTCAGGGCCATCCTCTCAAGGAATGTGAAGGGGCGCCAGACCTCGATCCCGTGAGCCACAAGGTAGTAGCGTAGGCGAGGGTTGAGCAGCCGGGCCGCCCATGCCACCGGGAGCTGGGCCACATGGCCGCACACGAGGGTGCGGCACTTCCGGCTGCGCCCGAGCGCTGCCCGCACAAAGCGCGACTTGTCGCGGCTACAGACGTACCAGTCCTCCAGATGGTCGGTGGCGTAGCGGCGCAGGTCGCCGGAATCGAGCATCGGATCGTTCAACGTCACGAGGCGCACCCCGAAATTATGCTCGCCGGCCAGGTCGCACATCGCCTTCAGGTAGAGCCGCAGCATCCGGGTGATTCCGCCCATCGAGGAGAAGACCTCGGGCGCCAAAAGCATGACAAGGCTTCCATATCCGCCCGGCCGGCGGGGGGCCGAGGGCGCTGTGGGCTGGTTCATGGTGGGGGGGGGTTCCGTGGCATGGAGTGCGGTGGCAGGCCGGGTCGGGAGGGGAGCAGCCCCCGCCTGCGGGTTTCGGTTCACGAAATTGATGAGCACAGCCATGCTCCAGACCCGAGACCACTCCCTGGCGTCGTTGTGCGCGAGGAAATCCGTCCAGAGGGACCTGGTGGCGCCGGCGTCGAACAGGCCGCTGCGCGCGATGCTCCGATGGGAGTAGGTCTCCTCGATGAACGGGCGCAGCTCCCTCCGCATCCAGACTGGGAAGGGCAGTGTGAATCCTCGCTTTCGCCGCTCCAGCAGGCCGGCGGGAAGCAAGTCGGCAACCGACTCCGCAAGCGCGGATTTCGGACGGCCGGGCGTGTCCTTCCACGCGGCCGGCTGCCGCCAGAGCCATTCGAAAAGCGGCCGGTCGACGAAAGGAACCCTCATTTCGAGCGAATTCCTCATGCTCATCACGTCGCTGTCGCGCAGGAGCACATCGGCCATGTACGTGCGGAGTTCCCAGGCGCTGATCCGGTCGAAGTCGTCCCGGCCCTCAAGTTCGGCCCTGAGGTCGGCCAGCCCCGGATGAAATGGGGAGCGTCCGGCCAGCGCGGCCCTCGTCTCGGACGCCAGAAGCCGGCCGACCTGGGGCGCTGCAAAAACCCGTCGCTGGAGGGCGTTAAGCCCGTCCATGTCGGCGGCATGGCGCAGGAAATCGGACAGTTTCCTGGAACGGGGGCCGCCGCGGGCCAGCCCCGCGGCCGCAGGCGCCCTGAGAAATCCGGGGAGCGCGCGCCAAGCCTGCAGCCAGCGCCCCAGCCGGGGCAGGTCGCGAAACGAGGGATAGCCCCCGAAGAGCTCGTCGCCCCCGAGGCCGGACAGGGCCACGGTCACCCCGCCGGCGCGCGCCGTCTGGCTGACATAATAGGTGTTGATCCCATCGCCCGTCGGCTGGTCGCAGGCCGCCAGGAAGCTTTCAATGCCGCCCGCGACCTCGGCCCCCGTGAGGATCCGGGTCTGGTGCTCGGTCTGAAAGTGGCGCGCGGTCGCCTCCGCCTCGGCGGCCTCCGAAAACCCGGCCTCCTCGAAGCCGATCGAAAAGGTCCTGAGCCGGGATCCGGTCGCCCTGGACATGAGCCCGACCACGACCGCGGAATCGAGCCCCCCCGAAAGGAAGGCGCCCACCGGAACGTCGGCCGCGATGTGGGCCGCGATCGTGTCTTCGAGGCGCAGCCTGAGCTGACTGATGAACTCGCCCCTGTCGGCGCAGGCCTCCTCCCCGGGGATTGTCCGGAAGGACCAATACCTGCGGATATCGAGGCGTCCGCCTCGGAAGGAGCAGACCTCGCCAGGCTGCAGGCTCAGCACCCCGCGGTAGATCGTCCAGGGCGCCGGAACCGCAAACCACGACAGATAATCGGCGACGGACGCCGGATCGACTTCGGCCGCAAACGAGCCGCCGGCCGCCATCGCCCCGAGCTCGGAGCAGAAGACAAACCTCGCCCCGTCGTTCCTGTAGTAGAGGGGCTTGATCCCAAAGGGATCCCGGGCAAGGAACAACGTCCCGGTTCCCGCATCCCAGACCGCGAAGGCGAACATGCCGCGCAGCCTGCCGAGGCAGCCCTCGCCCCAGCGCTCCCAGGCGGCGAGGAGAACTTCGGTGTCGCATTCGGTGCGAAATATCCTGCCCTCCCCGGCGAGCTCCCGGCGCAGCGACAGGAAGTTATAGATCGCACCATTGAAAACGATCGTCAGGCGCCCGTCGGGGGACACCATGGGCTGGTGCCCGTTGGCCGGGTCGAAAATGGCGAGGCGCCTCGATCCCAGGGTCGCGCAGTCCCGCGATTCGATGCCCGAATCGTCCGGCCCGCGATGGATCATCGCGTCGCACATCCTTGTCACCGCCGCGAGGCGGGTCTCAGGAGCGGTCTGGGGATCTACAAATCCTGCAATGCCACACATCTCTTGGAATGCTTCGCCCCGTCGCTTCCCTTCTGAAAGCGGCCTTGGAACCGTTGGCGACAGGGGGTGGCCGATTCGAATCGGCGCAGGGTTGGGCCCCCATGCAACCCACTCCAACGCAAATTCCTGCGCAACGCAATCTCCGGAAATTACTTACAGGGATGTTGCCCGCCTATCGGGCCTGCGGAACACTTCGGACGCCGGGTGTTGATATGAAGCGAATTCGCGCGCAAGGCGTGTTCATCCACACTGGACTCCCGTTCTCCGATCCTCAAGCCTCCGGCGCCTTGTCCTCCCCCTTTGAAGAATTGCAAAAGCAGCTCAAGGAGCTGCCGGGCCTCGGCTACAGGTCTGCCGAGAGGATCGCCCTGCATCTCCTCGTCGAGCATCCCGAAAAGCTCCCCGGCCTGGTGGCGGCGCTCGGTGCGGCGTCCCAAGCGCTGCGCCGCTGCCCCCGCTGCGGCAATCTCGCGGAGGGCGGCCTTTGCGGGGTGTGCGCGGACCCCCGGCGAAGCCACCGCCTCGTTTGCGTGGTCGAGCGTGTCCCGGACCTTGTCGCCCTCGAACGGAGCGGCGCCTGGTCGGGCGTCTACCATGTTCTTCACGGCCGTCTCTCGCCCATGCACGGGGTGGGACCCGACGATCTGAACTTTGCGCCCCTCTTCGCCCGGATTGCGGCGGGCGAGGTGGACGAAGTCATCCTTTCGCTGGCAAACGATGTCGAGGGCGAGGCGACCTGCCACTACATCACCAGCCAGCTTCCGGCCGGAGGCGCCGTCAAGATCTCCCGCATCGGATTCGGCCTGCCGAGTGGCGCCGGCGTTCTTTACGCGGACGCCGTCACGCTCAAGAGCGCCCTCGACGGCCGCCGCGGCTACGGATGAGCCGGGTGCAGGCTTGACGGTTCCGTCCGGTTGGTTTGCTGTTGGGCTTCTTTCCAACACGCGGGCGTAGTATATCGGCTATTATGTGAGCTTCCCAAGCTTGAGAGGAGGGTTCGACTCCCTCCGCCCGCATTCTTCACGGTCGCAGCGGGGCCGGGAGGTTGAAGTCCTCCAACACACTGCTAGGAAGCGAATAGTTTGAAAATCTACTTTTTGGGAATTTGCGGAACGGCCATGGGCAACGCGGCGCTGCTGGCGCGCGCCGCCGGCCACGAAGTGTCCGGCGCGGACACCAATGTCTATCCGCCCATGAGCACCGTCCTCCGGGATGCGGCCATCACCGTGCATCAGGGATACGATCCGGCGCGGCTGGCCAGGCTGTCGCCCGACCTGGTCGTCATCGGCAATGCGATGTCCCGGGGGAATGCGGAGATCGAATGGATCCTGGAGAGCCGCGCCCTGCGCTTCACCTCGCTGCCCGCCATGCTGCACGACCTCGTGCTGCGCGGGCGCCGGAATATCGTGGTCTGCGGAACCCATGGGAAGACCACGACGACCGCGCTTGCGGCATTTCTTCTCAGGGCCAACGGCGCCGACCCGGGCTTCCTGATCGGGGGAGTCCCGGTCGACCCGCCCACGGGCAGCCATCTCGGCGCCGCAAATTCCCCGTTTGTGATCGAGGGCGACGAGTACGACAGCGCCTTTTTCGACAAGCGCAGCAAGTTCATCCACTACGCACCCCACGTCGCGGTGCTCAACAATCTTGAGTTCGACCACGCCGACATCTTCCGGGACCTGGCCGACGTGCAGCGGACGTTCGTGCACCTTGCGCGGATCGTGCCGCGGAACGGATGGGTTGTGATGAACGGCGACGACCCCAATCTGCGTGCGCTCGGCCCAATGCCCTGGACGAGGGTTGTCCGGGTGGGCATGGACGGCGGGAACGACGCGGTGATCGCGGACTTCTCCGAGTCAGCCTCAGGCACCGAATTCAGGCTCGTTTGGCGCGGCGAACCCTGGGCTAACGTGCGCCTGGCGATTCCCGGCCTGTTCAACGCCCGCAATGCGGCCATGGCCGCCGTGGCCGCGGGGCTCACGCTCGAGGCCGGCGGATCGGCCCGTCCGGCCTCCCAGGGGGATCCACGCCAGCTCAAGCTCGACGCGCTTCCCCGCTTTCGCGGAGTGCGGCGCAGGCAGGAGGTGGTGGCGCGGGCCGGGTCGCTGACCGTCATCGAGGATTTTGGCCATCATCCGACGGCGCTGGCCGAGACGCTGCGCTCCTTCCGCAGCCGTTATCCCGGAGCCCTGCTTTCGGCCGTTTTCGAGCCGAGGAGCAACACCGCCAGGACCCGCGTCCTGCAGGACGACTTCGCCCGGGCTCTCGCCGGAGCTGACGACGTCTACCTCGGGGCCGTGAACCGCGTCGAGCAGATCGCCGAGGACGAGCGCTTCGACGGGAAGGCCGTGGCCCACGAACTGGCCCGCGCCGGGATCACGGCCCGGCTTTTCCTCACCAACAACGACCTCCTCGCGTCCATGATCGAGAACACCCTTCCACCCGGCGGCAAACCCCGCGTCGTGGTCTTCTTCACGAATGGATCCTTTGACGGGATCATCGACCGCTACACAACAGCCGTGCTCACTGCGCCTGTTTCGCGACCTTGAAAACCGCGGGAAGCTCGCCGGCCGGGAGTGCGAGCAGATCGTAATCGCGCGAGCCCGTGACGGTGACCGAGGAGAATTCGCCGACGGGAAGCTCCCGCGGCACATAGACGCGCCCGTCGATGTCCGGCGCATCGGCTTCGCTGCGGGCCACGCCCGGCTCCTCCACGAGCACCCTGAGCACGCGGCCCGTCGAATCCCTGCCAGCCTCCCCGGCGATCCTCTTCTGAAGCTTCATCACCCGGCGCCAGCGGCGCTCCTTGTCGGCGGCGGACACCTGTCCCTGAAGCTTGGCGGCGCGGGTGTTCTCCTCCTGCGAGTACCGGAATACCCCGAGCCGCTCAAACCTCACCTCCTCGATGAAGGCGCACAGCTCGTCGACGTCGGCCTCGGTCTCGCCGGGAAACCCGACGATGAAGGTGGTGCGAAGGGCGATTCCCGGGATGCCCTTGCGGATCCTCCCCACGAGGTCCCGGATGTACGCGCCCGAGGTCTCGCGCTGCATGGCCTCGAGCATCCTGTCGCTGATGTGCTGGAGGGGCATGTCCACGTAGCGGGCAACCTTGGGGCACTCGGCAATCGTGCGTATGAGCTCGTCGCTCCAGTGTGCCGGGTGGGTGTAGAGCAGCCGGACCCAGAATTCGCCGTCGATGGCGTTCAACTCCCGCAGGAGCGAGGTCAGCGCGGTGCCGCGGGATGAGTCGACGGGCGTCCGGGGATTGGGCCGCTGCTCCCAGGTGTCCATTCCAAAGAAGGTTGTGTCCTGCGAAATGAGGTCGATCTCCCGCACGCCGTCGGCGACCAGCAGGCGGGCCTCGGCGACCACGCTTTCGACGGTGCGGCTCCTGTGGCGGCCTCGTATCTGCGGAATGATGCAGAAGGTGCACGGGTGATTGCAGCCCTCCGCAATCTTGATGTAGGCGAAATGCCGGGGAGTCAGCCGGAAGCGGGGCGTGTCGTAATCAGGGATGTAGGTCGAACGCGGCGTGACAAAGCTGGCGGGGCCTTCGAGAGGTCCCCGCTCCATGGAGCAGATCCTCTCGATGATGGGGGCGACCTGTGTGATCTGGTCGAGTCCGATGAAGGCATCGACCTCGGGGAGTTCGCCCGGAAGGCTCTTGGCGAACCGCTGGGACATGCAGCCGGCGACGATTAGCTTCTGCCCCTTGCGCTGCTTTCGCAGCCCGCGCTGGCGGTGGGCCTCGAGGATGTGGCCTATCGACTCCTCCTTGGAGGAATCGATGAACGAGCAGGTGTTGACGATGACCACGTCGGCCTGCCCCGCCTCGGGCACGACTCTCATGCCGGCCTGGTGGAGGTGGCCGACCATGACCTCGCTGTCCACGAGATTCTTGGCGCAGCCAAGGGAGATGAGGCTGACGGTGATCATGGGGGTACCATGGCGGCTCGGCAGCCCGCCCGGCCTTACTTCTTGGCGGTCTTCTTGACGGCTGCTTTCCTGCGTTTCAGGTAGGCGTTCCGGCGCTTCCGTTTGATCTCTTTGTTGTACTGTTTGCCCATAGTTTTATGATTTGGAAGGTCGATAGTCCAGCAGACGGCATTCGAGTCAAGCATCCCGCCGACCCGGCTTAGCAGGGTGTTGAAAAACTACGACGAGCCCCACCTCAAGAGCCCGCCGACAACACCTGGTGGTACAGCGGCAGGTCCGAAGTGCTCCAGCCCCCTCCAAGGGCCTGGATGAGCGCGACACCCGAAAGCAGCCGGCTTTGAAGGATGGCGAGTGCCGTCTCCCGGTTGGACAATTCGGTCACCTGGGCGGTCGTGACCGATGTGAAGTCGACCGTGCCGGCCTGGTATTCATTGAGGGTTATCCTTGTGGCGTTGGCGGCCTCGGCGACCGCCGCGTCCTGGATCTGGACCTCCTGCCCGAGGATCCGCAGTCCCGCCAGGTTGTCCTCGACCTGCTGGAAGGCCGTGAGCACGGACTGGCGGTAGGCGGCCACGCTCGCGTCGCGGGCGGCGCGGGCCTCTCGGACCAGGTCCCTCTGCGCACCGGCATCAAACAGGTTCTCGCCCACCTGCGCGCCGAGCGACCACAGGCGGTTCGGGGCGGTGAAGAGCCGGTCCAGGGGCGAACCTCCGTACCCTCCCGTCGCCGAGAGGGACAGGCTGGGAAAATACCCGGCCGTCTGCACCCCGATGTTGGCGTTGGCTTCGGCCACCGCCCGTTCGGCCGCGGCTATGTCGGGGCGCCTCTCGAGGAGTTCCGAGGGCAGGCTGGGGGGGATGTCCGGGATCGAAAGGCCCGTGCCCTCGCGGACCGCGATAGAGAAGCCTGAAGGCGGGACTCCCTCGAGTATGGCAATTGCGTGCTCATACTGCGCCCTCTGCACGCCCACGTCCATCGCCTGGACCCTCGTGCTGTCGAGCTGGGTCTGCGCGGTGAGGACGTCGCTGCGCGCCGCCACGCCCACAGCGTACTTGTTCCGGGTGATCGACAGCGTCCGGCGGTAGTCAGCCACGGCGTTTTCCAGCAGCCTGGCCTTTTCGTCGAGAATCCTCAGTTCGATGTAGTCCTGGGCCAGCGCCGCCTGGGTCGACAGCCGCGCGAGGGCGAGGTCCGCGGCGCTCGCCTGGGCTCCTGCCACGGCAGCCTCGGTCGTGCGGCGTTCCTTCCCCCAGAAGTCGGGCTCCCAGGCGGCCTCAAGGGATGCCCCGAAGGACGAGGACACGCCCGGCGGGGATGCCAGCGTCCCCCTCGCCGGTTCCCCCCGCTGGGCGGTGCCGACGGCCGAAACGGTGGGGAGGAGGCCAGCCCGGTCTATCCGGGCGACTTCTCGCGCCTCCTCATAGGCCGCGGCGGCCTGCTGCAGGGAGAAATTGCCGGACGCGACCCGCCCCTCGAGGCCGTCGAGCACGGGATCGCCGAATACCCTCCACCACGGCCCGCGCGTTGCGGAGTCCCCGGGGGTTGCCGGCTTCCAGGCACCGTCCTCCTTGAAGGAGGCGGGGACGGGGGCGTCGGGTCGCTTGTAATCGGGCCCGACCGTGCAGCCGCCGGCAAGGGCGAATGCGGCGGCGGCGGCCAGGAGCCGGGCGGCCTGCTTCGGTTGTGTCATGTGGAGGGGGGCCATGGGCATGTCCGGTGGTGATTCAGATGGGAACATGGGCGGGCTGCGCCCCGGGCTCGGGCCTGAAAAAGGCGCGCCGCCGCCGGGAGAGCCAGACACGCGCCCGGTCGACGTAAAGGTAGACCACGGGCGTCGTGTAGAGGGTGAGGAGCTGGCTGACGATCAGGCCCCCGACGATGGAAATGCCGAGCGGGCGTCTCAGCTCGGATCCCTCCCCGAAGCCGATCGCGAGCGGCACAGCCCCGAGAAGCGCGGCGAGCGTCGTCATGAGGATCGGCCGGAAACGGAGCAGGCTCGCCTTGAAGATGGCGTCGCGCGGGCTCAGGTGCTCGCTGCGCTCGGCCTCGATGGCGAAGTCGATCATCATGATGGCATTTTTCTTGACGATGCCGATGAGCAGGAAAACGCCGATGAGCGCAATCACGCTGAATTCCACGTTGAACAGCATGAGGGCCAGGACCGCGCCGACACCGGCCGAGGGAAGGGTGGAGAGGATCGTGAGGGGGTGGGCGTAGCTTTCATAAAGCACACCAAGCACGACGTAGATCGCGACGAGGGCGGCAAGGATGAGGATCCATTCGTTGCCCATGGCCTTTTGGAAGGTTCCCGCGGTTCCCTGGAAGCTGCCGTGGATGGTGCCCGGCATGTGGATGCGCGCACTCTGCCTGTTGACGGCCTCGACTGCGTCGCTCAGGGACGCATCGGCGGCCAGGTTGAAGGAGATCGTGCCGGCGACAAACTGGCCCTGGTGGTTGACCGCCAGGGGCGTCGTTCCCATTCCATAGTGGGTGAAGGACGACAGCGGGACCATGGTTTCCCGTCTCGTGCTCACGGCCTGGCCGGTCGAGGCGGCCCCGTGGCCGGTGGTTGCGATCGAATTGAGGCTTGCGTTGCGCGCGGCATCTGCCGCCACCGAGGAGACGCTCGAGGAGCCAGCCGCGCCCACCTTCACGGTGCCGGCCACCGCATTGGAGGACTGGGTGCCGGTGACCGCCCCGCCCGAGGTGCTCACGTAGATGTTGTCGAGCGTCTGCGGGTCCTGCCAGTACCGGGAGCCGACCACCATGACCACATGGTATTGGTTGAGGGACTGGTAGATGGTGGACACCTGGCGCTGGCCGAAGGCGTCATTGAGGGTGTTGTCGACCTGGCTCGCCGTGAGCCCGAGGCGCGATGCCGTGTCGCGGTCAATGCTGAGATCGGTCTCGAGTCCCTTGTCCTGCTGGTCTGAATTGACGTCGGTGAGGATGGGCTCCGTCTTGAGCGCGTCGACGAGCTTGGGCATCCAGGCACGGAGGTCGGTCAGTTCGTCGGCCTGGAGCGTGTACTGGTAGAGCGAGTTGCTCTGGCGGCCGCCGATCCGGATGTCCTGGGGAGGGAAAAGGAAGAGCATCGCGCCGGCCACCTTGGCGAGCTTGGGCCGCAGGCGGGTCATCACATGCTCGGCGGACTCGCCCCGCTCGGACAGCGGCTTGAGTTCTATGAAGAGCATTCCGTTGTTGGCGCTTCCCCCTCCCGTGTATCCGACGGCTGTCGAGACCGCACGGTCGGCCTGGACGATGTCGATGAACTGCTTGAGCTTTTTCGACATCAGCTGGAAGGAGATGCTCTGGTCGGCCTGGACAAACCCCATCAGCCGCCCCGTGTCCTGTTCGGGAAAGAAACCCTTGGGTATCGTGCTGAAGAGCCAGAAATTCAGGCCGATCGTGCACGCAAGAACCGCCAGCGTGAGCCGGCCGTGGAGAAGCACCCAGGTGAGGGACCGCTCGTACGTCCGGCGCAGGTCGCCGAGGACCGCCTCGCTCCAGCGGTGGAGCCGCCCGGGCGGGCGCTGCGCGTGGCCGCTGAGGAGCCGGGAGCACATCATCGGCGTCGTCGTCAGCGAAATCACCATGGAGACGGCGATCGCCACCGAAAGGGTGACGGCAAACTCGCGCAGGTAGGGGCCCAGCTGGCCGCCCATCAGAAGCACCGGGAGGAAGACCGCGATCAGCGAGAGGCTCATCGACACGACCGTGAATCCCACCTCACGGACGCCGAGGAGCGTCGCCCTCAACCGGGGCATGCCGGCCTCCATGTGGCGGACGATGTTTTCCATCACCACGATGGCGTCGTCGACCACGAAGCCCGTGGCCACCGTCAGGGCCATCAGCGAAAGGTTGTCCAGGCTGTAGCCCAGCAGGTACATCGCGCCGAACGAGGCGATGAGCGAGATCGGGACGGCCACGCTGGGGATCAGCGCGGCGCGCGGATCCCGCAGGAAAAGCATGACCACCAGGACGACAAGGACGATCGAGATCATCAGCGAAATCTCGATGTCATGGAGCGAGGCGCGGATCGTCGTGCTGCGATCGACAACCACCTCGACCCCGGCCCCGCCGCGGATGGAATTCTTCAGCTCGGGCAGGAGGGCCCGAACGCTGTCGACCGTCTCTATGATATTGGCGCCCGGCTGCCGGTTGATGACCACCAGCACGGCCGGTTTGTCGCGGGACAGCCCGAGCGTGCGCAGGTCCTCGATGGAATCCTGGACGTCGGCCACGTCCGAAAGGCGGATCGGCGCGCCGTTGCGGTAGGCCACGATCAGCGGCCTGTAATCGGTGGCTGTCCGGGACTGGTCGTTGCTGTAGACCTGCCAGTGGGTGACGGCGTCCTCGATGGCGCCCTTGGGGCTGTTTGCGTTGGCGGCGGACAGGGCGGCCCTCACGTCCTCCATGCCGACGCCGTATTTGAAGAGGGCGGTCGGGTTCATCTGGACCCGCACCGCCGGGAGGGAGCTGCCCCAGACGCCGACGTCGCCCACGCCCTGGACCTGCGAAAGTCTCTGGGCGAGGATGGTCGAGGCGGCGTCGTAAAGGTCGCCCCGGGTCATGGTCGACGAGGTTAGGGCGAGGATCACTATGGGCTGCTCCGCCGGGTTCGACTTGCGGTAGGTCGGGTTGCTCCGAAGCGCCGCCGGCAGGTCGGCGTGGGCGGCGCTGATCGCGGCCTGCACGTCGCGGGCCGCGCCGTCGATGTTTCGCGTGATGCCGAACTGGAGGGTGATGCGGGTGTTTCCGAGCTGGCTCGACGATGTCATCTCCGTCACGTCGGGGATCGCCCCAAGGTGGCGCTCGAGCGGCGTCGCCACCGTGCTGGCCATGGTCTCGGGGCTCGCGCCGGCCATCGACGCCGAGACCGTGATCGTGGGGAGGTCGACCTGCGGTATCGGCGAGACCGGAAGCTGAAAATAGGCGACCAGGCCCGCCAGGGCGATTCCCGCCGTCAGCAGCGTGGTCGCCACCGGACGGCGGACGAAGGGCTCCGCCAGGTTCATGGCGCCGCTTCCTCCGGCAGGGCGTGTGCGGCACCCTGTTCGCGCAGGCGGACGGCTATCCGGTCAAAGGCGAGATAGATGACCGGGGTCGTGAAGAGCGTGAGGACCTGGCTCACGATGAGGCCGCCGACGATCGTTATGCCGAGCGGGTGACGCAGTTCCGAACCCGTGCCGGTGCCGAGCATCAGGGGCACCGCCCCGAGCAGTGCGGCCATCGTCGTCATCAGGATCGGCCTGAACCTGAGGAGGCAGGCCTGGGTGATCGCCTCGCGCGGGGCCAGGCCCTGGTTGCGCTCCGCATCCAGGGCAAAGTCGATCATCATGATGGCGTTCTTCTTCACGATGCCGATCAGGAGGATGATCCCGATGATGCCTATCACGTCCAGGCTGCTCCCCACGAGCATAAGTGCGAGCAGGGCGCCGATCCCGGCCGAAGGCAGCGTGGACAGGATCGTGATGGGATGGATGAAGCTCTCGTAGAGGACGCCGAGGATGATGTACATCGTCAGTACGGCCGCCAGGAGAAGGAACAGCTCGTTGGAGAGCGACGACTCGAAGGCGGAGGCCGCGCCCTGAAAACTGGTGATGATGTTGTCGGGCATCCCAATCTGTTTCTCGACCCGGCGGACGGAGCTGACCGCGGCCCCCAGCGATCCGCCCGCCGGAACGTTGAAGGAGATCGTGTCGGCCGGAAACTGGCTCAGGTGGCTGATCAGAAGCGGCTCCCGCCGCACCTCCACCCGGGCGATCGCCGAGAGCGGCACCTGTGTTCCCGCCGCCGACGGCACGTAGATCTGGTAGAGGGAGTCGGGCGATTTCTGCAGGGCGGGGGTCGCCTCCATGATGACCCGGTACTGGTTCGATTGCGTGAAGATCGTCGACACGATCCTCTGGCCGAACGCGTCGTAAAGGGCGTTGTCGATGGTTGCCGCGGTGATGCCGAAACGCGCGGCCGTGTCCCGGTCGACGGTCAGGTAGGCCGCAAGCCCCTGCTGGGCGAGGTCGGTCGCCACGTCGGAGAGCTGGGGCTCCTGGCCCAGCCGGCCGGCCAGCGCGGTCGTCCATTTGACGAGGTCGTCGGGGTTGGCGCTCTGAAGGACGAACTGGTACTGGGTCCGCGCGACCCTGTCGTCAATCGTCAGGTCCTGGACCGGCTGCAGGTAGCTGGAGATTCCGGGGACGGCCTGGACCTCCTGCTGGAGCCGCCCGATCACCTGGGACGCCGTCGAACTTCGTTCGTCGCGTGGGCGCAGGTTGACCAGCATCCGGCCCGTGTTGAGCGTCACGTTGGTGCCGTCGACGCCGACGAACGAGGAAAGGCTCTCGACGTCCCGGTCCTTGAGAATCGCCGCGGCGAGCGCCTCCTGCCTCTGCGCCATGGAAAGGTAGGAGACGGATTGCGGGGCCTCCGTGATCACCTGGATGAGCCCCGTGTCCTGCACGGGAAAGAATCCCTTGGGAATGACGACGTAAAGCAGGGCCGTCAGGGCGAGCGTGACGAGGGCCACGCCGAGGGTGAGCTTCTGGCGGTTGAGCACCCATTCGAGGCGCCGGGCGTAGAAGGCGATGAGGGCGTCGAACCACGCCCCCGCCTTACGGCTCCAGGCGGGCTCGGCCGCCGCCGGCCGGTGTTTCACCAGCCTGGCGCACATCATGGGCACGAGCGTGAGCGAAACGACCGCGGAGATGAGGATCGTCACCGCAAGGGTGACCGCGAATTCCCGGAACAGGCGGCCCACCACGTCGCCCATGAAGAGGAGCGGTATGAGCACGGCGATCAGGGATATGGTGAGCGAAATGATGGTGAAGCCGATCTGCTCCGAGCCCTTCAGGGCCGCCTCCATCGGTGAGTCGCCCTTCTCGACGTATCTCGCTATGTTCTCGATCATGACGATCGCATCGTCCACGACGAAGCCCGCGGCGATCGTGAGCGACATCAGCGACAGGTTGTTCAGGCTGAATCCCAGCAGGTACATGACCGCGAAGGTGCCGACCAGCGAGAGCGGCACGGAGAGGCTGGGGATGATCGTCGCCGGCACGTTGCGCAGAAAGACGAAGATTACCAGGATGACCAGGATGACCGCGAGGGTGAGCTCGAATTCCACATCCCGGATCGAGGCGCGGATCGTGTTTGTCCGGTCGGTGAGGATGCCCACGTCGAGGGAGGAGGGAAGGGAGGCCTGGAGCGAGGGAAGGATGGCCCTGACGCTCTCCACGACGTCGATGACGTTGGCGCCCGGCTGGCGCTGGATGTTCAGGATGACGGCCGGCGTCGTGTTGACCCATGCGCCCAGTTTTGTGTTTTCGGGGGCATAGGCCACCGTCGCCACGTCGGAGAGGCGCACCGGAGCGCCACTCTTGAACGCCACGATGAGGTTCTTGTACTCGTCGGGCGTCTTGAGCTGGTCGTTGGCATTGATGGCGAACGCTCGCGAGGGCCCGTCGAAGTTGCCCTTGGCGGTGTTGGAATTGCCGTTGCCGATGGTCGTGCGGAGGTCGTCCACGTTCAGCCCGTAAGCGGCAAGCGCCAGCGGGTTCACCTGGATCCTCATCGATTGGCGCTGGCCGCCGCCGATGCTCACCAGGCCGACCCCGGCGAGCTGGGAGAGCTTTCCGGCCAGCCGGGTGTCGGCGAGATCCTCGACCTGGGTCAGGGGGAGGGTCCGGGAGGTGAGGGCGAGGGAGATGACCGGGGCGTCGGCCGGGTTCACCTTGGCGTAGACCGGGGGCGCGGGAAGGTCCGAAGGGAGCAGGTTTCCGGCCGCATTGATGGCGGCCTGCACCTCCTGCTCGGCGATGTCCAGGCTCAGGTCGAGCGTGAACTGGAGCGTGATCACCGAGGCGCCGGTCGAGCTTGTCGACGACATCTGCTTGAGGCCGGGCATCTGCCCGAGCTGCCGCTCCAGGGGCGCGGTGATCGAGGACATCATCACGTCCGGGCTGGCGCCTGGGTAGAAAGTCTGCACCTGGATGGTCGGATAATCCACCTCGGGCAGGGCCGACAGCGGCAGGAAGCGGTAGGCCACGATGCCGACGATCAGCACCGCCGCCATCAGGAGGGTCGTCGCGACGGGACGCTGTATGAAGATTCGGGAGGGGCTCATCGCTGAGATCCGGATCTCAGTTCGAGCTCCCGCCGGGCCGCTGGGACTGCTGGGCGCCCCCGCTGCCTGTTCCGGAGCCGTCGGGGCTCCAGTGATGATCGCCGCCTCCGCCCCCGTCGGGATTCCAATTGCGATGGGACTGGGAGCCATCCTTCCCGCCCTGGGAACCGGTGGCCGTGGGCGCCTGGACAATCACACGCCCGCCTTCCTTGAGGCGGTCCGCGCCGTCGACCACCACCCGCTCGCCCAAGTTCAAGCCCGAGAGGACGGCGATGCGTTCCCCCTCGGTCGCGCCGAGGGTGACCGCCCGCGCCGTGACCGTGTTGTCGGGTTTCACCACATACACGAAGGACCCCTGGTCGCCCCGCTCAATGGCCGAGGTCGGGATCACCGTGGCCCCGCGGAGGGTATCGAGAAGCATGCGCACGTTGACAAACTGGCTGGGGAAAAGGCCTTCGTCGTCGTTGGCGAAGAGCGCCCGGACCTTGAAGGTGCCGGTCGTCGGGTCGATCTGGTTGTCGATCGTCGCCACCGTGCCGGTCGCAAGCTTGACGGTCTGGGTGCGGTCGAAGGCATCCACCGCGATCTTCGCGCCGGACCGGAGGCGGGCGGCCACCGCGGGTATGTTGTCCTCGGGAAGCGTGAAGATCACCGTGATGGGCTTGATCTGCGTGAGCAGGACGATGCCGCTGGCATCGCCGGGCGTCACATAATTGCCCGGGTCGACCTGCCTCAGGCCGACCCGACCGGCCACGGGCGCCACGATGTGGCAGTAGGTCAGGTTGAGCTGCGCGCTGTCGATCGCGGCCTGGTCGGTCTGCACGATGCCCTCGTCCTGGGTGACGAGTGCGCGCTGGGCGTCGATCTGCTGCTGGGCGATCGAATCCTGGGTGCCCAGCGTCACATAGCGCGCGAGGTCGATCTTCGCCTCCTCGAGCTGGGCCTTGGCCTGCTGGAGCTGGCCCTGGGCCTGTTCGAGCGCCACCTGGTAGGGCCGGGGGTCGATCACCGCGAGCAGATCGCCCTGCCTGACCATCTGTCCCTCCTGGAAGGCGACGGACACCAGGATCCCGTTGATCTGGGTCTTCACCGTGACCGTGGCAAGCGGGGCGACCGTCCCGAGGCCGCTCAGGTACAGGTTGATGTTCCCCTTCCTTGCGGCGCGGGCCACGACTGGAAGCGGGATATTCCCGCCCGGGCCGAACCGGCCCCCACCAAACCCTCCGGCCCTGCCGCCGCCGCCGCCCATGCCCTGGGGATCCGGACGGTGGTTGGCCCAATAGATCGTGCCGAGCGAAACCAACACAGCCGCGGCGATCAGGTATACGGGACGCACCCCGAAACGACGCCGCTTGGCGCCCGTTGCAGGGATTTTTTCAAGAGGCGGATAGGTCATCAGGGAAAGGTGTAATGCCAGACGGACGGGTCGGGCAAAAGTCTCGCTCCATCAAGAAGTTTTATCCGAGCCCACGACTCAGGTCCGGAATATCCGCTTGAGCTCGGCGGCCACGTTTGGGGGCACGAAGTGGCTCACGTCGCCTCCAAACTTGGCGACCTGCTTGACGCCGGAGGAGCTGGTGTAGCTGAACTGCTCTGCCGGCATCACGAAGATGGTCTCTATCTCAGGCTGAAGATGCCGGTTCATGAGGGCCATGTTGAATTCGAACTCGAAGTCGGTGAGGGCCCTCAGGCCGCGTATGATGGCCTGGGCCTGCTGCGACCGCACGAAGTCAACGAGAAGCCCGCCAAACGACGAGACAAGGACATTGCTGTAGACAGCAACGTTGCCCCGGAGCATCTCCATGCGCTCATCGACCGTGAACAACGGGACCTTCTCGGGGTTGTGGGCGACGGCGATCGTCACGCGGTCAAATAGCCTTGATGCCCTGGCCAGGACATCGAGGTGGCCGTAGGTCAATGGGTCGAAGGTCCCGGGGTAGATGCAGTGGCGCATAGGGAAACGGTGAATACACAGGGAATGCCCTGAAACCGCAAACAGTTTGAGCGCAGGGAGGCACCCTGCTAGGCGAAGTGAACCACGACACACGTGGCCAGCGCAGCGGCGAGATCGTCGGTCACAACACCCAAGCCCCCTGGAAGTTTTTGCAATCTATTTATTCCCAATGGTTTAAAGATATCAAAGAAGCGGAAGGCCGCCAGCCCGACCAGGCAGACAGCCCAGAACGGAAGCAGATGGACCATGTGCCCCCATCCAAAGTAACAGAAGGGCATGGCGACGAATTCATCGAGGATGACCTCCCCGGGGTCTGTCCGTCCTAGGCGAAGCTCGGCCTCGCCGCACACCGCAACCGCCACCCAGGCGCCGGCGGCCGCCAGCAGCACGAATTCAGCGGGCCCCAGCGACCTGAAAAACAAGCTGAAGTAGACCATGCCGGCTACCGACCCCCACGTGCCCGGGGCGGGCAGGCGTCGCCCCAGCGGACCCAGCGTCGCCAGTCCGAGGAGTGCGGGAGTCGGGATCTTTCGCGTCCAAACCGGCTGCTTATAACTCATGGGTGGTCTGCAGGCGGGCTCCCCGGGGAAACCCTGCTAATCCGAGGGACTGAAGATCAGACTCTGGTAGCGGGCGATGTAGCGCCATCCCGACCAGACCGCCAGAAAGGTTCCCAGGACGAAGATGCCCACGCCCACCATGCCGGCGTGGTCGGCGAAGGAATCCATGTTCCAAGGGAGAAAAAGGGCCCAGTCGCGCCTCGCCATGGGGGCGCCCAGCAGGAATCCCAGCGCTATGAGTTGGGTGAGGGTCTTGGACTTTCCGCCCCCGTCGGCCGGGACGACCACGCCCTTGGCCGCGACCACCATCCTGAGGCCGGTGATCAGGAACTCCCTGCAGAGGGTTATGAGGGCAAGCAGCACGGGCAGCCGGTGGAGGTCCACGAAGGCGATCACCAGGCCCATGACCATGATCTTGTCGGTGAGGGCGTCCATCAGCTTTCCGAAGGTGGAAACGATGCCGCGCCTGCGGGCGACATAGCCGTCAACCCAGTCGCCGACCGCCGCCGCCATGAAGAGCCAGAAAGCCAGCGACGCCGCCCCCGGCCAGGTGCAATACATCAGGCCGACGATGACGAACATGCAGGGTATCCGCGAAAGCGTGATGACGTTCGGCAGGTTCATCGGGGCGAAATGGGCGTCACGGCAGCACCTGGAGGTTTCCCGCCGGCACCCTGACGAGCAGGCCCTGGCGCAGCACGTCAACCGATAGCACGATGCCCCGGGGGTTTTCCGGGTCGTCAACGTAGCCCTCGAGGCCGTGGAGCGGCCCCCCCACGACCCTCACGCGGCGCCCGCGCCTCAGCAGCGGAAGCACCGTGAGTTCATACCCCGAGGCCACCATGGTTCTCACCTCGTCGAGCTGGCGCAGGAACGAAGGTTCGTCGTCCACGGGGATGGCGCGAGCCAGGAGGTCCTGCTGGTAGATCCGGGACTTCCTTTCGGCTGGAACGGCCGCGAAGACGTAGCCTGGAAAGAGCGGCTTGGAGAACCGCTTGGTCTGCCGCGCGTAGGTTCGGACGCTCTCGACCAGCGGCAGGTAGCATTCGAAGCGCTCGGCGGCCATGAGCGCCGCGAATTTCTTCTCGCAGCGCGGCCTTGTGTGGCAGACGAGCCACGCCGGGGCCGCCGCCACCCCGGCATTCCCGTTTGCCGGCCCGCCCCCCGGTTCCCGGACGGCGGCGGAAGCCTTGGCGAGGGTGGACTCCATGAACTCAGCCCTTGAGGAGAAACCGTGCGGCCGCAAGATATCCCTCCGTGCCCAGACCGCTGATCACGGCCACGCAGGCGGGGGCCGTCAGGGACTCGTGGCGAAACTCCTCCCGGCGGTAGATGTTCGAAATGTGGACTTCCACTGCGGGGATGTGGGCCCCGAGCAGGGCGTCGCGCAGGGCGACGCTCGTGTGGGTGAAGGCCCCGGGATTTATGATCAGCCCGTCGTATCCGCCGTCCGCGAGCGCCGCGATCCTGTCGATGAGGGCTCCCTCGTGGTTGGACTGGAAAAAGGCAAGCTCTGCGACCCCGCCGAACTCGGCGCGGATCTCACCCTCCAGGTCGGCAAGCGTGGCGCGTCCGTAGATCTCCGGCTCGCGCTTGCCGAGGCGGTCCAGGTTCGGGCCGTTGAGGATGGCGATGCGTTTCATGGGCGGGCGCGGGGTGCGCCGCCGGGGATTTTCGGCCGCAATGAACCCCCAACGCAATCCGAACTTTGCGGCCGGTCGGCCGGCGCATGCCCTGTTTCTCGATTATTTTCCATTTTCGGCCTTTCCGGGGCACGCCTTTTCGCATTTCCTCCAGTCGTGAGCAAGTCCAACGATCCCGTGGACACGATAGCGGCCGCGGCCGAGAGGTTTTCGCACCGGCCGTCGTGGGACGAGTATTTCATGGCCACCGCCGTGCTCATCGCAACGCGCTCCAACTGCGAGAGGCTGCATGTCGGATGCGTGATCGTGACCGGGGGCGAGAGGAAGAACCGCATCGTGGCCGCCGGTTACAACGGCTTCCTTCCGGGAAGCCCGCATGTTTCGCGTCTGCGCGACGGCCACGAGCAGGCGACCGTCCATGCCGAGCAGAATGCGGTGACGGATGCGGCGCGCCGAGGGAGTTCCGTCGAGGGCTGCGTGGCCTATGTGACCCATTATCCGTGCATCAACTGCGCCAAGATCCTGGCGGCGGCCGGCATCGCGGAGATCAAATATCACTCTGAATATTCCAACGACCCTCTCGTGGCACCTCTCCTCGCGGAGGCCGGGGTGAAGATATCGAGGCTGTAAGCGAACGGGCGTCCGCGGGGCCCCCTTCAAAGCCATGAGAGAGCGGAAAGCAAGGAACCCCAAGACTCTGGTGGGATCGCTTCTCATAGCCCATCCCGCCCTCCGCGATCCAAATTTCCGCCGCGCCGTCGTGCTGATGACGGCCCACGGAGCCGAAGGAGCGACGGGGATGGTGATCAACCGCCCCGTGGGCAGGAAGCTGGGGGAACTGGGAGGCGAATTCGCCCTGGGCGAGCTTGCCGGCGTTCCGCTGTTCCAGGGCGGCCCGGTCGAGACGGAAAAGCTGATCCTCGCGGCCTGGCGGGCGCATCCCGAGGGCTTTCAGCTCCACCTCGGGCTCGATCCCTACAAGGCCGGCGGTATGCTCGGGGAGGCCGACACCCATGTGCGGGCCTTTTTCGGCTATTCCGGCTGGGGTTCGGGGCAGCTCGAGAAGGAGCTTGAACACAACACCTGGATTGTGGCCAGGGCCCCGACCGACCTGTTCACACACCTTGGCGACGTAACCCTTTGGCGCAACGTGCTGGGGCGCGAGGGGCCGGAGTGGCGGCTGATCGCCGAGGAACCCGACAACCCCGAGGCCAATTGAATTTCAGTTGACAGCATGGGCGCCTGATCTCTGCTTTGGTCCCTTCATGAAAGTCGTTTCCTCAATCAAATCCGCGAAGAAGCGCCACCCGGACTGCCAGGTTGTCCGCCGCCGCGGCAAGATATACGTGATCAACAAGACCGATCCGCGCTACAAGGCGCGGCAGGGCTGAACCCTTTTTTGACGTGAAACCCGAAGGCCATCCCACCCTCAACAACGTGTGCTTCCTGGACGTCGCCAGCGGGCGGCGTTTCCTCACCCGCTCGACGATGAAGTCGTCGCGCAAGGAGAAGATAGACGGCGAGGATTACTTCGTGGTGCTCCGCGACGTCACCATGGATTCCCATCCGGCGTACACCGGGGAGAAGCGGCTGCTGGATACGGCCGGCCGCGTCGAGAAGTTCACCTCCAAGTTCAAGCGCGGAGCCAAGAAGTAATCGGCCGCCCGCAAACCGCGATGGCCGGCGGAAGAAGACCGGTGAAACTCATCTGCTTCGACTGCGACAGCACGCTGAGCGCGGTCGAGGGGATCGACGAGCTGGCCCGGCTGAGGGGCCCGGATACCTTCGCCCTGATTGAGGGCATGACGGCCGATGCCATGGACGGAAAGCAGGCGCTGGAGGACGTCTTTGCCCGCCGCCTGGAGATCATCAGGCCCTCGAGGGCCGACGTGGCCGAGGTTGGCCGGCGCTATGTGGAGACCGTCGAGCCGGACGCCAGGGGCGTTGTTGCGGCGGTGGTCGGGAGGGGCTGGACCCCGGTGATCGTCAGCGGCGGTTTCAGGCAGGCGATCCGTCCCCTTGCCGAATTCCTGGGAATCGGCAGGATAGAGGCCGTGGACCTGCTCTTCGGGGCCGACGGCGGCTACCGCGGCTACGATGCCGCCAACCCGTGCACGCGCTCGGGCGGAAAGGCCGAGGTCATCTCCGCCCTGAGGGGAGAACTGGGGGCAGACCGCGTGATCATGGTCGGCGACGGCGTAAGCGATCTCGAGACGAAGCCAGCCGTGGACCTTTTCGTTGGATTCGGCCGCTACGCGGCGCGGGAGCGGGTGAGGCGCGAGGCCGAGTCCTTCATCGTTTCGCTGGGCGAGCTCCTGCGGCTGGCGTGACCGCCCATGCCCTTCAAGCTGAGCTCAGATTTCAGGCCCACGGGCGACCAGCCGCAGGCCATCGACCGGCTGGTGGCCTCCCTCGAGGCGGGGAACCGGGACCAGACGCTGCTGGGGGTGACCGGATCGGGAAAGACCTTCACGATCGCGAATGTCATCGCGCGCTGCGGACGGCCGGCGCTCGTCATCTCGCACAACAAGACCCTCGCCGCCCAGCTCTATTCGGAATTCAAGGGGTTCTTTCCCGAGAACGCGGTCGAATACTTTGTCAGCTACTACGACTACTACCAGCCGGAAGCCTACGTGCCCTCCAGCGACACGTTCATCGACAAGGATTCGTCGATCAACGAGGAGATCGAGCGGTTGCGCATCTCGACCACCAGTTCGCTGGTGAGCCGGCGCGACGTGATCGTTGTGGCCAGCGTGTCCTGCATCTACGGGCTGGGCTCGCCCGAGGATTTCACCGAGATGCGCATCCTGCTCCGCAAAGGGGAGGAACTTGGCCGCGGGGGCCTGCTCCAGCGGCTTGTCGACATCCTCTATGAGCGCAACGATATCGAGCTGAAGCGGGGGCGGTTTCGCGCGCGCGGCGACGTCGTCGACATCATGCCGTCCTACCTCGAACAGGGACTGAGGGTGGAGTTCTTTGGGGACCGGATCGAGCGCATCGCCGAATTCGATCCGCTCACCGGCGGAGTGGTGCGCGAACTCCCCCAGTTCGACCTCTATCCGGCGAACCAGTACGTGACGTCGCCGGGCAGGCTGCAGCCGGCCCTGGGCACGATCCGTGCGGAGCTGGACGAGCGCGTCGCCTGGTTTGAGGGGAAGGGCAGATACCTCGAGGCGCAGAGGATCCGCGAGCGGACCGGCTACGACCTTGAGATGCTCCAGGAGATGGGCTTTTGCAGCGGCATCGAGAACTACTCCCGGCATCTCAGCGGGCGCCGCGCGGGCGAGCGCCCCTTCTGCCTCATCGATTTCTTCCCGAAGGACTTCCTGGTCGTCATCGACGAGAGCCACGCGACGGTTCCGCAGATCGGCGCCATGTACAACGGCGACCGGGCCCGCAAGCAGACCCTGGTGGACTTCGGCTTCCGGCTCCCCTCGGCCCTCGACAACCGTCCGCAGAGCTTCGAGGAATTCCGCCAGATCACCGGACAGACCATCTTCGCCTCGGCGACGCCCGCCGAATTCGAGCTGACCCGCTCGGCGGTCGTCGCCGAGCAGCTCATCAGGCCGACGGGGCTCCTTGACCCCGAGATCTCCTTGAGACCGGCGCGCGGCCAGGTCGAGGACCTCACCGGCGAGATCCGCCGGGCGGCGGCGGCGGGCGAGCGTGTCCTGGTCACCACGCTGACAAAGCGCCTCTCGGAGGACCTGACGGCTTTTCTCCGGGACGCCGGGATCAGGGTGGAGTATCTGCATTCGGACATCGACGCCATCGAGCGGGTTGAGATCCTCCGCAACCTGCGGCTCGGCAACTTTGACGCCCTCATAGGGATAAATCTCCTGCGCGAGGGCCTGGATCTTCCCGAGGTGGCGCTGGTTGCCGTGTTGGACGCCGACAAGGAGGGGTTTCTCCGCAGCCACACAAGCCTTGTGCAGACGGCGGGCCGGGCGGCGCGGCACGAGAAGGGCAGGGTGATCTTCTACGCGGACCATGTCACCGACTCGATCCAACGCACGCTTGATGTCACGCTCCACCGGAGGGAAAGGCAGATCGCCTACAATCTCGAGCATGGGATAACCCCGCGCGGGATCCGCCGCGGGGCGCAGGCAAGCCTGCGCACCTACGACGGGACGGGGCGGGAGCCCGCGGAGGCGCCCGGGGTTGCCGAGGCCATCGACGACGTTGCCGCCGTCATCGCGGAGCTGGAGGACGAGATGCAGGAGGCCGCCGGGCGGCTTGAATTCGAGCGTGCCGCCGGATTGCGCGACCAGATCAACGCCCTCAAGTCCGGGGAGTACAAGAAGGGCACAAAAGGGCGCCCCCGGCGCAGGTAGGAAGTCTTGCGCCTTCCGGCGGGGCCCGCGTAGATGGTGGCGCTACGGACGTTCAACCTCCATGCCATCCATCAGGATCGAGAATCTTTCGAAGAGCTTTGGCCGGACGGTGGCGCTCAAGGGGATCAGCCTGCTGATCGAGCCCGGCGAGCTTTTCTTCCTTCTCGGGCCCAGCGGGTGCGGGAAAACCACGCTGCTCCGCTGCCTGGCCGGGTTCCAGCAGCCCGACGAGGGCAGGATCTTTTTTGGCGGCGAGGATGTCACGGGCCGCGCGGCCCACAGGAGGAACACTGGCATGGTGTTCCAGAATTACGCGCTCTGGCCCCACATGACCGTGGCCGAGAACGTGGCCTTCGGGCTCGAGGAGCGTCACGTCGACAAGGCGGCCATCAGGCGGAGGGTGGGGGAGGCCCTCGAGGCGGTCAGGATGGGGGAGCAAGCCGGCCGCCGGCCCAACCAATTGTCGGGCGGGCAGCAGCAGCGGGTGGCGCTGGCCCGGGCCCTGGTGGTCAGGCCGGATTGCCTGCTGCTCGACGAGCCGCTTTCGAATCTAGACGCGAGGCTTCGCCAGGAGCTGCGCGTTGAGATCAGGAGGGTCTGCAGGGAATCCGGGCTTACGACGGTCTACGTCACCCATGACCAGAAGGAGGCGCTTTCGATCTCCGACCGCATGGCCGTGATGGAAAGCGGCCGGATCCTGCAGGTCGGAGCCCCGGCGGAGGTCTATCGCCGGCCGGCAGACAGGACGGTGGCCGGATTCATCGGGGAGACAAATTTTGTCGCCGGACGGCTGATCTCGGTCTCCGGGGCTGGGGCGTCCGTCAGAACCGACTTTGGCACCCTCGAGGGCACGCTGGGCGCCCGGGCCGCGGGCCTTTGCGCGGGCGATGCCGTGACCCTTTCGATCCGACCGGAGTGCTGGAGGCTGGAGTCCTCCGCGTCCGGGACAAATTCGGTGCGCGGGCGCATCGGGCAGGCGACCTACCTAGGGGAGCTTGCGCAATACGATTTCGAGGGGGAGGCCGGCGTACTCAAGGTTTTCGAACTCAATCCCCGCTTCGTCGGGGACGGGGGGCGTTCGGAGCTCTTTGCCTCGGCCGCCCCTTCGGACGTCGTCATTCTTCCGGCGGACTGACTGAGCCGCCGATGTCCAGGAACCTTGCCATCGTTGCGCTCCTGGCAGCCATCCTGGCCGTGCCGTTCCTGCTCAGGCCGGAGGGTCCCGGGGCGGGGCCGGCCCAGGACACACTGGTCATCGTGACCCCGCACAACGGGGCCATACGCCGCGAGTTCCAGACGGGTTTCGCAGGGTGGTACCGGGCGCGCACCGGGCGGACGGTCGCGATCGACTGGAGGATGCTCGGGGGCTCAAGCGAGATCGCACGCTACCTTGCGGGCGCCTATGTCGATTCCTTCCGCAACCTCTGGACCGGAAGGCTGGGACGGGCCTGGAGCGGAGCCCTCCAAGCCGGGTTCCAGGAGGGTGGGCTGCCGGACGGCGCCCCGGCCGTGGTGAGGTCGGCCCGCGAGGAATTCCTGAAGTCCGGCGTGGGATGCGGCATCGATATCTTCTTCGGCGGCGGCGTCTTTGATTTCGAGCGCCAGGCCAGGGCGGGAACCCTTGTCGACTCGGGAATCCGCAGGCTTCACCCGGATTGGTTCACCGAGGGGACCATTCCCCTGATGCAGGGCGGCGGGGAGTACAGGGATCCCGGCGACCGGTGGATAGGATGCGTGCTGAGCTGCTACGGAATCATCTACAACCGCGACGCGCTGAAGCGCCTGGGCATGGCCCGTCCGCCAAGCAGTTGGACGGACCTGTGCGATCCCCGGTACCTCGGCAAACTCGCGCTCGCCGACCCGACCAAGAGCGGTTCGGTCGCCGAGGCGTTCGAGAACATCGTCCAGCAGCGGATGCGGATGCGGCTGGCGTCGGTCCAGGCCGGCGGGCCGGGTCTCCCGCGGCAGGCTGCCCCGGGCGGGACGGGGACGGAGGATTCCGAGGCGCGGGCGGTCCGGGAAGGCTGGACCGACGGCCTGCGCCTGCTGCAGCTGGTCGGGGCGAACGCCCGCTATTTCACCGACTCGTCGCAGAAGGTGCCCATCGACGTGGCAAACGGCGACTGCGCGGCCGGCCTGTGCATCGATTTCTACGGGCGCGAGCAGGACGAGGCGCTTCGCAGGAGGGGAGACCCGGGCCGGGTGGGCTTTGTCGTACCTGCGGGCGGAAGCGGCTATTCCGTCGATCCCGTGGGCCTGCTGCGCGGAGCGCCCCATCCCGCCGTCGCGGCCGCATTCATCGAGTACGCCCTCTCGATGGACGGGCAGAAGCTATGGGACTTCAGGGCGGGTGTCCCGGGAGGGCCGGGAGACACCGCGCTCAGGAGGCTGCCGGTCCGGCGCGACTTCTACGCGCATCGGGAGTGGAGCGCCTCGCGCAGCGACCCCGGCGAGGATCCCTATGAGCAGGGCGCCGGGATTGAATACCATCCGGAATGGACCGCCAGCCTGTTCAGGGAGCTTGCCTTCATTGTAAGGGTGATGTGCGAGGACACCCATGAGGAGCTCGCGGGCGCATGGAAGGCGGTGAACGACGCGCCCGAGCCCGACCGTTCCAGGGCGTTGGAAGTGATGCAGGACATGTCGTCGGTGGACTACCCGAACGCCCGGGGACGCATCAGGGCCGCCCTGGACTCGCGGGACAAGGCTGATGAGGTCAGGCTGGCGCGGGACCTTGCCGCGGCCTTCCGACTGCAATACGCCCGTGCCGGGGCCGTGGCCCGCGGGAACTGACGGCGTTCGACCGAACCGACGGTGCCCGCGGGTCACTCCATGGAATTCATCGCAAGGGCGAAGGCCTGCCTGTCGGGCGCATGGAAGAAGGAGGTGCCCGCGACGAAACGGTCGGCCCCGGCCGCCCTGCACCTCGGCGCCGACTCAAGGTCGATTCCCCCGTCGACTTCGATGTCGAAATCCAGGGAGCGCTCCCTTCGCCACGCCGAGAGCTGCTCTATTTTCGGAAGCACATCGGCGCGGAAGGACTGGCCGCCAAAGCCGGGCTGCACGGTCATCGCCAGGACAAGATCGACCTGGGAAAGGAGCGCCTCGACGGCGCCGGCGGGCGTTCCCGGATTCAGGGCAAGTCCCCTCCGGCAACCCAGCGATCGGATCCGCCCGAGCGTCGCGGCATGGTCGTAGTCGGGCTCGATGTGAATCGTGATCTGGCTGGCTCCGGCCCCGGCAAAAGCCTCGATGTAGCGCCCCGGGTCCGAGAGCATCAGGTGGGTGTCGAAGAAGAGCCGGGATCCCCCGCGGCGCAGCGCTGCAAGAAGTTCAGGCCCGAACGACAGGTTCGGCACGAAGTGCCCGTCCATGATATCCAGGTGGATCCACGGCAGGCCGAGCCGGGCCACGACGGCCTCGCCGTCGGCGAGGTGCGCGTGGTCGGCCGCGAGGAGGGACGGCACGAGCATGGGCCTGCGGCCTACCATACGTCGAGCACGGCGTGGGTGATCCTGTCCGCCAGCGAGCCCGCGAGGAGGGGCAGGGTATTGAATTCCGATTGGAGTTGGTTGCCCGTCAGCGGCGACGAGGGCTGACCGTTGTCGGTGTAGAGGTCGCGTTCGGTCGTGATCAGCCGGTTCTCGAACAGGGGCCGGCCCGTCCGCGTGTCGCGCAGGGTGCAGGTCGCACTCATGGTGAGCGCGAACTTGCTCGCGAGCCCGATGTCGGACTCCCTGGTGGCCACCATTCGGCGGCTGTAATCCGTGACCACAACCTTGAGCACGGCTTCGGCCGCCTCGGGGGAATCCACGATCGCCACGCGTCCGTCCTTCACGAAGGCCGAGCGCACCTGCGCGCTGATCAAGGCCCGCGCCTCGGGAAGCAGCACCTTCACCTCGACGGGCTCGATATAGAGCGACGAGAAGGGCGGCCTTTCCGCCGTGCCAAGCTGGTAGTTGGAGCAGGCCGCCAGGAAAAGGCCCAACACGAAGGGTGAAAGGCGAGAGGCGGAGTGGAGCCAGGCTCGCATGTTCGGGGTGAAAGTCCCTGCTAGAACAGCCAGAACTTCTTCTTCGAAGGACTCTTGACCGGTGGAGGCTGGGCCGCCCTGGCCGCCTTGGCGTCGACCTCGGCCAGGCGCGACCTCGCCCGCTTGGCGATGTTCGAATCCGGGTAGGAAGTGATCGCCTCGTTGTAAAACACACGGGCCGCGGTGTAATTGTCGCGTTTGTAGAAATAGAAATCGCCGATCTTCATCTTGCTCTCGGCGAGCATGTTTCTCATTGCGTCGAGGCCGGTCGCCGCAGAACCGATGCTGGAGTCGCCCGGGAACAGGATCATGAAGTCCTCGTAATAGGTCATGGCCTGCTTTGTCTCGTCCTGGTCGTAATAGGGGCCCTCCACAAGGCTCGAATGCAGCCGCGCCAGCTGGATATAGGCGTCGGGGACGAGCACGCTCTGGGAGTAGTTGTTGATGACGCGGTCGAGGATGTCGATAGCCTCCTCCGTGTCGCCGGACTGCTCCCGACCGCGGGCGGCCTCCGTCAGGGCCAGGGCGGCGTAATCGCCATAGGGGGCCTCGAGCACGACGATCTCCATGTCCTTGATCGCCCTCTCCTTGTTGCGGAAGAACGGAACCACGCCGAGGACATGGTTGCGGGCACCGTCAAGCAGGTCCCCCGCTATCCGATATTGAAGTCCAATGATCTCATCAAAGCGCCGGACGTTGGGGTAGGCCGTGGCGATGTTTTGGAACGCGTCGAAGGCGTCGTAATACTGCTTCCTGGCCAGCCGGAGCTTGCCGACCCTGTAAAGGGCCTCCGGTGCGTAAATCGAGCTGGTGAATTTCCTGGCGACCTTGGCGTAGAGCGACAGCGCCTTTCGGTTCTGCCCATTTTCCTCGGCCTGCCGGGCCCGGTTCATCATGTCCAGGGCTGTCCGACCGTCCTTCGCGCTGAGGCCGGACAGGGCGCCGCTTTCAACCTGCCATCCGGTGCCGGGACTCCAGACGAGATCCGCCCTCGCCAGGGAGGCAACCAGACAGAGGCCGCAAACAAACAGCATCAGTTTGCGGGTCAGGGGGGAGGGATATGCCATTGGGAACCGTCTAGAAAGGGAAACGTGGGCGCGGAGGAAAGCCTACCAGCGAATCAGTGCGCTCCCGTAGGTCAAGCCCGCCCCAAACGCGACGAGCAGAATCACATCCCCGCTTTTGATCCTGCGGGCCCGACGGGCTTCGTCCATCGCCATCGGGATCGAGGCCGCGGACGTGTTCCCATAGCGGTCGACGTTGACAAAGAACCTTTCCATGGGGATTTCCAGATACTGGGCTAGCGCCTCGATGATGCGAAGGTTGGCCTGGTGGGGGATCACAAGGGCAATGTGAGATGCCAGGACGCCATGTTGTTCCAGAATATTCCGGGAACTTTCCTCCATCCCCCGGACGGCGAGTTTGAAAACCTCCCGCCCCTTCATCCTGATGAATTGGCCTCCCGAAGCCACCGGATCCCTCGAAGGGGAAATAGTGTCCGTTCCGGACGGAATGCAAAGCAGGTCGACGCCGTTCCCCAGGGTACCGACCTTCGTTCCCGCAAGGCCCCGGTTGGAGTCCTCCGATTTGCCCATGATCACGGCGCCCGCGCCATCGCCAAACAAAACGCAAGTCGTTCGATCGCTCCAGTCTATGACAGACGACATCTTCTCGGCGCCTATGACGAGCGCCCGGGAATAGCGGCCGGACGACAACATCGCGTCGGCCGTGTCCAGCGCGTAGATGAATCCCGAGCAGGCGGCATTGAGGTCGAACGACGCAACCGTCTGGGGCAGGCCCAGCTTGTTGTGCACGATGGAGGCCGCCGAGGGCAGCCTGAGGTCCGGGGTGAATGTCGCGAGGATCAGCAGATCGATGTCGGAAACCCCCAGGCCGGCGTCGGCCAGGGCCCGGAGGGCGGCTTGGACGGCCATGTCCGATGTGGCCTCTCCGGGCGCCGCGATCCTGCGCTCCCGGATGCCGCTCCTTGTCAAAATCCATTCGTCCGAGGTGTCCACGATCTGCGCAAGCTCGCCATTGGTCAGCACCCGCTCCGGAGCGTACGATCCGGTTCCCAGAATGATGGAGGATCCGACGGGCATGCGGCGCGTCACTGGGACAGGAGGGCGTTCGCCTTGGCCACGTCGATCTCTATTCTGTGGTTCATGTCGGCATCGATGATCTCGTTTGCGGCACGGATCGCGCTCAGGATGGCCCTTCGGTTTGAGGATCCGTGCGCCTTCAGGATGTTGCCCTTGAGACCGAGTAGGGGGGCGCCCCCGTAGCGTTCTGGATTGATCCTCTCCTTGAGGGCGTTAAACGCGCCTCGCGAGAGCCACGCTCCCGCTTTTCGCTTGGCATTTGCCTTGAGCTCCTCCCGCAGGACATTGCCCACAAAGCTCACAAGCGACTCCCAGCTCTTGAGCATGATATTGCCCACAAAACCATCGCACACAACAACATCAACGTGGTTCGCAAAAACCTGAAATCCCTCGATGGGTCCCGAGTAATTAACTATCGGGCCAAGCCGCTTGAGCATCTCAGCAGCTTCCGCCACGAGCCCGTTACCTTTACCCTCCTCCGTGCCGATCGTCATCAGGCCGACACGGGGGGACTGGACTCCAAGCACGACGCGGCAGTAGTGGCTGCCGAGGATCGCATTGTGAACGATGTGCTCGGCCTTTGCCTCGGGGTTGGCGCCCGCATCGATTAGGATGAAATGGCCGCCTTCGCGTGGAACCACCGCGGCCAGCGCCGGCCGGGCTATGCCCTCGATTGTGCGAAGCCGGAGCGTCCCGACTGCCATCAGGGCCCCCGTGTTGCCGCAGCTTACCACTACGTCTGCATCCCCGTTCTTCACCAGCTCTATGGCGCGAACCATTGAGGAGTCCTTCTTCCTCCTCAGGACGACCATGGGTTTGTCGTCCATGGTCACGGACTCGGAAGCGTGGAGAATCGAGAGCCTGTCGCCGCACGAGAGCCCGTTTTGGACGAGGAGGGGCTTCAGGATCGCCTCGTCCCCCACCAGGATGATCGGGTGCAGCTTGGGCAGCTGTTGAAAGGCCAGATGCACGGCGGCAACGACCTCGGCGGGGCCGAGATCGCCACCCATGGAATCGACAGCTATCAAACCGGTTCGATCGGAGGACATGACCATCCGATGATGGCGGCCTTGACTCAAACCTCTATGTTGAGGACCTGCCGGCCGCGGTAGAGGCCGGTTTTGGGGTTCACTCGATGCGGGCGGACCAATGTACCATCCGAGGGATCCTTGGCGAACTCGGGCGCCTTGAAAGCATTGGCGGCCCGGCGGTTAGCACTGCGGCGTTTGGACTGTTTGCGTTTTGGATTGGCCATGGCGAGGAATGAGTGTTGAGGCTTGGAGCCGCTTAAAGGATACCCATTGAGCCCCGGCGGGCCGGAGCGTCAAGCGATTAACTCAAGCCAGAAAGGCGCCCGTCCGTGCCTAGCCGATGCCTGTGGCTGATTTCAGGGCGAGAATGGACAGAATGATGGCGAAGGCGACGCGATAAATGGCAAAGATGGCCAGGCCGTGCCGGGTCAGGTAATCGAGGAACAACTTGACCGCCAGCATCGCGGTCACTGTCGCCACGGCGCACCCCAGGATCACGTGGGACCAGCCGAAAACAGCGATCATGGCGGGTCCGGATTGAAGCGACTTGTAGATCGAGGCCGCGCTCAGTGTGAAAAAGCCGAGCAGGAAGCTGAATTCGCCGGAGCGCCTGCCGTCCATCCCGGCAAAGTAGCCGCCGATGATGGTCGTCATCGAACGGCTCATTCCGGGCCAGAACGACACGCATTGAAGAAGGCCGATGCCCAGGGCGCTGGACACGGGCAGGCGGCTTCCATCGAAGAGAGGATCGGGCGCCGGGCGGCGTTTTTTCCACACTTCGGCGAAGACCATGAACGCTGCGCCCGCCAGTTGGGCGGCGATGAACACCCCGTTGGTGAAGAGATGCGCGAGTATCCACCGGTTCAGGAGGAATCCGACGATGCCGGCCGGCAGGAAGGCCACGGCCAGATTGACTGACAGCCGCCTGCCGGCGTCGCTCCGGCCCGCGATGCCCCGGATGAGCTCGGCGAAACGCGAACGAAATAGGAATCCCACCGCCAGGATAGCGCCGATCTGTGTGACCACCGCAAACGTATCGGCGGCCACCTTGATGCTGAGCGGTTCCCCCAGGGGATGCCGGGGACCGGGCGGCCGGGCCCAAAGTGGATCCCCGCGTTCGTCCCTGAGCTGTGTGCCGTCCTCGAGGCCCAGAAAATGGTCCGCCACCATCGCGTGGCCGAGCGACGAGACGGGAAGGTATTCAAGGAGTCCAACGATCGACCCAAGGATGATCGCGTCGCGGGTGCGAAGTTCTGCGATCGGCTTTGGGGCGTGCCTTTCGGATGGAGTCGCGGGCTGCGCGGACAATGGGCATGCGGCGGCCAGGGCGGCCAGGAGGGCGAACAGGGTGGAGCGCACGGCGACTTGTTTTCAGATCCCGCCCGGTTTCTCAATTTAAATTGCCGACCGGGCGGCTCTCGTCACTCATTTCGTGTTCCGCTCCATGCCGCCGCTTCCAGAATTGACAGCAGCCCTTTCCAGCCGCCGGGACCTCCTGCCGGACGAGGTGTCGGCCGCAGCGACGGCCCTGGCGGACGTCGGAGTCCCCGACGGGGAGAAGGCGGGTTTTCTCGCGGCCTTGAGTGAAAAGGGGGAGACCGTCGGCGAGGTCGCCGGATTTGCCAGGGCCTTTCGCGACAGGGCGGTGGACCCCGGCGTCCAGAAATGGTCGGCCGGGGCGGTCGACATCGTGGGCACGGGCGGCGACCATGCGGGGGGCTTCAACATCTCCAGCGTCGTTGTGTTTGTCCTGGCAAGCGCCGGGCTATGCGTGATGAAGCACGGAAACCGGGGGATCACCTCGAAGTGCGGGAGCGCCGACCTCATGGGCGCGCTCGGGGTTGATGTGGAGGCGCCGCCCGAAATGCAGAGGCGCGCCCTCGATCAGCTCGGATTCGCCTATTTCTTCGCGCCTGCCTACCATCCGGCGTTCCGTCACATCATGCCGGTCCGAAAGGCCCTGGCGGCGCGCGGCCAGCGGACCATTTTCAACATCCTGGGGCCGCTCATCAATCCGGGGCGCCCGGCCCATGTCCTCCTGGGCGTATATTCCGAGGCCTGGGTGTCGCGCCTGGCGGAAACGCTCGACGCACTCGGCGTCTCCGGGGGGCTCGCCGTCCACGGCGTGTTGGGTCCCGGCCGGGGCATCGACGAGCTGACGACCGCAAGCATCAACCGGGTCAGGGGAGCCGGTCGGCATCGTGACGTTTCGGCTGACTGGACCGCCGCCGACTTCGGCATGGCCGTGGCTCCTTTCTCCGACCTGCAGGGCGGCGATCTGGCCGCCAACCTGGCGACCGTCGAGGCGCTCATCTCGGGGCGCGGACCCCCGGGACTGGTGGACACGATAGTGCTCAACAGCGCCGTGGCGCTATGGATCACAGGCAGGACTGCTAATGTTGCCGATGGCGTCGGCGCAGCGCGAGACCTGCTTCTTGGCGGGGCGGTCCGCAGGAAAATCCAGGCCGCCGGGGAATTTTATCGATCGCCATGAAGCGGTTGTATTTTGGCACTGACGGCATTCGTGGCCCTTACGGGGGTCCGGTCGTGGAAGAGGCATTTTTCCGACGCCTCGGGGAAGCCGCCGGGGCCTGGTCGGGAGGAAGGGGGGACGTCCTCATAGCCTGGGACACGCGCTCCTCGGGAGAGTCGCTGGCCCGGGCTGTCGGCGGGGGATTCGCGTCGGCGGGGCTTTCCGTGCGGCACCTTGGCATCATGCCGACTCCCGCGCTCGCGCGCGCCACCAAGGCCTCGGGCGCCACGCTTGGAGCGATGGTGACGGCATCACATAACCCATTTTCAGACAATGGAATAAAGTTTTTCAAGACGGATGGAAGGAAACTCTCGGACGAAGAGGAGGCGCATATCGAGGATCTCCTGGGTCGCGGAGGGAAGTCGAAAGGAGAAACGGCCGCGCAGCCGGCCTCCCCGATTTCATCTGATTTTGTCGATGACTACATAGCCGCGACCTCCCGACTTTTGCCGCCCCTGGCGCTTCGCGGCTGGCTGATTGCCCTGGACACGGCAAACGGCGCGACCTGCGCAACCAGCCCCGCGGTGCTCCGCAAACTTGGCGCAGACCTGATCCAGATTGGCTGCAACCCGGATGGCCGCAACATCAACGCCGGGGTGGGAAGCGAGCATCCGCAGCGGCTTGCGGAAGCGGTCAGGTCGGGGGGCGCAAGGCTGGGGATAGCGCACGACGGGGACGGGGACAGGTGCATTCTCTGCGACGAGAAGGGAGTCGTCCTCGACGGAGACGAGATCCTCACGATGCTGGCGGTCCACGCGCTCGGCCTCGGACGGCTTGCGGCGCGAAAGCTGGTCGTCACAGTCCAGAGCAACCTCGGGGTCGACGCGGCGGTGGCCGCGGCCGGCGGCGCGGTGGTCCGCACGCCGGTGGGCGACCGGTACGTCGTCGAACGCATGATGGAGGAGGGGGCCGCGCTCGGGGGCGAATCCTCGGGGCACATGGTGTTTTCCGACATCTCGGCCACCGGTGACGGGCTGGTCGCCGCGCTCAAGGTCATCGAGGTGATGCTTTCGGCCGGCAAGCCGCTCTCGGAGCTTCGCGGCGTGCTTGCAAAATTTCCCCAGCTGTCGGAATCGGTTCCCGTTCGGGAGAAGTTGCCCCTGGAGCGGATGCCGGCGCTTGGCGCAGCCATCGCCGCCCTGGAGGTGGAATTCGGAGCCCTTGGCCGTGTGCTGGTGCGTTATTCTGGAACGGAGCCCAAGCTGCGGCTGCTCGTCGAGGGGCCGACCCGGCAGGCGGCCGAGTCCGGCATGGCCCGCCTGAAGGCCGCGCTCGAGTCGGATGGGCTCGGGGCCTGATGTCCTCCGCCCGGATTCACTTTGCCTCCGCAACGGCCACTGCAAGCGCCATGACCGCGCCGCCGAGGAGCAGTCGCGGCCAGTCGGCGCTTTCGCCGAAGATGAGAAGCGAGCAGGCCACGCCCAGCGGGACCTTTGCGTTGTTGAAGACGGCCAGCGTGCCCGCATTCACCCGGGTTGCGCCGAGATTCCACCAGAAAAAACAGGCTCCCGACGACAGCAGGCCGAGGTAGGCGAGGGCGGCCCACTGCTGCCCTGAGAGATGAAGCGCCGTCCAGTCGGTCGAAAACAGCGACACGGCCAGCGTCGTGACCAGCGCCCCGGCAAAAGGCAGCGCGAAGAGGGATGTGTCCCTGATGGCAGCCGGCAACCCCGCCCGGGCCCGCCGCCAGGCGAGCTGGCCCGCCGCGAAGCAGATATTTGAGAGCTGCACGAGTGCGAAGCCCCTGGCAACGCCGCCGCCGGGAGCGACCCGCCAGACAACCGCGGCCGATCCGGCCACGGCCAGCGCCGCGGCGACGGCATACCGCGGCCGCCAGCGGCGTTCCATCGCGGCGTCGATGATGGCGAGATAGAGGGGCGTGAAGAGGGTGAAGAGCACGACCTCGTAGCTCTTGAGCGAGGCGAATGCCCGCAGGTAGAGCAGATACATCGCCCCAAACTGGATTGCCCCGATCGCGGCGAGCTTCAGCAGGGTGCGCGCGGCCATGCCCCGGCGGCGGAAGAAGGGCGCGAAAAGCGCGAACGCAAAGCCGAGGCGAAGCACCGCCACCGCCGTGGGGTCGATCCCGGCGAAGCGCACCTTGATCAGGCCGAACGAAAAGGCCCAGATGAATGAGACCAGGAGGAGCAGGGGCATGGCGGTTGGGGTAGGCTGCTCACACCCTGAAGAGGGTGCCCAGGCGCCTGCCGAGCAGAAGCGTAAGGCCCGCGATCACGGTGCCGAGGAAGACCATCGCCCACACCCCGAGGGCGCTCGCGACGAACTTGCCGTCTCCGAGGAGCTGGAACAGTTCCATGATGGCCTTCGTGATCGGATAAAATGCCTGCTTTTGGGCAAGGACAAGCGAATCGCTCACCTCCAGCATGGCGAAGGAGAACGCCAGGATCGCCCCGGCGATCAGGTTTGCGGCGATCAGCGGCATCGTGATCCTCAGCACGGACCTCAGCGGGGGGCAGCCCAGGCTTTGGGCGGCCTCCTCCAGCGTCTCACTCGTCTGCCCGAAACCGGCGGCCGCCGAGCGAACCACGTAGGGCATCCGGCGCACCGAGTAGGCAACGATGAGCAGGACCGTGGGATTGCGAACCGGGTTCAGGAAGGAGAACAAACGCCCGTCCTGGGCCATGGCAAGGTACCCGAAAGCCAGGACAAGGCCGGGAACGGCGAGGGGGAGCATCGAGAGGTGGTCCAGAAGCTGGCGGCCGGCGACCCGCGAACGGACCACGACATAGGCGATGGCCGTCCCCAGCAGGAGGTCCAGCACCGTGGCTGCGCCGGCGAACTTCAGGCTGTTGGCGATCGAGGGCACGGTGAGGTCGCTTCCCAGGGCCGCGCGGTAATTCCCAAGCGTCCACGCCCGGGGAAGGACGGTGGCATACCAATCCCTGGAAAAGGAAATAAGGATCACGCCGAGATGCGGCAGGATCGCCGCAAAGGTCACCCCTGCAAAGAGGGCGGTGCAGAGCCAGCCCTTCCAGGGCGCAGGCACCCGGGGGCCGGCGGCGCCTCCGGCCTTTGCCATCATTGCGTGGGGGGGACGACCGAACAGCCCCCTGCCCGCGGCATAGGCGAGCACAGAGCAGGCCAGCATGGCCGCCACAAGGGCGTAGGGGAAGGGGCTTCCTCCGATGTCCTTGAGCCCATAGTAGATCTGGACGCTCGTGACCCGGTCGTAGTCGAAGATCAGGGGCGTGCCCAGGTCGGTGAACGCCGCGATGAAGACAAGGGTGCCCCCCGCAAACAAGCCGGGACGGATCAACGGGAGCGTGATGCGACGAAAACGGCGAAGGCCCGTGGCCCCGAGGTTTTCCGCGGCCTCCTCCATCGCCGGATCGACGTTTGCCAGGGCGGCGATCGCGTTGAGGTAGATGACGGGATAGAGCGAGAGGGCGTCCATCAGGGCGACGCCCCAGAAACGGTTCGCCGCAAACCAGTCGAAGGTCCAGCCCCTCGGCTGCAGGCCCAGGCCCACGATGAGGGCGTTCGCCGCGCCGTATTGGCCGAAAATCTGCCTTATCCCGATGGCTCCGACGAAGGGCGGCAGTATCATGGGCACCAATACAAGGGCTCCGAACGCGGCCCTGCCCGGGAAGCTGAACCTGTCGGCGGCGACCGCAAGCGGGACGCCGATGACACCCGCGATTGCCGTCGCCGCGGCGCCGAGCAGGAGGGAATTGCGCAGCCCGTCAAGGTAGACCGGGTTGGACATCAGGGCCCTGAGGAACGCCAGCGTCAGCCGTCCGTCCGGGTCCAGGAAACCATTCCTGAGGATGATCAGGACCGGCCAGACGAAGAAGGCCGCAAAAAACGCCGCGGCGAGGACGAAGACTGCGCGCGCGAAGGGTCTGGACATCGGCTGAAGATGAAAGCAGGCCGGCCGCGCCTGCCAAAGAAAAAGAAAGGGGTCAGGCTGACAGTTGTTAAATCGGCTGCCGATTTAACAACTGTCAGCCTGACCCCTTCGCCTCACTTCCGCCTCAGCTCGTGACGACGGCGACCTTGCGGTGCGCCTTGTCGAACTTGACCACGCCATCCTTGAGGGCGAACAGCGTCCAGTCCCGGCCCACGCCGACGTTCTTGCCAGGATGGAGCTTGGTGCCGCGCTGGCGGACGATGATGTTCCCGGCGATGACCGCCTGGCCGCCAAAAAGCTTGATCCCGAGCCTCTTGGAGTGGCTCTCGCGACCGTTGGTGGATGCTCCCTGACCTTTCTTGTGCGCCATGACGTTATACCTTTATTGATTCGATCTTGATGACGGAAAGCTCCTGGCGATGGCCCTGCTTGCGCTCGTAGCCCTTGCGTTTCTTCTTCTTGAATACCACGATCTTGTCGCCCCTCTTGTTCTCGAGGACCTTGGCTGAGACGGAGGCTCCGGCCAGGGTCGGTCGGCCGACCTTGAAGCTCTCGCCTTCGCCGGCGGCCAGCACCTCGCTGATCTCAACGGTCGAGCCGGCCTCGGTGTTCGGGTAGCGGGTCACCACGAGGATGTCCCCCTCGGAAACGATGAACTGCCGGCCCTGGGTCTTGATGGTGGCTTTCATGAATGAAGCCGAAGATCAGGCCAATTTTTCGCTGTCAACGCAAGGCTCAATTTGCAGATCGCCGAGCACTTCGTCCAGACTTCGGAGGAGGGAGGGGGCGAAGAATCCATTTATCCGGGTGACGACCTGCTGGATGATCCCGTCCGGGCAGGAGGCGCCCCCCGTCACAAGAACCCGTCGCGGCGCGGAGGCACCTGGCCAGAGGGCGCGGGGCTCCGTGCGGCCGCCGGCGGTTTCGCCCGCCTTCGCCGGAAAGACATAGTGCTCCACCTCCTCGCGGGAACGGATGCTTGCCTCGCTCTGGATGAAAAATGCGCGGTCGCCCAGGCGTTCGGCGCAGAGCCGGTACAGCTGGTAGGTGTTCGACGAATTTCGCCCGCCGATGACGAAAGCGGCGTCGAGCGGTTCCGCGAGGGCCCGCGCCAGCGCATCCTGGTTGACCTGGGTTGCATAACAAAGGGTGTCGTTTCGCCCGCTCCCGCCCACGCGCGCGGGAAGCCCGGGGGTGTCGGGACCGAACTTTGACTGGTAGACGTCCCTGAGGTGCGAGATGATCTCCCTCGTCTCGTTCACGAGCAGCGTCGTCTGGTTGACCACCGCGATCCGCTCCAGGTCCTTCGCGACGTCGAACCCGGGGGTGTGCCTCCCCGCGAAGAGCGTAAGGAAGCGTGCGCGGGCCTCGCCGGGCCCCAGGGCGATGATTTCACCGAGCTGCCTCGCCTCGTCGATGTTCCTCACGATGACCGCCGGGGCGTGCCTGCGCGTGTTGGAGAACGTAGCCTTGGTCTCCTCGTGCTCGTGCTTGCCGTGGATGACGATGGTGTACCCCTCGCGCCCGTAGGAGCGGGCCGCCTTCCACACTTTTTCCACGAGCATGCAGGTGGCGTCGTAGGCGCAGACCGCCAGGCCCTTGCGCACGAGCCGCTGCTTGTCCTCATCCGTGGCCCCGAACGCGGGAATGATGACGATATCGTCCGGCGTAAGCGAGTCCCAGAGCAGCTGCGCCCCCGGCGCCTCGGGGGCCGGGCGGCCGTCGACGGCATAGGGAACGCCCTTGTCCGTCTGGAGGTAACGCAGCCCCCTGCGGAGGAGATCCTCGTTGACGAACGGGTTGTGGATAAGCTCCGAAAGCATGAAGACCCGGCGCCCCGGATTCTCCGCCAGGGTTTCATAGGCCCTTTCGATGGCGTTCTTCACGCCGAGGCAGAAGCCGAAGTGGCTTGGGATGATGTAGCAGACGGCCCCGAAATCGAGGGTGACCGGCGCGACGGCGGTGCGCTCGAGGCGGCGCGCCAGCGTCTTGATCGCGGCGCAGAGACGGGACTGGTACAACGCCCGGCTGGCGCCATCCTGAGCGTAGATGGAGGTGTTGCGCTCCTTCTCCGGCCGGAACTTGTAGATGAAGTCGTTTTCCCCAAGGTGAAGATAGGGCACGTCGATCAGGTGGGGCTCCAGCGCCCTCAGGATCCCGGCGAGGGCGGGATCAAGCCCGGCCCCCCGCGCCTCGAGGGTTTCGATGGGCTCGAAGGCGATCGTCGGGTCGGACGGCACGCCGGCCACCTGCGTGAAAAAGACACGCAGCGGACGCCCGCCGGGGGAGACCGAGAAATACTCCGCAGGGCGCGTGTGCGAGGCGAACGACGCCCCGAGCGCCGCCGCCGCCGCGGCCAGGTCGCGACCGACAAACGGGAGGCCGGTCATTCCGCCCGCCAGCCGCACGGCCAGCCTGTTGCTCGCATTGAAGGCAAGCAGGGCGACGGGATGCGCGCTGGCGGCGGCCTTGGGTTCGATCTCGGTCGCGGGCATCGCTTCGCAAGCAACACCAGCCGCCGCCGGGGGTCAAGCCGCCCCGGGCATCCGCGCTGTGGCTCGGTCTGGCCGTCGCGAATCCATTCGATCCATTTTTGCCGCGAAGCAGCGAAGCTCACGAGGGTTACACTTGTCAGGTCATATCCCGGGGGCTCCGGGCATTCCGATTGCCGCGAAAGAATCCGGACGACAGGGACTCACGGGAGTGCTAGGATCCCCGGATGCACATGAGCCATGCGAGAATGTACTCCCGCGTCCTCGCCGGAGATTCCGACTTTGACGGCCGGTTTTTCACCGGAGTGCTGACCACGGGCATCTACTGCCTTCCATCGTGCAAGGCCCGCAAACCCAAGCCCGGCAATGTCCGGTTCTTTCCAAGCTGCGAGGCTGCGCGGGAAGCCGGGCTCAGGCCGTGCCGGAAGTGCCATCCCGACGATTTTGCCCGCGGTTCCGACCCCGTGCTCGAGTCCATTGAGGAGCTGGTGGCTGAGCTCCGCTCGAGGCCGGCCGATTTTCCGCACGTGCGCGCCGTGGTCGCCCGCTCGGGCTTCGGCTCAACCCGCCTGTTCGAGTTGTTTCGCAGGCATTTTCACGCCACGCCCGCGGATCTCCTGATGGGCGCCAGGCTCGCGCAAGTGAAGCGGGGCCTGCTGGCCGGGCGCGCACCGCTTTCAAGGCTGGCCGCGGACGCGGGCTTCGAATCGATCTCCGTCCTACACGAGCATTTCAGGTGCCGGAACGGTATGACTCCCGCATCGTACCGCAGGCTTGGGGACTCGGGCTCGTTCGAGATCGCGCTACCGGAAGATTATGCGCTCGCCCATTTCCGCAGGTCGCTCGCCAGGGATCCCCAGAGCCCAACGGAGCGCCTCGACGGGGACGTCTACACGGCCGTGATTCTCGAGGCGGGTGGGCCGCTCACGATTGCGCTGCGGCTTGGCCGCCGGGCGATCGGCGTGGAAACGGCGCCAGGATCGGGACCGCGGGCCCATGCAATGGTGGTCGGAATGCTCGGTCTGGACCAGGATGCCGCGGGATTTGCGCGGCTGGCAAGGCGGCTGGGCCTGGGCCGGCTGGTGGCCGGACGCGAGGGACTTCGCCTCGGCCGGACTCCGACCGCCTTCGAGGGCCTCACCTGGGCCGTCATCGGCCAGCAGATCAACTTCAGCTTTGCCTGCGTGCTCAGGAGGCGCCTCGTCGAGCTTGCGGGTGTGCCGGTGGACGGCGGCCTGCGCGCTCCTCCCTCCGCGACTGCCGTCGCCAGGCTCGAACCCCGGGATCTTCTTCCGCTCCAGTTTTCGCGCCAGAAGGCAGACTACCTCATCGGCGCGGCGCGGCTTGTCACCGCGGGCAAGCTCGACCTTTGCGCGCTCGGAGAGGGGTCCGCCACGCGGGCGGAGCGCACACTCCTGGCGGTTCGCGGACTCGGCCCCTGGTCGGTGAACTACCTGATGATGCGCGCCCTCGGATTCGCAGACTGCATTCCCCTTGGGGACACGGGCGTGACGAGCGGGCTGGAAACGCTTTTCCGTCTCGATGAGCGGCCCGACGTAGATGCGACCCGCAGGCTGATGGCCGTCTTCTCGCCCTTCCGCAGCCTTGCCACGGCCCATCTTTGGCAGATCAACAGGCCGGATCCCTGAAACAGTCCCCGAAAAATCCAACCGCCATGAGCATTTCCACCTCCACCTTCGACACGCCTTTTGGTGAATTCTCGGTCGCTGTCGACGATTCCGGATCCGTCGTGGCCACGGCGTTCGGCACGGCCTCCAGGCTTCAATTCGACCGGGGGGCCGAGCCCCTGGCGCGCGACGTGAAGTGTGCAGAGGCGGCCCGGAGACAGCTTGTGGAATTCCTGGCCGGAGCGCGCCGCGACTTTTCCCTGCGGCTTGCGCCGCGCGGCACGTCCTTCCAGAGGCGGGTGTGGTCGGAATTGGGAAGGATACCCTTCGGAGGGACCCGCAGCTATGGCGAGATCGCAAGAAAGCTGAAAAGCTCGCCCCGGGCCGTCGGCCGGGCCGTCGGTTCGAATCCCTTCTGCCCGATCGTGCCCTGCCACCGTGTGATCGGCTCCGATGGCTCGATGACGGGATTTGCCTTCGGCCTGGGCATCAAGCGCCGATTGCTGGACCTTGAGAGCGCCAACGGTCTGTTTCCCTCCTGACGGTTTCCGGGCTGTGTCCCCATTGGGATACGGATCGACTCGATTCCAAGGTGGGACGACTCCATTCGATCCGTTTTTGCCTTCGTGCGAAACCGGATCGAGAATGATCGGACCTCGCGCGCTTGCAGCCGCCGCGGCCCGCCGCATGCTCGGGGGGTATGGATCTGGGACTCAAAGGGAAGGTTGCCGTGGTCACCGGCGCGAGCCAGGGCCTCGGGCGCGCGATCGCGCTCCGTCTTGCCGCGGAGGGTATGGCCGTGGCCGCGGCCTCCAGGAACGAGGCGAAGCTCCGGACGCTCGCGGGCGAGATTGCGGCGGCCGGCGGCGAGTGCCTCGTGCATCCGGCCGACCTGCGGCTGCCGGACTCGCCGGCCGGTCTTGCTGCGGCCGCCGAGCGGCGCTTCGGGCGCATCGACCTGGTCGTCAACAACGCCGGAGCCACGGTGCGCGGCGACTTTTTGCAGCTCACGGAGGAACAGTGGCGGGACGGATTCGCCCTGAAGTTCTTCGGCGCAGCGCGCCTCTGCCGCGAGGCGTGGAGTTCGCTGGCCGCCCAAGGCGGCGCAATCGTCAACATTGCCGGGGTGGGGGGGCGTACCGGAAGCGCCGATTTCACGATAGGCGGCCCGGTGAACGCGGCCCTGCTCAACCTGACCAAGTGCCTGGCCGACCGCGGCGTGGCGGACGGCGTGCGCGTCAACGCGATCAACCCCGGATTCATTCGCACGGACAGGCTTGAGCAGCGCATCTCCCTCCGCGCGGCCGCGCAGGGGATCACCAGGGAGGAGGCCGCCCGGCGGATCGCCTCCGAGGCCGGGATCAGCAGATTCGGCGAGCCCGGGGAGATTGCGGCCGCCGTCGCATTCCTTGGGAGCCCCCAGGCGTCCTACATCCAGGGGGTGATTCTCGACGTCGACGGGGGAATCACCCGGACGCTCTGACCGCACGGGCGGCCCGCTACATCCCCGGGAATCCGCCCTTGCGTTTCATCTCCTCGACCTGGCGCATCATCCTGCGCGGGTCGGCGCCCTTCATCTTCCGCATCATCTTCCGCATCTCCTGAAACTGGTTCAGGATCTGGTTGACCTCGACGATCCTTACGCCGGCGCCCCCGGCGATCCGCTGGCGGCGCTGGCCGTTGAGAAGTTCGGGTTTTCTCCGCTCCTGGGGCGTCATCGATTGGATGATCGCCTCGGTGCGCGCCATGCGCTTTTCGGCGTCGTCGCCGAGCTTCATGCCGCTCATCCCGGGGATCATCCCCATGAGGCCCTGCATCGAACCGAGCTTCTTGATCTGTTTGAGCTGGGCCAGGAAATCCTCGAGGTTCAGGTCCCCCTTGCGCAGGCTTTCGCCCAGCTTCTCGGCCTCCTTCTCGTCGAAGGCCTCCTGCGCCTTCTCGACCAGCGACACCACGTCGCCCATGCCGAGGATCCGGGAGGCGAGGCGCTCCGGATAGAACTCGTCGAAGTCGCCCAGCTTCTCCCCGGTCCCGACAAACTTGATGCGAACGCCCGTCACGGCCTTCATCGACAGGGCGCCGCCCCCGCGCGCGTCGCCATCCAGCTTGGTCAGGATGATCCCCGTCACGTTGAGCGCGTCGTGGAACGCCTTGGCGACATTGACGGCCTCCTGGCCGAGGGCGCCGTCCGCCACAAGGAGGATTTCGTCCGGGACCACGCGGTCCTTGAGGCTCCTCGCCTCCTGGATCAGGTCCGCATCGATCTGCAGCCGGCCCGCGGTGTCGAAGATGATGGCGTCCGCCCCCGCGGCCTTGGCGGCGGCCAGGCCTGCGGCGCCGATGGAGGGCACGTTCTTCGATGCCCTGTCGGAGTAAAACCCCAGGTCCTCCTGCTTCGCGAGGATCTCGAGCTGGTCGATGGCGGCGGGGCGTTGGACGTCGCAGGCGACGAGAAAGGGTCGGTAGCCGCGCTTCTTCAGCAGCCTGCCGAGCTTCGCCGTGGAAGTGGTCTTTCCCGACCCGTGAAGCCCGACCATCATGATCCTGATCGGACGGGCGCCCGACAGGCCGGCCGTCCCTTCGCCGAGCAGGCGGACGAGTTCCTCGTGGATGATTTTGACCACCTGCTGCCCGGGGGCGACGCCCTTGAGGACCTCGCGTCCGGCGCATTCGGACTGCACCTTGTCGACGAAGTCGCGGGCGACCTTGAAATTGACGTCGGCCGCAAGCAGGGCCGTCCGGACCTCGCGCAGGGCCTCCGCCATGTTCTCCTCGGACAGCCGTCCGATGCCCCGGAAGTTGCGCAGCGCCTGGCTGAGTTTCTCGGTCAGTGAATCAAACATGGGTTCCGGGACTATCGGCAACGGGCCGTCCTGTGGCAAGAGGCAAGGGGACAGACTATGGCGTCGTCGGCACTCCAAACCGTGCCATCCGCGGCCACCTTATAGCCTTCCATTTCGCGCGGGGTTCAGCGAGGATGCCGCTCCCTATGAACCCCGTGCTCAAGCTTCTGATCGAAGGCGGACATCTTACGCTGGCGCAAATGGCCCAGGTCGCGGGCCTCTCCGAGGCCGAAATCAACCAGCACCTGGAGGAGCTCCGGAAGGAGAAGATCTTCCTGGGCTGGCGCCCCGTCCTCGACCTTTCCAGGGAGTCGGCGGCCGCCGTCCGCGCCGTCATCGAGGTCAAGATCACGCCCGAGCGCGGGGGCGGGTTCAACCGGCTCGCCGACCGCATCAGCCGGTTCGACGAGGTGGAATCCTGCTACCTGATGTCCGGCGGGTACGACCTGCTGATCTTCGTGATGGGGCCGAGCCTCCAGAAGGTCGCCGCTTTCGTCTCGGAGAAGCTTTCCACCATCGAGGGCGTGCTCTCGACGAGCACCCATTTCATGCTCCGCTCCTACAAGGAGGGCGCCTTCCTGATCGATGCCCCGGCCGGCGCCTCGGCCCGCCTCAAGGTCACCCCCTGAGCCTTCGGGCAGGGTTAACCATGGACACCAAACGCTTCATCGCCCGCCAGGTGGTGGATCTCCCGAAATCCGGGATTCGCGACTTCTTCGAGATCGTCTCCAAGATGAAGGACGTGATTTCGCTCGGAATCGGCGAACCGGATTTCGACACGCCCTGGCACATCCGCGAGGCCGTCATCTACGCCGTGGAGAAGGGGAAGACCCACTACACGTCGAACCTGGGGCTGATCGAACTGCGGCGCGCGATCTGCGACTACGTCGCGGCCCACTACGGAATCGGCTACGGCCCGGAGGACGAGGTGATCGTCACCGTCGGCGTGTCCGAATCCATCGACCTGATCCTTCGGGCGCTGATCAACCCAGGGGACAAGGTGCTCTATCACCAGCCATGCTATGTGTCCTACCACCCCAGTGTCGCGCTTGCCCACGGGGTCGGCCTTCCCGTGACGACCAGGGCGGACGACGGGTTTGCCCTCAATGCGGAGGATCTCGAGCGGGCGTGGCAGCCGGGATGCAAGGCCCTGCTGATGAACCTGCCGTGCAATCCCACCGGGGGCACCTGCGACCGGGCGAGGTTGGAGAAGATCGCGAGGTTTGCGGTTGAAAAGGACCTCATCGTCATCAGCGACGAGATCTATTCCGAACTCGTCTACGACAACGCGCATGTCTCCATAGCGTCGCTGCCCGGCATGAGGGAGAGGACGATCTTCCTGCACGGATTCTCGAAGGCCTTTGCGATGACGGGATTCCGCATCGGGTATGCCTGCGGGCCGGCCGACCTGATCGAGGCTATGATGAAGGTCCACCAGTACTCGATGCTCTGCGCCCCCATCCTTTCGCAGGAGGCGGCCCTCGAGGCCCTCAGGCGGGGGGAGGACGATGTCAAGCAGATGCGCGACCAGTACCTGCGCAGGCGCGACCTGATCGTCCGGCGCCTGAACCAGGCGGGGCTGAAGTGCGCGGCTCCGGGCGGGGCCTTTTATGCCTTCCCAAGCGTGGCCGCCACAGGATTGGGCGACCGCGATTTTGCCTATGGGCTGCTCGAAGCCGAGCGCGTGGCGGTGGTCCCAGGGGGCGCGTTCGGCCCGGACGGCCGGGGCTTCATTCGCGCAAGCTTTGCCACGGGCTACGACCAGATCATAGAGGCATGCGAACGGATCGATCGCTACGTGCAGCAACTTGCGGGCAGGCGAACCTGAGAGCGCGCTTATGCCTCCAACCGTCGCGATCGTGGGTCGGCCCAACGTGGGCAAGAGCCGGCTTTTCAACCGCCTTGCGGGCCGGAGGATTTCGATTGTCCACGACCAGCCCGGGGTGACCCGCGATGCCATCCTCGCCGAGGCCCCCGAGTGCGGCTGCATGCTCGTCGACACCGGAGGCATCGGGCTGAAGGGGGGGGAGGCTCTCCCCGAGCTGATCGCGGCCTCGGAGAGGCAGGTCGGATTCGCCATCGACGCCGCCGACCTGGTGATCCTGCTCGTCGACGGACTCGACGGCATCACGGCCCTCGACGAGCGAATCGCCGCCCGCCTCCGCACCAGCGGAAAGGACCTGCTCCTGGTGGTGAACAAGGCCGACTTCAACGACGAGAAGATCGATCTCGGGGCGGCGTACCGCCTCGGGCTTGGCGAGCCGCTTCCGGTTTCGGCCGAGCACGGGCGGGGGATCGGGGAGCTGCGGGAGGCGATCAAAGCCAGGATCGGCGGCCCCGCACCGGAGGCGGCGGCCAAGACCGCGGCCGACCCCCTCTGTGTCTGCTTTGCGGGAAGGCCGAACGTGGGCAAGTCCTCGCTGGCCAACCGGCTCCTGAAGAGCGACCGGCTGATCGTCAGCAATGTGCCGGGAACCACGCGAGACTCGGTGGAGCTCCCCTTTGAATTCAGGGGCCGCGACGGCCGCCTCTACCCCTTCAGGCTCATCGACACGGCCGGCCTCAAGGCGGCGACCAAGGTCGCCTCGTCGGTCGAGTATTTTGCCCGGACACGGTCGCTCGACGCCATCCAGCGCGCCGACGTCGTCTTCCTGGTGCTGGATGCGATCGACGGGGTCACGAACCAGGACAAGGCGATTGCCGGCGAGGCGCTCAGGGAGCGGAAGCCGATAGTCATCGTTGTCAACAAATGGGATCTCGTGCTCAAGGCCTTTGCCAAGCCCGAGGGGATAAGGGGCTACAAGGACGAGCGTGAATACCGCGAGAAATACGAGCAGGCGCTGTTCGACCGGCTCTTCTTCACGCCGGGGGCGCCCCTGGTCTTCGTTTCGGCCATGACCGGCGCCGCCGTCGACAGGATGCTCAACGCCGCCGTGCAGCTCCACCGCGTCCTCGATAAGAAGCTGCCGACGGCAAAGCTGAACGAGACGCTGGCCCACCTCACCGAGCGGACCCCGCCGCCCTCCATCGGAGCCCGGCGATTCAGGATATACTATGCGACCCAGACCGGGAACCGCCCCTTCAGGATCAAGCTTTTTTGCAACCGCGAGGAGAAGCTCACGGAGTCCTACAGGAGATATCTCGAGGGCGGACTTGTCCGGGAATTCAAGCTCAACGGCTGTCCCGTGGCTTTCGATCTGGTCGGGAAGCCGAGGCCCGATGCCGACAGGAGGAGCCTTTGGGGCACCGACAAGGGGCCGAAACGGGGGCCGGATTAGCAGGGTGTTGAAAAACTACGATGAGCCGTCGTTGCGATCAGAATACGCTCTCCGCAAGGCGGGTTGGGAGGGGGACGCAGCGCGTCAGCGCGAAGATGGCGAGGCGAAGCCGAGTCCGCATGGACGCACTCGGTGGGCGCCCTGCGGGCGGCCGAGTGCGCAATCCTCACAGAGGCTATCCCCTCCCAACACAACGCCGCGGGAGCGCATTC
>Ga0302320_10001772_pt1 | contig 51700 bp, 36 predicted proteins | sample Bog_T0_3_FD_202130 | JGI IMG/M metagenome (GOLD analysis project Ga0302320, IMG submission 202130) | Peat permafrost microbial communities from Stordalen Mire near Abisko, Sweden - Bog_T0_3 | ecosystem: Environmental > Terrestrial > Soil > Wetlands > Peat | place: Sweden: Abisko, Stordalen Mire...
TCGGAGGCTACAAGCAGAAGCATCCTGGCAAAGCATTCGGAATCAAGTGCTTCGGTGTCTATGACACTCCCGATTACGAGGCGATGCAGGCTGACCTGCGCACCCGTGGTGATGATATGGAGCTGGACGAGATCCGTGAGGTCTACGATCCGGCGTTCTGGTCCACCAGGTACATGGTTTCCGGCGGCATGTTCGTGCAGAGTGCGCGCATCGTCCCCGCCTGCCCTTTGGTCTGCCGGGCGTGACCCTGGCCAAGGGCAAGAAGAACGGTGACGACAAGGGCAAGGGCCGCGTCCAGAACGGCAATTATCTCTGGATTCAGTACTTCTATAGCTACCTGAACGCCAAAGGCCGCGCCGGGTTCGTCATGTCGTCGCAGGCATCGAGCGCGGGCCGCGACGAGGCCAAGGTCCGCCAGAGCCTCATCAAGACCGGCCACGTGGACATCATGGTGGCCATCCGGTCGAACTTCTTCTACACCCGCACCGTTCCCTGCGAACTCTGGTTTCTCAACAAGACCCGGCCCGCCGAACACCGCGACAAGGTGCTGATGCTCGACGCACGCCAGGTCTGGGACATGCGCGGAATTCACCCTACCCCCTGAGAACGCACTCCGTCCGGCTCTGGTGCCTGTAGACCGCGATTTGGCCCGGCGCGTAGCATTGAACCGTTGTTTGGAGACGGGTTGCAGGGCAAAATAATCTGGTGACTCGTCGCTCTTGCGGGTACATTTGCGGGTATTTGTCGGTTCCCTATATTCAAGCGACGCAAAATCAGTAGTTTACTAGCTGATAGGAATCCCACTCTCTCCGATTCTAAACATAACTCCAATATGCTCAATACGATAAGGGGGACACCTCAGTCACATGTGTCACCCGAACACCCCGTTATAGCTCAAAGCCGGCCTGAAAACCTTAGCATGGAAAATCGCATCAGCACGACTTCTTGACACAGCGGCCGGTCTGGCGAACCTGTGCAGCAGCGATAATTCCGTCCATGCGGCGAATGATGCGACGAAAGTGAACTTGGTCGTGGATTATCGCTAAGCAGCCCCGGGGGCGGGTCCGGGCGTAACTGCTCGTGGTCGTTGAGATCTTCATAGCCCAGCACCAGCCCGTAGATGCGCTGCGCGAGCATCTCGGCCAGTTGCTGCTTGACCAGCAGCGACGATCGGCCGTCGATAAAGCAGCCCGCCTGCCGGCCCAGCAAGTTGCCCCTGCGATCCACCTCGCGCAGTAACAGCGCCCCGCTGTCGGCTGATACCTGGCCGGCGGTAAACCCTGCCTCCACACGGCGCGACAAATGGGCTGTAAATGCGAACGCTTACTGGTTGCACTCTGTCATCAGAAAGGCCCCTCCACACGGCAACAACTAAGCTTTGACGATGCAGTTATGCCATTAAGAGACGGCCTTTCCACGTCCTTCTCCATATCCCCTCAACCCAAGATGATTCTCGCACGTGAGAAATCCGGGCTAGTCGCTGAAAGAAATCCAAGTGCAGGCTGGGAGGTGGCGGGTCTTCAACTACATCGATAGGCCGCATTCCTCGCTCGGATACAGGCCACCTGCTCGGGCAGCACGGCAGATCGAAGCAACCCAGGGGCATGGACAAGCAGAAAGCAAGAAGTGCTTCCCACTTTCCCACACTTCCGACCATTGCGAAGGGCAGATATCTACCTCACCTGAGTCAAAATTGAACCTTGCCTTTTAGGGCATCCGGCAGAGATGTGTTCGTTGTAATGTTGGTTTCTCCGGCATAGAGATGCTGCAGATCAGGCATGTGCTCCGCGGCTTTGAGTGCGGCGGGTGTGATCTCGGTGCCGAAGACGTTCAGAGACTCCAGTTCGTTCAGTCCGCCCAGCGCGAGGACGGTAGCGTCAGTGATCTTGGCGTGCATGAGGCGGAGCATGCGAAGATGCTTCATCGCGGCAAGATTGGACGCTGAGCGATCAGTGATGGCGGTATTGGAAAAGTCGGCGGCGACAAACTGGCCGTAGAGTGGCTTGAGTTGGGCGAGGTCGTCGTCGCCGAATCTGCCGCCCATTAAGGATGCATTGATGGCCAGCTTCGCGGAGCCACGGGATTCGTATTCGATGGAGTCCGGATAACGCTTTTCGAGCTCCGCCAGGGCCGCGGCGAATGGGGCGCGCTGTTTGTCGACGGCGGCGTCGTCCATCTCAAGGAAGGTAACCTCGGCGGCGGGACGAGCGGCGGCCGGGGCGCCTTGGATGGCGTTGGCGGCTAAGTTGGGCGGCGCTCCGGCGGAGATCCAGAGCTCGATGAGTTTGATCTGATCGGCCGACAACGGGGGCTTGCCCTGCGGCGGCATGATCTTCTCAGAGCCAAGCGCAAACGAGACGCGCTGGAACAGTTCGCTATGGTTGAGATCTCCTGCTTTCACGACCGGACCGCTCTTGCCGCCGCGCATCGCGGCCTCGTAGCTGTCGAGGCGCAGGTTCCCTTTCTGGCGTGAAAGCCCGTGGCAACCGACGCAATTCTGAGCAAACACCGGCTCAACGCGGACCGTGAAGAACGATTCGGGCGTGGCGGCGGTGGGGCCCTGTTGTTTGGATGCGCCGAGCCAGTCTCGCAAGGGGCTCGGCAGGTGCTCGGTGAGGTGCGCCGCGCCATGTGAGAGCTGACCGCCGCGGTAGCCGGTGAATGCGATGAGAATTACAGTGAGGGCGAGAGCGGAGAAGTAGGCGATCTCGAAACGCCGCCCGGCGAAGCGACCCCTGAACGTCCAGCAGACCCAACAGAAGAGGGAAACGAAGAAGCCTGCCCACATGTGCTGGACGACGAGCGGGCCAGCAGACCCGCCGCTGCGCGCGAGAAACCAGCCGAGGATGGCGGCAGCGATGGCGCTGGAGAATGCCAGCGTCCACAGCGGCTCGACGGCAGGGAGCAAATACTGAAAACGGCGCGATCTACCCGCGATTTCGAGAACCGGGACAAAGAAAACGAGCACGATGGGGAAGTGGATGGTGAGGAGATGAAAGCCGCCGATGAACTGCGCCCAGTCGGAGCGTTGGGTTCCGTCGGGCGGAAAGAAGAGCAGCAGGGCGAGGAGCAGAAGGATCGGCGCCAGCGTGAACAACCCAAGCCGATCACGGAGAGGCCATTGCCGGATACGGGAAATCATGCGAGCTTGCAGTCCTTATCGTGGAAGATACGCTTGCTGGTTTGGCCGGGGATGAAAAACACGGTCACGCCAGGACCTCGGATATGACCCGCGCCGGCTTCACGCCGGTGAGCTTCTGATCGAGCCCCTGGAACGAGTAGTTGAGCCTGCGATGATCGAAGCCCATCGCAAAGAGAATGGTAGCGTGCAGATCGCGAAACTCGACGGGGTCTTTCACGATTTCGTAGCCCATGTCGTCGGTTTCGCCATGGGTGAATCCCGGCCTGACGCCTCCGCCGGCCAGCCAGATGGTGAACGCGCCGGGATTGTGATCGCGGCCGACGAACTGCATCACGGCGCCATTGCGATTTTCGCGCATGGAGGTGCGGCCGAACTCGCCGCCCCAGACGACGAGCGTGTCCTCGAGCATGCCGCGCCGCTTGAGATCGGAGAGAAGCGCGGCCATGGGTTGATCGACCTCGCGGCAGCGGTCGGTGAAACCCAGGTTCAACGCCTCCTTGGCGGTGGCCCCATGCGAGTCCCAGCCCCAGTGATAGAGCTGGATAAAGCGCACGCCGCGCTCGGCGAGGCGGCGCGCCACCAGGCAGTTGTTGGCAAAGCTCTCTTCTCCGGGCTTGCTGCCATAAGCCGCCAGCGTGGCGGCGGATTCCTTGCGGATATCGAGAGCGTCCGTGGCTTCCATTTGCATGCGGAAGGCCATCTCGTACTGGGAGATGCGAGTGACCGTCTCGGGATTGCCGAACTCGGCGTATTGCTGGCGGTTGATCTCGTCGATGGCGTCGAGCTCGCTGCGGCGCAGCGAGCGGCTTACATTTTTTGGATTTTCGAGGTAGAGAACCGGCTCCCCATGCGACCGGCACTGCACGCCCTGGTAAACGCTGGGAAGGAAGCCGGAAGCCCAAAGCTGCTTGCCGCCGTCGGGCTGCTTGCCGCCGGATACCAGGACGATGAATCCGGGGAGATTCTGGTTCTCGGAGCCCAATCCGTAGAGGACCCAGGAACCCATGGAAGCGTAGCCGAGGCGGGGGTTGCCGGTGTGCACCAGCAACTGCGCCGGAGCATGGTTGAACTGGTCGGTGTGCATCGACTTGATGAAGCACACGTCGTCGGCATGCTTCTCGAAGAACGGGAGCCGGTCAGAGAGCCACGCGCCGCTCTGGCCGGCCTGGTGAAACGGGTACTGCGATCCGAGGAGCTTGGGCACGCCGCTGATGAAGGCGAATCGCTTGCCCTGGAGGAACGATGCCGGGCAATCCTGGCCATCGAGCCGGGTCAGTTCCGGCTTGTGCTCGAAGAGCTCCAATTGGCTGGGCGCGCCGATCATGTGCAGATAGATGATGCGCTTGGCGCGGGCGGCAAACTGGGGCGGCAAGACCGAAAGCGGACGGGTGGGATCGCGCCGGAAGTCGAGGCGCGGCATGCCGTCGATGGCCAACTCCGAAGCTCCGGCCGGGGCGGCGTACTGCAGCGCCATGTTGCCGAGAAACATGCTGCCGACACCCGCCGATAAGGTGCGCAGAAAATGACGGCGGGTTTGCGCCTGAAGCCTTGCCAGAACCTCTTCCGGGTGCGCGCCGGCGGCAGGGCCGTTATCAATGGAAGCGTTGACGGGACGGCCGGGGACCGGGCCTTGATTTTCTGAATTGAACATAACCATCACCTATTGAGAGCGGCATCGAGGTTGAAGAGCACGCTGCCCACGGCGGCCAGCGCATCGACATCATGATTGGAGGCAAACGCGGCGTTGCCGGGGGAATTTGGGGAGACATGGAGGCTGGCATCGACGCGCCTGGCAGCCGGCTCGCCGAGGGCGCGCTTGTACAACGAAAGCAGCACCGGCAGCTCGCGCTGCGTAGGGTCGCGGGAGAGCACCAACCGGGCCTCGTATTCGATTCGAAGCTGGAGGAGATCGTCGCCAGACGCGGCGCCGGACCGGGTGCGCGCAGTCTCTTTCACGACGCGCAGCGCCAGGGCGCGGGCGGCCTCCTGGTAAACGGGATCGTTCAAGGTGACCAGGGCCTGCAAGGGGGTATTGGTGGCGATGCGCCGGGGAAGGCTGGTGTCGCGGTCCGAGGCATCGAAGGTCAAGAAGCTGGGATAGCCGCTGGTCCTCTTGATAAAGGTGTAGATGGCGCGGCGATAGCGGTTCGGGCCGGTGGCGTCAGTCCACTTTTCGTTGTTGTAACCACTGTTCCAGACCCCGGCCGGCTGCGGCGGCATCACGGGCGGTCCACCCATCGCGGTGTTGAGAAGGCCGCTTGCAAGCAGCGCCTGGTCACGAACCATCTCCGCGGTAAGACGCTGCTGCGGACCGCGAGCCAGCAGGCGATTGCGAGGATCTTTGGCGGTAAGCTGCGGCGTGGCCGCGGCACTCTGGCGATAGGTTGCGCTGGTCACCAACTCGCGTAACAGCGCCTTCATGTCCCAATGCAGATCGTTCTGGAAATGGAGCGCGAGATAGTCCAGCAGCTCGGGGTGGCTCGGCTCCTCGCCCACGCTGCCGAAGTTCTCCAGCGTCTCGACGATCCCGGTTCCAAAAAGCTCTTGCCAATAGCGATTCACGGCGACGCGCGCGGTGAGCGGCTGACCAGGCTGGAAGAACCATTTGGCAAGCGTGAGCCGGTTGCGCGGAGCGCCGTCCGGCAGTTTGGGGAAGATCCCCGGCACATCCGGCGCGAGGTCGGGACCGATCTGGTTGAGGATATTACCGCGCTCGAATTCGAGCGTTGCGCGGCGCTCGTAGGGCTGCTGCTCCACCATGACCGGCAGTTGCACACTGGGAATGGCAGCGAGCTGCTTGTAAAGATCCTGCAGCCGGACGATGCCCTTGGCGCGCTGCGGATTCTGGGCTTGCGCTGTCCAGCGGGGATCGCCGCTTGCCGACAGCCGGATGCGCTGAATGAGAGCGGGCTTGGAGTCAATCTCCTGGGTTTGCTCGATGGCAACTTCGATGCGGCCGCCGCGTGGCATCCGCACCGGCTGGGCCGGGACGCCGACGATCCAGCGCGTGCGGAAGAGCTTGGGAAGCGCCGCGAACGAACTGGGAACAGGATCGTCCTCATTCAAGACAGCCGAGCGAAGATTCTGCTCCGAATCCTGGACAAAGGCGCGGAAGTCGATCTTTTCCCGCGCGCCGCCGGGCTGCACCAGCCAGGCTTCCACCTTGTCGACAAGGAAGCCGTTCTCCGGAGTGTGACGGGCCTTCACGGCATCGAGCGGCGGCACTTCAATCCGGATCGCCGTGACGACAGGCAGATTTGCGTCCGCGGTCAATTCGTAGAAGGATTGCGGAGGAACCTTGGTGTCGGTGAATACCTCCCCGGCCTGAATGTGGAAAGTCTTCGCCGGACCGGCAGCCTTGGAGCGAGCGAGCCTTGTCTGGGCCTCGTGAATGGCTTGGCGCAGAGTGAGTATTGTGTCAGCCTTGGATGCAATCGCCGCCGGTGTCTTGCCTTGCTGCACGTTTTCCAGGGAACGATTCAGCCGGGGGATGACGTGCTCGAGTGCCGGCACCTCATTCGCGCCGGCCGTTTGCACGGGCAGGAACTGCCAGTGCGTCTTGTCCACCAACTGGCGGTCGGAGGTCTCGATGTTGTGAATCAGGTCTTCCATCTCCTTTTGAATCGCCGCCGCCTGGGGATAGCGCGCCCGGTCCCTGGGGACAGCCAGGTTTGGGGAGTCGTCGTCAAGGTCGGAGTCTTCCTGGGTGTTGAAGAAGGCGAGGGACTTGTAATAGTCGGCATGACGAATCGGATCGTAGGGGTGCGAATGGCATTGCACGCAGTTCATGGTGACGCCATTCAATACCGACCACGTGGTGGCGACGCGGTCCATCACCGCGACCAGACGGAACTCCTCATCGTCGGTTCCCCCCTCGTCGTTACTGGGAGTCTGCCGATGGAAGGATGTGGCGATGCGGTCTTCAAACGTGGGGTTGGGGAGCAGGTCGCCGGCTAGTTGCTCGATGACGAACTGGTCGTAAGGCAGGTTGCGATTGAATGCTTCGATGACCCAGTCGCGGTAGGGCCACACCCCTGGCCGGCTAACGTCTTTCTCGTAACCCTTGGTGTCGGCAAAGCGCGCCAGGTCAAGCCACATGGAAGCCCAGCGTTCCCCGTAGCGCGGCGAAGCAAGCAGACGGTCGACCTGTTTCTCGTAAGCGTTGGGCGAGGCATCGGCGAGGAAGGCCTGCTTCTCGGCGGCGGTCGGCGGCAGGCCGGTGAGGTCGAGCGAGACGCGCCGCAACAACGCGGCTTTATCGGCTTCAGGAGACGGCTGCAGACCTTCTTTCTCCAAGCGCGCAAGGATGAAGCGATCCAAGGGCTGGCGGGCCCAGTTCGCGCGCCGCACGTCCGGCAAAGGCTGCGGCCTGGGCGGAACGAAGGCCCAATAGTCGTCCCATTGGGCGCCCTGCTTGATCCACTTGCGAATCAGCTCCACCTGCTGCCTGGACAGGGCCGGAGCATGGTACGGCATACGGTCTTCCGGATCGTGGGCCGCCAGGCGCGCCATCAGCTCCGAGGCATCGGGATTCCCGGGCACGATGGTTCTGTGGCCGGACTTGCCGACTCCGAGCGCCTCTTCGCGGTAGATAAACGAAACATCGTTTTTTTGCCGGACCCCGCCATGACAGGAGACGCAGTTCTGATTGAAGATGGGCCGAATATCGCGGCTGAACTCGACGCGGTCGCTTGCGCCAAGGCGGGAACTAACGTAATGCCACGCAGTTACGCCGCATCCGATCGTTATCGCCGAAAGAGCGACGATCCCGGAACTCCAAACAACGATCATGTTGCGCCGTGAGCTCATTTTGAGACGGTACCTCCGCAGTGTGATCAGCTCGCCCTAGATGCCCTCAAACGCCCCAATACTGTCGATCATAGCCTGTTTTCCGCTGCCTTATGGCTCCGCACCAGCTGGCACGCAGTTATCGGAACGGTTAGCATTCAAACGCCAATTCGCCCGTTCGCCTAAAGCGCTCGATCTTGAACACGCCGATGTCGCCTCGCTGATTTTGCACGAATAACTATATCGATATAGAGTTGCCAATCGGTTGCCAACTTGTCAAATACACTGAATCGCAGGTCGCTGCGTGGAGGCCGCAAGGCGCACCCAAACTCCCATTGGTTCCCAAGACATCACGGGAATCGCTTGGCGCGGGCGCTTAGTCGAAAGAGGGAGCCTGGATTCGGCGGCGGCACTCATATCGGCTTTCAATTGCCCTTCCAGGGTTTATAGTAGAGACGTTCCTAATCTGTGCTTCTTCTCACCTGGCCCATTCCTTCGAGAGGGGGGCAGCTCGAGGGCGGGATGAATCTTCGATAGTGTCTCGACGCGGTTGAAATTGGATACATTATCGATGAAGCAGGAGCTTTTTGATGGGGTCGCTCGCAATGCCTGACCCAACGCGAATCTGGCGTGTCGCCGTTTCCGTTCTGTTGATCGTGCTGGTATTGACGATCACGATGGGAATGGTGTGGCACCATCATGACCAGTGCACGGCGGGCAACTGCACGCTTTGTCACATGGTCATCGCGCCGCCGGCGGCAGTGACCGGGGCCATCGGATTGATTCCGGCCCCTGCGGAAAGCGCGGTCGGGGAGAATAGCTTCGTTTCGCAATGCAGGGTGAATGAAAAGCCGCCCCGCGCCCCTCCTGTATAGCCCCTCCCTGCAGTTCGTGCCCCCGCGGCAAATCATCCGCTGTTTCTTCGATCCAGGAGTTGGAGCGCCTATGCGTTCGACAATCTTGCATTCTTATATACTCGTGCTTTTGTTTTTGATCGCGGAGTCAACGGTTGCGCATGCGCAGGCCGCTCAGTCTCCGCCGCAGGGCAGCCCGGCGCCGGCGGCCAGCCAATTGGCGCAGATGCCCGGCGCGCAGTTGATCATGCTGGATCAGGCTATCCAGATGGCGCTCGCGCACAATCACACGCTGCTGGCGGCGCGGACCACGATTCAGCAGAACGAGGCAGAAGAGATCACCGCCAACCTGCGCCCGGACCCGGTGCTCATAGGCGACTCGCAGTTTTTGCCTATCTTCCAGCCGGGTAATTTCACCGCTGACTACTTGGACAATACGGCTCAGTTCGACGTGGGCGTGAGCTACCTGTTCGAACGTGGAAAGAAGCGACAGAACCGGCTGCAGACGGCGAAAGACCAGACAGCGGTGACGCGGTCTCTGGTAGCAGACAACGAGCGTACGCTCACGTTTAACGTGGCCACGGATTTCATCAACGTCGAACTGGCCGAGTCGACGCTGGAGCTTGCCAACCAGGACCTGAAGAGCTTTCAGGAGACGGTCGACATTACCGAGGCGCGCTACAAGGCGGGCAATATTGGCCTTGACGATTTTTTGAAGATGAAGCTGCAATTGCTGCAGTTCCAGACAGATGTGGCACAAGCCAAGCTGGCGCGGGTGCAAGGGCTGACGGATCTGCGGCAGTTGCTGGGATACGAGCAAGTGAGCGCGGACTACGACGTGGCCGGGAGCTTCGACTACGAGCCGATGAAGGGCGGGCTCGAAGATATGCAAGCGGCGGCGCTGAAGAGCCGGCCGGACCTTCAGGCGGCGCAGCAAGGGGTCGCGGCAGCCAACAGCGCATTCAAGCTGCAAAAGGCGATCGGGAAGCGGGATGTGACCGGGCAGATCGATTACACGCACCTGGGCTACCTCAATAACGTTTCGCTTTTTGGATCGATGCAGTTGCCGATCTTCGATCGCAACCAGGGCGAGATCAAGCGGGCCGGGTTTGCTATTACGCAGGCGCAGGAGCAGCAGCTATACGCCAACGGGCAGGTGCTGACCGATGTGAGGGACGCGTACGAAGGCTTGAAAGCAAACGACGAGGTAGTGGGGCTGTACCGCTCAGGCTATCTCGACGATGCGCTGCAATCGCGCGACATTACGGATTACGCGTACAAGCGCGGAGCGGCCAGCCTGCTGGACTTTTTGGATGCAGAACGGAGCTTTCGCGCAACGCAACTCGGCTACCGGCAGGCGCTGGCCTCGTACTTGCAGGCGTTGGAGCAGCTTCGCGAAGCGGTAGGGACCAGGAGCTTACCATGAGACACGCACAGAAGATGAACGGGGCTCGCCGTATGTGGAGCGTGTGGCCTCTACTGCTTGCGCTGCCGGTATTGGCCGGCTGCCACTCGAGCGACAATGCAAACGGAATGACTTCGTTTTCTTCGAAGGCATCGTCCTCGGCGACTCCCCAGTTGTTCACCATTCCCGCAGACCAGATGAGCCATGTGCAACTGGTGACAATGACCCCAGCGACGATGACCAACACGCTGCGCTTGACGGGCGCTGTGGCCTACAACGCATTCAAGACCACGCCAGTCATTACTCAGGTGGGTGGGCCGGTGAGCCGCATCATGGTGGTCCAGGGCGATCATGTGAAGATGAATCAGCCCATGCTGGAGGTGAGCAGCCCGGACTATGCCCAGTTGCTCGATGGCTATCTCAAGGCCGCGGACTCCTTCCGCCTGGCGGACAAGTTCTACGCGCGCGCGCAGGACCTCTACGCGCACAAAGCCATTGCGCAACAGGATCTGGAGCAGGCGGAGAGCAATCGCTCCCAGGCATTGGCCGATTTGAATGCGGCCGAACAGGGAATGCGTATCCTGGGCATCAAAGATCCCGCGGACCTGGCCAAGGCTCCTTCATCGGCGCAGATTCCGGTGCTGGCGCCCATTGCCGGCCAGGTGGTGGAGCGGCTGGTGTCGCCGGGGCAGGTGGTGCAGGCGGGCCAGACGCAGGCATTCACCCTCTCGGACCTGAGCACGGTATGGGTGCTGGCGAACGTCTACCAGGCCGACTTGCAGTATGTGAAGAGTGGCGAAGATGTTCTGGTCCAGACCGATGCGTTTCCTGCGAGCTTTCGCGGCAGAATTTCCTACGTGTCGCCGGCGATCGATCCGAACACTCGCACGCTACAGGCACGCATCGTAGTCGACAATCCCGGCGAGAAACTGAAACGCGATATGTATTGCACGGTGACTGTGACGGCCGGCGTGCTGAAGAATGCACTGGCAGTCCCGAATGCGGCGGTGCTACGCGACGACAACAACCAGCCCTTTTTGTATGCGCTCACGGGTGACAACCAGTTTGGCCGGCGCGACGTGGTGCTGGGCGAAATGCAAGGAAGCGAGACGCAGATCGTAAAGGGCGTATCGCCGGGCGACAGGATTGTCGGCAACGGCAGCCTGTTCCTGCAAGTCGCTAACTCGCTGCAGCACTGAGAGGACAGGCCGAGATGATTCATCGCATCATTCAATTCGCGCTTCGGCAAAAGCCGATCGTCCTGTTCCTGGTAGCGTTCATGGCTGTGGCCGGAGCGATATCGTTCCACAACATGCCTGTGGATGCGTATCCGGATCTATCGCCGCCCATGGTGGAAGTGATTACGCAATGGCCGGGCCACGCGGCGGAAGAGGTGGAGCGGCTGGTGACCGTCCCCACCGAAGTGGAGATGAACGGCGTACCCAAGTTGACGGTGATGCGTTCGATTTCGCTTTACGGACTTTCGGACGTGATCATGACCTTCGACGAAGGCACGGACGACTACTTTGCGCGCGAGGTGGTGTTTCAGCGGCTGAGCGAAGTCACCTATCCGCAGGGCGTGACGCCGACGCTGTCTCCGCTGGCGAGCCCTTCGGGGCTTGTGTATCGTTACGTGATCGAAAGCCCCGACCGCACGCCGCAGGAACTCAAGACGATCGAGGACTGGGTGCTGGAGAGGCAGTACAAGCAAGTGCCCGGCGTGGCGGACGACTCCGGCTTTGGCGGCACCGTGATGCAGTACCAGGTGCTGCTCGATCCGGCCAGGCTCTATGCGTATCACGTGACCGTGCCTACGGTGATTCAACAGCTCTCCGTGAATAATTCGAACGCCGGCGGAGGATTCTACGAGCAGGGGCAGCAGTCCGATTACGTGACCGGCGTGGGCTTGGTGCGCGACACGTCGGATATTGCCAATATCCTCGTGGGCTCGCAAAATGGTGTTCCAACGCGCATCGGGGATATCGGGCAGGTGGAGATAGGGAACGCGCCGCGGCTGGGCGAGTTCGGTTTCAACAGGACGGATGACGCAGTGGAAGGCGTCATCATGATGCGGACCGGCGAGCAGGCGCAGAACGTGCTCAAGGGCGTGGAAGCCAAGACCAAGGAACTGAACGAACACGTTCTGCCGCCGGACGTGAGGGTGCGCCCGTACTACGACCGCAGCGACCTGGTGCAACTGACCATCGACACGGTGGAACACAACCTGATGATGGGCATGCTGCTGGTGCTCGTGGTGCTGATGGCGTTCCTGGTGAGCTTCCGCGCGGCCGTGATTGTGGCGCTTACCATTCCGCTGTCGCTGCTGTTCGCTTTCATCTTCGTGCACGCGGAGGGCATTCCGGCCAACCTGCTTTCAATCGGGGCGATTGACTTCGGCATTCTCATCGACGGCACGCTGGTCATGGTGGAAAACATCTTCCGCGAACTGGGCGCGCGCGAGGGCCAGGAGTACGACCTGGAAGATGTGATTCTGAAGGCCGCGAAGGATGTGGACCGGCCCATTTTTTATTCGGTTGCCGTCATCATCGCCGGGTATCTACCGATCTACGCGCTCACCGGCCCGTCAGGAAAGTTGTTCAAGCCGATGGCGGATACGGTGGCCATTGCGCTGGTTGGGGCCCTGATCCTCACGCTGACGCTGGTACCCGTGCTCTGTGCCCTGTGGTTCAAGAAGGGCGTGCACGAAAAAGAGAACAAGCCTTTCCAGTGGATCCTCAAAAAGTATGCAGTGTGGCTGGATTGGTGCATGGACCGGCCCGGGACAACGATCGTTCTGTCCGTGGCGATCTTCGCTGCTACGTTGCTCCTGATTCCGTTTATTGGCGGCGAGTTCATGCCGCACCTGGACGAGGGCGCCATGTGGATCCGCGCCACCATGCCGTACACGGTTTCATTCGAGACGTCGAGCAGATTCTCGCCGCAAGTGCGAAACATTCTGATGAAGTACCCGATGGTGACGGACGTGGGCTCGGAACTGGGGCGGCCGGACGACGGCACCGATCCGACAGGGTTCTACAACGACGAATTCTACGTAGGACTGAAGCCGTATAGCGACGCAGTGTGGAAGACGGGATCGATTCACAACAAGGCGGCGCTGCAAGCGGATATCGAAAGGCAACTGGATACATTTCCGGGCGTGATCTTCAACTTCACGCAGCCGGCGGAAGATGCAGTGGATGAGGCGTTGACGGGCCTCAAGAGCGCGCTGGCGGTCAAGATCTACGGACCTGACCTGAATGTGCTGCAGAACACGGCGCAGACGGTCAAGCAGCGGTTGAGCCAGGTGCCGGGATTCACCGAACTAACCGTGGTGCGCCAGCTGGGACAGCCCACCCTGACCATCAACGTGGATCGCGGCAAGATTGCGCGCTACGGCGTCAACGTGGCTGACGTGGAGGCGATTGTGCAGGCGGCAGTGGGCGGCCAGGCGGCCACGCAGGTGGTGCAGGGCGAGAAGCTTTTCGACTTGGTAGTGCGCATGAAGCCGGAGTTCCGCCAGAGCGCGCACGATGTTGGAAACCTGCTTGTGGGGACACCCGCCGGGCAGCAGATTCCGCTCAGCGCGCTGGCCGATATACGCGAATCGGGCGGGGCGTCGCTTATCTATCGCGAAAATAATTCGCGGTACATCGGAGTGCAGTACAGCGTGGAGGGGCGCGACCTGGCGAGCGCGGTGAACGCCGGCCAGCAGGCAATCGCCGACATTCAGAGGTCGCTTCCGGCAGGATACCGGATGACGTGGGGCGGCGAGTACGACGAACTGCTGGCGGCAAAGCAGCAATTGTTCGTGATCGGGCCGCTGGCGCTGCTGATCATCTCGATGATCCTGTTCGCGCTCTACGATAACTTCAAGTTTCCGATGATCGTCTTGCTGGGTGTGTTGCTGACCGATCCGGTCGGCGCGTTGCTGGCGCTGAAGTTGACGCATACTCCGTTCAGCGCTTCGTCGGCGCTCGGCATGCTGGCGCTGATCGGCGTCTCGGTGGAAACGGCTGTCATTCTGGTCTCCTACATCAACAAGCTGCGCCTGGAGCAGAACATGGACATCCGGACCGCGACGCGAGAGGCTTCGCTGCTGCGGCTGCGGCCCATTATGATGACGGCGCTGGTGGCATGCCTGGGACTGCTGCCCGCGGCTCTCTCGACGGGCATCGGCTCCGACACGCAAAAGCCGTTTGCCATCGTGATCGTCGCAGGCCTGCTGTCACGGCTCTTTCTCGGCTTCTTTGTCAACCCGGTGCTCTACCAGCTTGTGGCGCGGGAAGGCGATGTGCTGAAGGTATAGGCAGCCCGGTTTTTTGATGCTTCCAGCCGCAACAGTTCGCCGCGGGTTGTTATGAATCCGATCCAGGATGCATTTCACACCAGCGGGCGATTCTCGATTTTTCTTACTGGGATTTTTGCCGACAACGTTATGCCGGACAATGACGAGAAGGGCAACAACAATCTATTCAGCGCCATGGTCCTCTCGCGCGATGGAGGCGCGATTTACGCCGGCAGCTTTGTATCGGGATCGACCATCGACCACAACTGGTTGCACGATACGCAAGCTATCGTGCCAGGAGCTGCGGACACCTACTGGGTTGCGGGAGTTTACCTGGACTATTCCACGGGATATTCTGTCTTTCAAAACGTTCTCTGGAACGACGAGTACGGGAGTATTTTCGTGCACGGCGCCGGGTCCTCGACTCCCAGCGATAACATGGTGCGCAATAGGGTCACAGCACCCGCCGGGGAGAACGCAGGGGGAAGCCTCTTCAGTGTCGTAGTGAACGTCGCGTTCGTTCCGAAGCTCACCGGTGAGCAGGATGCGCCGGCGTCGCCGGCGGGATAGCCTTCCTCACAATTACGGTGGAGGCCGCCGAGGTGGCCGCGGCAAAGTTCGAGTCGCCGCCGTAGCTTGCCGTAATGCTGTCGCTTCCCACCGTGAGCGCTGTCGTTGGCAGCGTCGCAGCTCCCCTGGTTATCGTGCCCGTTCCCAGCGTTGCCGATCCGCTCTTGAAGGTCACCATGCCGGTCAGTGGGGCCACCCCGGTTGTGCCCGCCAGCGTTGCCGTCAGAGTCACGCTCGAACCAAAATTCACCGACGACGAAGATGTCGTCAACACCGCCGCAGGTGCTGCCTTGTTCACTGCTTCCAGGAACGCCGCCGACGTGGCCGGCTTGTAGTTCGAGTCTCCGCTGTAGCTCGCCGTCAGGCTGTCCGCGCCAACCGGCAGCGCCGTCGTGGTCAACGTCGCCACTCCCTCGGTTACCGTGCTTGTGCCCAGCGTCGTTGTGCCGTTCTTGAAGGTTACCGTCCCCGTGGGCGCTGCCGCACCGATTGCGCCCGGCACGATCGCCGTCAAAGTCACTGGGCCGCCATATGCGGTCCCGGTTGGGGAAGGTTTGAGCGTCGCCGTTGGCGTCGTCTGACTTACCGTTACCGTCACAGCAGGAGACGCCGCCTGAGTGTAATTCGTGTCGCCACCGTAGCGGACTGTGAGGTTGTCGGCGCCCGCAGGCAATACGGACGTGGCCAGCGTCGCCACGCTTCCCGCGTTCAGCGTCCCTGTGCCGAGCGTCGTCGGGCCTGACAGGAACGTCAGGCCCGTCGGCGCCACCGCATCGGATGCGCCGTTCACCGTCGCCGTCAGAACCGCGCTTGTGCCGTAGGGAACACCGCTGACAGACGACTTCACCGTCAGGACCGGGATATGCTTTGTGACCGCTACCGTAATCGCAGTGGAGGTGGCCTCGATGTAGTTCGAGTCGCCGCCGTAGCTTGTCGTTATGCTGTCGCTTCCCACACCGAGTGCTGTCGTTGCCAAGGTTGCAACTCCGCCGCTCAACGTGCCGGCGCCCAGCGTTGCCGATCCGCTCTTAAAGGTCACCGTCCCCGTAGGAATTGCCGCCTCGGCCGGTCCTGTCACCGCCGCCGCCAGTGTCACGTTCGCGCCAAAACTCACCAAGCAGGAAGATGTGGTCACCGTTGCGGCCGGGGTTGCCTTGTTTACCGCCTCGCTGAAAGCCGCAGCGGCGGCCGGCTTGTAGTTCGCGTCTCCGCCGTAGCTCGCCGTCAAGGAATTCGTGCCTACCGGCAGCGCCGCCGTGGTCAACGTTGCAACTCCCTCGGTTACAGTGTCCGCGCCCAGCGTCGTTGTGCCGCTCTTGAAGGCTACCGTCCCCGTGGGAGCTGACACACCGTTTGCTCCCGTCAGTGTCGCCGTCAGTGTCGCAGGGCCGGCATACGCGATCGACGGGGCTGACAGTTTCAGGGTTGCAGCCGGGGTCGCCTTGCTTACCGTTACAGCAGAAGACGTGGCCGTTGTGTAGTTCGTGTCGCCTCCGTAAACCACCGTTAGGCTGTCAACGCCCGCAGGCAGAGCGATCGTGGACAATGCCGCCTGGGCACTTCCATTCAGCGTTCCCGTGCCGAGTGCCGCCGAATCCGCCAGGAACGTCACCGTGCCCGTCGGCGCCGCCACGCCGGCTGCACCCGTCACCTTAGCCATCAACGTGACGCCCGAGCCGCAGGTCAGCAAGTCGATCTGCGGCTTTAGCGTCACCATCGGGGTCTGCTTTGTCGCGGTTACCGAAATCGCAGTCGAGGTGACCGTGATGTAGTTCGAGTCGCCGCTGTAGATCGCTGTAATGCTGTCGCTACCCACAGCGAGAGCTGTCGTCGCCAGAGTTGCAACTCCGCCGGACAACGTTGCCGTCAGCGTCACGCTCGCGCCGTAACGCAGCAAGAACGAAGACGCCGTCACCGTCAACCGCGGTGTTGCCTTGCTCACACTCTCGCTGAAAGCCGCCGATGGTGCCACCTTGTAGTTTGTGTCGCCGTCAGGCTGTCCAAGCCAACCGGCAGCGCCGCCGTGGTCAGCGTCGCCACTCCGCCGGTGACCGTGCCTGTGCCCAGAGTTGTCGATCCGGTCTTGAAGGTGACGGTGCCCGTAGGAACGGCCGCCTCGGCCGGCCCCGTCACCGCTGCCGTCAGAGTCACGCCGGCGCCGAAGGTGGTCGATGCCACGGAGGATTTCAGCGTCACCGCGGGAGTCGCCTGGGTCACTGTCACTGCGGCAATAGAAGATTTCGCTGCTGTGTAATTCGTGTCGCCACCATAGCGGATTGCGATTCTGTGGGCGCCTGCGGGCAGTTCAGCCGTGGCCAGCGTGGCCACGGCATTCGTATCCAGCGTCCCGGTCCCGAGCGTCTTCGCGCCTGCCAGGAACGTTACCGTGCCCGCCGGTTGCGCCGCACCGGTCAGCGTCGCAGTCAGCGTCACGCCCGTGCCAAACATGGCCGACGTACGAGAGGTCTCAAGCAGCGCCGCCGTAGTCAGCGTCGCCATTCCGCTGGTTACCGTGCCTGTGCCCAATGTCGTCAGTCCGCTCTTGAAGGTCACAGTGCCCGTAGGTGGAGCAGCATCGGGCGCACCCGCCACCGCCGCCGTGAGAGTCGCCATCGTTCCGTACGCGACCGACGAGGGCGAAGCCGCAAGCTTGACTGCCGGAGTGGAGGTGCTCACTGCCAGCGTGGCAGCGGAAGACGTTGCCGCTGCGTAGTTCGTATCACCGCCATAGCTCGCCGTCACACTGTCTGCGCCTGCGGGCAGTTCAGCTGTGGCCAGCGTCGCCTCACCACTCCCGGTCAGAGTCACTTTGCCCAGCGCCTTCGAACCAGCCTGGAATGTCACAGTTCCCGTCGGCGCCGCCGCGCCGGCTGCGCTCCTCAACGTCGCCGTCAGCATCACGCACGCACCGTAGGTTGCCGATCTGACAGACGGCCTTACCGTCATCACAGGGAGCTGCTTTGCGACCGTCACGGTGGCCGGCGCCGAGGTGGCCGTTGTGTAGTTCCAATCGCCGTTGTACTTCACGGTGATGTTGTCGTTTCCCACAGGGAGTTGCGCGATGGTGAGCGCCACGGCGCCGTCACTCAATGTTCCGCCGCCCAGCGTCGTCGATCCGTTAATGAAGGTGACCGTCCCGGTGGGAGCTTCCGGACCGCTTCCAGCGGGCACCGTCGCAGTCAGCGTCACGCTCGTGCCAAATGGAACTGTGCTGAAACAGGACTTCACCGTCACGGCCGGCGTCTGCCTTGTAACCGTTATCGTGATCGTTAGTGAGGTGGCTGCTGCGTAGTTCGAATCGCCCTCATAGCTCGCCGTTATGCTGTCCGTACCAACCGGCAGCGCGGTCGTCGTCAGCGTCGCAACTCCGTTGGTTAATGTGCTCCTGCCAAGCGCAATCGATTCGCCTTCGAAGACCACAGCGCCGGTCGGAACTGTGCTGCCGCCCGTCACTGTCGCGGTCAGCGTCACCGAGCCGCCATAAGCAATCGTTGCCGCGGACGATTTCAATGTCGCCGTCGGCGCCGTCTGGCCAACCATGACCGTTACCACAGGAGATCTCACCGGGTTGTAGTTCGAGTCGCCTCCGTAGCCGATTGAGATGCTGTTGGCGCCACCCGGCAGCGTCGTCTTCAGCGTCGCTGAGCCGCCGGACAGCGTACCTGTTCCCAAAAGCGCCTTGCCGCTATAGAAAGTCACGGTGCCGGCCGGGGCCGGGGCGCTGATTGTCCCCGTTACTGTCGCCGTCATCGTGACGCTGGTTCCAAAGCTCACCGCCGCTGAAGATACCGTGACGGTCGCGGTTGGTGTTGCTTTCCGCACCGTTTCGCCCAAGGCACCCGATGTCGCGGGCTCGAAGTCCGAGATACCGCTTTAGCTTGCCCAGATGCTATCGCTCCCCACAAGCAGCGCCGTCGTGCTCCGCACTGCGCCGCTCGCGCCTGTCGAGTTTCCGGCAAGCGGCACCACCTGCATCCCAGAGACGCCGTGTCAATTGAGCGCATTGCTGCCGCCCTTCCACGCCGAGTTTCCAGATTCGGCGCTCAGGAGCGGCGAGAATCCAGCGAACAGGAGCAGAAGCGAAAAAGAGGCGAGAATTCCGCGGTTTCTCCACCCGGCAGAAGCGGGAGAGGGCGACGAGGACTCTTCCTTGGACATTTGAACAGTGCTCCTCGTGGAATCAACGTTCTCGTTGTGGCCTGAGGGGGCAATGACGACCCCACATTTCAATGCCGGACTCGCTGTTGCGGCAGCCCAGCGTCCATACCAAAGACGGCGAATCTCAGGGAAGAGACGGGTTAATGCTATTCGGGGCCGGGACCAATTGCAAGAATCTTCGATGAATTATAACGAACACTGAAGCGGCGGGTTGGCACGGCTTCCCCGATGCTATGCGCGACTCTGCTGGCAGAGTTCGCTCCGATCATAAGGACGAGAAACGCATCGATGCGGACGGCGCCGGTATGGATAGGAGGAGAAGCATTCCGTGGGTAATTCCTTCCGACCCCTTGCCGCTGATTTTTTCTTCAATGCGCCAGCATATAAACGCCGATGCACACCAGAACGGCGGCGGTCCAGCGCCGCCGGTCGACGTTCTCGCGGAGAAATATCTTCCCTGCGATGGCATTGGTCACCAGCGTCAGCGACGCCGATGCCGGAGCCACCAGGCTCAGGTTCAGGTGGTTCAGGGCAAACAGCAGCGAGAAGAACGCCAGCGCGAGAAAACTCACTCCCAAGAAGAACAGCGGACAGGTCAGCACGGCGCGAATGGCGCCCTTCAGTCCGGACTGGGCGCGAATCTCGTCCAGATCGCCGATCGACTTCATGGCAGCCGCGGTCAGCACCTCGCCGGCTGTGGAACTGAGCACAATCGCGGCAATCATCGCCGTTGCGGCCCACGGACCGGGTTGCATGACGGGGTAGGAAATTGTCATCTCGCGTGCTCCTGCTCTGCCGCGGGCGCCGGCCGTTCGGTCAGCAAGGGTCCCTGCGCTACAAATCCCACACCCACGGTAATCAGCACGATCCCCGCCCAGCGCTCCAACGAGATCGTGTCGTGGAGCCAGAAGCGGGCAAGCAGCGCAACAATCACGTTGCCGAAAGCGGTGGCCGGCAGCACGTAGGTGAGGTCGGCCCATGACAGCGCGGTCAGATAGCTGGCGAAGAAGCCGATCAGCAGCGCAATGCCCACGGCAATCCACGGAGTAAAGACGGCGGCGATGAGCGTGCCGGGATGATCCAGAGTGATGGCCGGCAGGCGCGTCATGCCGCGCGACAGGCAGGTATCGCCAAGGGGAGCGCAGATGGCGACCAGCGCCAAAACCATGTACTGCCAAGGCGAGAGCTTTTGATGAGCCATGAGTGTCGCGCAATTCCTTTTTGAGGTGGAAACAAAAGGAGGGCGAACGCTGTCGCGCCGCCCTCCAAGGGAAAAGAAAGAGCGGCTGTTACGCGCCGGCGCCGGCCGCGGCGGGTGGTTTCGGCTGATGGCTGCGCGCTGTTTTCACCATTTTGTTGCGCTGCGCGCGCAGCTTGAGAAAGGCCTTGGCTTCGACATAGAGCCGGGGCAGGTCGCGATTCACAAACGCCTTCCACACCACGCGGAACGCCGCCTTGGGCCGGAAGTAGTACTCGTCGTAGAAGCGATGCACCATTTCCAGAACGTAGTCCGTGGGCAGGCCCGGATACTCGATATGAGCCATCTGATGGCCGCCCTCATCGCTCATTGCCGCGGTATTCACAATGAAGCCGTTGGCCTTGGCGTAATCGTAGAACTCCGTGCCAGGGTAGGCGTGGGCGATGGAGACCTGCAGGGTTTCAACGTCCAGCGACTTGGCGAAGTTGATGGTGTTGCGGATCGATTCCCTGGTTTCGCCGGGAAGGCCGAGGATAAAGTCGCCATGGATGGTCAATCCCAGGTCGTGGCAGTCCTTGCAGAATTGGCGCGCGCGTTCCACGGTCGCGCCTTTCTTGATGTTCTTGAGGATCTGCGGGTCGCCCGACTCGAAGCCCACAATCAGCAGCCGGCAGCCGGCTTCCTTCATGGCCTTCAGCGTGTCGTAGTCAGTGGTTACGCGCGAGGTGCAGCTCCAGGTAAGGTTGAGCGGCTTCAGCTTCTCGCACAACTCGATGGTGCGGACCTTCTGAATGTTGAAGGTGTCGTCGTCAAAGAAGAATTCCTTTACATCGGGAAAGTTCTCCTTGGCCCAGGCCAGTTCGGCGGCCACATCGTCTGTGGAGCGCTTGCGCCAGGCGTGCCCGCTCAGCGTCTGGGGCCACAGGCAGAAGGTGCACTGCGCTGGGCAGCCACGCGTGGAGTAGAGCGCGATATAGGGATGCAGGAGGAAGGGAACGTTGTAGCGTGTCACGTCCATGTCGCGCCTGTATATCTTGGTCGCCCAGGGCATCGCGTCCAGATCCTCGATCTGCGGCCGGTCGGGGTTGTGGACGATCTTGCCATCCTGCTTGTAGCTGATGCCGAGAATTTCGTTGAGCGGCTTGCCCTGGGCAAACTCGACGACGGAATAGTCAAACTCGCGGCGGCAGATAAAATCGAGGGCCGAGCACTCGTTCAATGCCTTGTCAGGGGAAGTGGTGACCGGCGGCCCGACAAACGCAATGCGGATGGACGGATTGGCGGCCTTGATGGCTTCAGCCAGCCTCTGGTCACCCTCCCAGCCAACGGTCGAGGTGAACAGCACCAGGAACTCGAAGTCCTTGCAAATCTTGATGGTTTCTGCCGCCGAAACGTGATGCGGGGGAGCATCGAGCAGGCGGGAGCCCTCCAGCAGGCCGGCTGGATAGGTCAGCCATACCGGATACCAGTACGATTCAATCTCGCGCGTTGCCGGCCAGCGCGAGCTCGCGCCACCGTCAAAATTTTCGAACGAGGGCGGGTTCAGCAAAAGCGTCTTCAGGGGTTTTGTCATCTCTTCTATTCTAACATTTTGCCAATTTTGAGGCCGCGGACTACTTCTCGTGCAGTTCCCGCAGCCAGTCTTCCATGTGCCCGAGCGCGCGCAGCAGGCTCAACCGAGCCTTGGCCAGGTCGAGCCCGGCATCCAGCGAATCGACGAATTTCTGCCGTTCGTCGACGCGGGCCAACTGCTCCGCCTTGGGGGTCATTTGCGGCGGAGCGCCTGGACCGGCCGCGGCGCCGTTGCCCAGTTCCATTTGTGCCAGCACGGCCTTGAGCTGCTCGTTGGCGATCTGCTGCTTCAGGCTCGCAACTTCGGCCAGGGCGTCAAGCTCGCGGAGATCGCTGGTCAGGGTGGCGATCTGGACGTCGTTCTGGCGCTGGGCCTGCTCGGCTTCAACGGTAGCGCGCAGGGCATCGGCTGCCGAGACTCTGGCCTTGGCGCGAAGGCCGAAGTCGAAGAAAGGAACTGTGATCTGGATGCCAAAACTGACATTGTTGGGGGTGAAGTTTTTGTAATAGGTGCTGTAGTTGTTCAGCTCGTTGGAGTCGTAGTTGTACACAGCGCCGAAACCAATCATGGGCCGGCGCCAGGACAGGTCGTCGCCGTGGGCCTGGAGCTGTTTGGAGCGGGCAAGCGCGCCGGCGCCCTCGGTTCCAGGCAGGGTGTGGATCGCTTCGCTGGCAGTCACGGTGGGAATCTCAGGGATGCTGGCATGGTCAGGGAGGATGGAGCCGACGGGCAGGCCCGTAAGGACGGCAAGCTGCTTGGCCAATGTGACGGCGCGGGTTTCAAGATGCAGCCGTTGCAGCTTGAGTTTGGCCGCGGTCAGGCGGGCCTGCAAGAGATCGAGATCCGAGTCGACGCCGGCCTCGGTGCGCTGCTGCTCAATCCGCAGCAGGTTCCCGGTCAAGGTCTCCTGCTGAAGGGCCGCTTCCAACTCGCGGTTGACGGTGTCGAGTTCGATGTAGGTGGTGGAGGCATCCAGCGCAACCTGCTCGCGTGCTTCCTTCAGGCCGAGATTGGCGGCCTCGAGGCCGGCGCGTGCAGCCTTCATGTACTGGCGCTGGGAATAGCTGAAGACAAGCGATTGCACGCTGGCATTGCCCACGGAAGGCTGGCCCGTGGGAAATCCGAGCGAGTAACCTACAGTTGAGCCCATGCTGAGGCTGGGGATATACGCATCGCGAGTTTCCGCCAGGGCAGCGGTCGCTTTTTGCACGTCGGCATCGGCCAATTTGACGGCGCTCGAGTTGCGCTGCGCCAGATCCACAACCGTTGCCAGCGACACCTGCGCCCCAAGCGGCGCAGGCAAAGCCACAAACAGGCCAGGTACCGCCGCCAGCGTCATCCCCATCAGGATGTGCGCCCAGGCGCCGCGAGGCTCTCGAGTCATCTTCACGTAGGCTCTTTCGTTCAATGCTTGGTTTCCTGGATATTCAAATCCTGGGCGGGCTTATATTCACGCGCGAGTGCAAGGGCCGCGGCCTGTTCCCGTTCCGCCGATGCCCCGTCTCCCAACCGTTGTTTCACGCGCGCCAGGCGCGTGTAGGCCACAAATGCAGGCGCTTCTTCCGTCTTGGCCGTGCCCGCCAGATACGCTTCCAGCATCGTGGCCGCCAGCGGCAGATCCCGATTGGCATCCAACAGCAATGAAGCGCCGTCGAAGAGCGGAACACCGGCGTGCTTATCCCGTTCCGCCGCGGCGATGCAACTTTGCACCGCCCATTCCATCTCCGTCCAGCGTTGGCGGCGGCGGTAGAAGTCGGCCAGCGCCGTCCACCGGAAGGCGGGGTGCGCGCTGACAGCAATGGCTGCTTTGTATTCCCGCTCGCTGGCGCCGTAGTCCTTGCGCTCTTCCGCAATGCGGCCCCGCAATTCGTGGGCACGCGCCGCGTCCACGCTGTCCAGTCGCGCTGCAATCTTCTCCGCTTTGTCCAGTCCGCCGCCTACTATCCCCGGAGCGGAACGGTAAAACTCGCCCAGGTCCGCCAGGGCTTCGGCGTTGCGTGGATTCAACCGCACCGCTTCCTCAAACTCTACCCGTACCCGCCTGGCCAGCGAGTAAGCGCTCAGGAAAGATGCCCGGCTTGCCTTCTCGCCCAACGCACGGCCAAGCCACATGTGATCGTTCGAGTTCTCTCGATCCAGCACCACGGCTCGCTCGCAGGCGGCTACTGCGGCATCCCACTGTTCCAAGGTGAAAAGCACGCGGCATTCCAGGTTGTTCGCCTCGGCCAGGCCGGCGCCATTGTTGGGCAGGGAGTTCAGCAGGGCCATCGCCTTGTCCGCTTCACCGGCTTGCAATGCGGTGTTGGCCTGGGCCAAGGGCTGCCGCGAAAGCTCCCCGGCCGCCGGAATCGCGACCGACGCGGCCAGAAAAGCCGCCGTTACTCCCTGTGCCGCCAGCCGCAACCCCGTCACCGTACAACCTTGATCGGAATGCCCTCCTGCAAGGGCTGTCCATTGGTTGTCCCCACAGCTACCGTGTCCCCATCTTTGAGTCCTGAGAGAATGGCTACCTGGGTAAGGTTGATGGTTCCGGTCGTAACGTAGGTTCTTTGCAACTGCCCGTTGACAACCTTGTATACAAGCGGCTTGGCATTCTCTGAATGCAAAGCCTCGCGGGGAACGCTCAGGGCGTTTGGCTCACTCGATGTAGTCACCGTGACGGTCACGTTTGTATCCGGCAGCAGGCCGCTGTCCGGATCGTCGATCTGCACCAGTACTTCGCCCACGTTGCGCGTGCCATACGTGATCACCGTCATCGGCGTGCGCTCAATATGGCCGTTCCACACCTTGGCCGGTTTTGCGTCCCACTTGATCTGGATCTTCTGTCCCACGGCCAGCCGGCCAATCTCCGGCTCGTCGAAGTAGGCCCGCACCCGCTCATGGTCCAGATCGGCCAACCGCAGCAACAGCTTGCCCTCCTCCACAAACTCCGAGTGGCCGACGTTGACGCTATAGACCGTACCGGCTGCCGGAGCATGGACCGAAGTCTGGCTCAGCACCTGCCGCGCCGCTGCAAGGTTCGCCTTTGCCTCGGCCAGCGCCGCCTGCGCCCGCTCCACTTCAGCCGGTGAGAAGCGGCTTTCAGATCTCTGCTCGGAGGCGCGCAGGCTCGCTTCGGCCGTCTCCACGCGTTCGCGTGCCGCGGCTACCTCGCTTTGCGAGGCCGCCCCCGTCGTGTTCAGTTTGGTCAGGGCATCCAGGTCGTGCCTTGCCTGGTCGCGATCCAGTTTTTCCCTGGCAATATCGGCCGCCGCCATCTGGCGCTCTTGCAGTGTGCCATTGTGGGTGGCCGCTTCCACGGCTGCCTCAGCCGTCTTGACGCCGCTGGCGGCACTGGCCAGCCTGGCCCGGGCTTGAACATCGTTCAGAAGCAGCAGCAACTTACCGGCCGGCACCTTGTCGCCCGGCTGCACCTCCACCGCTTCCACGGTCGTCGCGATGGGGCTATAAACCTGGTAGTTGAACTCCGGTTCCACGCGGCCATTGGTGCTCACCGTGCTGGTCAGCGGCAGGTGTGCCGCCTGCGCCACGCGCACCGGCAGACGGTCCCTGGTCAACGCCCGGACCGAAAAAAACACCACGACAAGGAGGACGGCCAACCCCCTCCACATCCACAGCCTGACCGATGTCGTTCTTTCTGGAGTCATGCGGGCAACCAAAGCCAGTATATAGGACTCAGAACCAGCCTTTTAGGACGCGGGAAAATCTACCGCCTGGAGCATATCTGGCGCGTCTTTCCCCATGCTCGTACAATTGCGGCATGGGTTTGGAGCCACGCTACACCGACGATCACGCCAAAGCCGGCCTCGATTTCGCCTTTCCAGCCATCGAAACCTGGCAAAACCAGTTTCCAGGCTATGAGATTACCATCGACGACCCGGAACTGACCTCCGTCTGCCCCAAGACCGGCCTGCCGGATTTTGGCGTACTCACGATCCGCTACATGCCCCGCGACCGCTGCCTCGAACTGAAATCCCTCAAAGAGTACCTTTTCAGCTACCGCAACCTGGGCATCTTCCAGGAAAACATCGTCAACCAGGTTTTGGAGGACGTGACCGAAGCCTGCAATCCTGTCTGGGCCGTGGTGCGCGGTGAATTCCGCCCCCGCGGCGGCATTGCCACTACCGTCGAAGCCCGTTGGCCCCGGCCCACCGCCTAGCCGGTATTTGAGTCCGGCAGGTTGGTCGGCAAGCCTGTCCCGGTCTGCATGGACGTGCGGGTGGTCTTAAACGGCGGTCGCACCGAGGCCGCCCCCCGATCTTGATTGGCAAATGGGACCTCCCGCCACCGGATGCATCGCGGCCGCAAGACACACACCATTTCCCGCTGGCTTGCACGCATCCGTTTCCAATTCACACAGTTGACGCCGATTTCAGTCTGCCCAAGTTCTTGCATCTCTTCCGATGCGGGCGCAGCGCGGTTGCATGTCCTCTAGTGAAGGTGATATTTTGGATGGTCATGTCCAAACATTCTGGTTCTGAAGAAGTACTTAGCCCTCGTTTGTTCAATCGCCGCCACTTCCTGAAAGCTGCCGGCTCGGCGGCGATTCTTCCCGCGGTTCTGCCAGCCTTCGCCGCGCAGAGCTCCAAATCCTCAGCGAATAACACCATCAATCTTGGCGTGATCGGCATGGGCTGGCAGGGGACGGGCAACACGCAGTCCTTCCTGCCCTTGCAGGACTGCCAGGTGGTCGCGGCATGCGATATCGATGCCAATCACTTGCAGGCCGCGGTCAAGATGATCAACGACTCTTACGCGACGGAGGATTGCAAAGGCTACCACGATTACCGCGAGCTGCTTGCCCGCGACGACATCGATGCCGTGATGATCGCCGTGCCCGACCATTGGCATGAAATCGTTTCAACTGAAGCCGCGCGCCGCAAGAAAGACATCTACGCCGAGAAACCGCTCGCGCACACCATCGCCGAACAGCAATCCATGGTTCGCGCAGTCCAGCAGAACAACATCGTTTGGCAGATGGGCTCATGGCAGCGCTCGGTTCCCACCTTTCACAAGGCCGCGGAAATCGTCCGCAACGGACTCATCGGCACGGTGACCCATGTGGAAGTGGGCCTGCCCGGCGGCAACTCGGATTTCGACGACGTAGGCAAGGCGGCGCTGGCCAAGCTGGCTGCCCAAGGCGTAACTGTTGCGAGCCTGGAGCAGGTTGTGCCCGGCAGCAAGGCCTGGGATCTGCTGGTCACCGATCCTCCGCCGCAATTGGATTACGAAACCTGGGTCGGCCCATCCCGGATGGAGCCTTACATCAAGGCGCGCTCCCATAAATCCTGGCGCTGGAACTACAACACCGGCGGTGGAGAGCTGCTGGATTGGATCGGCCATCACTGCGACATCGCGCACTGGGGCCTCGGTTTCGACAACGCCGGTCCGTATGAAGTGGAAGGCAGCGGCGAACTGCCGCCGGCCAAAGCGGTTTGGAACACCGCACCGAAATACCGGTTTGAGTTGAAGTATCCGCAGGGTGTCACCATGACCATCGCCGGCGGCTATCCCGACGTCAAGATGGGCGTCAAGTGGATTGGCACCGAAGGCTGGGTCTGGGTCGATCGTGAAGGATTTGACGCATCGAATCCCGCCTGGAAGCCGGGCAAGTACCTGCCCAGGGAGCTGCGCAAGGTGAAGCTTTACACCTCGTCGAATCATTCACAGAACTTTCTTGACTGCATCAGAACGCGTGAAGCAACGGTTACGCCCGTTGAGGTCGGGCATCACTCGGCCATTCCAGGGCACTTGTGTCTGATCTCCATGCTGACCGGAAGAAAAATCCGCTGGGACGCGAAAGAAGAGAAGATCGTCGGCGATCGCGAGGCCAGCAAGCTTTTGACGCGCGAATACCGCGCGCCGTGGAAGATGAGCTGATCGCTTTTTTGATGAATCTTACAAATCGACCTTGGTATCGACCGGGGAGACATGACTGACTCGACTGAAAAGAAACTGGATTTTGCCCCCAGCGCCCGCTGGGACTATACCTTTGCCTTTTGGGCCTTGCGCCTTTGGCTCGGCGTGCGCGCTCTGTTTGTAGGCATTGAAAAATTTGCCGCCTACCATTCCGTAGCCATGCCGCTGATCGATCCAGCGACCGGGCAGCCGGATGCCAGCGGCGTGATGGTCAACGTGAACGTCAAGTCCTACGCACTGGCCAATTACGCCGGCATCCCCGCCGCGTTCGGTGACAAGTTCGCCCACGAGCCGCTGTTTCCCAAGTTCGCATTGGTTGCATTCGACCGCATGCTGGGCCCGGCATTCATTCTTACCGGAATCATGCTGCTCGTCGGCCTGGGCACGCGCATCTCGCTCGTTGCCCAGGGGCTGCTTTTTATAGCTCTGACTGTGGGCTTGGTCCTGATCGATCAGGATGCCGGCGTGGCCTGGCTGGGCATTCATATCGGCCTGGTCGCGGGGGCTTTCCTGCTCGCCGAGCACAACCGATTTGCGGTCCTCAAAAAATGGTAGATCCACTCCTGAATCGTCGTGAATTCATCGGCGCGACCGCTGTCGCCGGCGCAGGCCTGTTGTTGAACGGGTGCAAGACCGACGCCGGCCAAAAGCCGGCCTCTAGCGGCAAATCTTCGCTGAACACCCTCAATATCGCTCTCATCGGCTACGGCGAGGAAGGCAAGGTGCTGCTGGAATCCCTGCTGAACATCGAGGGCGTGCGGCTTGTGGCGCTGTGCGATATCTGGGATTACCACCTCACCGAAGGCTCGCGCTACCTAGGAAAAATCGGCAATGAGGTCCGGACGTACCAGAATTACGAGGACCTGCTCGCCAAAGAGAAAGACCTGCAGGCGGTCGTGGTCGCAACGCCCGATTTCTGGCACGCGCCCATCACCAACACCTGCCTCAAAGCCGGCCTGCATGTGTATTGCGAAAAGATGATGAGCAACACCATCGACGGAGCGCGCTCCATGGTCCGCACCATGCGCGAAACCGAAAAGCTGTTGCAGATCGGTCATCAGCGGCGCAGCAACCCGCGCTATCTTTTCACCCTCAACCGGCTGCTCCATGAGGCGCAGTTCTGCGGCCGCCTGACGGCAGCGCAGGCGCAATGGAACCGTGCGGTCAAGGAAGATTTCGGCTGGCCCAAGAAATACGAGATGTCCGCCGGCACGCTCGCCAAGTACGGCTATAAGGACATGCACCAGTTCCGTAACTGGCGCTGGTACAAGGGGCTCGGCGGCGGCCCGTTGTCCGATCTCGGCTCGCATCAGATCGACATCTTCAACTGGTGGCTGGGCACAACGCCCAAGTCCGTCATCGCCAGCGGCGGACTGGATTACTACAAGAACCACGACTGGTACGACAACGCGATGGTCATCTACGAGTATCAGTTGGCCCAGGGCGTGGCGCGCGCGTTCTACGAGGTGCAAACCACCACCAGTGCGGGCGGCGGTTATTTTGAGACGTTCATGGGCGACGACGGCACCATCAAGATGTCGGAAGATCCATCCCTGTGCGCGATCTACCGCGAGGCGCGAGCCACCGCAGTTTCATGGGACGACCTGACCCAGAAGGGCTATGTGCGCGCCAAGGCGATTTCCGCCGAGGACGCCGCGAAGGTGGACGTGCGCGAAACCGCACAAATGGCTGAATATGAGATTCCGGTGTTCTTCAACAAGCCGCCCCATCAGCCGCATCTTGAGAATTTTTTCAACGCCATCCGCGGCACGGCAAAATTGAATTGCCCCGCCGATGAAGCGTTCACCAGCGAATACGTGATCCATAAAGCAAACGAGGCTGTTGCCGCACAGGCAAGACTTGCCATCACGGCCAATGAAGTGAGAGCTTGAGACGATGATGAGAATTACCTCCAGAAGTTTTTACATTCCTGCTTTGCTGCTGGCCGCAACCGCTGGTTTTGCGCAGAGCCAGGTCGTTCTAAAGACCCAACTGCCCCCGCCGCTCTTTGTGGGAACACCTGTGCCCCTCAATGTTCCCAATCTTGAGCCACCCACGAGAGGCAGGCGCCCCGATTTTCTCGTGCCCCCCGGCACGCTGAATCTGGCCAAGAACAAGAAGGTCACTGCGAGCGACAGCAATCCCGACGTCGGCACGCTCGACATGATTGTCGATGGAGACAAGGACGGCAACGAAGGCTCCTGGGTGGAGCTTGGCCCCGGCAAGCAATGGGTGCAGATCGACCTGGCGCGGAATGCGAATATCTACGCCGTTCTTATCTGGCACTTCCATTCCCAGCCCCGCGTCTATCGCGATGTGGTCGTGCAGGTTTCCGACGATCCCACGTTCCGGTCGGGCGTGGCAACCGTCTTCAGCAATGACATTCATAACGATCTTGGCCTGGGCGCGGGCAAGGATTTGAATTACATCGAGACCTACCAGGGCAAGCTGATCGATGCCAAGGGCGTGAAGGGGCGCTATCTTCGCCTCTACAGCAACGGCAACACGTCCAATAAACTGAACCACTACATTGAGGTTGAAGTGTGGGGAAAGCCCGCCGCTTGAGTGCCCCGTCCGCCGGTCTGTCCGCTTCTCTTCACCATGAGCGGAACAGATCGGTCGCGATGAGAAACTTCGCGTCCCCATCGCGCCGGACTCGCTGGGCAGTCTTTGTTCTCATCGCCACTCTCGCCCTGCTCATCCGTCTGCCGCAACTGGGTGCGCGGCCCATGCACACCGATGAAGCTGTCAACGCATACATCGTAGGCCAACTGCTGGCCGGCCAAACCTACGTGTACGATCCGCAAGATCGCCACGGCCCGGTGCTGTCTGCGTTTGCCCTGCCTCTTGCCAGAGTCCAGGGTGCAAAGTCGTTCTCTGACCTCACGGAATCCGAGTTGCGCCTGACCACGGTCCTGGCCGGAACCGTCACGATACTGCTTTTTGGCGCGGCCTCGGAAATCTTCGGCTTCGCACCCTGCCTGATTGCCGCGCTGCTATTTGCCGTTGCTCCCCTGCCCGTCTACTACGACCGCTACTTCATTCACGAATCCGTTTTTGCCGCCGCCACGTTTGGCTTGATCCTGACTGGCTGGCGTGCATGCGAACGGCGCTCTGCCGTGCAAGCCGCGCTGGCTGCCGCCTGCGCCGCGCTGATGCTCGCATCCAAGGAGACCGCCGTCCTTCACTTCTTCGCGCTGGCTGCTGCCGCGCTCTCCTTCTGGCTCTGGAACCTGCGCGGGAAGAGTCTTCGCTCGTTGCGGCGGTCAAAGGCGCTGTTGCTCGCGGCTGCGGTTTTCCTGCTGCTGACCGCGATGCTCTTCACCTGGTTTGGCAGCAACGGTAAAGCGATTGCCGAGTTGCTGCACGCAGCCCCCAGCCTCCTGGCGCGGGCCGGCGGTGAAGGCCATCAAAAGCCATCCTGGTATTACGCACGTCTTCTCACCAGCGGCTGGTCGGGCGGCGTCCTCTGCACCCTGGCCAGCATAGGCTTCTTCCAGGCCACTAGAAAGCGCACTCCCTCACCGTATGCTTTTCTGGCGTTCTACGCCCTCTTCCTTGCCGTCATCTACAGCCTCATCCCGTACAAGACCCCGTGGCTTGCCCTGAATTTCTGGCTGCCCATCGCCCTGCTCACCGGTCTGGCATTCGAGTCGCTCTGGAAGGTGCCGGTAAAGGTCCCCGCTCTGCGCATTGCCACTCGGGCCTTTTGCATCCTGCTGGCAGTTGTATCCGCCGTAGCGATCGCCCACGATACCCGGCAGCGCGTCTTCCTCCGTCCTGCCGATGAAACCAACCCTTATGCCTATGCCCAAACCTCTGAGGATTTCCTCGCATTGCCTTTGGAGATCGAACAGTTGGCCCACCAGAATGCAATCGCATCGCCGCGCATTGCCGTCATTGCCGCCGATCCCTGGCCGTTGCCCTGGTACCTGCGCCGCTATTCTCAAGTCGGATTCTGGCAGCCTGGGCAGCAAGTGGGAGAAGCGGATTTTTACATCACCTCCACCGAAGCCGCGGACGAATACGCGGATCAGCTACAGCAGTTTCGCCCGGAGTTTTTCGGAGTGCGTCCCGGCGTGCTGATCGTCTTGTGGTCGCCTGCGCCAAAATAGAATCCTATGGCTGACATCCACCCATTCAACCATCGCGCCATGGCCACCCACTTCGAGGCGCGCATTGCCGATCAAGAAAGAACCTATGCCGCGCAGGCGGCGCAGGCCGCGTTCGACCTTCTCGATAAGCTGGAATCGTATCTAAGCCGCTTTCGCTCCAACAGCGACATTGCGCTTGCCGCCCAGCTCGCGCCGTGCGAGACAATGCGCCTGAGCGAGCCGGCCTTTGCCTGCCTTGAAATCGCAAAGAAAATGGAATGGGCCACCCGCGGCGCGTTTTCAGTCTCGGCCGCTGCCTTGCAAACACAATCCTCATTGCCGGAGTGGAATTTACTGCCACAGGAGCTCTCCATCCGCTGCCAGAGCGGCCAGCTCCAATTCGATCTGGGCGCCATCGGCAAGGGTTTTGCGCTCGACCGCATGGCGGAACTGCTGCGCAATTGGGATTGTCCCTCGTTTTTGCTGATCGCGGGAGGCAGCAGCATTCTCGCTGGCGATGCGCCGAAGGATGCCGCGGGCTGGTCCTGCGGCCTGGGGGATGACCATGCGCCGCAGCGGTTCTTTCTGACCCACGCTTCGTTGAGCGGCTCCGGGCTGGCGGTGAAGGGAGACCACATTCTCGATCCGCGCACCGGCCACCCGGCCTTGCGGCAAAACCGTGCCTGGGCGCTGGCGGATACCGCGGCTGAATCCGACGCGCTCTCCACGGCGTGCATGGTTTTGAGCGAGCCGGAGCTGGAAGAAGTACTCGCGCAGGATCGCTCGTGGCTGTTCTTTCTTGAGACCGACGGAACCGCCCGCCCGATGGGAAACCGCGGGCTGCCGCCGCAAGCCTGAGTGCGTGCGGCTATCCGGCCCGGCGGGTGCTCCGTGCCAAGGCCACTCGCGGCAACTTCACGTCACCGCGTAGAGCGACCGGGCCGGGCAACCTGGTACATCTCTGCCGCGATCCGATCGAACAATGCCCAGCGGTCGTCGCCATCGACATAGACATTGAAATGGGATCTGCCGGCCAGAAAAGTGAAATGCGGATCGCCGCCGAGGCGGTTCAGCGTGGACTCCAGGCTGTGCGCCGCGCCATCCAGATAAAAGGTGTCGTCTGTGCCAACGACAAGATGAATCTTGCCGCGGAGATCGGAACCAATCGCGTTCCAGTTGTTGTTGAGGTATTCAGTAATGTCGAAGTGGCTGCGCCAATAGGCAGCGACACGCGGATCGATATCGCCGGTAGTGCGATTGAAGAGAGGCTCAGGGCGGCCGTCAGGCCCGCGAGGCGAGAAGACCCATTCGAAGGAGCCGATCTGTCCACCGTAGTCGCCAAGCACCGATTCCAGCCCCGCGAGCTGCTGCATGGTGGCGAGAGGCCGGTCGTGATCGCGCATGATTGGATTCGGTGTGCCGTCAGGGCCTCTATAGAAGTTTGCGTGCGGGGCGTAGAGATCGATGGTGCTGAAGAAATGAAAGTCGCTGGGGTCGGGGGAAGTTGACCAGGTGCCTCCAAAGATTTTTGGATATTGAGTTTGAAGCCACAGCGTAGCCCAGCCTCCCGAAGAATGCCCTTGCAGAAATCGCCCAGAAGCACGCGCATCCATCCGATAAGCGGCCTCGATGCTGGGAATCAGCTCCGTCGTCAACGCCGCGCCCCAGGGGCCGTTGTTGACCGAGTCCGCGAATTCGTGGGTTCCCGTCGGGCTGCTTTCATCCAGCAACACCCAGATCATCTCCGGCATGTGCCCTTGCTTCATGCGGTCATAGAGGACGGAAGCATAGCGAGCGCGAAGGCCCTCGAGCGTGCCCCCGAAACCATGCGTGAAATAGACGGTCGGGTAGCGGGCGCCGGAATGGCTCTCATAGCCGGGAGGCAGCAGAACCCACCCGCGCATATGGATTGCACGCCCCCAAAACGCCGATAGCAGCGGACTGACAAAGTCCACCGGCTTCAGAGCCGCGGTCACATCGGGCCTGTTGGCCAACGGATCAGGCCGTTCAGGCGCACCCTGGGTCAGCGTCAGAGCTGGAGGAGTGGAGAATGGAAGATCGATCGCAATCGGTGTACTGAGCAGATCGCCGGGCTCGCGGCCATCGTAGTTATAGCTGTGGTGCACGTCGAGAACAGCCTGGACGCGGTAACTGCCGGGCGCAGCCTGCGAAAGCGGCTTGGGGAAAACCAGATCGTCGGCATCGATATCGATCGGCTCTCCAGGCGCAAGATGGGAAATCCCCTTCGCCGCCACATAGACGCTCTCCGGCGCCATCATGTTGATGTCCACGGCCGAGCTGTCGCCCACAGCGGGCGCGACAAAGAGCAGCAGACGCCCGGAGACCGGAGCATTGAAGGAACGGTCGAGAGACACGTGGAAGAAGGCATGCCGCGGCGTTGCGGCCGGCTCTGTTTGCGCCCGGCAGATACCGATTGCACAGGTGACCAGTATGGCGAGCACGATGTTCACGGCGCGGGACGCGGCCAGATTGGAGATGCGACGGATGACCTTCATTCTTGGATATACCCTCGAGCCTCACTCTGCCATGCCACCCTCAAACAGTGCAAGCAATCCCTGCGATTCGAGCCCGAATGCATTGGCCACGCGGTTGAAGGTGGCGAAGAGCGCAGCCACATGGACGGCTTCGGCAATCTGCAACTCGCTCCAGCCGGCTTGAATAAGCAAATCCACATCCGCGCGATGGATCTCGTCCGAGCCTACGTTCACCTTGCCCACAAATTCGAGCAGAGCCTGTTCGGCGCTTGTCAGTTCCGGCGAATGAAGATCGCCGGCCTGGATTGCCGCGAGCGCCTTGGAACTGCCTCCATGCACGCGCAGAAAGTAGCTGTGGCTGTCAACGCAATAGGGGCAGGCGTTCTGCACGGAGACGAAGGTGGCGATCATCTCCTTGTGCTTCCGGCCCAAAGAACCCTCCGCAAAGATCAACTGCTCCGACAGATCCATCATGTGCTTGAGCAGCGGCGGATGGGTGGCAAAACACTTCAGGATTCCAGGGACGTGCGGTCTGCCGAAGTGCGTGCGAAAGTGGTTGTAGAGCGCGGCCACTTCGCCGGTGGCCGTGCTCTCTTCAACCAGTGCGATGTTCGTGCGCGTGGCATTGCCCGGCTTCCGCGCAAAGTTTGCGATCTTCTCGTACTCAGGCAAGGCCATCGGGACCTCTCTTCAAAACTCCAGCCGCGTTGCGAATTGGAAGGCGCGCGGACCGCCGGAACCGAAGAATCCGCCCGCAACGCTGACCGGCGAGAAGAAATTGGATTGCACCGTGGAGGCCGGCGCGGCCTGTTGCGGGCCGATGGAGATATTGCGGCCGGAGAAGTTGGCTGTATTGGTTCCGCGAATGTTCACCTGGTTGGCGAGATTGAAACCCTCTCCGATCAGGCTGAGCGAAACGCGATTTCCAAAGGAGAACCGTTTGCGCAGGCGCAGGTCGAGCGAACTGAAGGGACTGGAGAAGCCGATGCCCGACGGGACCGTGTTAATCTTCCCGCCCGCCTGGCAAGGATAGGAGCCTGGGCACGGAGCCAATGCATTCCACTTTTCGATCAACTGGTTCAACTGGTCGCTGTTCTTGACTTCACGGCCGAGGGCATTGCGCGGGAGCAGGGGCAGGCGCGAACCGCTGGCGCCGTTGATTGCGGTGCTGGGCAGAAAGGTGTCTGCCGGAACGCCGGAGCCGTAGGTGTAGATGGGCGCAACGGAGAAGCCTAACGGAAGCTGCGCCTCGCCGTAGAAGGTCAGGCGCTGACGCTCATCGGTCAGGGCATAACCTTTTTCTTTGCGCAGGCCGGATGTGCCTTCGACAAGGTTGACCTGCTCGTCCTCGTTGTTATTCGTAAGCTGATCGTCGTCGGAGTAGTCGAAGGTTTTGGAGAGCGTGTAGCTGAAGTTGTACTGGTATGCAACTTTGCCGATCTTCGCCGAGCGATGCGCCAGGCTGACAAGCAATCCGTCATACCAGCTCTTTGCGCCTGACTGGATCAGCGTGATGTTGTCGGAGATGCCGGTGACCGGATCGGTAATCGTGCAGGCCACATTGTCGCCGGGGCAACGGATGTCGGGCGAAGTCGAGGTGGTGGTGCGCAAGAGGCTTCCGATCAGTTGCCGCTCGGCGAAGACGTGCAGGCCGTCGGCACTGAGCAGCCAGTTGGCGGCAATCTCTTGCTGCCCCCCCAGGGAGAACTGTTGATAGAGCGGATGGTGCGAGTCAGGGCCCATGGCGATGATGCCCACGCCGCCAGTTTGATGCTGTCCGCTGAAGGGAGCGGCCAGCGTCGGCGTGTCGGGCAAGAAAGTCGCTTTGGGGAAGAAGCATTGGCCCAGAGGCGGAATATAGGGCGGCGCTTCGGGCGAGGTGCAGCCGGAGCCGGCGTACTGCTTGACGGCCAGCGCGCGGTCGTTCTGCACGCGCTCCTCGGCGCCGGTTTCGAGAATGATGCGGTCGTAGTAGATGCCATAGCCGCCGCGCAGGACGGCTTTGCCATGCTTGAAGGGATCGTAAGTGAACCCAACGCGAGGACCGAAGTCCTTTTTGTCGGGAGATTTTTTGAGGTTGATGACATTGGCCATCCAGACGCACGGCTGCGTGGGAATCTGGGTCAGGTTGGGGCAGGGATCGTGATCGCTGCTGTCGCCGGTCAGGTCCGAGTCATATTCCCAGCGCAGGCCCAGGTTGAAGGTCAGGTTGGAACGGGCACGCCAATCGTCCTGCGCATAAACCGCCGTGTAGTAGTCGCCCACCTGCGGGATGGGAACGGGCACCACCGGGCCTGTGCTGTGAATGGCAACGGCAATTGGAATGTCGAGGTCGTTGATGGCGCCATCGTGATTGAGGTCGGCGAATCCGAAGTCCGAAGTAAGTATGATGGTGCCGTTGCCGAACGGGTTGATGAGTCCGTGCGCGGTGTAGTGCTGGAACTCGGCGCCCAGCTTGAGGGAATGCTTCCCCAACACGAGCGCGAAGCCGTCGCGCGCCTGGTTGCGATTCAGAAATGTCGCCTGCGGCAGATTGAAGTTAGCGCCGTCGGCCAGATCGGGGAAGATGAGTTCGTTGGTCAGGCCCAGCGACGGGTTGGTGAGCGGCGCAGCGCCCGGATACGGCGGGATGTCGTTATAGAAATTGTCGTAGTGAAACGACAGTTCATTGGTGCGACTGGGGCTGAGCACACTGGTCCACCCGGCCTCGACTGAGTTGAAGCGATTCAGCGAGTTCTGCCTCTCGGCAGCCGTGCTGAGGGGGGGTGTGGACGAAGCGCTGGCCTGCGCCGTATCCGTCGACCGATTGAAACTGTAGCGCGCAAAGAGGCTGTTGGCATCGTTCACATGGTGGTCAAAGCGGTTGGACAGGAGAAAATCGCGGAGAGGCGCAGTGGCAGCGGTGTCGTTGATCGCGTCGGTGATGAAGTCGCGCGTGCCGGTCTGGATGGAAGAATTCTGGTCGCGAAACTCGGCGGAGGAAAACCACCAAGTCCTGTTGCGCCACATTGGACCGCCGACAGAACCGCCGTACTGTTCGCGGTCGAACGGCGGCGTTGGCTGGCCCGCGCTGAAGGTTGCCGGGAGCGCCTGGAGATTGCGATTCCGCTCGTACATGAAGGCGGAACCATGAAACGCATTGGTTCCGGCCCTGGTGATGATGTTGATGATGCTGTTGCCGGAGCGGCCCACTTCCGCCGTGAAGCGCGCCGTCGCAATCTGAAACTCGCCAATCGAGTCCTCGGGCAGATTGGAGAGTGTTCCGCCAACCACCTCGTCGTTATTGTCGCCGCCATCGATGGTGATGTTGCCGCCGCGGCCAAAGCCGCCGGCCGAACTGACCTCGAGCGTGTTGGTCTTGGTGGGATCGAAGGTTGGCGCGGGGCGATTGCCGGGTAGCAGAAACGCCAGCTCAAGAAAATTTCGGCCATTGAGGGGAATGTTCTCGATGGTGTTTTCCGTGATCTGGCCTTGCAGCATGGATTGCGCAAGGTCCACCGTCTGCGTCGCTGCGGTCACGTTGACGGTTGTCATCTGGCTTGCGGGTGCCAGCGTTGTATCCAGCGTAAACGTGTGGCCGGCCTCAAGCACAATGGCTGTAAACTTCGCTGCGGCAAAGCCGGTTGCATTCACTTCGGCACGATACTCGCCAGGCAGCAGATCGGGAATGGAATAGGATCCGTCCGAATTGGTCACGCTCGCCCGCGTGGTGCCCTGCGCGATGTTGGTGACCAGTACCTTGGCGCCTTGAACGACGGCGCCTTGCGCATCTTTCACGATGCCTGAGATTGTCGATGCCGCTATCTGTGCCTCGACCGCCGTGGCGACCGGGAGCAGAAACAAAAAAAGCATGAATGCGAGCTTGCGCATGAATCGTGCCTCCGAAAGAGACCGCTGGAAACGGTCGAATGTGAAGATGCAATGTGGTTTCGTCGCTCGTCGGCGGGCAAAGGTAAGCTTGAACGAGACGAATCCTACAGGCGTGCAGGCTGTGCGTCTTCCTCCTTTCGATGGAGGGATTCCTCCACCCTTTTTGCGCTGCGGCTTTTGTGGCCGCTGTGCTTTTCTGGTGGTAGAGTGACAGCTATGCCTTTCCCTGTTTCTGCCGAGCGACGGCGTTTCGGCCTGCCCGCCGCCATCGCAATTGTCGTGGGCGAGTCCATTGCGCTGGGCATTTTTCTGACGCCCGCCACCATGGCCAAGTCGCTTGGGTCTCCGCTTCTGCTCGGCCTGGTGTGGGCCGGCATGGCGCTGATGGCGCTGTGCGGCGCGCTGTGTTACGCCGAGCTGGCCATTCGCTTTCCTGAGTCCGGCGGAGAGTATGTCTACCTGCGGGCCGGCTACGGAGATCGCACCGCCTTCCTTTACGGCTGGATGAGTTCCATCGTGATGTATCCCGGCGTGGCAGCCGCGCTGGCTGTGGGAGCCACGGCCTATGTGGCGCAGGTGCTTCCGCTTGATGCGCGGGCGTTGGCTTTTGTCCCACCATGCATTTTGCTGATCTTCGGCATCGTGAACTTTCTCGGCACTCGCTTGAGCGGCGCGCTGATGACGTTCACGAACATCCTCAAGCTCGTGATTCTGTTTGGACTGGTGGCATGGGCGGCTGTTTCAGGGCACGCGCACCTGAGCAACCTACTGCCCCTTGCTCAACGCCGTCCTGGGTCGGATGCCATGATTCCCGCCATCGCCGGCGCCATCGTCGCGGCCTTCTTCAGCTTCGGCGGGTGGTGGGAGGCAAGCAAAATCGCGGGCGAAGTGCGCAACCCCAGGCGCACATTGCCGCTTGCGTTTCTCGGCGGTGTCACGCTGGTCACGCTGATTTACCTGCTCATCAGCACGGCCTTTCTCGCGGTGTTGCCCATTGACCGCCTCACGTCCAACACCGCTTTCGTGGCCCAGTTTGGCGAGGCGCTGTTTGGTGCGGCAGGCGCGAAGGTGCTGTCGCTTTGCGTGCTGGTATGCGTCGCCGGTGGAATCGCCGCACTGACCATGGCTTCGCCACGCGTGACCTATGCCATGGCGCAAACCGGCGCCTTCTTTCCCTCGTTTGGCAAACTGCACCCGCGCTTTGGCACGCCGGCCAACGCAATCCTGCTGCAAACCGGCCTGTCGCTGGGCGTGCTCCTGCTGGGCGCGTTCGATCGCGTGCTGGCTTACATCGTCTTCTCGGCGGTGTTGTTTCTTGCGCTTGCAGCATCCACGCTGTTTCGCATGACCGAGCGCGTCCGTGGCTGGTGGTTCCCCTGGGCCCCGCTCCTGTTCATCGCGTTCTGCATCGTCATTGGCCTGTTGATTCTGCTGCACAACCCATTGCCGGCATTGGTGGGGGTGGGCATTGTTCTCTGCGGCCTGCCCCTCTATCAAATCCTCAATGCGCGCCGCGTCACAAAACCACTCACCGCGGAAGGAGACTGATCTCATACATGCCACACATTCATCTACCCGACGGACTGCAAGGTATTCGCGCCGCCATGGCCTTTCGCCCGGAGACCGCAAAGCCTCTCAATGAGCTGGCCGAGGTGCTCCTTCATGCGCCTAACTCACTCACTCCCGGCGAGCGCGAGCTGATCGCCACCTATGTCTCCTCGCGGAACGACTGCTACTTCTGCCAGACCGTTCACGGCGCCATCGCCGCGGCGCACCTTGACGGAGACGAGGAGCTGGTTCGTTGCGTGAAGATCGACTTCGGCGCCGCCAATATCTCCGAGAAGCTCAAGGCGCTGCTCGCCATCGCGGGCAAGGTGCAGCAGGGCGGCAAGCATGTGACCGCGGCGGATATTGAGACGGCGCGCAAAGCCGGCGCCACCGATGTTGAAATCCACGACACGGTGCTCATCGCCGCGGCCTTCTGCATGTTCAACCGCTACGTGGACGGACTGGACACCTGGCAGCCGCGCGACGAGGAACTCTACCGGCAGCGCGGCCGCAAGACCGCGCGAGAGGGCTACGTCACCATGAGCCGCGAATACCTTCCGCAAGAGAATCGCATCGAGCAAGGAGCCTCATAATGCCGCACATCCCTTTGCCCGCCGAACTGCCGGGAATCAGCTCCGCCTTTGCATTTCGCCCTGAAACGGCCAAGCCCCTTCGCGAGCTGGCCCACATTCTGTTGCACGAGCCGAACAGCCTTTCACCCGGCGAGCGCGAATTGATTGCCACCTACGTTTCCTCGCGCAACGATTGCTACTTCTGCCAGACTAGTCATGGCGCGGCGGCCGCATGTCATCTGGGCAACAACGAGACGGTCAAGCGGGTTCATGCCGACTTCGAGCAGGCGCCAATTTCGGAGAAGCTGAAGCGCTTGCTTGTGATTGCCGGCCAGGTGCAGCGTGGCGGCAAGCAGGTGACCCGCGAAGCCGTGCAGGCCGCCCGCGAGCAGGGCGCCACCGATGTGGAGATTCACGATACGGTGCTGATTGCCGCGGCCTTCTGCATGTACAACCGCTATGTGGACGGCCTGGCCACCTGGCAGCCGCGCGATGAGTCCATGTACGCGCAGATGGGCGAGCACCTTGCCCGCGAGGGCTACAGAACGCCCTCCATTCGCCCGCGCGACAAAGACTGACCGCTGCCGGCATCGACAACTGGGACGATCCGGCACCGCTCTGGGCCGCAACACAGTACCCTAGAGACAGATGCCTCCGATTCTCGCCACACCCTTTAGCATCATGAAGTTACGTAGAATAAGGCGTGCAATCTTCTGACAAGACGGATAAAAGGACTCAAATGGGGGATCCTTCCATCATTCTTCATACAAAATGGAAAGGTCCCAAGAAGCTCATCCTCAACGTTTTTCCAAATGAGCGATTCAATCCGAGCCGTAACCGGCGCTGCGGCTTCTGGTCGCTGGTCAGCTCGATTTGCTGGCGCCTCTTCCGGTGCCGGCGCTCCCGCCTTCTTCAGTGCCTTCGTCAGTTCGCGAAACAGTTTTGGGCGGCCGCGCTTCTTCTCTGGGTTGTCGCCGACGGTGAGAATGAATTTGCGATCTTTGCTTGGGAGGTGGATGACATCCATCGTCAGTTTGCCCGCTCCAACTCATTCAGCCTTATCTTGTGTCGGACGAGAGTGGCTTTTGACATAAGATTGAAAACAAATATAATATCAGTGCCTTCAATCTCAGCGTTGGACGCACTGCGAACAGGAAAGCAGGAATTCTCTTGCCCATAGCCCGAACTAGAAGGAGTTCCATGGATCGCCGTGACTTTTTGAAAACCGCGGGAACTCTGGTCGCCTGCGCTACGGTTGCTTCCGGAGTACCGAGCACAAGCCTGGCTGACGAAGCGGCCATCACAAGGCAGGGACGCATTGTGCTGCCCCTTAACCGCAATTGGCGCTTTAGCCCCACAGCCACGCCCGCAGCGCACGACCGCGATTTCGACGACAGCGGTTTCACCCGAATTACCGTGCCCCACACAAATCTGCGCGTGCCGTGGCACAGCTTCGACGAGAAGTCCTATGAATTTGTCTCCATCTATCGCCGCCATTTCCGCCTGCCTGCCGAGGCGCGCGGACGCCGGGTATTCGTCGACTTTGAAGGAGTGATGACGGCAGCCACTGTCTGGCTCAACGGCGTTCGCTTGGGCGAATACAAAGGAGGCTTCACACCCTTCTCATTTGAACTCACGTCTCAAGTCCACTTCGACGGCGAAAACGTGCTCGCGGTTGAGGTCGACTCCAGCGAGCGTGCGGACATTCCACCCTTCGGCTACGAAGTCGACTATCTCACTTTTGGCGGCATCTACCGCGAGGTCTCTCTGCGCATTGTGTCGCCTGCCTATCTTGAAAACATATTCGCTCAGCCCAAAGACGTGCTCTCAGATCACCCCTCCGTCGATGTTCACTGCTTCCTCGTCAGCGACCAAAAGGCATCGGGCAGCGGGTTTACTTTGGAAGCGGCGCTCTACGATGGCGACAAACTCTTGGCCAAAACCGCCCAACCAGTCCCGGCGTGGAGTGACGAAGGATCAGCGACCTGCACTCTGCATCTGGACAACCTCGGTGCGATCGAACTTTGGGGCCTGAAAACGCCCAAGCTCTATCGAGTCGAGGTTCGCCTGCTGAGTGGTACGTATCGAATCGACCATGACGTGCGCCGCATCGGGTTTCGCGAGGCGCGCTTCACACCGCAGGGATTCTCCCTCAATGGAACGATCGTCAAGCTCCGCGGTCTCGACCGCCATCAGACGTTTCCATGGGTCGGTCAGGCCATGCCAGGGCGCGTGCAAAGGCAGGATGCCGTGGTTCTGCGCAAGAACCTGAAGTGCAACATTGTCCGCACCTCGCACTATCCACAGTCTCGCCATTTTCTCGATGCCTGCGACGAGATAGGTCTCCTGGTTCTGGAAGAGATTCCCGGATGGCAGCACATTGGCGATCAAGCCTGGCAAGACATCTCCGTCGACAACGTGCGCCGCATGATCCGTCGCGACTGGAACCACCCCTCCATCATCCTCTGGGGAGTGCGTATTAACGAGTCGCGCGATAACCACGAATTCTACTCGCGCACCAATGCCCTGGCGCACGAGTTGGACCCCTCGCGCCAGACCGGCGGCATCCGCTATTTCCAGGAGTCTGAATTCCTCGAAGATGTTTTCACGATGAACGACTTCGGGTTCCCGCTGAAGGCGCCCAATCATCCCCTTTATCTGAATACCGAATTTGTGGGGCACACCTATCCCACCAAGACCATCGACAACATCGAACGCCTGCGGGAACACACCGTGCGCCATGCGCGGGTGCATGACCAATTGGCCTCCAATCCGCAATACGCCGGCGGCATCGGCTGGTGTGCCTTCGACTACAACACCCACGCCAACTTCGGCTCCGGCGACCGCATCTGCTACCACGGCGTCACCGATATCTTCCGCGAGCCCAAGCCAGCTGCCGGCTTCTACAAATCGCAGTGCGACCCCGAAGAGGAGATCGTGCTTGTGCCGGCATTTCATTGGGCACGAGGCGACGAGAACATTGGCTTTACCAACGCCCTGGTCTCATCCAACTGCGATCACCTGAAGTTCTACGTCAACGGAAAACAGGTGGCCGAGGCCGATCCCGACCGCGAACAGTTCCCGCATCTCAAGTACGCACCCTTCTCCGCCGATATTGGGAAACACCTCAATCCTTGGGGCGATCTGCGCATTGACGGATATATCCAGGGCAAGCAAGTCATCTCGCGCAGCTTCTCCGGCAAGGGCACCGATCAGAAATTCACGCTCCTTCCCGATGACGCAACCCTCATTGCCGATGGAGCCGACACGACCCGTGTCGTTCTCCGTGTTACAGACGAGTTCGACGCCATTCGTCCCTTCGCCAGCGATGCCATCCGCTTCGAACTCACGGGCCCGGCAACGTTGATCGGCGACAACCCATTCGCGCTCATAGGCGGCACCGGCGCCATTTGGATCCGCGCGGGTGAGCAAGCGGGCAAAGTGAGCCTCACTGCGCATCACCCTTATCTCGGGGTGCAGCAAATTGAGTTGGAGATAGCGGCCGCTCCACCGGAGGGAGCTTGACGTTAGCCCCTCACCGGCTTTGCCGACCCGCGTATTGTTGAAACGGGTGGGCTGGGAGTTCGATTCGCGACGCGTGGGTCTGGAGACCCACGCGACATCCGGCCCGGAAGCCGGCGCTACACGTAGTTTCCTATCAGCCAAAATGAAATCCGTGGCATTGCCTCAAATCAAGGCAAGGTGCGCAGCGGATTTGCTTTCGACTCAAATCGTAAAGTTGCATCCTTGAGGCCTGGCGTCGTGGCTCGCACAATCACGGGCCCCGCAATCTTCGTCGTGCGCACCAGAGCCGTGGCGATTCCGGCTTCGGCCCGCAGAGGATTGGCAAATATCGCTTCATTCCCAATCAAAGAACCCTCGCCGCTTACCGCGAAAGTGACGATATCGTCCGCGTAGGGATGCGCGGCGCCGCGATCGTCGCAGATATGGGCATACACACGTACCCAATCGGAACCATTCGCAACCGGGTCGCGGCCGCAGCTGTCTAACTTCAACTCGATGCCTGTCGGTACTCCGGGGGAATGAACGAGATGGGTTGCCACTACCTTCCCGTCGATCAGCCCTTCTGCTTTGAGCTCTCCGATTTCCGTGCCGGACGGGGCAATGCCGTTGGAGAATTGCATTGTAGTGGTGCGGCTGAAATCTTCAACCTTGAAGTTGAAGGGCGGATGCGGAAGATGGTACCCGGCGTCCGGACCCTGGGTCGCGACCTCTTTGCCATTCTGGTAGAGGCGAACCCGCTCGCAGTTACTGAATACGGTTACGGTCGACGGCGAGTGGAATGTGGCAAAGTTCGCAATAAACACAATGGGTCCACTGCCCACCTTGGCGGGCTTCACATCTGCCGGCCGCTGACTTTGAAACATGAAGTAATCCAGCTTTGGAATCCTGAACAGATCAAGCGGCGCTCCCAGGAACGGCTGGTGGTGATAGCCCCGGTAGGCGTCGATGCCTGCCCACAAGTCCGCCCCGGCGGGCAAGCTTCCAAGCGCGTACATGCCGTCAAGACTCCGCATGTGGGCCGCGGCCTGGACAAGCATCGGCATCTCGCCCCAGGCCCTGGCCACGCGAACCGGCGATTGCTGGTCGGTCCAATTATCCACATCGTCGCCCCATTCCCGCGTCCACCAGGGTTTTGTCCTATTCGCCTGTCGAAACTGGATATTGCCGCTTTCGCAGCCGCCACAATCGGAATATTCGACATCCCAGCCGTCAAATCCCTCAACCGGTTTGTCGATGTGATCTCCAGAGGCATAGGACTCCGGTCCTGGATATTCGTCATGCACAATTCGATAGAGGTCCTTGGCTAGAGCGCTATTGTCGGATTCGTTCAGCGTCGCCTCCCAAAGAACCACGGATGGCCGGTTGCGGTCCCGTCGAATCATCTCTCGCGCATCCTGATACACACGCTTTGTGAATATCTCGTCACCTACAAATTGCCAACCCGGGTTTGAGACAATCGCCAGGATGCCCAGTTCGTCGCACGCATCCATAAAACTCGGGTCCTGAGGATAGTGGCTCCGATAGGAGGTAAAACCCGCCTCGCGCAGCTTGTACGCGTCCCGGTAGTGGGCAGACGACGGCAGCGCATATCCCACATAGGGATGATCCTGATGCCGGTTCGCACCGATGGAGAAGAACGGCTGGCCGTTGATCGACAGGCCTCGATCCTTGTCGAATCGAATGCTTCGAATGCCAATCCGCGTGTACTGATCGTCCACCACCTGTCCCTCTTCACTAATGGTGGTGTGCAACAGGTAAAGATGGGGATGGTCTGGATGCCAGAGCCTGGGCGCTTTTACCTGGAAGCTCTGTTCGATCTGCCGGCTGGAATGAGCGGCAACAGATACCTCAGCCTGGCTGGCCCCCACCGTTTGTGCTTCGTGGTCAATGAGCTCCTGCTTGATTACGCAACTGCGGCGCTCGCTGCTTTCATTCGCAATGCCGGTTTGCACTTTGACAGTAGACTCATCCGGACCGACAACGGGGTAAGTCACGAAGATGCCGCCTCCGGCAACCTTGTCGGCAAGAATAGGATTGGTGATGTGCAGCGGATGCAGCGCTTCAAATTGGACGCTCCGGTACAGACCGCCAAAATAGACAAAGTCAAGGTCCTTCTGCGGTTTTCCCGGCGGAACCTCGGCATTATCGGAGTTGTCCAGGCTGAGCGTAAGCAGGTTCTCCCGGTCGAATCGAACCGCCTTCGAAATGTCGATCGTGAAGGGAATGTACCCGCCGTAGTGCGTGGTGAGGTGAATGCCGTTCAGCCACACGTTCGCAACCTGCATTGCGCCTTGAAAGTTGAGATAAAGGATGCGCTCTTTCCACTCCGGCTTGATTGAGAAGGATTTTCTGTACCAGGAAATGCCCTGATAATTCCTGCCGCCACTTACATCCTTTGGCTCCAGCCTTACAGAGTGCGGCAGTGTCACCTGTTCCCATTCCGAGTCGGGCAGGCTCAAGGCCTTTGCGTCGGAAAACAGCTCGGGGCTGGCAATTCTCATCGCCGAATCCGGCCGGAAGAACTGCCAGCCCTGGTCGAAGCTGAGATCCACACGCGCCGTTGGTGGTGGAGCAGGCGGTTGCGCTCCCCATTCACTTGCCTTCGGCAGCAGGTCACCGTAAGCTCTCAGCGGCAGCGCCACGTTCTTCATTACGAATCCGGAAACAGACAGCGCACTCACTTCCAAAAAGCGTCGTCTCGATTGGTGCATGGAATTCCCCCTCGTGCAGCGCGTGCTTGTATCAGGTTTCTGGCAGGCGGATGAAGTATACCCGATCGGGCAACCGCGTTCACTTGCGTCCACGACTCTTCCCTGCGGCCGGTGATCGAAGCGGTCCATACAGCGAGCCTCTGAAGCCTGCATTGGCCTGACTTCGTTTCTTTGACTAAACTAGTGAAAACCTTGAATGAGGGAATGCCATGCGTCTGACGCGTAGAAGCCTGATGGGTTTGCTGGCAGGAGCCGGTTCGGGGCTCATCACAAAGACTCTTACCGCAATCGAGGCGCCATACCAGGTATCGGTCCTGCGCGATGGCGGGCAGTCGGCGGAGACTGCCTCTCATACCACAGCCTCAGGTCCCCATACGGCTGCCGCACCTTTCGCCATTCCTTCCACCATGCCGATGGGTTCCGGAGCGCCGCTGGGAGGCATCGGGACCGGCTTTGTTGAGATTCGCGCCGACGGTTGCTTCCATGAGTGGCAGATCTTCAACTCCGGCCCCTGGGCGCAGGATGCGCGCTCTACCACTGCGCCGCCCGCTGCCGGTCCCCAATATCTGCGTTTTCTGCTGCGCGCCCGGAAGGCCTCCGAGGCCTCGGCGCAGATGCGGCGCCTCTATCTCCGCGCGGACGAAAATGACCTCTACACCCTGCCGTTCGTGCAGGATGTCGAGTCCATTGACTACTCCGCGTGGTTCCCGATGACAAGTCTTCGCTACAACGACCCCACCATTCCCGTTCGTGCGTCGGCGCAGGTCTTCTCGCCCTTCATTCCCGGCCTTGCGCGCGACTCGGCTACCCCGGGGTTCCATGTTGTTTATATTCTCGAAAATACTTGCGATGAGCCCGTAGACGTTTCACTTGCCGGATTCCTCGACAACCCGCTCGCATCCGCGCTCCCTGACCGCCGCCTCACTAATTCGCTGTTCCAGGAAGATGGGGTCACCGGCATCCATCTTGAGACATCGGCGCAGACCGATTTCCCCTCGGGCATCGGCAGCATGTGCCTCTCCGTCACCGGCGGCGAGCACTCAACCATCGCCGGCACCTTTCAGCAGTACGTTTTGCCCGGCCCTTGCCGGTGGCAGACGCCTCGCGTCAACTACATGCTGCTGAGTGTGCTGCATGAGTTCTTTGCAACTGGCCGTCTGCCAAATACGAACGCAAGAACAGACCCCAGCATCGGCTTGCCCTCCATTCCCCGGATCGATGCTCTTTCCGATGCCGAAGTGCAACGTAAGATCGGGGAGCTTGGTTCGGATGCTTTGCTCGCGCGAGTCTTCGCAGACGCCCGCTCAGCCAATGCGAGCGGGATTGAAGACAGGCAGCTCCTGAAGGAAGTCAGCAAGAACCTGCTGGGAGACAAGGACACTCCCCGGTTAACTTGGGGAACCGGGGCACTGGCTTCCAGCGTCAAGCTTGCTCCGGGCCAGAAAGTCGAGATCCGCTTTACACTAAGCTGGTTCTTTCCTCATCACCTCGCGGCCGATGGGCCCGAGATGGGGCATATGTATGCCAACTGGTACCGCGATGCAGCAGATGTCAATCGCTATCTCTGCGATCACTACAAGCAGCATCGCACCGCAACTGAGCACTTTGCCGCCACTCTCGCGGATACCTCTCTGGGCGATGCCATGGCCTTCGCCTGGTCAAGCCAGCTATCGACCATGGTGTTCAATACCTGGTGGGTCAAGGATGGCGGTTATGCGATCTGGGAAGGATTGGGTTGTTGCGGCCTGTCCACCACCGATGTCGACTACCAAGGCAGCTTTCCCGTAATTGCCCTCTTCCCTGAACTGAAGCTCTCGCAGATGAAGCGGATCGTCGCTCTGCAGAACGGCCAGGGACAGGTGCCGCACAACTACTCGGGCAACTTCGAGCAAATCGATGTTCCCGGCTTTGCCCGTATCGACATGAACCCGCAATTCGTGATGATGGTCTGTCGCGATTACTTATGGACCGGAGACAAGGAGTATCTGGAGTTCATGTGGCCGTATGTCGCAAAGGCGATGGCATTCACCCAGTCCCTCGACTCCAATGGCGACGGTCTTCCAGACCGCGATACCGGATTCCAGACCTACGACCAATGGCGGATGCAGGGAACGCCCTCCTACATTGCCTCCCTATGGATCGGCGCGCTGCGTGCTGCCATCCGTATCGCAAAGGAGGCTGGCAAGCCCGGTGACGAAAAGCGCTGGACGGATTTGCTAATCAAGGCATCGGCCAGCTTCGATAGCGTGCTCTTTAACGGCGAATACTTCAGCCTCTGGGTAGACGGCAAGGAGCGCGATGAACTGTGCATGACCGATCAGGTCTCAGGCGAGTGGTTCACACATCTCATCGGCCTGCCGATGACCACCTCCGCGAAGAACCTTGACCAATCCATCGACAGCATTTTCAGAAACAATTTCAATCCGGAGTTTGGCCTGCACAATGCCACTGCTCCCAGGCGCGGGGCGGGCCTGCTGGCGCTCAACAATCTCCAGGCTGGAGGCCTATGGTCGGGAATCGAATTTGCCTTTGCTTCACTGTTAATGGGCCATGGCCGGTTCGCGGACGGAGTAAAGATCGTTGAAGCGATCCACCGCCGGTATCTGCGCGCAGGCCAGCCGTTCAACCACGTGGAATGCGGCGGCCATTACTCGCGCGCCATGAGCAGTTGGGCCACAATGCTAGCGGCCACTGGCTTCAAGCCAGATGCGGCTAACAAGTCGCTGGCCGTTCTTCCTGCCGTTCCTGGCGACTTTCGGGCTCCCTGGGTCACTGCATCGGGCTTTGGCAGCATCAGCCGCAAGGGCCAGACCTTATCGATCCACTGCGCCTATGGGAAGCTCGATGTCAAGTCTCTCAAACTCCAATCCGACGCCCAATCTATCCGGATTGGAGCCAAGACCCTTGACCCGCGCACAACGAAAGCCGCCGACGGCATCCTGCTTGAGTTTCCCAGCCCTCTATCTCTGGCCGCAGGCCAGGCTTTGTCAATTTCGTAAGCCCCAACACTCTTCCATTACGGCTTCCGGGTGCGGTTGCCCTACGTCGCTCGGATGGGACACTGAAGTTGTTCCTTCGAGTTGGCCATCCCTTGCAGCTATGCCGTCAAGCGCATTGCTGTTAATCCCCTCCGGGACCTGGAAGCACCGTGCAGGTTGGCCACAGGGGCAACGCTGGACGACGTCGCTGCACGTCTATGGCGCCTCGATCCATCGACCACGACCAGATCCGCGGCGGCTTTTATCAAGATGCGCAAATGGTCCATCAGAACTCGCTGCGCGGAGCTGTATCGCCGGAAGCGCGGGTCACCATCGAAACGCGGCCAGGGGAAGAGTGCCAGGTTGACTATGGGACTGGGTCGGGGGGCCCATACTGTCGTATCTCACAGCCGCGTCAGTTCCCCACTCTTTTCGCCAAGCGTCCATCTGGTCGGGAGTAATCTCGTTGAGGTACTGGACCCCCATCCTCCGCGCCCAGACTTCAAGCTTGAGACGGAAAACCGAGTGAACCTCGACTGTCTATTCCTTTCGACCTTTGAGGCCCGCCGCCCAGTGCGCGAGCGCATCGCTCACAGTGATATTCTGAGCCTTCTGGTCCGCGCGTTTCTCGGCTGCCAGCTTCTCGGCCACCTGGATCTCTCGGAGCTTCTCCTGAACCGGGTCATGGTGGTCCCTTTCAGCTTGGGCAGCCACTTCGCCTTGTTTCCAAGACCGCGTCTTGGCAGAGATGCTTCGGTCACGGCCTTTGGCTTTGATGTATAGCCATTTCATGCAGCCGCGTCGCTTCCAGTAGCGGTCGGCCTTCTTTGCACAATTGAGGGAGTGCCGCGTGAAAGCGGTGACGGTTCTGGTTGCCGGTCTTGACGTGCTTCGCATGCCCGGATTGCATGCTCCTCCTTCATTCTTCGTACAAAACAGGTTTACCATCTTGTAAGTTATTGATTTATCAAGAAAGTTGGAAATGCCTCCCATTCTCAACGCGCAGTACCTCACCAAGCAATTCGGCGCTACTCCACTTTTTCGCGATATCTCACTCACCGTCGAGGATGGTGCGCGCATCGGCCTCATCGGTCCCAATGGCGCGGGCAAGTCCACGTTGCTGGCGGTTCTCGCCGGCCAGGTCGAACCGGACTCCGGCGAAGTGGCTGTGCGCAAGCGGGCACGCGCCGCCTATGTGCCGCAGGACTCGCGGTTTGCCCCTGGCCTCACCATCCGCCAGGTGCTGGAGCGGGCGCTCACTTCCGCCCACGTCACGCCCACCGAGCGCGAGGGCCGCCTGCGCGAACTGGCTGGCCGCGCCGGCTTCCTCGATCTGGACCACGAAGCCGCTGCCCTGAGCGGCGGCTGGCGCAAGCGCCTGGCCATCACGGAGGCCCTGGTCGGCGCCCCAGAGGTGATGCTGCTCGACGAGCCGACTAATCACCTCGACCTGGCCGGCATCGAGTGGCTTGAAGATCTGTTGAACTCTTCTTCCTTCGCCGCGGTCACGGTCAGCCACGACCGTTACTTTCTCGAGAGCACTTCCAGCGAGATTATCGAGCTCAATCGTGTCTTCGCCGATGGGCTTTTGCGGGTGAAAGGCAACTTCAGCCGCTTTCTTGAAGAGAAGGAGGCATATCTCGAATCGCAAGGCCGCCAGCAGGAGAGCCTGCGCAACCGCGTCCGCACGGAGATCGAGTGGCTCCGCCGCGGGCCCAAGGCGCGGACTACCAAATCGAAGGCGCGCATCGATACGGCCAACGCAATGATCGGTCAGTTGGCCGCCATGGACTCCCGCACCACCGTCAACACAGCCGGCATCGACTTTGAGGCCAGCCAGCGCAAGACCAAGCGGCTGGTTGAGTTCAAGGGCGTGGCTTGCGATGTGCCGTCTTCCACCGAACCCAGTCCAAAATCGGCATAGGGGGAGCGGTCACCCGCTCTCCCCTGCCACACCACCGGACATGCGGGTCCGCATCCGGCGGTTCGAGAAGTTGAGGTCAGCAGAGACGTGG
>Ga0302320_10001773_pt1 | contig 51676 bp, 34 predicted proteins | sample Bog_T0_3_FD_202130 | JGI IMG/M metagenome (GOLD analysis project Ga0302320, IMG submission 202130) | Peat permafrost microbial communities from Stordalen Mire near Abisko, Sweden - Bog_T0_3 | ecosystem: Environmental > Terrestrial > Soil > Wetlands > Peat | place: Sweden: Abisko, Stordalen Mire...
CCGATGGCCGAGCGGCCCGAATTGTTCTTCGAGTTGCGACTCGCCGAGGGAAGCTCGATCGGCGCCAGCCAGACGGCGGCGCGGGAAGCCGAAAAGCTGATCGCCGGCGACGCGGACGCGCTGAGCTTCACGACCTATATCGGCAAGTCTTCGCCGCGCTTCTGGCTTGGCCTGCTGCCGGTGCAGCCGAACGAAGCCTTCAGCCAGATGGTCATCGTCGCCAAGGACGTCGCGGCCCGCGAGCGGGTGAAAGCCAGGATCGAGGCCGCCGTCGCAAGGGGCGCGCTCAGTCAGGCGCGGGTGCGCGTCGACCGTTTCAACTTCGGCCCGCCGGTAGGCTTCCCCGTGCAATTCCGCGTCATCGGCCCGGACCCCGACGCCGCGCTGGCGATCGCGGCCCGTGTGCGCGACGAAATGGCCAGCGATCCGCGCGTCCTCGACCCGCATCTGAACTGGGGCGAACGCATGCCCTCGCTTAAGATCGAAGTCGATCAGGCCCGGGCCCGGGCCTTCGGCCTCACGCCGCAAAGCGTCGCGCAATCGCTGCAAACCCTGATCGGCGGCGTCACCGTCACCAGTCTTCGCGCCGGCGACGAGCACATCGACGTCGTCGCCCGCGCCGTCGCGCCCGAGCGGGCCGCGCTGGATCGTCTCGACGAGCTGACGATCGACACGCCGAGCGGCGTCGCCCTTCCTGTCGCCCAGATCGGGCGCGTCGTGCGCACGACGGAGCCGCCCATTCTGTGGCGCAAGGACCGCGAAGCCGTCGTCACGGCCTTGGCCGACGTGGTCGACGGCGCGCAACCGCCCGATGTCTCCACGGCGTTGTGGCCCAAGCTCGCCTCGATCCGCGCCTCCCTGCCGCCGGGCTTTCGCATCGAAATGGGTGGCGCGATCGAGGAATCGCAGAAGGGCAATTCCGCGCTATTCGTGCTGTTCCCGATCATGATCATGACGATGCTGACGCTGCTGATGATCCAGATGCAGAGTTTTTCGCGGCTCGCCATCGTGTTCTTTACCGCGCCGCTGGGGATCGTCGGCGCCTCGATTGCGCTCAGTCTCGCGCATAGGCCGTTCGGGTTCGTCGCGCTGCTCGGGTTGATTGCGCTCGCGGGCATGGACATGCGCAACACCGTGATCCTCGTCGATCAGATCGAGGCGGACGTACGCGACCGGGGCCTGACAAGACGCGAAGCCATCGTGTTTTCCACGATGCGCCGCGCGCGCCCGGTCGCGCTCACCGCGCTCGCCGCGATCATGGCGATGGTCCCGCTTTCGGAGAGCGCGTTCTGGGGGCCGATGGCGTTCACGATCATGGGCGGTCTTTCGCTGGCGACGCTGATGACGCTATTCCTTCTGCCCGCGATCTATGCGCTTTGGTTCCGCAAGTCGCTGGGGCCGGCGCCGGCGCCGGTGTTGGACACCGGGGTTGCGACGCACGCCGCGCCGGCGGCGGCGGAATGAAACGCGACGCGGAGAGTTTGAAATGGCTTTGGATTGGCTGCTCGCCAGCCTGCATCATCTGGCGATCTTCACTCTGGCGGCGATCCTGGCCTTCGAACTGGCGTTGACGTCCGCCGAAGTCAATGGCCGCGCGATCCTCAGGCTGGCGCGCGTGGATTCCTGGTACGGCGCTATGGCCGCTATGGCGCTGGCCGCCGGCCTCGCCAGAGTGTTCATGGGCGTCAAGGGGCCCGAATATTACGCGGCGAATTCGCTGTTCTGGATCAAGATGGCGCTGTTCGCCGCGATCGCCGCGATTTCGGTGCTGCCGACGCTGCGCTATATCGTCTGGCGCCGCGAGGCGCGCCGCGATCCCGATTTCAGGGTGGGACGCAAGGCCGTGGCTTCGGTGCGCGCCGCGCTGTGGACCGAGGTGGCGCTGTTCGCCTTCATGCCGATCGCGGCGGCGGGGATGGCGCGGGGGTTCGGGTCATAACGGCGTTTCGTGGATCGGCGGATGACACGCAGGTCGGGCGTCCATAACATGCCGGCTGCCCGTTGCCGTTGCGCGCCGCAAGACCGGATGATGGAAATCCGCCCGAGCTTGCAGTTCATATTATCGCGAATTGGGCTTCGTTTTGTGAGCTGAATAAAATTTCGGCCAAATATTTCTTATTGGCAACAATAATGACAATTCATGATACATTATTATTGAAATAGATACAAATAGGAAGGATTTGGATGCGGTATTCAGCCACGCTCCGGTCAAGCCAAGCAATTGCGATATATTGCGGTAATTCGACGCCATTATGATGGATATCAAGATAGTATATTTTATGTAATAATCGTTAAGTAGCAATATGTATGGAATGCAAAATATTAAAAATACAAGTCGATAATCCCAATTTGCCGATAACAAAAATGTCAATACATAAACTCCGCCTCCTGCTATGAACATTTGCGATGCATGCGTGTTTGTGGCGCGAGCGCGCCATTTTTCAATGAGCGTATTTCTCAGAACGAAGTACAACGCAATTCCCACATGAAAAATTAAAAGCGCGGGATAGGAGATGTCTATATCCAGGCGTTTCTTAATTACTAATGAAAGACTATTTACTCCATAACATAAATTCGCACATGTAGGAGTTGACGCTCTGATTTTGGCAATCTCGCTCGCATCAAGCCAAATGAATATTGCGGAAACAATCAAAATGACGACGATCGTCTTCCAATTTTTATGCATATGAAAAACAGAAAACAATGGGTATATTTTCAAAATAGCGGCAAAAATCACAAATAGCGACGCTGACCACGGCCATGAAATAATGATGGAAACGTAAACGAGGCAAAACACGATCAAATCATTATTTCCACGCTCAAGCAATAATAAATTGGATCCAGAAAAAATAGCCGCCAATATCCATAGTGATGGAAACCGGTAAATTATCGAGCACACGCACGCAGCAAAGGTCACGATCCAACACGTGACGAAAATCAAATAGTTCGCATCGTTCCCGAGATTGAGTAATTTGGCGATGACCAACCAAATTATTGGGTAATTCATCGGCCTACCCCAGGGATCGCCTGGATTGTTAATTTGCGGGTCGAAGCCCGACGCCTGAGAAATCAAGGCGCCCTGAATCGTTCTCAAATCCGCAAAAGGCGGATACATCGCGGGAACGTTCAGGCCTGACCACGTTCTCAGCCAACCAAAGGCGGCTAACGAGAGCGCGATCGCCGAGTATAATATCAGAACGGTCAGCGCATATCGTGTCGCCCTGTTCCCTTCGATCGTCAGCCCAAATCTGTCAAACATCATGGCCGCCCCTCGCGCCTCTCTCAGCGTCGGTTTGCGCGAGATAAAACATAAAGACGAACTGGGGATCGGTCGCGCGAAGCGATGCAGGATTTCTCGCCGACATTTTCAAATCGCCGCCAATAGCAGCATGACGACGAGGCCGGCCGTCAGCAAGCTGGTGCGATCGGTCAGAGCGAATACGATGGGGTCGTCGTGCATCGTTCGCCGATGCGCCAGCAGCAAGGCGCGCGAGAACCAGAACAGGACGAGCGGGCACACGAACCAAAGCAGATCAGGGCGTCGATAGAGCGGAACAACCGCGTCGGAACTGATATAGAGCGCCAGAACGACGACCGCGCTGTAGCCGGAAGCCGCGGAGAGCGCCGTGATGACGTCGAGGTCGGCGATCTGGTAATCGCGCTTGGTGGGATTGGGCAGATTTCGGTCGGCAAGCATCGCCAGTTCGACATATCGCTTGATCAGCGCCAGGCCGATGAAAATGAACATCGAAAACGCCAGCAGCCAGTGCGAGAGAACGACGCCGGCGGCCGCGCCGCCGACGATCACCCTTAGCGTATAGAGGCTTGCCAGGACGAACGCGTCCACGAGCATCTTGCGCTTGAGCACGAAGGAATACAGCGTCGTCAATGCAAAGTAGGTCAGCAGCACCAACACCACCGACACCGAGGTCAGCGCGGCCACCGCAAAAGACGCGAGCCAGAGGATCGGCAGGGCATACAGGCCGGCTCTTGGCGAGATGATTCCGCTCGCAAAAGCGCGGGTGCGCTTTGTCGGATGAGCGCGATCGGCCTGCAAATCAACCAGGTCGTTGAGGATGTAAACGCTCGAGGCGCACAACGAAAAGGCCAGGAAGGCGAGGCTCGCTTCTCCGAGCGCGGCGAGCGTGAACTTATGCGCCATGAGCAGCGGAATGAAGACTAGCGCGTTCTTGGCCCATTGGTGGACGCGCAGCAGTCTGATCCACGCCGCGGGCGTCGCCTGGGGCGTGTCGAGATGCTCCACATCACCTGAGAGCGTCGCCAGCCGGCCCCGGACAGAAGCCGACGCGCCGATCGTAAGGGACCGGCGAGCCTGCTCCCAGACGGGAAGATCGGCCGCGTCGGCGCCGAGATAATCGAATTGCCGGGCGCCCAGACGTTTGACCAGCAGATTGGCCTTGGCCGCGCCTTTCAGATTGAGGGTCTCGCTCGATCCGAACGCCTCATCGAACAGGCCCAGATGATTGGCGATGTCGGCGACGCGTTTCTGGTGGCTCGCCGAAGTGAGGAAAACGCGACGCCCGTCCGCGCGGGCTTGCCTGATGACGTCGAGCACGATCTGATCATAAGGAAGGGCGGCGACGTCAACTCGTGACAATTGTGTCAGCCGGGCCTGGAACGCCAAGGCGCCAGAAAAAACCGACGGCAGGATGCCCACGATTGTCCCAGGCTGGCGACCGAGTTCGCAAAACAATGTCTCGATGAATAGGTTGGAGCGGATCAATGCGCCATCGAGGTTGACGACCAGCGGGACAGGTTCCAGGTCGCTTGCCGCCCTTCGCTCGGGATCAAGCATGAGCTAGTCTTCTTGACATCGATCGCCAATCTTCGAGAACGGGACGCACGGACGGGAGCCTGAGATAGCCGCTCTCGGACTCTCATGGCAAGGACCCGCGCGGCGCCGCGGTCCCGCTCACCTGCAAGAGTCTATAAAAGACATAAATATCAAAGTGTTAAGATCGTGCTCCAGTTGATCTGAATGTGTTGAAAAAATAACATAACAGAAATGATAATAAGGTTTGCCGACGGTCTGCCGGCGCTGATTCCGCAGGTTCCGGGGTCGGATTTCTCCAACCCCCGGCGCCGGGGCTCGACTTGTCTCGCGGCTGAACGCGCGTATCGGCTGAAACGAGGCAACGCGCCGAAATCGACGGCGCGCCCTGATCAAGGACGAAAATCAAGCGAACTTGAAATCTCCGGCGGTAATCCCGGCGTTCAATTCCGCGATCGTCAGGCCCGTGAAGATCAGTTTGTCCTGTCCCGCCGTCACGATGACTCCGCCGTCGCCTGGCTTGGCGTCGGCAAGCAAGGTGGCGTCCCCTTTGACGAATTCGGAGCCCGGCAGCGTGACGATATCGTGGCCGGCTCCCGTATAGTGCTTGTCGAAGTCCGAAATCGTCGCGTTCCCCCAACCCGCGAGGAAAACGAAATCCTCGCTGGCGCCGCCGCCGGTGATCGCGTCGACGCCCTTGATGTCGTGGATGGTCAACCCGGCGCCATGTCCGGTCGTCGTCCAGGCGCCGCTGGTTTGGTGAATCTCGACGATCGCCTTGCCGCTGAGCTTGGCCAGCAATGCGGAGGCGGCCGAAGCCTGCGCCGCGGTCAATTGCAGCGGCGTGGCGCCGCCGTTCGACAGAACCAGCGCCGAGATGTTCTTGGCGTCGGCGATCAACGTGGAGCCCGCCGCGATGAGCGCGGCCTTGATGTCGGCGACCGTGTCGCTGACTTCGAAACCGCCGACGACCTTGTTGAGCACGGTCTCATAGGTTTTGAAGTCGGCGACGTCGACGGACAACGGCGTTGCGCCGGTGATATCGACCGCCTTGATGTTCACATAGGGTTCGAGGGTCGCCAGGCTCGCGGCGATGACCGCCGCCGTTCCGCTGACCGTGGTCGAAATGCTGAACCACATGTCGAACAGGGGCATCGCGCTGAACGCCGCGACTGACGCATTGATGGCGGCCAGGAGTGTCGAGGCGGTCAGCGAATAGTCGCTCGCGGTGGCAAGGGTCATCCCGTTCTGAGTGACGCTGAAGCCGGTAATCGTTCCCGTCGCGAGAACGGTAACCGGCAAAAAGAAATCGACGATGATCGTTTTCCCGGTAAACCCAGTCCCAGTAAAATTCACCGACAAGCCTGATGTCGGATCTGCTATCGTATAACTGGTCGAAGAATTGACAGTTTCGGTTATTGTAAACAGATCAACTTTGTTGAATAATGTTTTCCAATTCTCGCCTTTCAATAAATCGATCGACGGCCCCGTTATGGTCCCTGCGGTCGCCGCCGGATAGGCGCCCTGGCCGCCGAACAGGCTCGCGGCCGGCGAGAAAATATTCGACGATGCGTCGAACCCGCCAAGGTCCGCGGTCGGGCCAATATCCATCGAACCATCGACGTTTGACGTAAAGGCCGTGTCCAGAATCTGTATATCTGCGGACGACATCGTCGAACTCCACCCTTCATCAAGACAATAACGCGGCACTGAGGGACCTCGCCCGACGCAACCTTGGCGTCGGAACGGCCGTCGATGGCAGCTTACGCGCGAGTAAAGCAGGAATTAATAATTTCGCAACCTTCATTTTTGAGCACAAACGGTTTCACGAGGCGCGATTTGGTCGAAGACGCAACGTGAGCAAAGGCGCGACCCGTGGGGCCGGCGCCGTGCCGAATCCGCCGACACGCGCGCCTCATCGCCCGCGGGCCGCGAATGGCAGCGCCGACCATCCCGCGAAGCGCGCCTCGGCGCCTAGCGTCTCCTCGATGCGCAGGCATTCGTTCCATTTGGCCATGCGTTCGGAACGGGAGAAAGAACCGACTTTCAATTGCCCGGCGTCCCAGCCGACCGACAGATGGGCGATGGTCGTGTCCTCGCTTTCCCCCGAACGCGCGGAAACGACGGTTCCGAAACCGGCCTTCTTGCCGGCGACCAGCGCCGCATGGGTCTCCGTCATCGTGCCGGCCTGGTTGGGCTTGATGAGCACGGCGTTGACGCAGGCCGCCGCCGCCGCCCGCTCCACGCGGGCCGCGTTGGTGACGAGAAAATCATCGCCGACGATCTGACAGCGCCGGCCATGAAGCCGGGTGAACTCCGCAAAACCCTGCTCGTCGTCCTCGGCGAGAGGGTCCTCGATCGAAAGGATCGGATAGGCGCCAAGCCATCGGCCGAGCATATCGATCATGGCGCCGGCATCGAGTTTGCGATCGTCGAGGGCCAACAGATAGCGGCCGTCGCGGAAAAATTCCGACGCGGCGATATCCAGGGAAATGCCGACCTGATCGCCGGGTTTCAGGCCGGCGTCCTCGATCGCCTGGACCAGGGTGTCCAGGGCCTCCTCGTTGGCGGAAAAGGCCGGCCAGTATCCGCCTTCGTCGGCGACCCCCTGTAGCTTTCCTTTCCGTTTCAGGATGGCGCCGGCCGCGCGATAAACCTCTGATGTCCAATCGAGCGCCTCGGCGAACGAATCCGCGGCGGGGCACATGATCATGAAGTCCTGCACGTCGACGCGCCGCGCCGCATGCGCGCCGCCGCCGAAAATCTGGATTTCCGGCAACGGCAGGCGCACGGGCCGATTCCCCGCCAACAATTTCCACAGTGGAACGCCCTGCGCGGCGGCGCGGGCCCGCATCAGCGCCATGGAAGTTGCGACGAGCGCGTTGCCGCCCAGCCGGCCCTTGTTGGCGGCGCCGTCCAGCGCGATCAGTCGCGCGTCGATATTGGCCTGATCGCCGCCGTCCTGGCCGACGAGGTCGCGCGCGATCTCGCCGTTCACCGAGGCCACCGCGCGAGTGACGTCGAATCCGCCAAAGGCAAGTCCGCCATCGCGAAGGTCCACGGCCTCGCCCAAGCCGGTGGAGGCCCCCGCCGGCGCAATGGCCCGGCCCCGCGAACCCTCGGCGAAAGTGATGTCGACCTCGACGGTCGGGCGCCCGCGCGAATCCCAGATCCGGCGGCCGTGGACGTCCGTGATCGTCATGTCCGTCATGGGCAAATATCCTGGGTCCAGGCGTCGCGAACGAGGACGAGCCTGCGCGGCGGGGAGGCGATGAGCGGTCGGGCGATTCGGCGGACGCAGTCCTTGTCGCTGGCTTCAGTGACATATTCGACCGGAGACTTGCCGTCGATACGGGCGAGCAACAGCGCTGGCAGCAGCCGCGCGGCGCGCGCTTCCAGATCGCCTGCGTCCTCCCAGTCGACGTGGCCGAGATAGGCGCGGCCGAGGGCGTCGAAGCAGGCCAGGAAGGCGGATTGGCCAGCGGGCGTCCACAGGCATTTGAGCAGCAAATGGTTGAGGCAGAACGCGAGGTCGAAGGCCGGGTCGCCATAGCAGGCGCATTCAGCGTCGAGGATGACCGGGCCCTTGGGCCCGACGAGGATGTTCTTCGGGCTGACGTCGCCATGGACCAACGCTTTCTTGCAGGCCAGGGTCTGGCTGGACAGCGCGAACAGCGGGGCGGCGAGGTCGGGATGCGCTGCGGCGGTCGCTTCCAGATACGGCTCCAGCCGGATCGAATGAAAGGTCGCGTCGTTGGCGAAACGCCGCGCGATCTCGGCCGAACCCGCGGTCGCCGAATGGATGTGCGCCAGGATTTCGCCGAGCGCCGCCGCGAAAGCCGGATCCGCGCGTCCGGTCCGCAATTCCGCCTTCCAGACCGGATGATCGGCGGGGTCGAGATACGTCATGGCGAAGGCGCCGGCGGCGTTGTCGTGCGCCAGGATTTGCGGCGCCGCATCGGGCGCGATACGGCCGGCCTCGCGCAGCCATTCGACCTCGCTGGCGTTGCGCGACACCGGCGCCTGCCATTCCTTGGCGACGCGTAGCCGCGCCAACGCCTTCTTGACGACGAAGCGGCGCTCGCCCGAAGTCACCATCCAGATATCCGACGCGACGCCGCCGGTCAGGGGCGCCATGGCCATTGGCTGCTCTTGGCCGACCAAACCAGACCGCTCGAGAAAAGCCAGGAGGGCAGGATCGACGCTTTCGCTCGGGATATCGGGGATCTTTTGCATGGTCCTGCCTAGGCCTCCTCGGGTCCAAGGCGAAGCTTTCGCGACCCTCATGGAGGCTCCGATAGCACGTCCGTTCGCAGCTTTCGCCCTGCCGCATAAGGCCGAACCTTTTGATGAGTTCGTCGTTCGACAGGCTTACGATGAGGTCCGCGCCTTGAACCGGCGCCTATGCGGTCCACTCCTCGCGCCGCCGCCGACCGGAGTCCGATGCGAAAGAGCGCCGTCCCCTCACAAGCCCCCGTAACGCAAAGCAACGCCAAATGAGAGCCAATGAGCCCAAACAACACCAAGCAAGACCAAACAAGCCCAAACAACAAGGAGGTCGAATCGTTATATTTCAATGCTTTGTACTGCGCGGCGGGCTGTTTTTCGCTGTTCCGCCCGGCGGCGACGCCCGCCTTGCGAAAAAAACCCAGAGTCTCGCAATCTTACAGAGTGATTCTAGCATAAATTTCTGAATTGTCAAAAAAAATGTTCGACTGGCCACTTCGTCTTCCGAAGCGACTGCAAAGCGGCGGCGCGGAAAGACGGCGGACGCTCGGGGGATTGCCGGTTGCGTCGCGGGCCGGCCGCCGGTTCGGGTGGACGCGTTGGAGACCCGCTTTCGCCCTCAGGCGCGCCTGGAATAAGGCGCTGAATGCGCCCGCTTGCGCCAGCGCAAAATGAGGAAAGTGGCGGAATGGGTCTCCAGGCGACAAAATACGGCGTAGACACTCGTTCACGATCGCACGAATATCGCGAAACCCCAAGTCCGCTTCGGAGCCTTCATGCGCATAAAACCGTTCTCGACCCCGGGCCGTTTCTGGCGCGGCAACCTGCACACCCATTCGACGAATTCCGACGGCGCGCTGAGCCCCGACCAGGTCATTGAGGCCTATAAACGCAAGGGCTACGACTTCCTGCAACTCTCCGATCATTTTCTCGCCCGCTTCGACTGGCCGATGACGGACACGCGGGCGTTTCGCTCCAACAATTTCACCACGCTGATCGGCGCCGAACTGCACGCGATGGGCACCGAGGTCGGCGAACTCTGGCACATTCTCGCCGCCGGCCTGCCGCTGGACTTTTCCGCGCCGACATCGAGTGAAACGGGACCGGAATTGGCGGCGCGGGCGCGGGCGGCGGGCGGCTTCGTCGCCATCGCTCATCCCGCCTGGTCGCAATTGCGCATCGGCGACGGGCGCGCCCTGGCGGCCGCGCATGCGGTGGAAATCTACAATCATGGCTGCGCGGTCGAGAACGATCGCGGCGACGGTTTCTATTTGCTCGACGAATTGCTCAACGAGGGACGGCGCTTGACCGCCATCGCCACCGACGACGCGCATTTCAAGCACGGCGATCACGACGCCTTTGGCGGCTTCGTCGAAGTGAAGGCCGAAAGCCTCGATCCCGAGGCGCTGCTGGCCGCGCTGAAGGCGGGCCAGTTCTATTCTAGCCAGGGTCCACGCTTCATCGACGTCGACTTCAGCCCGGGCGAGCTTCGCGTCGAATGTTCGCCGGTGCATGCGATCGCGCTGCTCACGGGTACGTCTCGCGCGCTGTCGGTGGTCGGCAGCCACATCACTCGCGCCACGTTCGACCTCGCCAACGTACAGAAATACGCCTGGGTCAACCCCGAGCAGGCCAAATGGTTCCGCCTCGCGATCATCGACGCCAGCGGCAGGCGGGCCTGGACCAATCCGATCTGGTTGGACGAATTGGGGTGAGGCGCCGCCCGTCCCCGCGCAGAATCTGGCGTGAGAGCGTTTGATCCGATGCCCTCGGATCAAACGCTCTCGAGACTATCGCGTCGACGCCTTCGCGCACTCGCTCCGGCGTCGATGCAGGTCAGACAAATTTGATCAGTGACCCTTTTCCGCCGTCCGAAACCAGCGAGAAGTCTCCGTTGTTGTAGTTGCCGTTGAGCGCGAGATGAGCGACGACGGACGTATCGGTGAGCGTCAACACGCCCGCCGTTCCCGCAGCGTTCTCCACGAAACCGAATTTGGTTCCCGCTCCGAGGGTCGTGGCGTCGAGGCTGTCGCCGGCGCCAAAGCCGGTGATCGAGCCGGCGAAACTCACGGCGGCGCCAAGCTTCAACTCGTCGGCGCCGAGGAAGTTGATCGTTTCGCCCATCGCGGCGCTCGAGCCGAAGTCGAGCGTCGAGCCGGATGACAGGGAGAACGAACCGGTTCCGGAGATCGCGCCGGCAAAGGTCTCGCCTTCCGCATTGAGATTTACGGCGCCGTCGTTGGTGACGGAACCCGTCGTCAGCAAACCATAGACCCCGGAGCCGCCGTAGAGATTTATCGTCCCGTTGTTGACGAGCCCTGTCGCGCTTATCGAGCTGCCCACCGCCGCCAGACTGTTGCCCAGGTCGATGGTACCGTCATTGGTGAGCACGCCCCCGACCTTCAAATTCGAGCCGAGAGCAAAGGAATCCTGACCCACGCCGAGAGAGCCGTTGTTGGTCAGCGCGGTGGTAGTCGTCAGCGAGGCGCCGTTCTCCAGGTTGAGGGCGCCGGAGATCAGCGCCAGACCCGTCAGGGCGCTGTTGCTGGTGAGGGCGCTGGAATCGGCGATCAACGCTTTGCCGCCGTTCAGCGTCAAGTCGCCGTTGCCGGAGATCGTGGTGATCTCTCCGCCGCCGAATTCCAACAGCGCGTCGCCTGCCAGATTGACGTTGCCGGTCAGCACCCCCGTCGCGCCGAAGCCGGCGGCGGCGGTGATGTCGACCGAGGAAAGCGTCGCCAATCCGCCGAAAATGTCGATCGTTCCGCTATTGTTCAGGCCGGCGGCGGTGATCGAACTGGCGGTCACGATCGAAGTGTTGCCGACGACGATCGTTCCGGAATTGGCCAATAAACTCCCGACCTTCAGCGTCGAACCGCCGATGGAGTTGTTCTGATCCAGCGACAAGGAGCCGGAGTTGGCGAGCGCTCCGCTGGTTGTCAGCGATGCGCCGATGTTCAGATTGAGACTGCCGGAAATCGACGCGAGGCCCGTTAGCGCGCTGTTGGTGGTCAGCGAGCCCTTGTCGGCGACGAAAGTGCTGTTTCCGTCCAGCGTCAACTCGCTGTCGGCCGCGATCGTGGCAATCTGGCCGCTGGCAAATTCCAACAACGCGTCGCCGGAGAGATTGACGTCGCCGACGAGGGCGCCCGCGGCTCCAAAGCCGGCGGCGCTGGTGACGTCGAGCGTCGCGATTATGCTGGAACCGCCGAAGATGTTGACCGTTCCGGTGTTGGCGAGCCCCAGGGCGGTGATCGAACTGGCGCTCTGCAGCCCCGTGTCGCCGATTGTGATCGATCCGGAGTTGATCAGGACGCCCGCGACATTCAGACGCGAGCCGCCACTGTTGCTGCCGATGTCCAACTGCAGATAGCCGGTGTTGGTCAACGCGCCGCCCGATGTCAGCGACGCGCCGTATTCGAGATTGAGAGAACCCGTGTCCATCAACGCGCCGCTCGTCGTCAGCGAGGCGCCGAGTTCCAGCGTGAGACTGCCGGCATTCAAAGTGAGACCGTTCAGCGCGCTGTTGCCGGTCGGCGTCGACATATCGGCGACGAACGCGTGTTCTCCGTCCAGCGTCAACTCGCTTTGAGATGCGATCGTGGCGATCTGGCCGGCGCTGAATTCCAACAGCGCGTCGCCGGAAAGATTGACGTTGCCGACCAGGACGCCCGCGGTCCCGAAACCTGCGACCGCGCCGACGTCGAGCGTCGCCAGCAACGCGTCGCCACCGCTGATGTTGATGGTTCCGAGCAAGCAGGCGTTCGTCAGTCCTGTCGCATTTAGAGCTATGCGAAGCCTTTGAGGCGCACCGCCTTTCACCGCAAATGTCTATCCGGCAAAAGTGGCAGCGGAGATTTATGTATTTTGGAATTGCAATAGGACTACGAAGGCGGATCGATGATCCGCAGCGGCGTGAGGTCGAGGGACGTGCGCAGAGGCTCAGCGCCCAGGAAAGGACGCAAGCGTTTCATGTCCTCGGAGGGTCGCGCGCGGGTTTTGGACCCCGTCCTTCGAGGCCCTTCGGGGCGCCTCGGCGGAAACAAGAGGAGCGTCGGCCTCCAGGCCGACTTGACGCCCCCCGATGGCGGCCTTGAGGCCGCCGCTCCTCGGGACCCCGAACCCCGTTTCATCGCTCAGGGTCGGCCGATGGCCGGTGCCGAACTCGGGATGAGGTCCGTGGCGCCGGCGCCCTTTGAAGCGCCTTACACCAGAGCCTCTGCCGCTCACCCCTGGCCCACGCCCTTCAATTCCCGAAGCTTGCCGAACACCGACTCGACGTCGATCTTGTCCTCGGCCTTCGGCTTCGGGATCGGCGCGCCGAACACTTCGGCCGAGGTCACGTTGACCGGGCGGGCAGTGGTGATTTCGGCGGAAACCAGGGTCTGGGTCTTGTCTTCCTCGACCTTCGGCCGGTCCTTGGCGGCGCGATTGACTTCGAAATCGAGGTCGATCTGCGAGCACAGGCCCAGCGTCACCGGGTCCATCGGCTGCAAATTGGCGGAGTTCCAATGGTTGCGCTCACGGATCGATTCCAGCGTGTGCTTGGTGGTGCCGACCAGACGCATGATCTGCGCGTCCTTGAGTTCGGCATGGTTGCGCAGCAGCCAGAGAATCGCGTTCGGCCGGTCCTGGCGGCGCGAAAGCGGGGTGTAGCGGGCGCCGCGCGGCTTCTTGAATTCGGGCACGCGCACCTTGGAATGCAGCAGTTGCAGGCGGCGGTTGGGGTTGGCTTCGCATTTGGCGATTTCCTCGCGCGCGAGCTGGCCGGTCGAAATCGGGTCGTAGCCCTTGATTCCGGTGGCGACTTCGCCGTCGGCGATGCCTTTCACTTCGAGCGGGTGGAGTTTGCAGAACTCCGCGATCTGGTCGAATGTGAGCGAAGTGTTTTCGACCAACCAGACGGCGGTCGCCTTGGGCATCAGCGGGATATCGCTCATCGGCAGGCTCCTAAACGGTTTCGAGGCCGAGCTCCGCCGCCCTCATCTCCAGGGGTGAGGCGACGCCTCAAAACAAAACTCATGGGGAAGCGCCCCTTATAGGCGCCCGCCGCCGAAAATGCAATGATTGTGTTCGATCCGCTCGCGGCGGCTTGATTTGAGCTTCGCGGCGGAACATGGCATCGCGACGCCGAGTTTGGATAGAGACGAACGCATGAACGAAACGCTGGACCCCATCACCTTGGGGAACGCGCAGCCCGCGCCGCAATGGGGATCGCGGCCGCCGAAGCGTCATCGCTTCGGTAAAATCGCGCTCGTGCTCGCGCTCGCGTTGGCGTTGATTGCTGTCGGCCTCAAACTCGAGAACATCGGGGTGTCGACGCTCGACGGCGGCGCGCCCAAGGCGCCGGCTGGCGCGCCGCCCCAATCGGTGCGCGCCGTCGCCGCCGCGCTCGGGGACATGCCGATCGTCATAAATGCGCTGGGATCCGTGACGCCGCTGGCGACCGTGACCATCAAGGCCCAGGTCGCGGGGCGTCTCATGTCGGTCGGCTTCCAGGAAGGTCAGATCGTCAAACAGGGCGATTTTCTTGCGCAGGTCGACCCTCGGCCGTTCCAGGCGACGCTGGCGCAGGCGCTGGCGCAACTCGGCAAGGATAGCTCTCTCCACGATCAGGCGGTCTCCGATCTCGCGCGTTATCAGAAGCTCTCTTCTCAGGATTCGATCGCCCGCCAACAGGTCGACGATCAGCAATTCCTGGTCGCGCAGGACGCGGCGGCGATGGTCAGCGATCAGGCGACGATCGACGCGGCCAGGCTCAACATCGAATATGCGCGTATCGTCGCGCCGATTTCCGGGCGCGTCGGGCTGCGGCTTGTCGATCCCGGCAATTATGTCCAGGCGACCGACGCCACCGGAATCGTCGTCATCACCCAACTCGATCCGATCAGCGTGCTGTTTTCCACGCCGGAGGACAATTTGCCCCGCATCACGCGCCGGCTGAACGCGGGCGCGAAATTGGCGGCGACGGTATACGATCGCGCCAATGTGAAGAAACTCGCCGATGGCGAACTGACGACCTATGACAACGAGGTGGACCCGACGACCGGCACTTTCAAGTTGCGGGCGACCTTCGCCAACCCCGAGAACGCCTTGTTCCCCAGCCAGTTCGTCAATGTCAGGCTGCTCGTCGACACGATGATGGACGCGGTCGTCGCGCCCAACGCCGCCGTACAACTCGGGACCGACGGCAGCTATGTCTACGTCGTCAAGGACGATTCCACGGTCTCCGTGCGCAAGATTACTACGGGGCCTGCGGACGCGACGCGCACGACGATTCTGACCGGCCTGAAGGCGGGAGAAATGGTCGTCGTCGACGGCGTCGACCGACTGAAGGAAGGCGCCAAAGTGCGCCTGATCGCCGACGCCGCCACGCCGGGCGCGGGCGCGGGCGCGGCGGATTCTCAGCCCAAGCCCCACCGCCGCGGACAAGGCGGCGGCGGAGCGCCGACGCCGACGTCTTCGCCTTGACCGGAATTTGAGCGATGAATCCCTCCCGCCTGTTCATCGAGCGGCCGGTCGCGACGACCTTGCTGATGTTCGCGATCCTGATGATCGGCGCGCTCGCCTACAAATTCCTGCCGCTGTCGGCGTTGCCCGAGGTCGATTATCCCACGATCCAGGTGCAGACCTTCTATCCCGGCGCCAGCCCGGAGGTGATGACGTCCTCGGTGACGGCGCCGCTGGAGCGGCAGTTCGGGCAGATGCCGTCGCTTTCGCAGATGATGTCGCAGAGTTCGGCCGGTTCGTCGGTCATCACGCTGCGCTTCGGCCTCGACATCGGCCTCGACGTCGCCGAGCAGCAGGTGCAGGCGGCGATCAACGCAGCGGGCAATCTGCTTCCTTCCGATCTGCCGGCGCCGCCGATCTACGCCAAGGTCAATCCCGCCGACGCGCCGATTCTGACGCTGGGCGTTTCGTCGAAGACGATGAAGCTCACCGAAATCGAGGATCTCGTCGAAGGGCGGCTGGCGCCCAAATTGTCGCAGCTTCCCGGCGTCGGCCTCGTCTCGATTTCCGGCGGAAATCGGCCCTCGGTGCGCATCCACGCCAATCCGCTCGCGCTCGCGTCCTACGGCGTCAATCTCGACGATCTGCGCACGACGATCGCCAATCTCAACGTCAATACTCCCAAGGGCAATTTCGACGGACCGTCGCAATCCTTCGCCGTCAACGCCAACGATCAGATCCGCGATCCCCACGACTATCTCGACTCCATCGTCGCTTACCGCAATGGCGCGCCGGTGAAGCTCAGCGACGTGGCGACCGTCGAAATGGCGCCGGAGAACGCGCAGCTTTCGGCCTGGATGAACACGACGCCGGCGCTGATCGTCAACATTCAGCGCCAGCCCGGCGCCAACGTGATTCAGGTCGTCGACGGCATCAAGAAGTTGCTGCCGCAACTGACCGCCTCGCTGCCGGCGGCGATGGAGGTGCGTCCGCTCACCGATCGCACCACGACGATCCGCGCCTCGGTCTCCGACGTCGAATTCGAACTCGGGCTCGCGGTCGGCCTCGTCGTTCTCGTCATCTTCTTGTTTCTTCGCAACATTCCGGCGACGATCATCCCGAGCCTGTCGGTGCCGCTGTCGCTGGTGGGCGCGCTGGCGATCATGTACGAGCTCAACTTCAGCCTCGACAATCTGTCGCTGATGGCGCTGACCGTCGCCACCGGCTTCGTCGTCGACGACGCGATCGTCGTCATCGAGAACATCGCGCGCCTGCTCGAAGACGGCGAGAGCCCGATGCAGGCGGCGCTGAAGGGCTCCGAGCAGATCGGCTTCACCATCATCTCGCTCACCGTCTCGTTGCTCGCGGTGCTGATTCCGCTGTTGTTCATGGGCGACGTCGTCGGCCGGCTGTTTCATGAATTCGCGGTTACGCTGGCGGCGACCATCGTCATTTCGGCTTTTGTCTCCTTGACCCTGGTGCCGATGCTGTGTTCGCGGTTGCTGCGCCCCAGCGCGGGAGCCGGCAAGGGCGACCACGCTACCGGCGGTCGATTTTTTCAAGCGTTGTCGCGCGGCTACGGTCGCGCGCTCAACGTCGTGCTCGATTATCAGGGGATCACGCTACTGGTTGCGTTGGGCACGTTCGCGCTCACCGGCTATCTCTACGTCGCCATCCCCAAGGGCTTCTTTCCGGTTCAGGACACGGGCCTCATTCAGGCGGTGACGCAGGCGGCGCAGGCGATTTCGTTCGACAAGATGGCGACCGAGCAGCAGGCGCTCGCCGCGGCGATCCTGAAAGATCCCGACGTCGTCTCGCTGTCGTCGTTCATCGGCGTCGACGGCTCCAACGTCACCGTCAATTCCGGACGGATGCTGATCAACCTGAAGTCTCACGCTGAGCGCAAGCTGAACGCCCGCGACATCATCCGCCGTTTGCAGGAGGAGACCCAGGACGTCGCCGGCATTTCCCTGTTCATGCAGCCCGTGCAGGATCTGTCGATCGACACCCAGGTCAGCGCCACGCAATATCAGTTCACCCTCGACAATCAGGATCTGGGGCTGTTGCAGCAATGGACGCCGAAAGTGCTGGAGCGGCTGGCGCGCGTTCCCGACATCGTCGACGTCGCCAGCGACCTGCAGCCCAACGGCCGCTCGGTGACGGTCAATATCGATCGTTCCAGCGCCGCGCGTTTCGGCATCACGCCGGCCTCGATCGACAACGCGCTCTACGACGCCTATGGCCAGCGCATCATCTCGACCGTGTTCACCCAGGCCAACCAATATCGCGTCATCCTCGATCTCGATCCGACGATGAAGCATTCGCTCGATTCGCTGAACTCCCTCTATCTGCCGTCCGCGGCGTCGTCGACCGGGCAGGTGCCGCTGAACGCGGTCGCCAAGTTCGACATCCATGCCTCGCCGCTGCAAATCTCCCATCTCAAGCAATTTCCGGTGACGACCATTTCGTTCAATCTCGCCTCCGGCGCCTCGCTCGGCGCCGCTGTGGACGCGATCGGCGCCGTCATGAAGGACATCGCATTGCCCGGCAGCTTCGCCGTCAATTTCCAGGGCGCGGCGCAGGCGTTCCAATCGTCGCTGTCCAACGAAGTGTTCCTGCTGCTCGCGGCGGTCATGACCATGTACATCGTGCTCGGCGTGCTCTACGAGAGCTTCATCCATCCGATCACCATTCTCTCGACGCTGCCTTCGGCGGGCATCGGGGCGCTGTTGCTGCTGGATTGGGCCGGCGCGGGGCTCGACATCGTCGGCGTCATCGGCATCGTGCTGCTGATCGGCATCGTCAAGAAGAACGCGATCATGATGATCGATTTCGCGCTCGAGGCGCAGCGCGTCGAAGGCATGAATGCGCGCGACGCGATCTACCACGCTTGCCTGCTGCGCCTTCGCCCGATCCTGATGACAACGGTGGCGGCGATGTTCGGCGCGTTGCCGCTGATGCTGGGAACCGGCGTCGGCTCCGAATTGCGCCATCCGCTCGGGCTGGCGATCGTCGGCGGCCTGACGGTCAGTCAGGCGCTCACGCTGTTCACCACGCCGGTGATCTATCTGTTCTTCGAGCGCCTGGGCGAGCGTTTCGGTTTCGGCGCCGTCGCCACGCCCTCGGAGGCATGAGTTGAGAAACCGGCTCTCCGAACTGTTCATCCGCCGTCCCGTCGCGACGACGTTGCTGACGATCGGCATCGCCTTCGCCGGCGCGCTGGCGTTCGGGTTGCTGCCGGTCTCGCCGCTGCCGCAGATCGACTTCGCGACGATTTCGGTGACGGCGACCATGCCTGGCGGCAGCCCGACGATCATGGCGAGTTCGGTCGCCGGCCCGTTGGAGAAACATCTCGGTCAGATCGCCGACGTCACCGAGATGACTTCGCAGAGTTCGCAGAACAACACGCGCGTCACCCTGCAATTCGGGCTCGACCGCGACATCGACGGCGCGGCGCGCGACGTCGAGGCCGGCATCAATGCGGCGCGCGCCGACCTTCCGGCGAGCCTCAAGGCCAACCCGATCTACCGCAAGTTCAATCCTGCGGATTCGCCGATCATGGTGCTGGCGCTGACGTCGACGACGCGTTCGCCGGGGCAGCTCTACGACGTCGCCTCGAACGTGCTGCAGCAACGGCTGTCGCAACTCGACGGGATCGGCAATGTCGACGTCGGCGGCAGCGCGCTGCCCGGAGTGCGCGTGGAACTGAACCCCGGCGCGCTGTTTCATTACGGCATTGGCCTGGAGGACGTGCGCGCCGCGCTGGCTTCCGCCAACGCCAACAGTCCCAAGGGCGCCATCGCCGACGCGGATTTCCAGTACCAGCTCTACGCCAATGATCAGGCGAGCCAGGCCGCGCAATATCGCGATCTCGTGGTCGCCTATCGCAACGGCGCGGCGGTGCAATTGCGCGATGTCGCCGAAGTCGTCGATTCGGTCGAGGATCTGCGCAACGCGGGTCTTGCGGACGGCAAGCCGGCGATCGGCCTGATCCTCTATCGCGAGCCCGGCGCCAACATCATCCAGGCCGTCGATGGCGTCAAAGCCGAATTGCCGCGGTTGCGGGCGTCGCTGCCGGCCGACACCCAACTCACCGTCATCGTCGACCGCTCGATCACCATTCGCGGCTCGCTCGCCGACACCGAGCGGACCTTGTTCATCGCCGTCGGGTTGGTCATACTGGTCGTCTTCGTGTTCTTGCGCAGCGTGCGCGCCTCGCTCATCCCGAGCGTCGCGGTTCCCGTCTCGATCGTCGGCTCGTTCGGCGCGATGTATCTGCTGGGCTTCAGTCTCGACAATCTCTCGCTGATGGCGCTGACGATCTCCACCGGCTTCGTCGTCGACGACGCGATCGTCGTGCTCGAGAACATCACGCGTCACATGGAACTCGGCAAAACCCGGTTCCAGGCGGCGATCGCAGGCGCCGACGAGGTCGGCTTCACCGTCGTCTCGATCAGCCTGTCGCTGATCGCGGTGTTCCTGCCGCTGCTGTTGATGGGCGGGCTGGTCGGCCGGTTGTTCCGCGAGTTCACGCTGACGCTGTCGATCGCCGTGCTGCTCTCGCTCGTGGTTTCGCTGACCACGACGCCGATGATGTGCGCCTATGTTCTGCCGCTGACCGAAAAGAAGCACGGGCGGCTGTATCAGGCGACCGAACGGGTGTTCGAGGCGATGCTCGCCTTCTATGCGAGAACGCTGAAGATCGCGCTCGACCATCCGCTTTCCACCGTCATCAGCCTGATCGCGGTCATCGCGCTCAATTTCTATCTGTTCTTTCAGGTGACCTACAACATTTTCCCCGTGCAGGACACGGGGTTGGTCATGGGGTTCATCCAGGGCGACCAGAGCGTTTCCTTTCAGTCGATGGAAAAGAAGCTCGGCGCGCTGCAGGCGATCGTTCAGGAGGACCCGGCGGTCACGCACGTGCTTGGCTATACAGGCGGCCGGCAGGTGAATTCGGGCATGCTGTTCATTTCGCTCAAAGCCGCCAGCCAGCGCGACGTCACCGCCGACGGCGTCGTCAACCGGCTGCGCGGCAAACTGGCGCGCGTCGCCGGCGCGCGGCTGTTCCTGGTCGCCGTATCGGATTTGCGGACCGGCGGCCGGCAAAGCAACGCGGCCTACCAATATACGCTGCTCGCCGACGACGATGCCGATCTCTACACATGGACGACGCGGTTGACCGACGCGCTGCAAGCCTCGGCCATTCTGAAGGACGTGAATTCCGATCAGCAGCAGGGCGGCCTCGAGGCCGACGTGCAGATCGACCGCGCCACGGCGAAGCGGCTCGGCCTGACGATCGCCGCCATCGACAACACGCTCTATGACGCTTTCGGCCAGCGTCAGGTTTCGACGATCTACAGCGCGGTCAATCAATATCATGTGGTGATGGAAGTCGCGCCGCGCTACTGGCAAAATCCCTCGACGCTCAGGGACATCTACATTTCGACTTCGGGCGCCAATCCGTCGGGAACCCAGTCGAGCAATCTGAGCGTCGCCAATTTTTCGTCGTCGACCGCGGCCAGTTCCAGCTCGACGATCGCCGCGGATTCGGCGCGCAATCTGGCGACCAACTCGCTCGCCGCCAGCGGCCACTCGAGCGCTTCGTCCGGTTCGGCCGTCTCGACTTCGGCGGAGACGATGGTTCCGCTGTCGGCATTGGCGAAATTTTCGCCGGGGCATGCGGCGATTTCCGTCAACCATCAAGGGCCAGTCGTCGCCGCGACGATTTCGTTCAACATGGCGCCCGGCCACGCGGTCAGCGAGGCGCTGGCCGAAATCGAGCAGGCCGCGCGACAGATCGGCCTGCCCGCCACGGTGCGCGGGGCGCTGGCCGGCACCGCCGCGACTTCGCAACAGGCGCAATCCGGGCAATTGCTGCTGATCGCGGCGGCGATTCTGGCTGTCTATGTCGTGCTCGGCGTGCTCTACGAGAGTTACATTCATCCGATCACGATTCTGTCGACGCTGCCCAGCGCCAGCGTCGGAGCCTTGATTGCCTTGAAGCTTTCGGGATCGGAGTTCACGCTGATCGCATTCATCGGCATCATCTTGCTGATCGGCATCGTCAAGAAGAACGCGATCATGATGATCGACTTCGCCTTGCAGGCGGAGCGCGAAGGGCTCGACACGCGGGAAGCGATCACGCGCGCCTGCCTGCTGCGCTTCCGGCCGATCATGATGACGACCTTCGCGGCGATGATGGGCGCATTTCCGCTCGCCTTCGGCTCCGGCGAAGGCTCGGAACTGCGACATCCCCTGGGGATTACCATCGTCGGCGGACTGCTTTTCTCGCAGGCGCTGACGCTCTATACGACGCCTGTCGTATTCCTGTATCTGGATCGTTTCGGCAAGTGGGCGAGGCTGGCGTGGCGGCGCGTATATTTGAGACAGGCCCCGGCGTGAGAATTCGCCTCGGGGTTTGCGCGGCCGCGGCGGCGCTCGCGGGCTGCTCGGTAGGGCCGGATTATCTGCGCCCTTCCGCGCCGGTTCCCGTCGCTTACAAGGAACTCAAAGGCTGGAAGGCGGCGACGCCGCGCGACGATGCGCTGAAGGGCGAGTGGTGGCGGGCGTTGGGCGATCCCACCCTCGACCGTCTGGCCTCGCAGGTCTCGGTTTCCAATCAGACGCTGAAGGCGGACGCGGCCAATTACCGGCAGGCGCTGGCGCTGATCGCGGAGGCGCGCGCGGCGCTGTTTCCGACCGTGACCGGCGATGCGTCGGCCACGCGTTCCGAGCCGGGGGTGAATACGACGACGGCCGAACTCAACGGCTCCTGGACGCTCGATTTCTTCGGCAAGGCGGCTCGCGGCCTCGAGCAGGAGGGCGCCGCCGCCGAGGCGAGCCAGGCGACGCTCGCCAATGCCACCTTGGCCGAGCAATCGGCGCTGGCGATCGCCTATATCCAATTGCGCGAGGCCGATTCCGCGCGCGATCTCTATGACGACACCGTCAAGCAATATCAGCGGGCGTTGGACATCACTCAGAATCAATACAATCAGGGCACGGTCGCCAAGTCCGACGTCATCACGGCTCAGGCTTCGCTGCTGACCGCACAGGCGCTCGAAGTGCAGACGGAAGTGTCGCGCCAGCAGAGCGAACACGCCATTGCCGTGCTGATCGGCAAGCCGCCCGCGGAATTGAACGTCGGACGCGGCAAACTGGCGGAGACCGTGCCCGGGGTTCCGATGCGCTTGCCCTCGTCGCTGTTGGAGCGCCGGCCCGACATCGCGGCCGCGGAGCGGGCGATGGCCGAGGCCAACGCCGCGATCGGCGTCGCCATCGCCGGATATTATCCCGACGTCACGCTCTCCGGCCTGTTCGGATACAGCCGCGAATCCGGCTTCACTTTCGCGAGCGCCAGCAACCCCATCTGGTCGTTCGGCGCGTCGCTGGCGCAGCCGATTTTCAACGGCGGTCTGACCGGCGCGCAGGTCGAAGCCGCCCGCGCGTCCTATGACGCCAGCGTCGCGACCTACCGGCAAACCGTGCTGACGGCGTTCCAGCAGGTCGAGGACGACCTCGTCGCCATAAGGGTCTATGGCGACACGATCAAGATCCAGGCGGAAGCGGTGAAGGCCGCCGAGCAGGCGGTGCAGATTTCGCTGAACGAATACAGGGCGGGCACGCAGAATTTCACCACCGTGGTCACCGCCGAAGCGACCGCCTTGAGCGACGAGCAGAGCCTGCTGTCGTCACGCGCGCAGCGGCTGACCGCGACGATCAACCTCATCGTCGCGTTGGGCGGCGGTTGGAGCGACGCGCAATTGACGAAGGTGGATCCGCTACGGGTCGCGGTCGACCCGATTTGATGACGACGCGATCGGGCGTCTGGGGACGCTCCCCATTTGACGTCGCCGTATGACAATTGTCGATGGAAAGAGGAATTTTGCGCGTCCGGCGGACAGGGGGATCGTAACCATGAGGACAGGATCGGCGAACGCGCCTATCACTTTCGACGATAGGGTATTGCGGCGACTCCATTGCGGAAACAACTCACGCGCGGCAACTCCACGACTTTTCTTTTGAGCCAAATTTAGCTCTTCCTTAATTAAATTGGCGCACCTGTTAGCCTCGACATCGGCTTTGACCAAAATCGATGCCTTCCTTCGGAAATGGAAGAGGCGGCATAATTGCGCGTAGTCTGAAGTCGGTGTTCTCCACCTTTGCATTTGGTTGCTGTCACGGGGTAGCATTATGTCGCGTGTCCGGCTCACGACATGGCTGATTGGGGTCTCGACGCGCTTTTGCCGCAACAAACGCGGCAATTTCGCGGTGATTTTTGCGCTGAGCGCGCCGGTTCTCATCCTCTTTGCTGGCATGGGCGCGGATTATCTCGAAGGGCTCTCGTTCAAGTCGCGGTGGGATGCGGCGGCGGACGCCGCGGCGCTTGCCGCGGTTCAGGGCGCGGAGGATTATGCGAAGGCCAATGCCACCCAATCCGCGTCGACCTTGAGCGCGGCCGCCATCTCCGCCGGCCAGGCGCAAGGATACAAAGCGTTCAAGGCCAACGCGGGCGTCAGCGAGTCGACGGGGAGCGTGACGCCGACCATGTCAGTCACGCAGGCGGGCATGACGTTTACCGCTACCGCCAATTATTCCGGATCGGTGGCGACTCATTTTGGCGGACTCGTCGGCGTCACGACTATCGGCGCGGCGGGTTCGTCGACCGCCTCTGGAACCATGACCACCTACATCAATTACTACATCATCCTCGACACCTCGGAGTCGATGGGAGTTGGCGCCACGACGACGGACATGACGAATCTCTTCAACCGGACCCAGGCGTACGGAAACGCCACGGACGGAGAGACGGGTTGCGTGCTCGCCTGCCATGTCACCACCGGCAACAACAATGGAACTCATCAGACCTATTCCAACGAATATCTCGCGCACGATGTAAGCCCGAACATAACGCTGCGCATCGACGCCGCGAAGACGGCGATCCAAAGCGTGATCACGCAGGCCCTGCCAACAGCCAACACGGGGAACATCAAGATCGGGCTCTATACATTGCAGTCGTACTCGAGCGGCGGGACAGCGAATCCCGACATCGGACCCTTTATCAACACGATCTCGACCCCGACCACCGACTTCGCCACGCTCGGAACCCTGCTGGGAAATATCGATCTGGCCAGCCCCGATCCGTCATATGGTTGGGGCAATTCTGATTTCTCAAATTCACTCAACTATTTTAATAGCCAGGATTTCGCTTCGGTCTCGACCGGCAACGGCTACAGCTCGGCCACGCCGCTCAATTATGTCTTGATCATCACCGACGGGGTGCAGGACGTCTATGGCCCGACTTGCTATTGGGACCATTGCACTCAGCCCCTTGATCCGTCGCTCTGCACACAGTTCAAGTCAAAGGCGACGGTCGGCGTGGTCTATACCACCTACCTTCCGTTCTACAAGAACAACAATCCCGGCGACGGCTACGACACCCTATACAGCAACATCATCGCGCCCATCGCGTCGCAGATCGCCCCCAATCTTCAATCTTGCGCGACGTCCTCGCAATATTACTATGAGGCGACCGACGGCGCGGCGCTCTCAGCCGCCATGGCGGCCCTTTTCACGACCACTTCGCAACCTTTGCGGTTGACGCAATAGGGGCATCGGACCGCGAGCGGCGCTCTACAAGCAGTCGCGATGAACCGCCCCCCGCCTCAACTCCGCGACGGCGTCCAAATTCGCGCGACGTCCCAGGCGGCGCGCGCTTGCGCCTTGTCGAACGCACCGCCGTGTGCGCCGCGCGCCGCCTGAAACGCGTCCCGCAGTTCGACGGGTTGCGTGGGCTCTTCGAAACGATCGTCCGCGGCGGTGAGCGCCTCGCCGATGGCGTGCGAAAATTCCTCACGAGACCCCTGCCGCGCGGCGATCATCAACGCGACGAGCGGACGCGGCGCCGGGGTGATGCGGCCGAGCCGGTAGGCGTTGTGCAGGCGCTTGATGGCGCCGGGCGCCCCATCGGTGAGCGGCGCCATGGCCGCGAGCACAGCGACTTCCGCAGCCGAAATCGGTTCCCTCAGCCGCGTGTCGGGCGCGGGCGTGGGCGCGGCGCCGGCGGGGCGGCCGCCCTCTGCGATCATGCGCGCCGCGAGCCGCGCGCTGTCGCGTTCGCCGGAAGCGGCGAGGTTGAATATCAGATCGAAGCGATCGCGCGAGACCTGGCGAGGGTCGCCCGGCGAAAGTCGTTCGGGATCACAGGCGATCAGCGTCGCGAGGCCCGGGCCGAGCAACGCGCCGGCGACATCGACGAGACGCAAGGCGTCGGCGGGCGCGAGCGCCTCGAGATTGTCGATCGCCACGAACAGCCGCCTGGGCTTGGGCATTTCCGCTGTCGCCGGCTCGCGCATCAGACGGCCGAGTTCGACGAAAAATTCCCGCGAGGCCTTGGCGGGCGTGCGCAGCGCGGCGAGAAACGCCGGCCCCGGGGCCCGCGAAACGGGCGCGCCGCCGCCGGCGCGTCGGGCGAGCGCGTCGGCGCGTTTCGTCGCGGCCTCGGCCTCGGCCGTCAGGCCGGTAATCCGCTTGTCGAGACGGATCGCGGCCGTGTCCAATTCGGCGCGGCGGTCGCGAATGTCGAGGTTCAGGAGACGCAAGCCGCGGAACAGCAGGGCGGAAAATCCGGTCGCGCGCCACAGATTGAAGACCACGGCCAGGACCGCGACGCCGATCAGCGACGAGATCGCGCGCCGGGTCCAGTCGGAATGGTCGGCCACGGATTGGGCGATGCTCGCGACGCCAGCGCCCATCCCCGCGAACAGGCCGTCGGCGCTCGCCTCGCGCAATCGGTCGACGGCCGCGGCGCCCAGCAGCGCGACGACCGCCAGCAGCAACAGCGTCGTCTGACCGCGATAGGCCCAGATCGAGCGCACGAACAGGTTTACGTGCGAGCCGGCGCCGAGGTCGGCGAGATCGCGCAACAGATCACGGAAGTTGCGCGTGACATCGCCGTCACCGAAGCCGAAACGACGCAGCCGCGCCTCGATCGTCGACCGGTTGGAGCGGATCATCGCGTCGATGCGTGAGCCCGGCGTCTCGTAAATCAAGGCCTCGCCGAGCCGGGCGCGTCTGGCCTCGAGTTCGTCGCGCGCCGCGCGTTCGCCGTCCAGGCGGCGCGCGAGGTCTTCCTGCCGCTCGGAGGCCGCGGCGGCCGCGCGGCGCGGGTCGCCCGCGCCATGCGCCGCCTCGTCGGCGAGCGCGCCGTAATTGGCCCCGTCGCGACCGCTCTCCAGCGCGACGAATACGGCGCAGGCGAGCGCGCTGGCGGGATCGAAGCCGAGCGCGGCGTCCGCGCCCAGCGCTGCCGCGTCGAGGCTGGCGACGACGAAATCGGGGGGACGCGTGGCGCCGGCGCCGGTATTGCGCGAGCCGAGGTCGGCAAGGGCGCGCCTGAGGTGGTTGAGCGCGAAGCTCTTGCCGGCCCCGAGCGGGCCGATCAAACCGATGCGAAACGGCGTTTGCGCCTGTTCCGACAGGCAAAGCTCGACGAGCGGCGCCAGCGCCGCCGTCAAATCGGCGACATCGGCCATGTCCGCGGAGCCCAGCAGTAGCGGCTCGAGCGAGGTCGGGGCGGGGGAGGGCGTCCCCGCGGACCGGCCAAGCGGCGGCATGAAAGGCTCACGCGCCACGCGATCGATTTCCAGCGCCATGAACGTCCTCTGACCTCTGCCTTGGGCAATGCGCAACTCTGGCAATGCGCGTCGGTTTGGCGCTGGTGCGCGCCGACGTCAAGCGCCATCAGGCTGGCGGCAACGGAAAGTTAACTGTATTCTTACGGTTCGAACCTTACGTTGGGAGACCAACGCGAAGCGAGCCCATGCCCATTTCATATGTCTCGAGCTCCCTTGGCGGCGAGCGCCGAACCAATGTCGCGCCGCGCCTCTGGCGCGAAAGCGCCGACGTCGTTCCGCTGTCGCGCCGCCGGCCCAAAATTCTGTTCGTCACTCCAGAAACCTCCGACTTCCTGCAAGCGGGCGGACTAGGCGCGGTCGCCGCCTCGCTGCCTCGCGCGCTGAACGTCGAATGCGACGCGCGCGTGCTGGCGCCGGCCTATCCTGCCGTCTCGCGGCTCGGCGAGGCGATCGAGATCGTCGCGCATTTGCCGGGCGAGGGGGCGATTCCGCCTTGCTCCATCGGGCTCGTCACGCTGCCCGATGGGCTCAAGGTCTATCTGGTCATGTGCGCCGAACTCTACGATCGGCCGGGCTCGCCCTATGTCGACATCGAGGGCCACGAGTTCAAGGACAATGACATTCGCTTCGCGCGCCTGAGCCTCGCGGCGGCGGAACTCGCCGAACTCGGCGTCGGCGGCTGGCGACCCGACGTCACGCATCTCAACGATTGGCCCGGCGCCTTGGCCGCCGGCTATCTTCGCTGGCGCGGCGCGCCGGCGAAAACCATATTGACCATTCACAATCTCGCCCATCAGGGTCTGTTCGAAGCTTCGCGTCTCGCCGATCTCGCCATTCCCGAGCGGGCCTTCACGATGGACGGCGTGGAGTTCCATGGCCGCATCTCGTTTCTCAAGGCCGGCTTGAATTACGCCGACGAGGTGACGACCGTCAGCGAGACTTACGCTGCGGAAATCGCTCGCCCGGAATTCGGCTGCGGATTGGAAGGCCTGATCGCCAAGCGAAGCCATGAGGGCCGGCTCACCGGCATTCTCAACGGCATCGACAAGAGCTGGGATCCGCGCGCCGACAAAAACTGTCCCTATCTGCTCGACGCCCAGCGTTGGAAGGGCCGCTATGCCGATTTCATCCGCGGCGCTTTCGGCCTGTCGCTGGCTCGCGCGCCGCTGTTCGCCTTCATTGCGCGGCTCGCGCATCAGAAGGGCATCGATCTCGTCATCGCCGCGGCCGAGCATATCGTCGCGCGCGGCGCGCAACTCGTCATCATCGGCCGCGGCGAACCCGAGGCCGAGCGCGCCGTCGTCGAACTTCGTAGGCGTCATCCGGACGCGATCGGCGCTCGCGTCGGCTTCGACGCGCAGGAGGCGCGGGCTTTGTTCGCGGGCGCGGATTTCCTGCTGATGCCGTCCCGCTTCGAGCCCTGCGGTCTCAGTCAGATGTTCGCCCAGCGTTTCGGCGCGCTGCCGATAGCCCATCGCACCGGCGGTCTCGCCGAAACGATCGATCACCGCGTCACGGGCCTGTTGTTCGACCACGCCACGACGCCTTCGCTGGAGGCGGCGATCGACGACGCCTTCGACATTTACGGCGCGCCACGCGATTTCCAGGCGATGCGACGCGCGGCGATGGCGAAGAGTTTTGACTGGCAAAAGTCCTCGGCGCAATACGCGGCGCTTTATCGAAGGTTGGCGGCGGGTGCGGACTAGCCGAGGCGTCCCGGGCGACCGAGCCGGGATCGGCATAGGCGCGCGTATAGGGCGTTGTGAAAGGGCGCCGGCGCCCGGATCTCATCGTAAGGCCGCGTCAGCAAATTAAGGAATCAGCGAGCGGGCTTCATGCGCCCTAGCCGTCATTGCCAGTTCCGCACCGGCCTTCGGCCGACCCCTGAGGGATGAAACGGGGTTCGACATCGCGGGGAGCGGCGGCCCCCGGGGCGCCGTCGCGGGGCCGCCCAAGTCGGCCTGGAGGCCGACGCTCCTCATGTTTCTCGTCAGCCACCCCGCGCAAGCGTGGGCGCCTCAGGATGACGGCATTTGTTTTTCCGGCCTTTGTTCGACGACGGCTTGGCGGCCTTGAACCAGCGCCCATGGTTCGGCGACCTCGCTCCCCTTTCCCGCCATGAGTAGATTCCGAGGATATCAGTCCCGGAAACGCCGCAGCTATGTGCGGCGCGGACTCGACTCATTGCCTTGGCGACGTCCGCGAGCGTGGTCGATTTTCTTCCAGAGTCCCCCGATGATTTATTTGCACGAATTGCTCAAGGCGGAGCCCTTGTTGGCTCTGTTTGCGACCCTCGCGCTCGGCTATTTCGTCGGCAAGCTCCGCATCGGCAGTTTCGTTCTCGGCGGCATTGCGGGGACGTTGCTGGTGGGCGTCGCCGTAGGGCAACTCGACGTCGGCATCGACAGCGGCATCAAGGCGATCTTCTTTGCGCTGTTCATCTATGCGGTCGGATATCAGGGCGGACCGCAATTCTTCCACGCGCTCAATCTGCGATCGCTGACGCAATTGATCTCATCGTTCGTGATGTGCCTGGTGGGGCTGCTCTGCGTGCTCGCCGCCGCGTGGATGTTTGGTTTGGATCGGGGAATGGCGGCCGGTCTGGCGGCGGGCGGGTTGACCCAATCCGCCATCATCGGCACCGCCGGCGACGCGATCGCCAAACTCGGCCTCTCCGCGGAGGTGACCAAGACGATGCAGACCAACGTCGCCGTCGGTTATGCCGTCTGTTACATCTTCGGATCGCTCGGCCCGATCATCATGGTGACCTGGTTTTTCCCGCTGGTGATGAAATGGAACATTCGTCAGGAAGCGGTCGATCTGGCCAAGACGCTGTCGGGAGGCCGCGCGGAACTGGAGGCGGGCGAGTTCGATCCCCTCAGCGACGTCACCACCCGGATCTATCAAATCGCCGCGGGAAGCCCGCTGATCGGCAAGTCCGTCTCGGCGACCGACAAGGACCTCCCCGACGCTGCCGTCGAAGCCATCCTGCGCGACGGCGCGACGATCGAAATTGACGACGCGACATTGTTTCAGTCCGGCGATGGCGTCGCAATCATCGGAACGCTCGAAGTCATGAAGGCGATGTCCGCCCGGTTCGGGGGCGAAATCGTCGCGCCTCCGGCGCTGCAGCTCGTTCAGGAAAGCCGGGAGATCATTCTCACCAACAAAGCGCTCGACGGCCACGAAATCAGCGCGCTCCACGACCAGCTCGCGGCCGAGGCGCGCCATGGGGTGTTCCTGACTTCGGCCAAGCGCATGGGGCTGGCCCTGCCTCTGCTCGACAAATCCGAGCTGAGGACCGGCGACGAGTTGCACTTCACCGGCAGCCCCAGGGATCTCGACGCCGTCCAGGCGAAGGTTGGCTACAAGATTTCGGCCGGCGCAGCGACCGACTTCGTGTTCTTCGGCATCGGCATGCTGATCGGCATGTTGATTGGCATGATCGAGTTCAGGCTGTGGGGCGTGCCGATATCCATTGGCAGCGGTGGCGGATGTCTGTTGTCGGGACTGTTCTTTGGTTGGTTGCGCAGCGTGCATCCCAATTTTGCCGCGTTGCCGACGGGCGCCTCGACGTTCCTGCGTGATTTCGGCCTGGCGGTATTCGTCGGCATCGTCGGCATCGCCGCCGGGCCCGAGGCGCTCGTGGCGATCGAGAAGTCTGGCCTGACGCTGCTATTCCTGGGGGTCGGCGTGACGTTGATCCCGCAGATCCTGACCTTCTTCTTCTCCTACTTCGTGTTGCGGATTCGCAACCCGATCGAAGCCTTGGCTTGCGTCGCGGGCGGGCGGAGCGCCAACCCGGCGTTCGCCGCGCTGCTGCAAAAGGCCGGCAACGCCACCCCTGTGGTCTCGTTCACCGTAACCTACGCCGTCGCCAACGTGTTCCTCACCCTGTGGGGGCCGATCATCGTCGGTATCATCACCAAGAACGCGGCCTCGTGACGTCTCTTCGGAAGGCGAAATCCATGTTGGACAAGACCTATGACCAGTTCGCAAATCTCAGTCCTTTCGAACTGAAGGACAAACTCATCGAAGCAGCCTCGACCGATGCACAGCGGTTGATGCTGAACGCCGGACGCGGCAACCCGAATTTTCTCGCGACGCTGCCCCGCTGGGCATTTCTGGCGCTCGGCGAATTCGCGATGGGGGAGGCGGAGAGGTCCTATTCCTATCTGGAAATCGGTCTGGGCGGTCTGCCGGAACATGAAGGCATTTCGCAGCGCTTCGAAATTTTCGCCGGCGCTCGCCAGTCTTCCGACGGCGTCCGGTTTCTGCGGGCCGCGATCTCTTTTGCAAAAGATCGGCTTGGCCTCGATCAGGACGCATTTCTGCATGAAATGACCAGCGCCTTCCTGGGGTGCACGTATCCGACGCCGCCGCGGATGCTGACGCATGCCGAAGAGATCACCAAGGCCTATATCGCTCAGGAAATGTTTGGTCGTATCGCGCCCAGCGGCCCGTTTTCGTTGTTCGCGACCGAGGGCGGCACGGCGGCGATGACCTATGTGTTCGACACGCTGCGCGCCAATGGTCTCATTCACCCCGGGGACAAGATCGGACTCGCGACGCCGATCTTCTCGCCCTATCTGGAAATCCCCATACTGCCGGAATTTGGACTCGAGGTCGTCGACATCCGCATGGATCGTCTGAACGACTGGCAATTGCCCGAAACCGAACTCACGAAACTCGTGGACCCCCGTATCAAGATTTTCTGCATCGTCAATCCGAGCAATCCGCCTTCGACGAAAATGTCGGACGACTCCCTGCAACGACTGGCGGCCCTGGTGAAAACGCGTCGCCCGGATTTGCTGATCATCACCGACGACGTCTATGGCACGTTCGCCGACGATTTCGTCTCGATCTTCGCCATGTGCCCGCGCAACACCTTGTGCGTCTATTCGTTTTCCAAATATTTCGGCGCCACCGGCTGGCGGCTCGGCGTCATGGCGTTGCACGACGACAATGCGTTCGACGCGGCCCTGGCGCGGCTTGAAGATTCTGCGAAGCAGCGGCTCGACGAGCGCTATTCGTCGCTGACCGTGACCCCGCGATCCCTGCGCTTCATCGATCGTCTCGTCGCCGACAGCCGCGCGGTCGCCTTGAATCACACCGCGGGCCTTTCGACGCCCCAGCAGTTGCAGATGTCGCTGTTCGCGCTGAATGGACTGATGGACCGGGAGCACCGCTACAAGGACGCCGCGAAAAGTCTTATACGCCACAGATATCAGAATCTCTACGCGCACATGGGCGTCGACGCGCCTCACGAGCTCAATGACGTGAACTATTATTCGTTGATTGATCTGCAGGAAATCGGCGGCGGCCTGTACGGCCCCGATTTCAAGGCCTGGTTCGTCAAGAGCCATTTGGGGATCGACTATCTGTTCCGGCTGGCCAAGGAGACCGGCGTCGTGCTGCTGCCCGGCAACGGTTTTGAAGTCGTCGACACTTCCGCACGCGTTTCGCTCGCCAATCTGACCGATGCCGAATATGCCGCGATCGGGAAATTCACGCGAAGGGTGCTCGACGAGTACAGTCATGAATTCGTGACGTCGACCCAAGCGACTTGATGGATCGGGGCCTCGCGTCGCCTTCGCCGGCGGCGCGAGGCGGACAGGGGATTTGCGTTCAGCCTCAGACGACGCTGCCGTCCATTCGCACTACGGTCCCGGCCCGCATCAGCGAGATCGTCGGATCGAGAACGCAGGACGTGATGGCGTCGTCCTCCCAGGGCGTCTTGACCCCATCCGCGTCGGGCGCCGTCACGCGGGTCTTCGCCGCCACCAGATCGCGCGCCGCCTTGGCGTCCGGCGCGCAGGCCCAAACGCTGTTCTTCTCGTTCGAAATTCGCCAGCTGGGATGGCCCGAGTCAATCGCGCCCAGATGATAGACGTTCATGCGCTTACCCCTCGTCTACGTGGCAAAGGCTCGAAGGACGTTACGCCGCGCGGGAGACAAACGCCTTGATGCCTGGGTCAAGGATCGCTTGCCGTGCGCGGCATAGGCATGGGCGGCCGCGGCGAACAGCGACGGAATATACCCAGGGGCGCGCTTCTGGCGCGGCGGCGGCGGCGGCGACGAGTAGACCCCATCGCCGCGATTTCAGCCAATCGCGCCCTAGGATTGCGGTTGCCGATGCGACTTCGAACCGAACGGAGGGTTCATTCTGACGATCGTCAGCGTCAGGAACGCCGCGAAGCCGACCCAAATCAGATAGGGGACGAGAAGCCAGCTGGCCAGGGGAGAGATCCGGGAGAGATCGACGATCAATGCCAGGATGGAAAGCCAGAGGAAGGGAACTTCGATCAGCGCCCAGTCAGGACGTCGCAGATTGAAGAACAGCGGGCTCCACGCCAGATGCAGAACGATGTTCACCGCGTACAGCCCGACCAGCACCCAACGCGCGTTGGCGTCCGGCGCGGCCGTCCAGCCGAGCACCCCGGCCCAGGCCGCAAGCCCGAGAATGACGGTCCAGGCCGGCCCGAATAGCCAATCCGGCGGCGTCCAGGTCGGTTTGGGCAATTGGCGATACCAGGGGCCGACACTGGTCATCACCGCGCCGGCGCCGAGAACGAAGGCGGTCACCAGGGCGGCCGTGAGGATCGTCAGCGTCATTTCAACTCCGTGACCAGACGTCGGCGGCGTCAGCGCCGCCGGACTTCAGATTGCGTCCGCCAGACTAGCACTGACGCTCTCGCGCCGCACTGTCGAAATGTGTCGCAAGCCCGTCTGGCCCGCGGCCTCCGGCGCCGCGTCGCGCCCGGGAAAGCGCGATCGAACCGCGGGATTTGCGCGCTTCCCGGGCTCCCACGGCGGCCGAGGCGCGGGACATCGTCGGCGCCGCGGCCCGCTTCGCCGGCCGGCAATGATAGTCTTCTTGCATTTCAGGGGCGCGATTCGTGATGGTTTTTGCAAGCGAATCGCAAAGTTTGCTTGATGCGCGTCCGCCTTCACGGCTACCCCTGACGAACAGGCGGCCGACGCGCCGACAGAGCGCGGGGCCAAAAGCCGTTTCGACCGCCGCTCTGGCGAGGAGGAGACCCATGAAGATCGCGCTCGATCCCTACATGCACCGCCATTTGTCGCTGGAAGAGATTCCCCGCAAGGCCGCGGAACTCGGCTACGAGTACATCGAACTCTCGCCGCGCTCCGATTTCCTCAACTGGTGGGTGGCGCCGCGCGCCTATCCCGAGCGGATGCAGAGTTTCAAGAAGGCGCTCCAGGACCACGGCGTGAAGATCGCCTCGCTGTTGCCGATGTACCGCTGGGCGAGCCCCCATGAGGACGAACGCCAGACGGCGGTCGCCAATTGGAAGAAGGCGATCCAGGTCGCCGTCGAAATGGGCGTCGACACGATGAATTCCGAATTCGGCCGCGGCCCCTCGCCGGACCGTTCGCATGCCTCGAATTGCTGTGGCGGCCAGTACACCGTCGAGTCCAGCGAAGCCGCGTGGTGGCGTTCGATAGAGGAACTGGTTCCGATCTTCGAGCGCGAAGGGATCAACCTGCACATCGAACCGCACCCCGAAGATTTCGTCGAGACGCTGCATCCCGCCGTCGACATGATCCGCGTCATCGGCTCGAAGAACGTCAAATTCCTCTATTGCGCGCCGCATACGTTCTATTTCGGCGACGACATGGGCAAGATGATCCGCGACGCCGCCCCGGTGCTGGCGCATGTCCATGTCGCCGACACCTACAACCACAAGGCCTCGTCGGGTCTGCGCTACATCTGCAATCCGCCGGGCGCGAAGGTGACGGTGCATCAGCACATGGACATCGGCGACGGCGAGATCGACTGGGACCTGTTCTTCTCCAGCCTCGCCGCGGTCGGCTTCGACGGGATCATCACGTCGTGCGTGTTCGCCTGGGAAGAGCGAGCCGACGCCTCCGGCCGGTTCATGCGGGACGAGATCCAAAGATACGTCGACAAATATTGGCGCGCGCCCAAGGTTTGACGCGCGCTGTATGGCGGTACAGTCCAGGAGACGGACATGACGGTGAACATCGGCGTGATCGGCGTCGGCATGATTGGGCAGGACCACATCCGGCGCCTGACTCGCGTGTTGGCGGGCGCGAACGTGGTCGCGGTCAGCGACGTCAATTTTGTACAGGCGCGCGAAGTCGCTTCGCTTTTGCCCGGCGCGGAAGCCTATGCGACGGGCGAGGAACTGATCTTCGCTCCCGAGGTGCAGGCGATCGTCGTCACTTCGTGGGGTCCCACGCATGCCGGCTATGTTCTAGCGGCGATCCGCGCGGGAAAACCGGTGTTCTGCGAAAAGCCGCTGGCGACGACGCAAGCGGATTGTTCGGCGATCCTCGACGCCGAAACCGCCTTTGGCCGGCGCCTGGTGCAGGTCGGGTTCATGCGCCGGTTCGACAATCAATACCGCGCGCTCAAAGCGACGATCGACAGCGGCGAGATCGGCGCGCCGCTGATCTTCAACAGCGGTCACCGCAACCCCTCCGTGCCCGCGAGCTACACCAGTGAAATGGCGTTGGTCGACACGGCGGTGCATGACATCGACGTCGCGCGCTTCCTGCTCGACGACGAACCGGTCGCCATCTCGGTCAAGTCGCCGCGCCGCAACAGCCGTGGCGGCGATCTCGCAGATCCGCTGCTCACGCTGATGGAAATGCGCGGCGGCGCGCTGGTGACGATCGAGACCTCGGTCAATATCGCCTATGCCTACGACATTCGCGGCGAAGTGGTCGGAGAGACCGGCGTCGCCACCCTTGCCGAGCGCAACGCGATCGTGGTCAAGAGCCACGGCGCCTTCTCCGGCAAGGTCCCCGCCGATTGGAAGGAGCGCTTCGGCGACGCTTTCGATCTCGAGTTCCGGGAGTGGCTCGCCGCCGCCGCGAAAGGCGGCGCGACCGGGCCTAGCGCCTGGGACGGCTTCGTCGCGACCGCCGTCACCGACGCGGGGGCCGCCGCCATCCGCTCGGGCGAACGCGTCGTCATTGCCTTGCGGGAACGTCCCGCCCTCTACAACGTCGCCTGAAAGCGACCGCTTACGGATGCGCCCGCGGCTCCCACCGCGGCGCGTCCGCCCTCACCTAACCGAGCGGCGCTAGACCGCTCGCGCCCTCGCCAAAACCAGGAGTTTTTACCGTGCAATTCTCGCTCAACCACATGGTCGCGCCGCGACTGGCGCATCCCGCCTTCTTTGATCTCACCAAACGCCTCGGCCTGAATCTGGTCGAGATCCGCAACGACCTCGAGGGCGTGGCGTTGGTCGACGGCACGCCGGCGTCCGAGGTCGGCGCCGCCGCCGCCGAGCGCGGGCTGACCATCCTGTCGATCAACGCGCTGCAGCGCTTCAACATCTGGAACGAGGCGCGCGCCGCCGAGGCCGCGTCCCTGATCGCGCAGGCAAAGGCGGCGGGCGCCAAGGCGCTGGTGCTCTGTCCCGTCAACGACACCGCCTATACGCCCCGGCCGGCCGAACGCCGCGCCGCGCTGATCCTGGCGCTCGAAGGCCTGCAGCCGCTGCTGGAATCGGCCGGCATCGTCGGTCTGGTAGAGCCGCTCGGGTTTGCCGAATGCTCGCTGCGTTTCAAGGCGGAAGCGGTGGAGGCGATCGAGGCGACCGGCGGCGCCGGGCGCTTCAAGCTGGTGCACGACACGTTCCATCATTTCGTTGCCGGCGAGACCGAGATTTTCCCCGCCCATACCGGCCTCGTGCATATCTCGGGTGTCACCGATCCGGCGCAGACGGCCGCCACGATGCGCGATCCGCATCGCGTGCTCGTCGATGCGCAGGATCGCATCGATAACGTCGGCCAGATCCGCGCGCTTCGCGCCGGCGGTTATGAGGGCCCGCTGTCGTTCGAACCGTTCGCGGCTTCTGTTCACGCCAGTGCGTCGATCGAGAGCGATCTGCGCGCCAGCCTCGAGTATGTGCGCGCCGGGCTGTAGGCGCGCGGAAGCGGCTTTGTCATTCCCGCGTGAGCGGGAATCCAGTGGGACACGAACGTACGGCGCCTCTGGATTCCCGCTTACGCGGGAATGACGAGGCCGCCGCTGTCTTATCGCGTCGAGACCGGCGCATCGGGGAACGCGAGTTGGTCGCGGTCACGCCAATCACGGACGTAGTTGATCTCCATCAAGCGGCGAACGCCGACGATCGGCCGCTTGTCGAAGCCATGCCAGGTATTGCGCCCCGCCTTGAAGATTGCGGCGGAGTTGAACTCCGCCGACGAGCGGCCGACCGATTGCTTGTCGTCGTCATAAATGTCGGTGCCCCAATCCTTCGCATTCGGGCCGGTGCACAGATAAAGCACCATCGAGAATATCTTTTCCGGAACGTCGCGATGCGGCTCCAACCACGCGCCGTCGGTATCCTGGATATATTCTACGCGCACGAAGGTTCCGTGCGCGTCGACCTCCAGGGTCCGCTCGAATTGCCGGGCGAGGTCCGTTCGCATCAACGCCTGGCAGAGGTTCTCGCAGACCGGGAACTGCGAACGCAGATCCGGCGTAAAGAAAGTGCGCCGCGCGTTGTAGGCGTTGCGCGTGCCGTCTGTCGCGCCCAGCATCGGCGGCGCGATGGGGAGGATCAGGATCGCCGTGGACAGCGCCTCGGGAAAGGCGTCCGTCATCGACCAGCGGCGATAGGGCGTCTCCAGGCGCACGCAACGTCGCAGCGCGCCGATGAAGTGCGAGGCGATCGTTTCAGGCGCCGGCACGAAAGGATAGGCCATCGTCAACCCTTTCCTCCAAAGGAACGCGGCGCCATGAACACCAATTCGCGCACGCCCGGAATCGACTTGGCGAAGCCGCTGACGCCGTGCCGGAAATTCTCGCGGCGGGCGTACCATTCGGAATCGACGTAGCAGAGCTGCACGCTCATCCGCTTGCCCTTTTGCGGCAGGAAGCCGTGCCAGGAATGGTCGCAAACCCGGAACATCAGCATGCGGCCGAATTCGGGCGCGAACTCGAAGGCGCAGTTGTCGCGATCGTTGCTGCGCAGCACGCGCAATCGCCCGCGTTCGTAAGGCCATTGCTCGCTGAACCCGATGATGACGGTGATAATTTTGTGCTTCGAATCGGGGTGGGCGTAACCCTCGTTATAGTGCCCGCTGGTGGCGCCCATCATGACGATCGAGGCCGGATTGTTGGAAAGGTCGATGTCGAACTTCTGTTCGACGAGTCGGCGAAAACGAACGCTCTGCAGGTCGGCCATGCAATCGGCGAATTTCGCTCCGTAGGAGAGGTTGGCGAGCGCATAGCTGCCGCGGTGCGGAATGTCCGGCGCGTCGGCGAGGACCTCGCTCTTGCGCCGAACGTCGATGGCGTGTTCGACGAAGGCGAAATCGTAGGGGTCGCGGCGAAGTTCCGCTATGCGTATGGCGTCTTCATCGAACATCTTCAGCGGGGGGTCTTCGAGCATCTGAATGCCTCCTTCTCGGCCCAAACTCGGAATCTGAACGCACGTTCGCCGCTTGATTGAGGACGTCGCTGAGGAAAACCCGCCGAAACACCGTAGTCGTCGCATCCAACTTCGCTTCCCGCTGCGCCTCGGCGCAGCGACCAATTATCGAACGAAGCTGAGCGGAGAAATCAAGATGCTTCTCGCCTTCGAGATATTGGTAGCATTCGTCCCCACCATCAGGGCCAAAAAAACTTCGAAATACGCCCATCATTGCCTCACGGCGTGTGCCCTACGACTCGCGTAGTTGATGCCTTGGCGGCGATGTCAACCCGCGAAGAGTCTCTGGATTTGATGTGGATCAATTGCGCGGCGCGGCGCGCCGACGCACATGTGAGGCTTTCCCCCCGTTTGCGGGCGCCGCTTTCACAACCTTGCCGTCCGTGCCCACAGCTCGGCGCGGACGGCGTTGGGTTGTTCGGGGGCTCAGGCGGCTGGTGTCGATGGCGTCACTTCGGGCTTGTCGCCGTCACGGGCGCCGGGCTGTGAATCCGGCGGGACACATGCCGGGCGGAGCGAACGAAGGGCATCAGAAAATCGCCGGTGAGGGTGCGGAACTCCGGGTTCTCGGCGCCGACGCCGAAGGTGATGTCCTCGCGGGTCTTTTGCGGAATGTAGAGCGTTCCGAACAACCAATCCCAGCAAGCCAGCGCGAAGCCCAGGTTCTTGTCCCAGTGCAGGGGATTGTCGGAATGATGCAGTTGATGATGAGCCGGGCTTTGCAATAGTTTGCCGGCCAGACCGGTGAACGAGATCCACATGTGGCTGTGGCGCAGATGGCCCCAGGTGATGAGGAAGATCATCAATGCAATGTTCCCGTTCAGCAACGTGTATGGTTGGACGCCCGGTCCGAAGGCGTAAGTCATGATGCCGAACACGGTTCCCGTGGCAATCGCGATCAGATTGACGAAGGCGAGGATCTCGATCGGATGCTGACGCAATTCGGTGAACGTCGTCATCACCTCTGCGGAATGATGGACCTTGTGGAACTCCCAGAGGAAGGCATAGCGGTGAAACAGATAATGGCCGAACCAATAGGCCAGCTCATAGGCCAGCAATTCGAGGACGGTGGCGAGCGACAATACGATCCAGGCCGGCCAGACCAGCGGCGCGTGTTCGCCAAAGCCTTTGCTGAGAAGGGCGATGATTCCGTCGCGGCAGGTCAGGCCGCCGATGGAAAGCAGAGAGTACATCGACGTGATGACGAGCCCGTTGACGATCCAAAACCGCATGTCGAGTCGGGTCGACGGGTGCCAGAGAATACGAGCGGGGAAGATGGCGTGGATGAAATCCACGACGCTGATGGCGCGGCCTTGGCTCATTCGCCGATGCACGTAGTAGAGGATGGAGCACACCAGCGCTCCCAGCAGAGCCGGGAGGCCGTAGGGCGAGCCGAGTTTGAACAAGGCGTCGATATGATTGAGGCTCACGTCCCAGAGCCATGCAAGCTGTGACATACGCATACTCCTTGGTAGCAGTCGGCGAATGTTGATTTACAGGGGTTCCCAATTCCTGAACACGACGAGTATTGGCGTATCGAATCACGGGTTCGCGCCTCATGGCGCGACCATTTGTTTTGACTGACCAAGGCGTTGACGAGCAAATTGCGTTCAAATGTCGCACCGTCCAAGAAAACGCCTGCGCTGCATCCGCAACGGAAGTCCCGTCAAGTCGAAAGAGGCGGTTGCGGTTGCTTGCTGTTTGATGCGCAAATCTTGCTGATTGGATTCTTCGTCAACTTTATCATAAAAGATGACCGAATTTTGCTTAGCGGCCTGGTGGCTGTTTATGCGGGCGCATCGTAATAAAGCAAACATAATATGTTAAAAATGAACCCTGGCCGGGAAGCATACGTCGGCGCGATGAAGCGGATGTGACGACAAAAACACTAGACTTATGCTACGAAGGGCTTCGACGGCGCGGCCGAGATCGACAAACCGAGCCGTCAATTGGAGGCGTTTCTTGAAAGCGAAGCGAAAACTGCGCCTTGGCGCGTTCATGCGGCCCACCACGATCCACACCGGCGCTTGGCGCTATCCGGGCGCCTACCCCGACGCCAATTTCAATCTGGGCCATCTGCAGCGGTTCGCGCAAACTCTGGAGCGCGGCCGTTTCGACGCCTTCTTCATGGCCGATCATCTGGCCGTTCTCAACATGCCCGTCGAGGCGCTCAAGCGCAGCCACACGGTGACCTCGTTCGATCCGCTGACGCTTTTGCCGGTGCTTGCTGTGGCGACCCGGCATCTCGGGTTGATCGCCACCGCCTCGACCACCTTCGAGCAGCCCTATCTGATCGCCCGCCGTTTCGCCTCGCTCGACCATATCAGCGGCGGCAGGGCTGGGTGGAATATCGTCACCACGTCCAATCCCGACGCGGCGCTGAATTTCGGCCTCGAAGCGCATATGGAGCATGACGAGCGCTATCGCCGGGCGCGCGAGTTCTATGACGTGGTTACCGGCCTCTGGGATTCCTGGGCCGACGACGCTTTCGTCCGCGATGTCGAAACGGGCCTGTATTTCGACCCCGAAAAGCTGCATGTGCTCAACCACAAGGGGCGCTATTTTTCGGTTCGCGGACCGTTGAACATGGCGCGCCCGGTCCAGGGCTGGCCGGTCATCGTCCAGGCCGGCGCCTCGGAGGCCGGGCGACAACTGGCGGCCGAAACCGCGGAGGTGGTGTTCGCCGGGGGCTCGCGTCTCCAAGACGCGCGGGCGTTCTACGCCGACATCAAGGGCCGCATGGAGGCGCTCGGCCGTGATCGCGATCATCTCAAAATCCTCCCCGGCGCGTTCGTGGTGGTCGGCGACAGCCTCGAGGAGGCGCAGGAAAAACGGGCGCGCCTCGACAGTCTCGTGCATTACGAGAGTTCCCTGGCGGCGCTGTCGATCGCGCTGGGACATGACGCCTCCGGCTTCGATCCCGATGCGCCGCTGCCGGAAATCCCCGAAAGCAACGCCAGCCGGACCAGCCGCGAGCGCGTCGTCACCATGGCGAAGCGGGACAATCTGACCGTGCGTCAGCTCGCGCAAAGGCTAGGTGGCTATTCCGGCCCGGCGTTCATCGGCACGCCGGGAAGGATCGCCGACGAGATGGAGGCATGGCTAACCTCCGAGGGCTGCGACGGCTTCAACATCATGTTCCCCTATTTGCCCGAGGGTCTCGACGATTTCGTCGACAAGGTGATCCCCGAACTGCAACGGCGCGAAATTTTCCGCCGCGAATACGAAGGGCGGACATTGCGGGAGAACCTCGGCTTGCCACGGCCTGCGAACCGCTTTTTTCCGGCGGGGTAGGGGGCGCCCAGGAAAGTGAACTTTTCGAAGCTGGCGGCGAGCGGTTCCGCCAAGATCGCCTCAGGCACAGTATCGACTTTCCGGCGGTTGCGGGCTTGCAGATCGCGCGCGCGGGCTTGATCGCAGCGCACGAGCCCCTTTGTCCTGACGACGAAGACAGCCAAGCGAAGTCGCCGCCGTTGCCGATGGGTAAGGCCTCACCCTACGTAAGCTGCGGAAGAAATAGAAGAAAGCATAAAAAGCGCCTTGAAAAGCTTTTGGAAGAGGAATAGCATAAAATTGCCAGGCGTTGCCATATTTTGATTTCAGCAGCCCCCGCTCTCACGTATGGGGTCCACCCCAAACGCTTCCGGTATTCGCCTGTTACATTATAGCCAGCGAAGGAGCTAATAATGACAAATATAACTCAACAACAGCTAGATGATTTCAAGAAACTTTACCCATATAATCACGACATACAAGCACTCACTCTTCCCGTCGTGCAGCAGAATACATCTGGAAGAGCGGTGGATTGGAAAAGCCTGAAGTTCAGCGACCATCCCGCCGACACGACCGTTAGGAAAATGGCGCTTACCAGCTGCCAGATGGCCGTCGGCTGGGTCGTCTTTGATGCGGTCAGCCTAGCTTTCGGCGCTGTCGGATTACGTTCGTCCGTGAGTTCGGCAACTATCGAAGCCATGGCCCAAGCTGCTGGCCCGGTGCTCTCGAAGATCGAGACGACGATCGCCAGAATTTCAGCCGAGGGCGCCTCGACGACTCAACAGGCTTGGGGAGTCTTTGAAATACTGAAAACAATCTTCAATGGAGGCTCGTTTGGGGCGGTCATGTCGGCCTTCGTGGGGAGCCTCTCCTGGTGGGACATGATTTTGTACGGCATCACGGGAACGGCGACGATCATCGCCGCCCTCGCCACCGATGGCCTCGCCTTTGCCGCGGAAGTTGCTTTGCTGCTGGCCACCACCGGTTTCCTGGTGTCCGATTCTGTCAAGGCCGTCCAAGCCTGCAATCTGCCGGCGCCTTCACCAGAATTTACGGCTGCGCTCGTGCGGCAGGATTTCTCCGACTGCCTCAACAGCAATGTCCGCAACACCGATCCGGACACGGCTGGCGGAACGGTGACTGTGACCCGCGATGCGAACGCGACCTACACCGCTTCAATCAGCTTGGTGAACGCTGCGCCGAACACCAAGTACAATTTCTTCCTGAAATGTGTGCATCAACTCGGGAATATTCAAACTGACGGCGAAGGGCACGGCGCGGCGACATTCCAATTTTCGGCCTCGCTCGTTGGAGCGGCGTTCGCGTTCGACATGTATCCCGATGGCGCGCCGGCGGGCAACAAGTTCCAAAGCGAACAGGTTCGATTTTAGGGAGCAGGACTGGCGATTTTCATTCGGAGAAACGCGGCAGGTGAATCTTGATCGCCATCAAGCCTACGGCGCCGTCAAGCGCCGTAGGCCATGTGCGGCGAGCATGATCGGGAGCCAGGAGGGGGGAATAACTCTGCCCGGCCTGATGGCGGCGAAGGGCCAGAGCGGTTTCCGGTCGTCAGGACTCAAAGTGGCACGAACTTCAGCGCCGGTCGACTTTCCTGTCGTCCCCATGTAGGCGGGGATTCAACGGGACACGACGTTCGGTGGCCCTGGATTCCCGCTTTCGCGGGAATGACAAGAACCGATCCTGATTGACCGGAAACGGCTCCAGCCTGCATTTCTCAAACCATGATTTCCGTTCGGTTATAACGATCTTCGCGTTATTAGGGATTTCGGGTGGCCGTTGAGACGCGCATTTTTGTCCAACGACCTCTTGGATTGCAATCTGGCCTTGCTCGAAGATGGGTTGCGGGGGCCGCGCCCTGATCGTGCGAATCGTCGATCTGCAACGTCAATTTGGGCGTATATAGGCGAATTGCCCCTTGGCGCCGATACAGGAACCGATCGCATGTCGCTGGAACCGGACACCGCGGAATGGGCGAAATCCAAACCCATCGCCGATTTTTGCAACAGCTACGCCCGGTTGCCGGATCGTTTCTTCGCTCCTCAGGCTCCAGCTCCCGTGACGGGCCCGCGTTTGATCGCCTTCAACGGCGCGCTGGCGGACGAGCTGGGACTGGACGTCGAGGCGATCGAGGCCTTGGGTTCGGCCGAAGTATTCGCGGGCAACCTCGTGCCGCCCGGCGCGGAGCCGATCGCGATGGCCTATGCCGGGCATCAGTTCGGGCAATTCGTGCCGCAACTCGGCGACGGGCGGGCGATTCTGATGGGCGATGTCGTCGACCGAACGGGCGCCCGCCGCGATCTGCAATGGAAAGGGTCCGGACGAACGGCGTTCTCGCGCGGCGGCGACGGACGCGCGGCGCTGGGTCCGGTGCTGCGCGAATATCTGGTCAGCGAGGCGATGCACGCCCTGGGGATTCCGACGACAAGGGCGCTGGCGGCGGTGACGACGGGCGAGATCGTCTATCGCGATGCGCCGCTGCCCGGCGCGGTGCTGACCCGGGTCGCCGCTAGCCATGTCCGGGTGGGGACGTTCCAGTATTTCGCCGCGCGCCGCGACGCCGAGGCGCTTCGCCAACTCGGCGATTACGTGATCGACCGTCACTATCCCGCCGCCCGACAGGCGGAGCGGCCCTATCTGGCGCTGCTCGAGGCCGTCGTCGAGCGGCAGGCCTCGCTGATCGCGCGCTGGATGGGCGTCGGCTTCATCCACGGCGTCATGAACACCGACAATACGTCGATTTCCGGCGAAACCATCGATTTTGGCCCCTGCGCGTTCATGGACGTCTACGATCCCGCGACGGTGTTCAGTTCGATTGATCACATGGGCCGCTATGCCTACGCCCATCAACCGCGCATCGTGCAATGGAACCTCGCCCGTCTCGCCGAAACCCTGTTGGGCCTGATCGACGCCGACACCGACCGCGCCGTCGAACTGGCGACGCTGTCGATCAACGGCTTCGCGGCTCATTACGAGCGCCGTTGGCTCGAAGTCATGCGCGCGAAGTTGGGATTGCGGACAGAGGCCGAAGGCGATCTCGAACTGGCGCGCGCCTGGCTCGACGCCTTGCACGCGAACGCCGTCGATTTCACCCTGGCGTTTCGCCGCCTCGGCGAAGCCGCCGCCGCGCCGCAAGGCGACGCAACGCTGCGAGCGCTGTTCGCGGCGCCGGCCGCCTATGAGTCCTGGGCGGCCCGGTGGCGTCTGCGTCTCGAGCAGGAACCGGAACAGGGAGCGATACGGCGGGCGGCGATGAACCAGGTCAATCCCGCGATCATCCCGCGCAATCACCATGTCGAGGCCATGATCGAGGCCGCCGTGTCTCGAGGCGATTTCGAACCGTTCCACCGGATGACGCGCGCACTGGCGGCGCCTTATCGTGGGGGCCCGGAATCGCTCGCCTATGCCGACCCGCCGCCGCCCGATCAGCGCGTCTACCAGACCTTCTGCGGAACCTGAAGCGCGCTGACGCTTCTTCGCGCCTTGCGATGCGGCCCTGCGATGTGGGATGAGCGCTGGCGTCCGGAGGCGCTTCGCGCCTTTCCGGATCGTTGCGTGGATGCTGAGATGATTCAACCAACGGGCGCCTTCCACAGGGATCGCGCCACCTGGGCCGCCTATGTCCTGCTGACTTTGCTGATGCTGCAGATCAGCTTGATCGGCCCTGTCCTGCCGTTCCTGCGCGCGGAAATGGGGCTCAGCTATACCCAAGGCGCCCTGCATACGAGCGCGTTCGCCCTGGGCATGATGGCGGCCGGATTTCTCTGCGGTCCGTTGGAGCGCCGGATCGGCCGCAAGGCGGCGATGGTTGTCGCGGCGCTCGGATCGGCGATCGGTTTTTCCATCATTGTCGTGGCGCGGACGCCCGTATTGACGATTGTCGCCGCCGGCGGGATGGGCCTCGTCGGCGCGATGAACGTCGTGTTCGTGCCCTTGGTTTTGCTGGGCCGGCATGGCCGGGAAAGCGGCCGGGCGATCGCGGAAGCCAATTTGATGAGCTATCTCGGCGCGCTGATCGCGCCAGTGGCCGTCTGGCTCTTCACCGACACGATCGGCTGGCGGGCGGTCGCGGGGCTTGGCTGGGCGATGATGTTGATCGCCGTGGCGACACTCCGCGGCGCCCGCTTGCCGTCCGACCAACAACTGCCCGGACACACCGATTCGCCGCTCGGCCGCGCCTATTGGATCTATTGGTTCCTGCTCACCCTTTCGGTCGGCGCCGAATTCTGCTTTGGCGTCTGGAGCGCCAGCTTTCTCGAAAAGGTCAGCGGCCTCGCTCGCGAGCACGCCGTCATCGGATCCAGTCTGTTCGCTTTCGGCGTCCTGTCCGGGCGCGTTTTGGGCATGTTCGGCATTCGCCGCCTGGGCGCCTGGCGGCTGGCGCTGGTCTCGCTGTTCATCGCGCTGGGCGGGTTCTTCGTCTTCTGGCTTTCCCGCGTCGCGGGACTGACCCTCTTCGGCCTCGCCCTCTCAGGCCTGGGCATCGCCAATCTCTACGCGGCTTCGTTGACCCTGGCGCTGGCGGCGGAACCCGGCAATGCGTCGCGAGCCGCCGCACGGAGTTCGATGGCGTCCGGCCTCGCCATCATCCTGACGCCGCTGATCCTGGGGGCGCTGGCCGACAGCGTCGGACTGTTCGCCGGCTATGCGATCGTTCCCGTTCTCGTGCTCGCGGGGCTGGCGTCGCTTGGGCTGGGCGCGCGAGCCTCCCGGCGCCAGGAGGCTGCCGCCGCCCGTCTCGTTGCCGCGGGCTGAAGCGGTCAGCCCTTCGTCGGCGTGAGATCGACGCCGGCGGCGCGGCCGACATGCGTGGCCAGCATCGGCACGTAATCCTGGTCGCCGCCCGCGCAATGGGCGATGGCGAAGGAATTCTTCGTCGCGTTGCCCATCGGGTTGGGCAGGCCCGCCGCGTCGGCCATCGCCTCGAGATAGCGCAAGTCCTTGAAGGCGTTGGCGATGGTGAACTTGTGGGCTTCGCGGTCGCCCTCCAGGGTCCAGCGCATGAACGTCTGGTAGAAGCCGCAATCCATGCGACCGCCGCGAATGACACTGTCGAATCGCGCCGGCGAGATGCCGACCTTCTGGGAAAGGCTGAGCGCTTCGGAATAGAGCGCCGCATAGCCCAGCGACAGGAAGTTGTTGAGCAGCTTCATCCGATGCCCGTCGCCGACCCCGCCGATGTGAACGATCTTGCCGGCCCAGGTTTCGATGACCGGCTTCAATCGCGCGAACAGGGCCTCGGAGGCGCCGACCATCGCATCCAGCTTGCCCTCCCAGGCCTCCTTGGGGGTGCGGCTGAGGGGCGAGTCGACGAATTCGATGCCCCTGGGCGCGAGTTCCGCGGCCAGCGCGAGGGTCGAATTCGGATCCGAGGTCGAGCAGTCGACGATGACCGATCCGGGGCGTAAGCCCGCGGCCAGGCCCTCCTCGCCGCGCACGATCGCCTCGACGTCGCTCGAGCCGGTCACGCAGAGAAACACCAATGTGCTGCGCGCGCCGACTTCCTTGGCCGACTTCACCTCGACCGCGCCGCGACCGACCAGATCGTCGACCGCGGTGCGCTTGGTTCGCCCCATCACGGTCAGCGGATAGCCCTTCTCCACGACGTTCTTCGCCATGCCGTGGCCCATGAACCCAAGGCCGATGAAGCCAACGGTTTCGCTTGCCGGACTCGTCATTCCCGTTTCCTCGCCGCTTTGCCCAGTCCGGCTGTTTTGCGCATCAATGACAGCGCTGTCAATGCCGCCCGATGACGTCGCACGGCTTGCTCCGCTTGCGGGGAAGGGAGCGACCCCCGGTCGGAGTCAATATTTGCAAAACGCCAACCAAACAAAGCTTTTTGCCAAGCCAAACCAAATCCAAGCCTTTTTTTGCCAAGATTTTCCAAACATTCTCTTGGCGGTTTGGAAGGATTTCAAGGGCTTGCAAGTCCTCCAGCCCCGATTCGATTTTTACCAAACTTTTTGCCTCTTCCCCGAGAGGCTGAGCCTCCGGCCGGCAGCCACAATTTTCAGTGAGGCGAACCCATGATGAATGGACATTTCGCGACACAAGCCATAATTCCACCTTATCATATATTCTCCAAATCAGAAAGGCTTTCTCCTTTGTCGGGACGTCATGGCGGGCCTATCGGAATCACGCCGGCTCGCCTCTCAGGAGGCGTCATAAAATAATTGAATCGGCTGGCGCCGTCATGGCCGGGCTTGTCGCGGCCACCCACGTAGTTCAGTTTAAGAAGACGGGAAGGTTTTCCGCAGTCTCGCGATAGCACTCGATAGGATTATGATAATATCATATAGTATTGATGATCCACGACGTCAACGATTTGCTCGCGAATCGTGGGGATGGCCAGGACAAGCCAGGCCATGACGGAAACGGCGCCGTTATTTCTGCGATTCTCCTCAGTACAAATTATACCTCCGCCGCAACTCGTCGACCTGCTCTGGCGTCAGCGGCCGGACCTTGCGGCCTTGCAGCATGAGGAACAGCTTCGCCGTTTCTTCCAGTTCTTCCGTGGCGTATTGCGCATTGGCGAGCGACGAGCCGGCGACGACCGGGCCGTGGTTCGCCAGCAGCACGGCGTGGTGGCGACCGGCGAGAGCGCCGACCGCCTTGGCCAGGGCCTCGTCGCCGGGCGGAAAGTAAGGCGCGAGCGGCAGCCGGCCGACCCGCATGACGAAATAGGCGGTGAGCGGCGGCAGAACGTCTTCCGGGTCGATTTCGGCGAGCAGGCTCACCGCGACCGAATGGGTCGAATGCAGATGAACGACGGCGTCGGCGTCCCGGCGCTGCTGGTACATGCAGAAGTGCAGGAAGGCTTCCTTGGTCGCGGGGTCGCCGTCGATCAAACGGCCGGTGGAATCGAAATGCGACAGTCTGGCCGGGTCGAGCGCGCCGAGCGAGGCATTGGTCGGCGTCATCAGATAATGGCCATCCGCCAGCCGGACGCTGATGTTGCCGGTCGAGCCAAAGGTCAGGCCACGCTGGAACAGCGAGGCGCCGACCCGGCAAATTTCTTCGCGCGCTTGGGTATTTTCGCTCATGATCAGCTCAATTTCGACCAGGCCTTGAGGAAAAAGTCGGGGGCGCCGAAATTGCCCGATTTCAGCGCCAGCGCGACGTCGGGGTCGCCGATGCTGCGCGTCCAGGGAACGCCGGGGTCGATTTCCGGCCCGATCCGCAACGCGCTGACGCCCAGCGCGCCGACGACGGCGCCGGAGGTCTCGCCGCCCGCGATGAGGAAGCGGCGGAAGCCGCTGGCCAGCAGGCGCCGGGCGACGTCCGCAACCAATCCCTCGACGATTTCGCCGGCCCTCGCCGCGCCCAGCCGCTCCTGAACCTGCCGCACCACGGCCGGATCGGCGCTCGAATAGACCAAGGGCGGCAGCGGGCCCTGTGCCGCGATTACCCAATCCGCGACGGCCCGGGCCGTCGTCTCGCCCGCGGCGATTGCCAGCGCGTCGAGGCGCAAGGCGGGAACGCCGGCGTCGATGGCGGTTTGGATCTGGCCGCGCGTCGCCGTCGAGCACGAACCTGCCAGGGTCACCGACCGGCCCTCGGGCGCCGCGAGCGTCGCGAGCGGGGCGGTGGTCGCCAAAAGCCCCTGTTGACGGAAATTGTCGGGCAGCCCCATCGCCACGCCGGAACCACCGGTGACGAGAGCGGCGCCGGCGCATGCGGCGCCGATCGCGCGCAAATGCGCATCGCGAACCGCGTCGACGACGACGAAGCGCTCGCTCGCCGTCCGGGCCCGGGCGAAGGCCGCGCGAAGGGCGTCGGCGCCCTGTTCGACGATTTCGAGCGGGATCAAGCCGACCTTGCCGCGAACCTGCCGTTGCAAGACCCTTACGAGGCTGGAGTCGCGCATCGGCGTCAGCGGATGGTCCTTCATCGGGCTTTCCGAGAGCAGAACGTCGCCGACGAACAAATAACCCTTGTAGATGGACCTGCCCGCGGCGGGAAAGGCGGGGCAAACGATCGTCAGGTCGGAGTCGACCAAATCGGCCAAGGCCTCCGCGACTGGCCCGATGTTGCCTTCGTCGGTCGAGTCGAACGTCGAGCAATATTTGAACAACAATTGTTGCGCGCCCGCGGCGCGCAAGGCGAGCGCCGCCGCCAGCGACAGCCGCACCGCGTCGGCGCTGGCGATGGTTCTCGACTTCAAGGCGATGACGACGGCGTCCGCGTCGCCAAGGCTCGAGGCTTCCGGCAGCGCTCCGATCACCTGCACCGTCGTCATGCCCTGGCGCGCAATCATCAGCGCAAGGTCGGTGGCCCCAGTGAGATCGTCGGCGATGGCGCCCAAAAGCATGGTCATTTCCTGTGGTGTCGGGTGGGCGCTAGGCGGTCGCTCCGGCGACGATGTCGTAGCCGGTGTCGATCACGATCGGTTCGGGCGGACGACGGGAACTCTCCAGGATTTTTTCGACCGCGAGCCGGCCGATCAAATACCGGTTCGATCGTATCGTCGACAGCGGCAGCGGGAGGGACTGGCCGATGTCGAGCCCGTTGAAGCCGAACAGGGCCAGTTCCTCGCGCGGCTTGATCCCGGCGCCCAGGCAATGGAACACGCCGCCGACCGCCATGTCGTCGTTGGAGAAAACGACGGCGTCGATGTCCGGGGATCGCTGCAGCAGGTCCGCCAGCATGTCGCGGCCGACGCGCGTCGAACTGGGTCCATCGAAAATCGCCTGAGCCTGGAGTCTCGAGCCGGTTTCCATGAGCGCCTGGCAGAATCCTTCGTAGCGGAGCAGCGCGCGGCGGTCCCGTATCCAGTCGTGCCCGACATAGCCGAATCGGCGATACCCCCGGCTCAGCAAATATTTTCCGGAATCGTATCCGGCGCGCCGATGCGAGAGGCCGACGGCGATGTCGATCGGGGGCGCTTCGATGTCCATCAATTCGGCGACCCGGACGCCGCTGTTCAACAGCATGCGCCGCGTCGCCTCGGTGTGGTCGAAGCCGGCGATGATCATCGCGGCTGGTTTCCACGCCAGCAGGGAGCGAACCAGCTTCTCTTCGGCCGCCATGTCGTAGTCGGTGACGCCCATCACCGGCTGATACCCGGAAGCGCCCAACGCGTCGTGCACGCCGCGCAAAACCTCGGGAAAGACGATGTTGGACAGCGACGGCAGGATCACGCCCATGAGGTTGGAATCCGCCGAAGCCAGCGATCCCGCGACTTTGTTGGGCACGTAGCCGACCGCGCGCACGGCGGCCATGACGCGTTCGCGCGTCGCCGCCGCGATGGGACCCTTGTTGCGAATGATCCGCGAAACGGTGATCTCGCTGACCTTGGCCAGCTCGGCGACTTCCGCGAGGGTCGCCGCCCGCCGCCCGCCCTGCGCCCTGGGTTTGTCGCCCATCGCCATCTCACCCAAAGTGCCCGACGTCGGAACACGGCGTCTCGACATTGTCGGTCCTTTCTACGACTTCAGGACGATTTAACAAATGCCTCGATTCAACGCGACGGGCGAAATCAGCGTTGACTTCGCCCCCTTTCCTGCAACATATAGTCTTATGACAGCGCTGTCATTTGAGATCAAGAGGCGACGTAACGAGGTCATCCGCCAATTTCCTCATTATGCCCCCGGGTCCGCCGTTGACCGCGCCCTGTTCAGGATTTGGGGACGAGCCCGCTCGGGAGAGGAATTGCGCCATGGCCGGGGTCGAGGCGATGAAAGTCGGGGTGATCGGCTTGGGCTCGATGGGCCTGGGGATGGCGATCTCGATCGCCGGGAGCGGTCTGGATCTGGTCGGATATGACATCAACGGCGCCGCCGTGGCGAGGCTGGTCCAGGCCGGCGGCTCGGCCGCCGGTTGCGCGGCCGAGGCGGCGGAAG
>Ga0302320_10001776_pt1 | contig 51616 bp, 43 predicted proteins | sample Bog_T0_3_FD_202130 | JGI IMG/M metagenome (GOLD analysis project Ga0302320, IMG submission 202130) | Peat permafrost microbial communities from Stordalen Mire near Abisko, Sweden - Bog_T0_3 | ecosystem: Environmental > Terrestrial > Soil > Wetlands > Peat | place: Sweden: Abisko, Stordalen Mire...
AAGTATTCTGATTAAGGAGAATGTGCCGGAAGTGGCAGTGGGTAATAATGTTGAGCGTTGGTCGCTCAAAACCATGTATGAAATGCGCGGTTATGCATTTACTGAGGATGAAAAATACCTGAATAAAGCCCGGGAGAATTTAGCTCAAGTAAAGAAATATCTGGTTACTGCCAAGGAGCATGGGGATAGTTCTGTGCGTCTGGCAAAGTTAAAAGAATCTGCTCAAAATGCTGAGGCAGCTACATTGCAGTATGAAGATTATGTGAATCAAACAGTTAATGTTACAAATGAACTTAAGGCGATTCGATCAAATGCTAAAGAGTCTTGGGCAACGTATATCCAAACTTGTAAGAATTTTACTGCATCTCAAGAAGCGCAATTAAAGAAAGAACTTTCAGAGACTCCTATTGATGAGGCTAAAATAGAGAAACGATTAAAGAAAATTAACATTGTCATCGAAATAAGAGCGTTGGGAAATCAGATTGCTATCGGAACGTGGGAATCGCAAACTGAACGTGATCCGGCATTGTTTACTGAAACAGAGAAGAAAATTAGTCAGATCTATCCGGAGCTTGATAATTTGAAAGCCCTTACCGTTAAGCAGGCAGATTTAGATTTAATTGAGGAAAATCGCAGTGCTGCAAATAAGTATGAAGAAGATATGCAGAAATTCCTAACCAAGTGGCTTGAACGTGAAGAACTTAACAAAAAACGTAATGAAACAGGAGATCAGGTCCTGGATTTAGCCAGGGGCACGGCAGAGTTGGGATTAGCAGATACTACCCAGGGCTCTAAAAATGCCGGAACAGCTCTTATTGCTTCAATTAACATTATGATTATCGGTTCAGTGCTTGGAATAATCATTGCCATATTTTTGGCATTTTTGATCACTAAGGGTATTTCTAAAACGATCATGATAGTGTTAAGCTCTTTAAATGATGGTTCTAAACAAACATCGTCAGCTGCGCAACAGGTTTCAGAGTCATCTCAGCAACTTTCGCAGGGTGCTACCGAACAGGCGGGAAGTTTGGAGGAAACTTCAACTGCACTTGACCAAATTTCATCTATGATCAAGCAAAATGCGGATAATTCCGCGAAGGCGAGCCAAATGGCAACAGAAGCCAAACAACACGCTGAAAATGGTGAAGTTTCTATGAAGGAATTGCAAAATTCAATGAAGGCGATTGGGGAGTCTTCAGACAAGGTAGGCAAGATTATAAAAGCGATTGAAGAGATAGCATTCCAGACGAATATTTTGGCCCTTAATGCGGCAGTCGAAGCTGCCCGCGCAGGTGAACATGGTAAAGGTTTTGCCGTTGTAGCAGATGAGGTCCGTAATTTGGCCCAGCGCGCATCCCTTGCGGCAAAGGAAACTCAGACCTTGATCGAGAACAGTCAGAGTCGAACCAAGGAAGGTACTGAATCAACTAAAAAAGCCAGCGAAGCTCTTGGACAGATTATGGATGCGGCCAAGAAAGTTGCTGGTATGGTCAATGAGATAGCGATGGCTAGTAAGGAGCAGGCAGAAGGGATTAACCAAGTAACTATTGCTATTAGTCAGATGGATCAGGTGACCCAGCAGAACGCTGCGAATGCTGAGGAGAGCGCTTCGGCAGCAGAGGAACTATCAAGTCAGACAGATTATTTGAACGACATGATCTTAGGATTGCAGCAGATTATCAAAGGTGGGGACGTTGCTTCGTTCCAACAAAAGGATAATCTGACCTTTAAAGAACCTCACAAGCATTATGCTATTGGCGAATCAAAAGTAAATCTGGCAAAAGCAAATAAAAGTGAAAAACATTTTAAGCATGTAGAAAATAAATCTGGTCCTAAATTGCTTAGACCTGAAGAGGTCATTCCTTTTGAACGTAAAGATGACTTTAAAGATTTTTAAGATATCTAACTAAAACGTGCCAATAGAAATAGTATTAAAGATTGATTCAATAGGATGGAGATGATGTATGTCTGTACAAATTTGTTTGGCTAAAGAAGGTAAATATCTTACGTTCACTATAGGAAAAGTAGACTATGGTGTTGAAATTCTCAAAGTACGGGAAATCATAGGTCTAATGAATATTACGTCTCTTCCTCAGATGCCGATGTATATGAAGGGAGTTATCAATCTTCGCGGTAAAATAATCCCGGTCATTGATTTGAGATTAAAATTTGGAATGCCATCAATTGAAATGAGCGTTGAGACATGTATCATCGTTATTAATTTAAAAGATGTGTTGATCGGTATCATCATTGACAAAGTTAAAGAAGTGTTGGATATCAAGCAAGGGGACATAGAATCTGCGCCAAATCTTGGTTCGAGTGTTGATACGGATTACATTCTTGGAATTAGTAAGGTCAATGATACGGCGAAGATACTTCTAAACATTGAAAAGGTTTTAGGTGAGAACAAAACAATGACCGATTAAATGTCCCAAATCCTGACTATTGAAATTACGACCTATGAATGACGAATTTTTAATACCTAGAGGTTTGAAGAGAATTTTTCTTTTACCTGGTGAGTTATGTTTGTCAGAAGAACCGGTATTAATGGCGACGTTGCTAGGATCGTGTGTGGCTGTCTGTATATATAACAAACGGACTGGTTACGCAGGAATGAACCATTTTTTACGAAACATTCGGGCAAACATTGGGGATTCTGCGGGAAAATTTGGAGATACTTCCACGACCTATCTTATTCAAAGTTTGCTGACCTTAGATAAAGTAGTTGGGCACCACGAAGCCAAAATTTTTGGCGGTGGCGAAGTCGTAGGAAATCTTAGTTTGGGAACAGGCATTGGTGTATATAACATAGCGATTGCCAGGGAGATCCTCAAAGATTTCAAAATACCCATCATCGAGGAAGATGTTGGAGGCAAGCAAGGAAGGAAGGTATATTTTAACACTAAGACATTCGATGTGCAGATTCGCCACTTTAAATCCCGTTACAAGAACTACAGCGGCCGTAAGATTCGTGTTCTGATAGTGGACGATGTAAAGTTGATCCGTCAAATCCTTCGTAATATCATTGAAAAGTCCTTGGAATTTGAAGTTTGTGCTGAAGCTTCTAACGCCAACGAGGCTCGTGATAAAATTTTGGAAACTGATCCTGATGTAATCAGCCTTGACATCATCATGCCCGGTTTAGATGGCTTAGATTTTTTAAAAAATATAATGCAGTACAAACCAATACCGGTCGTGATTGTTTCGACGATCGCCCAGGCTGGTTCTCCCATAGAACGTCGTGCTAAAGAACTTGGAGCGATTGCGGTGATCGATAAAGCTGATCTTGATCTTTATAAATTCGATGATAGCTCCAAACTAAAATATTTAGTGGCGTTAAAGGCAGCAGCTATGAGCATTTTGGACTTCAAACATAAAGGAATCTAATAATAAAAACAAAGTAGAAGGTCGTGACCTCTCCCCAGTAATAAAAGCCATTTACATGTAGAGTTTAAACTTCCGGGTACAAAACAAGGTACACCGGTGTACCTGATTTGTACCTGAAGACCTCCGTAACTCTCCCATTTTCAAGGGGTTTTTGGGTGCAAGCACCCAAAACCGTTCCCGACCACTCCCTCTCAACCATAAAGCGAGAGAGGAAGTGGTCGGGAACTACCAATTGAAAATGGGAGAGAGGTGGTATTTTGTTTTTTATAAGTTTTGAAGAGGTATGGTTGGGATAGTTAGGATGATTGATCGAAGGTATTAAAGAAGCAGAGGACTTTGTAGGTATGGGGATCAGGGGTTTGAGTGACAGGGATTAGGGGAATATGGATATGAGAAGAAGGATAAGTTAAAAGTATTAAAATTGAGAGTCCCGTTATATTGTATAAATAACATTAATATGTATTAATAACAAATATTATATTTGACAAATTTTATTAATCTGGTAAAATAACTCCATGATTTGATAATAAGTCAATCATAGTTTTGTTAAGAATGTTGATGTAACGTTAGGTCAATTTCTTTTCCCCAAATTAAGAAGTTGAACTTACAAGTTGTATTTTTTGAGAAAGGCGTCTATGCGCGCAATTCCACAAAAAATTCAAATCTTGAAGTTCGTTGGGGAAGAGAAAATTTTCAGCCCCACTGATTTAACTTACCATTTTTTACCTCGAATTAAAATCCACACCCGATTAATTCTTAAGCGATCTAATCAAATAATAATGATAGATTCCCTTTTTCTGCCTGCCAGCAGGTCACGGGAATGATTCTAGGGGGATTCTTTATGGAAAAGAAATATTTTACAGTTGCGGAAATTTCTCAATACCTGGGTTTTAAGCCGAGTGCAATCAGATGTTGGATAAGGAAAGGTTCAATACCCTTCAACAAAGTCAATGGAGGTATCCGATTCGATATTGAGAAAATAGAACGTTGGATATCTCAACAATCCAAAAGATCTGAAATTTTTGTGAATAATTGAATCGCTATTTAAATTTTTGAACTGATGGGCTATAATTAAAAAGTCTAGCTTGTTGGTAATAGCCCATTGGTCAGGAAGGAGGAATAAGGAGAAATCCAATGGGGACAATCTTCAAAAGAGGTAAGAGTTGGGGGATCAATTTCATTGATCCTCAAGGTCAGCAGGTTCGGCAAATGGTTTCCTCTTATAAGGAAACAGCGATCAAAGTATTGAAAAAAATCGAAACTGAAATAGTTGAAGGTCGATACTTTGATCGAAAAGAGAGAAAACAAGAGATTCTCTTTGAGAATTTTGCCGAACGGTTTTTTGAGACATATGTGCGGTTAGAAAATAAAGATATCCAGAGACGCAGAAATCAACTCAATGGCCTGATTAAATATTTTAAAGGAAAGTTCTTGAGCCAGATCGATTGCCTGTTGATAAGGGATTATATGTCTTCTCGAATTAAAGTCCTTAAGCCAGCTTCGGTCAATAGAGAGTTCTCTTTGCTTAAGTCTATGTTTAACAGGGCCATTGAATGGGATATTTTTGATGGAAAAAACCCAACCAATTCTCTCAAAAAATTGCAGGAGAATAACGAACGCTGCCGATGGTTGACAGAAGATGAGCAAGAGACGCTTCTTTCTCATTGTCAGGGGCTAACCTACGTAGTTGTTCTAACAGCCTTGAAAACAGGGATGCGTTGGGGTGAAATAATACGGCTTAAATGGAAACAGGAAAACAATAGTAACTATGTTGATTTTGATAATGATGTCATTTATATTCATGGCTCATTATCTAAAACCAACAAATCTCGACACATTCCATTAAGTCCTTTCCTCAAAGAAAGATTATTGACACTCCCAAAATACGCCGGTGTAAGTTATATATTCTGGCGACCTGAAACAGGTTGTGGGTTACGCTCAATTCGTTCTCCCTTTGATAAGGCTCTGGAAAGGGCGGGGATCAAAGATTTTAAATTTCATGATCTCCGTCATACATTTGCATCTCAATTGGTCCGCAATAAGGTGGATTTATATGTAGTACAAAAACTCTTAGGTCATGCTTCGCCTAAAATGACACAGAGGTATGCTCACCTTAAACAAGATCAATTGTGGGCGGCGATCCAGACCATAGATCGTCGGGAAGATAGATTGACTGAACAAAGTAATTTACTTTTAAATATTAATGCGTATAATTAGGAACTTCAGTTTAGCACGTTTTTAGCACAAGTGGGATCGAAGCAGTTTAGATAAAAAAGTAGTTTGGATATAAATCCATAAATAATAGAGACTTACAGATTTTGGAGAGATGGCAGAGTGGCCGATTGCAAGTGACTGCTAATCACTTGACCGGGAAACTGGTCCCAGGGTTCGAATCCCTGTCTCTCCGCCATTTATAATCATTGACCGTTATTCCGGTTGGTAGTAAAATTTATAGTATAAAACCTTCGCTATTCATGCATTTTATGGCGAAGGTTTTTTTATTATCTATTGGTATATATGCGTGAAGAGGCCTTAACGGGAAGCGAAAAATATGAATTTATTTGATGGTATGAAAAACAAATTGGGGCCTTTCAGGATCGTTGTTATTTATGCGGCAATCAGCTTTTTCTATATTTACTTTTCAGATACTGTCGTGGGAATGTTTGCCCGCGATCCTAAAGTCTTTACCGCCATCGCTATTACCAAGGGATCTATTTTTGTCCTCGTTACAGCCATTCTGCTTTATTTTCTTATCCGTCGGGATATGTTAACAATTATTCACAGCCAGAAGGCGCAGCAGAAGAGCGATAAACTATTGCGTGATACCGGGCGGACGGCCAAAATTGGCGGTTGGGAGATAGAACTTTCTACAAGAATTATTTATTGGACCGAAGAGATATATCGCATTCACGAAGTGGAGTCGGGTGTGCCAATCGACTTTGATATGGCGATCAATTTTTTTGCCCCTGAATCCCGGCCGGTCTTGCTGGAAGCGATCAGACGGGCAACAGCGGATGGTGCCCCGTATGATCTCGAACTGCCGCTCATTACGGCACAAGGCAGGCGCCTGTGGGTGCGCACTACCGCACAGCCCGATAGGGTCGATGGACGTGTGGAATGGTTGCGCGGTACACTACAGGACATTACCGATCGCAAGCTGACCCAAGAGCGTGTTCATAAAATTGCCAATGAATTGCGGGTGACATTGGACACTGTTACCGCCGGTATCAGCCATATCAAGGATCGCAAGATCGAGTGGGCCAACAAAGCCCATAGTGAATTATTCGGATACTCGATCGGAGAAATGTATGGGATGGAAACTTCTTTATTTTATCCTGACCGTGCGAGTTTCGAGCGTTTAGGACAAGAATCCAATTTGCAATTTTTGGATGGTAAGACGTATAGCACGGAAATAGAAATGTGTAAAAAGGATGGCACGCGATTCTGGTGCAACATGACCGGTCGCCAGGTAGATACAGCGCATCCGGCTGAGGGGGCCATATGGGTGATTCAGGATAACACCGAGCGCCGGCGGTCTGATGAGCTATTGCGTGAGAATGAAGCCAAGTTCCGCGTGATATTTGAGAATTCCAGGGATGCCATAGGTGTGTCTAAAAAAGGGATCCATTATTTTGCCAATCCTGCATATCTTAAGTTATTTGGTTTCAAAAATAACGAAGAAATCGTCGGCAGATCAATATTTGACAGTATCGCGCCAAGCCATCATCAAGCGATGATTAATAGAACGGAACTAAGATCAAACGGCAAATCGGTTGAATCATTCTATGAAGCGCGTGTCATGAAGGTGGATGGCACTGAGTTTGATGCAGAGTTTAATGTTTCGACCTACCTTATTAAGGATGAAATATATTCCATGGCTGTTATTCGCGACATCACCAATCGCAAACAGGCAGAAAGGAATGCCTTGGAATTAGCCGTTGAAAAGGCAGCTGCCGAAGTTGCGACACAGAAGGCGGTTGAACTTGCATTAGCCTATGAAAAATTACATAAAACACAGGCCATGTTAATTCAAACCGAAAAACTTTCCGCCATAGGGACCCTAAGCGCCGGTGTCGCCCACGAATTGAACAGCCCTCTTGCCGGGATCCTCGAACTTGCCAGATTTTACCTGGATCACAAGAATCCCGGTGATAGGGAGTATCGGGATCTTAAGCAAATAGTAGAAGCCGGCGAACATATGTCAAAGATCATCAAAGGGCTTAGAGATTTTTCACGGCCATCAGCTGAAGAAAATGAAAAATTAAATTGCAATGATCTTATCGAAAAAATGCTTGAGTTTAGTCAAAGGATAATATCCGGCCCTGATGTTCATATACACAAGGATTTTGAAAATGATCTACCCATGTTCAAGGGGGATAAAAATCAGATCCAGCAGATCATCCTTAATCTGATCAGTAATGCTGCAGATGCCATGCAAAAGAATGGTATACTTAAGATATCTACAAGAAAAGTGATGGTTAGCGATACCCGTTTTGTTGAAATGGAATTTAAGGATAACGGTTGCGGGATAAGTAAGGAGAATCAATTAAAGATATTTGATCCTTTTTTTACGACCAAAGAACAGGGGAAAGGCACAGGTCTGGGGCTTTGGGTTGTTTATTCGATTATAAAGCAGCATAACGGGGAAATATTGATCGAGAGCCCCCCGGTGGATCAAGGAACAGGGACATTAGTTAAAGTCAGGATGCCGGCTGTATCTTAAAAAAAGGATCCATTTATGTCAACAGAGAATATACTGGTGGTTGATGATGAAAGGATTATCGGTACCGCTTTTGAAACGGCATTAGGCGACAAAGGGTATAATGTCGATAGTGTGTTGAACGCAGAGGAAGCTCTGATAGCCGTTACAAAGAAAAAGTATGATCTGGTGTTTATTGACAAGACCATGCCGGGAATGGATGGTATCGAAGCCTGCAGGGAAATAAAGAAATTGAGCCCGGAATCAATAGCGGTATTTATGACGGGTTGTTTTGATAAACACAATATAATAAAAGAACAACAATTTGTAGATGCGGGCGGAAGGACATATTATTTATACAAACCGTTTGCCAGAGGAGAATTGCTGGAGGTGGTGATAAAGGCCCTTAGTGAAAAGAAGTAGGTGGTGTCGTAAAATTTTTTATTGCTTTTTTGAATATAATATTATAAAATTCTAATCCTTCGAACATTAATAAAATCAAGCAGTTAGTAGATATTTTATGAAAAAATATACGAAATCTGGATCAGCCATTCTTGAAGATATTACTTCCGAAGCAGATGAATTGTTGTCTGAAATTGAGACCACTCAGATTGAAGAAATTCCGATTGAAGAAACATTGAATGAGGAATCCTTAAAGGAAGAAATCCAGGTTAAGTACATGCCTGTTTTTCCAAAGATAAATGTTGTTAAAACGATCCCTCCCAAAACTGAGAAGCAAAAACAGCTTAATCCTTTGCGGATCGCTATTCTTTCCTGGGAATCACTTCATTCAATAAGTATCGGAGGCATCGCTGTTCATGTGACCGAGCTTGCCTCAGCACTTGAGCGCAAAGGTCACGATGTCCATGTTTTTACCCGTATGGGACGCCCGGACCATGCCCAGTATGAACGTATCCATGGGGTGCATTATCATCGGGTTCCCTATAATGGGCATTCTGATTTTATTGAAGATATCAACAATATGTGCCGGTCTTTTGTAACATCGGTATTTCAGACTGAAGATTATATGGGGGCAGGTTTTGATATTGTTCATGCGCATGATTGGTTGACGTCTAATGCGATGGTATGGATCAAGCAGGGGCGCGGAAGAAAAGGCATATTGACCATACATGCCACTGAATACGGCCGATGCGGCAATCAATTTCCAGGCGGTCAGTCTGCCAGGGTACGGGATCATGAACGCCACGGCACTTATTGTGCAGACAGGGTCATTTCCGTTTCTAATGTCCTTAAGAGTGAAATTATGTGGATGTATAATGTCCCTGATTGGAAGGTTCACAGTATTTATAACGGTGTTAATTGCAAACATTTTGATGTGAATGTTGAAGCCGGTGAAGTCAAGAAAAGATTCGGTATGGGACCGCTTGACCCTATGGTTTTATTCGCAGGCAGAATGACCTATCAAAAGGGGCCGGATATATTGATTGAAGCCGTTCCGTTCGTTCTTCGTCATTATCATAATGCGAAATTTATCTTTGCAGGAGACGGGCATTTGAAAGGTGCTGTTGAAAACCGGGCAAGGCAATTAGGTGTTAGTCATGCCACACGGTTTATCGGGCATCAAAATGCCTGGGGCCTGATCGATCTTTTTAAAGCATGTCAATGCGTTTGTGTCCCCAGCCGCAATGAACCATTCGGTATCGTTATCCTTGAAGCGTGGAGCGCCCATAAGCCTGTTGTGGCCAGTGAAATTGGAGGCCCTTCTGAATTTGTCTGGCACGATGTGACAGGATATAAGGTCCGTCCAAGTCCTGATTCCATTGCCTGGGGAATTGGGACCTTATTTGCCAATTTCAAGCATGCAGAATGGATGGGGCATAACGGGAGATTTGCTGTCGAGAAAGATTTCTCCTGGGACGTGATCGCAGAACATACCCTTGGTGTCTATAGAAGCTGAAAAGAATAACCTCTCCGTAAAATAATCTCCTAAGTCTTGTTTTTAAATCGTTTATAGTGCATACTATTGAAGTAGATTGAATCTTTTTGAGAAATGGGGGATCCATGTTTAAATCGTTTTATTGCTTGCTGTTATTGCTGGCATTATTTGTTCCTACCGGCTGTGAAACAATCAATGATACGACAACAGGTGCAGCAACCGGTTTGGGCCAAGACGCACATAATTTAACGGATCCGAATAAAAACGGTTGGAATGCCCTTGAAAAGGCAGATGCCTGGGTGCGGGAAAATGTCTGGTGATCTTAAGAATTAAGCCGTAATGACTGCTCTATCAATATCCTTCAAGTTGACGCCCCTTCTAAACTGTGTTAGAATCACCGATTCACTCAACATTTATTAAAAAATACAGATGTCTAAATACAACAACATCATACAACATTTTAAGGGCAAAGGATTGTTGGTCATAGGCGATGTGGTCCTGGATCAATACATCAAGGGAAGCGTATCGCGGATCTCCCCGGAGGCCCCGGTACCTATTGTCCTTCAAGAGGAATCATTTTATACGCCCGGGGGTGCAGCCAATGTTGCCAATAACCTGGTCAGTTTAGGGGCTGATGTCACCCTGGTCAGTAAAATCGGCAATGATATTGAAGGCGGCATTCTAAAGCGTGAACTTGCTCGTCGTCATATCCCAACAAAGGGCCTTTTTATCGACAATAGCATTGATACCATTTTTAAAACACGTATCATTGCCCAGCATCAGCAGATCGTCCGTTTAGACAGGGAAAAACCGTGTAAGCCGGGTTTGGACCTGGTCAAAGAAGGCAAGATCCTTCCATTTCTCCGTCGTCATATGAATAAATTCCATGCTGTTATTGTTTCTGATTACGGTAAGGGTCTTATTGATCCAAGACTTTTGGCCCAGATCCATGAGTTGGCTTTACAATATAAACTACCGGTGGTAGTGGACCCTAAGTTGGAAGATCTGCGTGAATATGGTCAGGTCAGCTGTATTACCCCGAATAAAAAAGAGGCTGAAATAGCTTTGAAAAATATTTCAGAAGAAACCCGTAAAGCTTTCGGGATACGTTCAACGAAGCTCGAGAGCAAGGATGATATTGAAGCGAATGGCTGCGGGCTATTGAATTTTTTAGGCATTGAATCGCTTTTGATAACCTTAGGCGAGCATGGTATGTACCTTTTTGAGCATAATAAAAAACCTTTTCCTATACCGACCATGGCACGCCAGGTCTTTGATGTTTCGGGGGCCGGGGATACGGTCATTGCTGTGTTTGCCCTGTGCCTAGCCGCAGGGGCTGATAAAACCCAGGCAGCTAAGATCGCTAATTGTGCGGCCGGGATAGTCGTCGGTAAAATGGGAGCGGTGGCGATAGGATTGGATGAATTAAAACAGGCGATCGGGGCGATCAAATGAGAACGATCGGGGTCATTCCCGCACGTTTTGCCTCTACACGCTTCCCGGCCAAGGTTTTGGCCAAGATCGACGGGAAACCAATGATCCGGCATGTGTGGGAAAAAGCAGTTTCCTGTAAGGAGCTTGATGAAGTATTGATCGCCTGCGATCACCAGGAAGTTTTTAAAGCGGCCCAGGATTTTAAAGCGCAGGTGGTGATGACGGACCCTCATCATCCTTCAGGTACTGACCGCATCGCTCAGGCGGTTAAGGACCTAAAGGTGGATATCGTTGTCAATATCCAGGGGGATGAGCCTTTTATTGATCCTCGGACCATTGATGCGTTAAGCGTTCTTTTAAAGCAGGATGCCAAGGTGATGATGGGGACGGTGATCAAAGAAATCACCGACGAAGCAGATTTTTTAAACCCTAATGTGGTCAAATGTGTGGTGGATGACAAGGGTAATGCCTTGTATTTTTCCAGATCTCCCATCCCTTATCATCGTAATAAGAATAATCCTTCGGGAGTAAAGAATTATAAACACCTGGGGCTTTACGCGTATCGTAAAGATTTTTTGATGCAGTACAAGGATTGGCCTAAAGGTGTTTTGGAATCCGCCGAGGAGCTTGAGCAGCTGCGTGTGCTGGAGCACGGCGTGAAAATAAAAACAACAGTGACGACCTATGAATCGATCGCGGTGGATACCCCGCAAGATCTAGAGAAAGCCCAGGCATGGTTCGACAAGTTAAAATAAATGACAAAGTGATCTTTGGCGGCAAGAGGCCTTTAGTGCTGATCGCCGGTCCTTGCGTGATCGAGTCTGCCTCGGGCACATTGAAGATCGCCGAGGCCATCAAAAAGATAACTTCAAAGCTTAATGTCCCGTTTGTCTTTAAGGCGAGCTACGATAAAGCCAATCGCACATCGATCCATTCATTCCGGGGTCCGGGGCTTTATGAGGGGCTTAAAATTCTTTCCCAAATCAAATCCAAGATAGGAGTTCCCATCTTATCCGACGTGCATGATGTGAACCAGGCACAGATGGCAGGGGAGATCCTGGATATTATACAGATCCCGGCTTTTTTATGCCGTCAAACTGATCTTATAGTTGCTGCCGCCAAGACTGGCAAGGCTGTGAATGTGAAAAAAGGGCAATTCATGGCGCCTTGGGATATCAGTGGTATTGTCAAAAAGATGCATGAGGCGGGTAATCACAACTTGCTTTTGACCGAGCGGGGCGTTTCTTTTGGATATAATAATCTGATCTCTGATTTCAGGTCTTTGCCGATCATGCGCTCTTCGGGGTATCCTGTTATTTTTGATGCTACTCACAGCGTTCAAAAACCGGGGGGATTGGGGACTTCTTCCGGCGGAGAGAGCCAATATATCCCGCTTTTGAGCCGCTGTGCTGTCGCGGCAGGGGTCGATGCCATATTTTTGGAAACACATCCGGATCCGTCCAAAGCCCTTTCTGACGGGCCTAATACGTTACCATTGAGAAATCTAGAAAATTTATTAAAGGATTTGATAGCCATTGATCGTGTCGCGGCTAAAAATAAAAATGCTTAAACGTGCGAAAGAAGTTTTAACCATAGAAGCCCAGGCCATCAATGCGATGATGCGTTGTCTGGACCGTCATTTTGAGGATGCGGTCGATATGATCGCTAAATGCAGCGGCCGTGTCATTGTCTGCGGCATGGGCAAGACAGGGATCGTTGCCCGCAAGATCGCAGCTACTTTTTCTTCGACAGGAACGCCCAGTATTTTCTTGCACAGCGCTGAGGCCTTGCACGGTGATCTAGGACAAGTCACGTCCAAAGATGTTGTGATCACTATCTCCCAAAGCGGTGAGACCGAGGAGACGGTGCGACTTTTACCTTTGATCAGAAAGATCGGTGCCAAGGTCATTGTGATGACCGGTAATCCTAAATCCACCTTAGCCCGTCATGGGGACCTGGTCTTAAATAGCGCTGTTAAAGTTGAGGGTTGTCCTTTGGGGTTGGCCCCCATGGCCTCAACGACCGTGACCATGGCCTTGGGGGATGCTTTGGCCGCTTGCCTCATCGACCGCAAGAAATTCAAGAAAGAAGATTTTGCCTTGTATCATCCCGGCGGAGCCTTAGGCCGGCGTCTTCTGCTCAAGGTGGAAGATATCATGCGCTCTGAAAGTTCTTTGGCCCTGGTATCAGCCTCCGCTAAGGTCAAGGATGTTCTATGGACGATCACGAAAGCACGCTCGGGATGCGCCTGTGTGGTGGGGGCTCAACATAAACTTTTGGGTATATTTACCGACGGTGACCTGCGCCGGCATCTTGAGGCTGATGGGGCTGTTTTGAGCCGGAAGGTCTCTGAGGTCATGACTAAAGATCCTTGTTCTATCCGGAAAGAAAAGCTGGCAGCTGAGGCTTTTGATATTCTGAAAAGCAAGAAAATCGATGAACTGCCTGTGGTAGATGCGGCGGGACGTGTGGTTGGTCTTTTAGACGTGCAGGATTTGTTGAAGGCAGGGTTGGTTTAATGAAGCCTGTGTTAAAGAAGATCAAGGTTGTTGCGATGGATGTGGACGGTGTTCTGACCGATGGGCGAATAATCATGGACAGCCATGGTGTTGAGACCAAGAATTTTGATGTGCAGGATGGATTTGGGATCGTTTTTTTACAAAAATGCGGGATCAAGACAGCGATCATATCAGCACGCGAGTCCGGGGTTGTGATTCATCGCGCTCGTGATCTAAAGATCGACAAGGTTTATGTGGGCGTGTATCCTAAGCTCAGCGCTTATGAAGACCTGTTGAAGGAATTCAATGTGACAGACGAAGAAGTTTGTTTTATCGGTGATGATCTGGCGGACTTGAGTGTTATGCGCCGGTGCGGTTTTAGTGTTGCGGTCGCTAACGCGGTCTTTGAGATCAAGCAGATCGCTGATCATGTGACAGTTGCCCGGGGAGGTTATGGGGCGGTCAGGGAAACTATTGAAATGATACTGCAAGCACAGGGACTTTGGGGACCTTCATTATATGAACATTAAATTCTTTCTTTGTTTGTCCATTTTCGTTTTGTGTTCTATAGTGTGCCGCGCGGATGAAACGACCGAGACAAATGCTTCAGCACAATCAGCTGCCGCATCACAGGAATTGCAGGGATTTAATCTTAACGGTTATAACAATAACGGGGAGAAGGCCTGGGACATCAACGGTACTAAGGCGAATATTTCTGATGCTAATATTCAAATCACTAATGTGGATGCCAATTTTTACGGAAAGCAGCAGGCTAATTTAACTGCCGATCACGGGACTATTAATAAGGTCAACGGCAATGTAAATTTGAAAGATAATGTGGTGATCACCTCAGAGGACCGCGGAACTCAAATGACCACGAATGCTTTGGATTATAACCGCAACAAAGACCTGGTCACAACCCAGGACCCTGTCAAGATCGTGGACGATCAGGGAGTGGTTACCGGGCAGGGAATGGTCGCGCATCCTAATTTAAAGAAGGCCCAGATCAATAAAAATGTGAAAGCTGTTGTTAATACCAAGCCTCAGGAAGCGGCTAGTAACCAGGTCATTACGATCACATCAGATGGCCCCATGCAAATGGACCAGGCCAGGATGTATGCTGTATTTTATATTCGCGTGGTAGCTGTGGAGGCGTCCACAGGCCGTGAACTTCATTCCGATAAAATGGAAATTTGGTTTGATGCGGCGACTAAACATATTAAAAAAGCCATATGTACCGGGCATGTAAAGGTGGTCCAAGGCCCTAATGTCAGTTATGCGGACCGTATGGTATATGATGGGCCGACCCAACTATTGACCATGACCGGACGGCCTAAGATCGTTTTTGACACCGCCAGCACTAAAAACGGTGCCATGTCTCAACCTTTAGACGGCCCAAACAAGCCTTCGACCTAAAGAGACCATTGCAAAGAAAGGAACAGGGAGTCTTGCGTTTACTGGAAGCAAAAAATTTAGTGAAAGTTTACGGAGGCCGCCGTGTGGTGGACGGCTTGAGCATTACCGTCGGACGTTCTGAGATCGTGGGGCTTTTGGGGCCTAACGGAGCGGGTAAGACCACCAGTTTTTATATGGTGGTGGGTATCATCAGCCCTGAAGAGGGGCAGGTGATCTTTGACCAGGATGATATCACCAAGAAACCGATCCATGAGCGTTGCCGTTTGGGAATGGGTTATTTAGCCCAGGAAAGTTCTATTTTCCGTAAACTGACCGTTGAAGAGAATATCATGGCGGTTTTGGAAACTTTAAATATCTCACCGACCGAGCGCAAGCGCCGGCTGGAGTCATTGCTTGAAGAATTGAACATTTCACATTTAGCCCGTGCCAAGGCATATACACTTTCCGGCGGGGAACGACGCCGGTTGGAGATAACCCGTGCCTTGGTGACCAATCCTTCATTTTTATTGTTAGATGAGCCGTTTTCCGGCATAGACCCCATTGTGGTGGCCGAAGCTCAGGAGATCATCAAGGACCTGAAAAAAAAAGGATTAGGGATTTTGTTGACAGATCACAATGTCCGTGAGACGCTGTCAATCACTGACCGCGCCTATTTAGTAGCAGACGGCCGGGTCCTTATTTCAGGTTCGGCTCAGGATTTGATTAATGATCCTAAAGCACGGAAAATATATTTGGGTGAGAAATTTAGTATGTAAATAAGTTTTTAAACTGAGTAACGAAAGGGAACGAAATGAAAGTTGAAGTTAAGAAGGTGGATGCTTTAAAACGTGAAATGAAATTTGAAATCTCCCGCGAGAAAGTGACTGCGGCGATGGATGTTGTTTATATTGAGATCGGCAAACATGCCAAGATCAAGGGCTTTCGTCCCGGTAAAGTCCCTCGCCATATTTTAGCTACTTCCCATGGTCAATTGGCCAAGGATGAGACGATCAAGAAGATCATCCCGCAAGCCTATCATGACGGGTTGAGCCAGCAAAAATTGGATCCTATCGATCTGCCGGAAATTTCCAATGTTGATCTCAAAGACGGTGTGTTGACCTTTACGGCGACACTTGATATCCGTCCCGAAGTTGAGATCACTAAATATAAAGGGATCAATGTCGAGCGTAAAAAAAGCGATGTAACCGAGGAAGAGATCCAAAAGACCCTTGATTTTTTTAAAAAAGGACGTGCCGAGCAGGAAGTTACCGTTGATGATAATTTTGCTAAGGGGATGGGGTTTCCCAGCCTTGAAGAATTCAAAACAGCGCTGAAGCGCCAGCTGGAATTTGATAAGGACCGCAATAACCGTATGGATGTGGAAAATCAAATAGTGGAAGAATTAATTAAAAATGCTAAACTACTTGTTCCACAATCACTGGTTAAGCGTCAATTGTATCACCGTTTAAATGAAGCTTTAAAGCGGCTTAAATCCCAGGGCTTAAGTGATGAAGATCTTAAGAAAAAAGAAGACGAGCTTCGTGTGCAACTGGAACCGGCGGTTGAGCGTGAAGTGCGGATCTATTTGGTCTTAGAAGAGATCGGCAAGCTTGAAAATATAACAGTCACCGATCAAAATGAAAGCCTGCCGGGCAAGGTGATGGAATTCTTGTTAAAAGAAGCTAAATGGTCAGATTCTAAATAAATTGGAGAAGACATATGCCCAACGCACAATTATTAGTCCCGATGGTCGTCGAGAAAACAAGTCATGGTGAGCGCGCTTATGATATTTATTCCAGGCTGTTAAAAGAACGCATCGTTTTTTTAGGTACGGGTGTCGATGATCATGTGGCTAACTTGATCATCGCACAGCTGTTGTTCCTGCAGTCTGAGGATAAGGAAAAGGACATCTTTTTGTATATCAATTCTCCGGGCGGTTCCGTGACGGCGGGGCTGGCTATTTATGATACAATGCAATATGTCAAACCCGATGTAGTGACCTGCTGCATCGGTCAGGCGGCAAGCATGGGCGCGGTATTATTGACCGCCGGTGCCAAGGGCAAGCGTTACGCGCTTCCTAATGCCCGTATCATGATCCATCAGCCTTGGGGCGGTGCCCAGGGTACGGCCAGCGATATTCACATTCAAGCCCAGGAAATTTTACGTATGAAAGACGAACTTAACAAGATCCTGGCTAACCATACCGGTCAGCCTCTTGAAAAGATCGTTAAAGATACTGACCGTGATTTCTTCATGTCTGCCCAGGAATCGAAAGATTATGGTTTAGTCGACGGTGTTATTGCCCATTTTGGTGAAGCGATCAAATAACGAAAGGCATGTCCCATGAAACGCAATCTGTTATTAACCCCAGGACCAACTCAAGTTCCACCCCAACTTTGTGAAGCTTTAGGCCGCCCCATCATCCATCACCGTACCCCGCAATTCCAGGAGAACATCAAGCAGGTGGTGGAGGGCTTAAAAGAAGTTTTTCAGACAAAAAATGACATTTATATTTTAACCTCTTCAGGCTCAGGAGCCATGGAGGCTTCGGTCGTTAATTTACTTTCCCCGGGCGATAAGGCCATTGCGGTTGACGGCGGGAAATTCGGCGAACGCTGGGTGGAACTTTGCCAGGCGTATAAAGCCAATACCATCGTTCATAAAGTGCAATGGGGCAAAGCGCCTACGGCTTCTGAGATCAAATCACTGCTCGACGCTAATCCTGACACTAAGGCTGTATTCATTACTTTGGCGGAAACATCAACGGGTGTTACTCCTGATGTTAAAGCTATTGGCGAAATTGTTCGTCAATATCCGGCTGTCTTAGTTGTTGATGCTGTGTCAGGTTTAGCTGTTCAGGAAATTAAAACAGATGAATGGTTTTGTGATGTGGTCGTCTCCGGTTCGCATAAGGGTCTCATGTTACCGCCGGGTTTGGCTTTTGTCAGCGCATCGCCTAAAGCCATTGATGTGATCAATAAATGTACCACTCCTCGTTATTATTTTGATTTACGTGAATGCAAAATAGCCATGGAAAAAACAGATACTCCTTTTACACCGGCCATCGGTATTCTGATCGCCTTGGTGGACAGTCTTAATATGATCAAAAAGGACGGTCTTCCCAATATGTTCGCGCGTTATGCGCATTTAGCCCGTGCTGTTAGGGCTGGATGTGCGGCTATTGGTTTGGAATTGTTCCCGGATCCCAATTGCTCGACCAATGTGTTGACCGCGGTCAAAGTGCCGGCTAACATTGACGGAGAAAAGCTGACCAAAACCATGCGCGATACCTACGGCATCACCTTTGCCGGCGGGCAGGACCATCTTAAGGGTAAGGTCATCCGCATGGCGCATATGGGAGCACTGGATGAATATGATATTCTCACAGGATTGGCTTGTCTTGAAAAAGTATTGCATCAAATGGGACATAAGTTTGAACTGGGAGCGGCTTTAACAGCGGCACAAAAATCTCTTAACACGAAAGCATGAGGGCAAGCATATGTTTAAGATTTTAATCAGTGATAAACTCGAAAAAGAAGGCATTGATATTTTAACGGCAGATGCCCGTTTTACGGTGGATTGTAAATTCGGCATACCTGTAGATGAATTAAAGAAAATAATCAAAGATTACGATGCCCTGATCGTTCGCTCCGGCACTCAGGTGACGGCCGAGATCATCGATGCCGCGGTTAAATTGAAAGTGATCGGGCGTGCGGGTGTTGGTCTGGACAATGTGGACCTGGAAGCGGCCACCAAAAAAGGGATAGTGGCGATGAACACTCCCGTCGGCAACACCACTTCCACCGCCGAACAGACCATGAGCTTGATCATGTCCCTTTCACGCAATATACCTCAAGCCGTTGCTTCCTTGAAGTCAGGTAAATGGGAGCGTGCTAAATTTACAGGGGTGGAATTAAATGGTAAGGTGTTGGGCATCGTCGGATTAGGACGCATCGGCTCGACCCTGGCTAAAATGGCCCAGGCTTTCGGAATGACGATCCTCGGGTATGATCCCTATCTCTCCGTTGAGATCGCCAAGAAAAAAGGCATCGCCTTGGTCAATCTTGAAGAAATCTATAAAACCGCGGATTATATCACGGTGCATATCCCTAAAACAGATGAGACTACCCATATGATCGGTGAGGCTCAGATAGCCGTGATGAAAAAAACTGTGCGTTTGATCAATTGTGCCAGAGGCGGGATCATTGATGAGCCTGCCTTGATCAAGGCTTTGCAGGAAAAACGCATTGCCGGTGCTGCTTTGGACGTCTATGAAGTTGAGCCGCCGGATTTTCAGTCCCCGCTTTTTAAATTGGACAATTGTATCACGACACCGCATCTTGGTGCGTCAACGTCCGAAGCCCAACTGAATGTGGCTATTGAGATCGCCAACGCGGTCAAAGATGCCCTTTTGGGGGCAGGAATACGCAATGCCGCCAATTTCCCGTCGTTGTCTTTGGAAGATTATAAGGTCATCGAACCGTACTTGATCCTGGCAGAACGTATGGGCAAATTTGCCGGCCTCTTGGTGTTAGGAAGGATCAGCGAGGTGACCGTCACCTATAGCGGCTCGATCGCCAAAGAAAAAATTACAGCGGTGACCATGGCCTTGTCCCATGGGTTATTGACCCCGATCCTGGGTGAAGATGTAAATACCATCAATGCCCTGAATATCATGAAGGAACGCGGAGTTAAGATCAAGGAGATCACCTCGAGCGAAGAGGGCGAGTATGTCAATGCCATTGCCCTTGATATCGCCACAGATAAAGAACCTTTTTCCTTGTTGGGCACCCTATCAAGCAATAAACAACCGCGCATTGTGAAGATCAACAATGTTTATGTAGAGACAGTCCCACAGGGGAACATGCTTTTCATTAATAATAACGATAAACCCGGCATTGTGGGGGCTATCGGGACCTTGCTGGCCCAGGAGAACATCAATATTGCAGGGATCACCTTAGGCCGTGAAAATCAACAAGGGGTTGCGGTCAGCGTTGTTAACGTTGACAGTGAGATCCCTGAATCCCTTATTGATAAATTACGAAAAACTAAGAATATTCTCTTCGTCAAAGCCATAAAGGTATAGACATCCGGATGAATGATCTTGGGATAATTGCTTCTGGGGCTGGACTGCGCGATGGGCTTAACCCTTGTATTTTCATGGCCTGTGCTGTTCTTATTGCCTGGGAGTTTTGGTTTTCTTCAGATTCTTTGAGAATGTTTTGGCGGTACAGTATTTTCGCAGTTCTTTATGCGCTGGGCTTTTTGTCGTTTAATTTTGGTCCTGCCCAGATCTTTGTTTTTCAAAAGAGTTTTATGATTGCCGCCAAGATCATCTATTTTGTTTTAGGTGCCGGGGCTTTTGTTTGGGGGATTTTGCTCTTAAAAGACTGGTTTTTATTGGTCCGCAACCCGGTTACAGCCGGCCCGGCGGATGAAAAAATAAAATCCGTTACAGTTAATGGATGGATCGTCGGTTCAATGATGGCTATTGGGGCGGCGGTGTTAAGTGCCCTGGCCACCGTTTGGCCCATTAATAATTATGTGATGCTTTTAGGCAATGAAGCCCTTCTTAAAGGTCAATGGCAGGTTGTGATGCCGCTGTTGGGGATTTATGTTTTTGTCAGCATGTGGCCGTTATGGATGGTGTGGGCATTTTTAAGTATTAAGAATTTGAGGCCGTCTCTAATGAAGATCATTTGTGCTTCAGTTTTCTTTACGGCATCATCGAGTATGATTTTTATTTTTAAATAGATCCCCGCTTTCGGTCGTATTGACCGACACTCGCAGTTGCTCGCGGGAATTACAATGAGGAGTTATAATGAATTTAGTGGTGGTTGGCGCTCAATGGGGCGATGAAGGTAAGGGAAAGTTGATCGATATTCTCTCGGAAAAGGTGGATATCACCGTGCGCTACCAGGGCGGGAACAATGCCGGTCATACGGTTATCGTTGGAGAAAAGGAATATATTTTTCATCTGATCCCTTCTGCTATTTTACGCCCCAAGAAAGTTTGCGTGATCGGCAACGGGGTGGTCATTGATCCTAAGGCTGTGTTGGATGAGATCGAGGATCTGAAAAAACGAGGTCTCCCGATGAATAGTGCCCAGCTGAAGATATCTTCCAATGCGCATGTAGTGATGCCGTATCACAGGGTGATGGACCAGTTGCGTGAAGGCAAGCGTTCGCAAAAGATCGGCACCACGGGGCGTGGCATAGGGCCTTGTTATTCTGATAAGGTCGGCCGTATGGGCATTCGTCTTATTGATCTATTAAATCCCAAAGTACTTAAGGCCAAGTTGGCGGATAATCTTAACGAGAAGAATGATATTTTCGTCAAGGTATACGGTTTTAAAAATTATGATTTTAGCGAAATTTTTAAGGAATATATCAAGTTTGGCAAACGCCTGAAGCCTTATATTTGCGATACTGCCCTTTATTTAAATCAAGCGATCAAGGATAAAAAGAAGATCCTTTTCGAAGGTGCCCAGGGGACTTTCTTGGATATCGATTTTGGGACTTATCCATTTGTGACTTCTTCCAATGCTACAACCGGCGGGGTTTGCTCCGGAACGGGAGTGCCGCCTACCAAGATCAAAGAGGTGGTAGCTGCATTTAAAGCCTATACAACCAGGGTCGGAGAAGGTCCTTTTCCTACTGAATTTGACAAGGAAATGGACCAATGTATCCGTAATAAAGGTCATGAATTCGGTGCTACCACCGGTCGGCCGAGACGCTGCGGATGGTTTGATGCGGTGATCGGACGGTATGCTGTGACCATTAATGGAGCTACCCAATTAGCCATCATGAAACTTGATGTCTTGGATGAGCTTGAAGAAATAGAGATCGCCACTGCATATAAATATAAAGGGAAAATTTATAAAGATTACTCCCATGACCTGGATGTTCTGACCTTAGCAAAACCTGTTTATGAAAAATGGCCCGGATGGAAATCTTCGACAAGAGAGGTGCGTAAGTATAGTAAGCTGCCTCTTGCAGCCCGTCGTTATATCGAGCGTTTGGAGGAGTTGTTAGGGGTCCCTATCAAGTATATTTCAGTGGGTTCTAAACGGGATGAAATCATCGTTCGTTAAACACTTGACTTTCATAAATGCCTGTGATAATTTGAGTTCTAAATAATAAAAATTTTCCGCCAAAGGCAAATCCGCTTCTTGGGGTAATTATATAAACAGGAGGGCTGTAATGCGTTCTAATAAAGTAATAATGATGAATATTTCTTTGGTCCTGGTGCTTGCATTGGGATTTTCCGGTTGTACGATCATTCTTCAAAAAGGCCGCCGTACGGATATTGAGAAAATATCCAAATTAAAGAATGACATGACTGAATTAGAGCGTGCCAAGGCTGAGTTGGAAAAACAACTTCAGGATGAGATCAATAATAAACAGGTGAAGGTGGAAATGCAGGACAAGGGTTTGGTCATTACCTTCGTCTCAGAAGTTTTGTTTGATTCAGGAAAAGCTAAATTACGCAAAGATTCTTTTTCTAAATTAGACAAAGTCGCTAGTGTCCTCAATACCACCGTCGCTGATTTGAACGTCGGTATCGAAGGGCATACGGATAATCAACCGATCAAGAGATCAGGCTGGAAATCCAATTGGGAATTATCCACGGCACGCGCCTTGTCCGTTTTGCATTATTTAAGCGATAAAAGCGTAGCTGAGCCTCGTCTAGCCGCTATTGGTTATGGGGAATATAAACCGGTTACTTCTAATGACACTAAAGAAGGTCGTCAAAAGAATCGCCGTGTTGAAATTGTCATTCTTCCTAAAACTGAAACACAAAACGGTGATGCTGCCACACCTGATCAGAACAATTAAATAAAGACGGCCCGTTGGGTCGTCTGATCGGAAGGCCTTGTATGAAAGACATTATTTTAGTTATTTCTTTATTGTTTGCCGTAGGTTTATTGGTCGTCGTCGTGCGTTTCGCCCAAAAAGCTGACAAAGCCGGTAAAAGTTTGGAAGAAGAACGTTACAGCCGTATGGTGGCTGAAGAAACCCTGCAGAAGAACGACGCTAAATTGACGACCTTTCAGGAAGAATTGAAAGAAGACCAGAGCAAAATGGCCAAGATCGAAGATATTCTCGATCAGGAAAAAAGTGTGAATGCGGATCTAAAGAGGCAGTATGATGAGTTAGCACAGGCTAAAACTGACTTAGAAGCTAAATTACAAACAGTGCTTCAAGAGAAAGCTGCTGCTGTTTTACAAGCCCAGGCCCAGGCTCAACAGGCAGCGGTCGCTGCACCAGTGCCAGCTGCTGCTCAAACAACGCAACCAGTTGCAGCATCAGCCACGACAGGGCACTAATTCGTAAGTACTTTTGCGCTTTGACGATGGGGGATAGATATCCCCCATTTTATTTGTAAGCTAAAGAATATGGACAAAGATAAAATCCCTTCTCACGTGGCGATCATTATGGACGGCAACGGCCGTTGGGCCAAGTCTCGGGGGATGAGCCGTACCCAGGGACATCTGGAAGGTGTCAAACGGGTAGAAGAGATCATTAAAGCCGCTCGTGACATGGGTATCAAGTTCTTGACTATTTATGCTTTTTCGACGGAAAATTGGAGCAGGCCCCCCGATGAAGTGTCCATGATCATGCGTACCTTCATCCTGGTCTTGGGTCAAAAGGCCAGGGAACTTGCGAAAAAAGGTGTTCGTATCAAATTTATCGGCCGTCGTCAGGGAATGCCCCAAGAAGTATTAAAAGCCATGGATGAAGCCGCCCAAATAACCATGGCCAGTACCGTCATGACGCTTAATATAGCTTTTAACTATGGGGCACGTTCTGAATTAGTTGATGCCATCCAATCCATTGCCGCCGGAGTGAGTGAAGGCAAGATAAAGGTGAATGATATCGATGAGAAAATGATCAGCTCTCATTTATACACCCAGGGTCAGCCTGACCCTGATCTGTTGATCCGTACCTCGGGTGAAGAACGTATCAGTAATTTCTTATTATGGCAGCTTTCTTACTCCGAACTGTACTTCACGGACAAATGCTGGCCGGAATTCAATGAAGGAGAGCTTTTAAAAGCTTTGGCTGATTATGCCCAGAGAGATCGTCGATGGGGAGGGGTAAAAGTATAGGCCCTATTGCTTCGTTTGGCAAAGCGGTGTTTTAAAGTAGCGGAAGGATTGTTTATGTCCTGGTCAAGATTCATGTCGTCTGTATTCATGATCACTTTAACGGCTTTAGCTGTTATCAATGATTATTTATTCATTGTAGTGGTGGTTTTATTGACCGCAGGCGGCCTCTATGAATTTTTTTATATGGTGCGTAAGAAAGATGTCCCGATCTACAGTTATACGGGCATCCTGATCGGGCTTTTGATCCCTATTTCTATTTTTACCCATTTTGAACCGACAAAAAATTGGGAGCTTTTGTTCATCGTCATAGGGTTTTTGCTGATCTTGTTCATGCAATTTGCGCGCAAGGACAATCGTCATGCGATATTAGGTCTTTCGACGACGTTATTTGGGGTTTTATATGTGTCCTGGTTTTTTTCTTTTCTTGTAAAGATCAGGTTGTTGTTGCCGGGTATAGAAGGGGTTAAATTATTAGGATTTCTCCTTCTGGTGACCAAGGGTGCTGATATCGGGGCGCTTCTGATCGGCAGCAAATTCGGCAAGCATCCGATTTTACCTAAGGTCAGTCCTAACAAATCTGTTGAAGGCACTGTCGGTGCCGTATTCATGTCAGCCGGTGTGTCTTTGCTTTTTAGTTCATTTTTACCGTCAAGCTTACATCTGCCGTTTTGGCAAATATTCTTTATGGGTGCTTTTTTCGGCGGTTTGGGCCAGTTGGGAGACCTTTCTGAATCTTTGATCAAACGTGACTGTGGAGTCAAAGATTCCGGAAAATTCCTGCCCGGGATGGGCGGGGTGTTAGACATCATTGACAGTTTATTGTTCTCGGCACCGGCCTTTTATTTATACATGAGTTCTACACTCAATACATTGCAATAATGAAACCATGCGGTATAGCCATTTTAGGTTCGACAGGCTCGATCGGCCTTAACACATTGAAGGTGGTGGACCACAATCCCCAACGCTTTCAAGTGAAGGCTTTAAGCGCTTACAGTAATTTTAAATTGCTTGAGGAGCAGATAAGAAAATATAAGCCTTCCCATGTGGCTGTAGGTCCCCAAGGGTTGGATCATTTTAAAAGCACCGGAATCAAAGGTGTCAAGTTTTACCCCATCGGGGATTGTGCCCAGATCGTTTCTTTGAAGCAAGTAGATGTGGTGGTCTTAGGCCAACGGGGGCCAAGCGCTTTGATACCCTTTTTAGAGGCCCTGCGCGCAGGTAAGACAGTAGCCCCTGCCAATAAAGAAGCATTGGTCATGGCAGGTCATCTGATCATGGATGAGGCTCGCCGGCATAAGGCGCGTATCATTCCGATCGATAGTGAACAGAGTGCTATTTTTCAATGTTTGGAGGCCCAAGGGTCAAAGCCTGCATTTGTCCATTTGACTGCTTCCGGCGGTCCTTTAAGAGAAGTAAGGTCAAAAGATTTCAAGCGGATGAGGCCTAAAGACATATTACGTCATCCCCGCTGGACAATGGGACCTAAGATCACAGTGGATTCGGCCACCTTGATGAACAAGGGTTTTGAGGTCATTGAGGCCATGCATTTGTTTAATTTGAGCTGCGATCAAATTAAAGTATTGGTCCATCCCGAATCTATCGTCCATTCATTGGTGGAATTTACGGACGGTTCTTTATTAGCACAGTTAGGGATAACAGATATGCGTCTGCCTATTCAATACGCTTTGACGTATCCTGAACGTTTGCCGACGGGTTTGAAGCCCCTTGATCTGGTCCAATTGGGCAAGCTTACTTTTGAGGCGCCTGATCTGAAAAGGTTCCCTTCGCTGACACTTGCCTATGATGCGGCCCGGCAAGCAGGGACGCTTCCCGCAGTCCTCAATGCTGCAGATGAAGAAGCGGTAGAGGCGTTTTTGAAAGGAAGGATAGGGTTTTTAAGTATTTATAAAGTGGTTGAAAAAGTGGTTTTACATCATACAATAGTTAAAAATCCGTCGTTGCAGGACATATTGCTGGCGGATGAGTGGGCAAGAATAGAGGCTCGCCAATTGATGGAGCCCCGCCTGCGCCGTTAGCGCATGCAGCGGGATCCAGTAAGGAAAATTTATGCTGTCATTGATCATTTTCGTATTTATATTGAGTATTTTGATCCTGGTGCACGAGTGGGGTCATTTCATCACTGCCAGAAAGTGCGGTGTCAAGGTTGAGCAGTTTGCCTTGGGCTTTGGTCCGAAATTATGCGGCTGGGTCTATGATGGCACCGAGTTTTGTTTATGTGCCATTCCCTTAGGCGGTTTTGTCAAAATGGCCGGTGATGAACGTGATAAATGTTCCGGAAGCAGCGACGAGTATTTTGCCAAACCAGCGGGCCAAAGAGCATTGATCATTTTAATGGGGCCTGTGGTGAATTTAATTCTGGCCTATGCATGCTTTTGGGTTGTGTTCATGGTGGGCTTTGTGGATATGGACCTCTCTTCACAAAAAGTCGCCTCCATTGTCGGCCAGGTGTTGGATCATTCGCCGGCCCAAGAGGCCGGGTTGAAAGTGGGGGACAGGATTTTAAGTGTCAATGGTAAACCTATCGGGCGCTGGCCAGAACTGCAGGATTTAATTACCACCTCCACGGGCAAGAGTTTGATCTTGACCGTTGAGCGTAGTCATCATGATATTCAAGTGAGCATTTCACCAGAAGAAACAGATCAACAGGATATTTTTGGCCGTCAGCATAAGACACGACGTATCGGGGTAGGACCGTTACCGATCGATAATGCCAAAGACATTGTTGTCACCCGTTATGGTTTTTTTGAATCTTTCGGTAAGGCAGGAGAAGAACTATGGAGCGTGACCGTTAAGACCTACTCTGCTTTATATGAGATGGCCATCGGGGCCCGTTCACCCAAGGAAGCTATGGGTATTGTCGGCATGTTCTTTGTTATCAAATTTGCATTGACCATCGGATTTGCCTTTGTCCTTCACATTGTGGGGATCATCAGTGCTTCTTTGGCTATATTTAATTTATTGCCTGTTATTCCTTTAGACGGCGGGCATATGTTTTTGATCGGCCTGGAAAAAATACGCGGGAGGGCTTTGTCTGTAAAAACAGACCAATTCATTGCCAAGGCTGGGTTTACGATGATCATTATGCTGGCTTTATTTGTATTTTATTCAGACTTTGAACGTATCGGCTTGATCGATAAAATGGTTAAATTATTCCACGGAAGCGGTCTTTAAAACCTTCGAGGTGACCTATGGCCAGTGCTGAATTTAATGAAATCAAAGCCCGTATCCATCATTATTTGATTTCAAAGACTAATTTCTTAGAGGTCAAAGACAGCATGCACGAAGACCAAATGCGTGCTTTTGTGGATGCTGCCATCAATAAACTTTGTCAGGACTCAAAATTGACGATCACTTTGGATGAACGCCTTTCGATCCTTCGTGAATTGGTTGCATCCATTGTCAGTTTGGGGCCGCTGCGTCCTTTTATTGAGGATGCCACGATAACCGAGATCATGATCAATGGGGCTAAGGCGGTGTATATCCAACGCGCCGGAAGGATCGAAAAGACGAATGTCAGTTTTCCCAATAATGAGAATTTGATGCATACCATTCAAAAGATCCTGGCAGCCTCTGCTTCCAGCAGGCGGGTGGATGAATCTTCCCCCTATGTTGATTTTTCACTGGCAGACGGGTCACGCGTTAATGTTATTTTGCCTCCGTGTTCTTTGATGGGGCCGGTGATGACGATCAGGAAATTCTCCCGCGACCTGACGACTATTGATGATCTCATTGAACGAAAAACCCTTAATAAACAAATGGCGGCATTCTTGATCGCTGCGATCAAGGCTAAATTGAACATTGTTTTTTGTGGTTCTACCGGCAGCGGTAAAACGACTTTATTGAACGTTCTCTCCAGTCATATCCCGGAGCATGAGCGTATCATTACCATTGAGGATACCTCCGAGCTTCGTCTGATGCAGGAACATGTGGTTTCCCTGCAGGCTAAACCTGCTAATGTGGAAGGGAAAGGCGAGGTGAGTATCCGCGACCTATTTGTAAATTCTTTGCGTATGCGTCCGGACCGCATTATCATCGGTGAGGTGCGCGGTCAGGAGATCCTGGACCTGGTGCAATCCATTTCTTCCGGTCATGCGGGATCCTTGGCCATTGTTCATGCGGATTCACCTAAAGAATGTTTTAACCGCATGGTCACCATGATGCTGATGTCAGGTATCCGTTTAAGCGGTGAGCAGATACAAAAACAACTGGCAACTTCCATTGATCTGATCGTTTATGTTGAACTTTACCTGGATGGTATACGCAGGATCGCCAATATCACGGACCTGCAATCCGATAAAGAAACAGGTAAGGGTACATTGATGGATATATTTACTTTTAAGCAGGAAAAGATCGACGCGCAGGGTAAGGTCATCGGCGATTGGGTGCTGAACAAACAAAAGCCATCGTTCATCGATAAGTTCGTCAAGCGCAATATCCAATTGCCGGACGGGTTCTTCGTTTAAAATCCATGTGAGGGTGTTATGTATTGGTCTAAATATTTTATTCCGACATTAAAAGAAGTTCCGACGGGAACTGAGGCTATTAGTCATCAGCTTTCGCTGCGCGCAGGGCTGGTGAATATGCTGACCTCAGGGGTTTATTCTTATTTGCCCTTGGGTTATAAGGTGCTCACGCGCGTTGAGAACATTATCCGTCAAGAGATGGATGCTATCGGCTGTCATGAATTGTTGATGCCGGCACTTCATCCTATAGATATTTGGAAAAAATCCGGCCGCGATGTTGCTTTAAAAGAGATCATGATCACCTTTGATAATAAAAAAGGCCAGCGCATGTGCCTGGGGCCGACGCATGAAGAGATCATTACGGATATCGCCCGTCAATTTATCAAAAGCTACCGTCAGCTGCCGGTCACTTTGTATCAAATACAAAGTAAATTCCGGGATGAGATCCGTACCCGCTTCGGCATTGTCCGTGCCTGTGAGTTTATTATGAAGGATGCATATAGTTTTGACCGTGATATGGAGGGTCTGGCGAAGAATTATGACCTGCAGCTGAAAGCCTATCATAAGATTTTTAAACGTTGCGGCCTGGAAGTGATCGTGGTGTCGGCGGACAGCGGGGCCATGGGAGGGAAAGTTTCTCATGAGTTCTTAGTGGCTGCCCCTATCGGTGAAGACGCGGTCTGGGTCAATAAGAATGATGGACAGACGCTCAAGGATGAAGAGGGCAAAGCTCCAAAGGGTGATCAGTGGGAACGCAAGGTAGCTATTGAATTGGGGCATGTTTTTCAACTTGGGACTAAGTATTCTGAAAGTTTAGGTGCGCTTTTCCTGGATGAGAACGGAGAGCAGAAACCCATGATCATGGGCTGTTACGGGATAGGGGTCAGCCGTCTGATCGCGGCGGTCATTGAAGTCAATAATGATGCCGGCGGTATTATGTGGCCAAAAGAGATCGCTCCGTTTGATGTGGAAATCCTTCCGGTACAGGCTAACGATGAAACCGCCATGAGTTTGGCAAAGACTTATTATGAGGAGCTTAAAGGCTTAGGTTTAGATGTCTTATTGGATGACCGTGATGAGAGTGCCGGCCGTAAATTTAATGATGCTGACTTGATCGGGATCCCGTTACGGATCATTATCGGAAAGCGCATGTTGGCTAATAATCAGGTGGAGATCAAGATCCGCCGGAGCGGTCAGGTGGTTGTTGTCGACAAAGATAAAGTCAAAGAAGAGATAATAAAGTTATGGAAATCTTAACCTTTGAAGATATACAGCAAAGAATTGAAGCGTTGTCCAAAAAAATCTTTGATGAAGCGGGGATGGAATTGGTCGATTTAAAGGTCGCTGGGCACAAAAATGACGTGATCATCCAAATCATCGCTGATAAACCTTCTGGTGGCATTAATATAAGGGAGTGTGCTATACTAAACAAATCTTTAGTAGCCGCGATTGAGCAGGATAATTTTTTGCCTCCCGAAACGTTTTCCCTGGAACTATCTTCGCCGGGATTAGACAGGCCGCTGGTCACGCGCAAAGATTTTATGCGTTTTATAGGTCACCAGCTTCATTTTTGGCTTCATGGACCTGTTGAAGGGAAAAAAGAATTACAGGGGAGATTGATCGAAGTCGGAGAGTCTTCATTGACGGTTGAAATTCCTAAAGCGTCCTGTTTTGTTTTACCTTTGTCCTCGATCGTCAAAGGCATGTTGGTTATTTAAAATTGAGTATACAATAGAATAAATAAGAGAGGGTCGGTACATGGAGAGTGAATTAATGGTGATCTTAGAGCAATTGGAAAGAGATAAAGGTATTGATAAAGAGACTTTGATCGCGGCAGTGGAAGCTGCTGTAGCTTCTGCCGCGAAGAAGATATGGTCCGTTGACAAAGAAGTAGATGTCAAGGTGAGCTTGGACCGTAAGACCGGAAAGATCAAGGCTTGGTCAGGGGATGAGGAGATCCATTCCAGTGAATTCGGCCGTATTGCTGCCCAGACCGCGAAGCAGGTAGTTATCCAGAAAATCCGTGAAGCTGAAAAAGATGTGGTGTTCGGTGAATACAATGCCCGTATCGGACAGATCATCAGCGGCAGTGTTTACCGTTTTGAACGCGGGAACATTATCGTGGACCTTGGGAAATCCGAAGCCCTGATACCTAAAAGCGAACAGAGCAACAAGGAAGAATTCCGTCAGGGTGAGCGTATCCGTGCCTATGTGCTGGAAGTACGCCGGGAAAATCGCGGGCCTCAGATCATCCTGTCCCGAGCGCATCCTAATTTTGTCAAACGTCTTTTTGAATTGGAAGTCCCTGAGATCTATGAAGGCATCATTGAGGTCAAGGCCATCGCCCGGGATGCGGGAGAGCGTACCAAGATCGCGGTTTATTCAAAAGATGAAAAGATCGACTGTGTGGGTGCTTGTGTCGGTATGCGCGGAAGCCGTGTTAAGAATATTGTCACTGAGTTGCATGGTGAGAAAATAGATATCGTGCGTCATTCTGAGGATATCAAAGAATATATCCAGGCGGCATTGTCCCCGGCTGAAATTTCACAGATGCAGTTGATTGCCGATGAAAAGAGAGTTAACATTATTGTGGATGAAGATCAATTGTCTTTGGCTATCGGTAAATACGGTCAGAATGTGCGCTTGGCCAGTAAGCTGGTAGGCTGGGAGTTGGATATTTATTCCGCCAAACAATGGGAAGAAAAACAAAAAACCTCAGATACGCCACAGCCAGTTACTGAAGTGTCTTCCCCGGACAGTACTCCGTCCGATGAGGATTCTAAAGAAGAAGAGGAACAGGAATAATATGCTAATTGCAGATTTAGCCAAAGAGCTGAAGATCACAGAATTATTTATTACCGAAAAGATCCATTCACTAAAATTACGTTCTAAAGACGGCATTGAAATAACAGCTGTCGTTGAAATGATTTTACGTGACGCTTTGGCTGATGAAGGCATAGGCAAGAAGGTAGAAGATGAGCCGCAAGCGTCAAAGAAGAAAACAGTAAAGAAAGCTAAATCAACTGCCGAGCCGGGCGCAGATAAACCTAAGCAGAAGGCTGTTGATGTTAAGAAAGATAAAAAATCTAAACCTGCTCCTGCCAGGAAGAAGACTGCCCTTGAAGAAGATGATGAGCCGCAAGTTGCTCCTAAGCCGGTGGCTGTTCCCAAGCCGGTGGTTGCTGTAGTCGTTGAGGCCGTAAAACCTGTTGTTGATGTTCCTAAGCCTGCTGCTCCTGTATTGACAAAAACAGAAACGCTCAAGCCTGAAGCTCCCCAGCCTGTAGCTCCTAAGCCTGAAGCTGTGAAGACTGAGGCAATTGCTAAACCTGCCATTCCTGTCATTGATGTTACCAAAATTGAGATCCCTAAAGAGATCCTTCCCATTGATCCGCTTAAGAAAAAGGTCAGGTATGATGAGCCATTTGTGGCTGTCAAACCATTGGCTAAAAAAAGAAAAAGATCTTTTGAAGATGCGGCCGGTTCTTTGCGCGGGCATGATCATAAACCATCTGCTTCCATTGCCGGAGCGATTGTTCCTGAAGTGCAAGCGGCAGGGCCTCTATTAGATATTGAGTTACCCATTCCTATCAGCGTCAAGGATTTTGCTGTACGTATCAACCAGAAGATGAATGTGGTCTTAAAGAAACTTTTAAGTATGGGCGTTTTTGCCAATATTAATCAGAATTTGGGTGAAGAGTTAGTGGGGAAATTAGCTAATTCTTTTGGTTTTAATGTCATCAAAAGCAAAACCCAGGAAGAAGAGCTTATTGATGTGCATCAGCAGCAAAAAGATGATCCGGCGACACTCAAGCCGCGTGCTCCGGTCGTCACCTTCATGGGACACGTCGATCATGGTAAGACATCCCTGCTTGATCGTATCCGTACTGCCAAGGTGGCTGATAGTGAGCATGGCGGTATCACCCAGCATATCGGGGCTTATTCTGTTCAAACACCTAATGGCAATTACATCACCTTTTTAGATACCCCCGGTCATGAAGCTTTTACAGCCATGCGTGCCCGCGGTGCACATATTACTGATATTGTTGTTTTAGTTGTTGCAGCTGACGATGGTGTTATGCCTCAGACCCAGGAGGCGATCGCCCATGCCCGCGCGGCCAATGTCCCGATCGTGGTGGCATTGAATAAAATGGATAAGAAGGCAGCTGACCCTGACCGGGTCAAGAAACAATTAGCTGAACTTGATCTGATGTCTGAAGATTGGGGCGGTAAGGTCGGCGTGGTTGCGGTTTCTGCTTTGACAGGCAAGGGGATAGAAGAACTTTTGGATCGTATTTTATTGGAAGCCGAAGTTTTGGAACTCAGGGCCAATCCGGATAAAAAAGCTTTAGGGATCGTCATCGAGGCGCATATGAGCAAGGGCAAAGGGGCCATTGCTTCCTTGATCGTGCAAAGCGGGACGTTGCGCGAGGGGGATGCTATCGTTATCGGTCCTTTGCATGGTAAGGTCAAGGCTTTGTTTGATAATTTTGGCCGTCCTATCAAAGAAGCAGGTCCGTCGATGCCGGTGGAAATATTAGGCCTTTCGGAAGTGGCTGCGGCCGGTGAGATCTTTTATGCCGTGGAATCCGATAAAAGGGCCAAGGAGATCGCCGAAGTCCGTCAGGAAAAAATTAAGAATGAAAAGCTTTCAGGCACAGCCAAGATCTCCTTGGAAGACCTTTATTCCCAGATCCAGCAAGGCGAGATAAAGGAATTGCGGGTCGTGATCAAAGCGGATGTGCAAGGTTCCCTGGAAGCGCTTAAGGAATCCCTCGGGAAAATTCCGTCGGATGAGGTCAAATTGCGATTCATTCATGTGGCACCCGGTGATGTTAATGCTTCCGATGTGGTTTTGGCGCATGCATCGAATGCTATAATCATTGCGTTCCAAGTGGGTATTGATACTAAAGCCCGTAAGGAATTAGAGAATAATCCTGTAGATGTTAGGGAATACCGCATTATCTATGACGCGGTTGAAGATCTAAGAAAGGCCCTGGAAGGTCTTTTGGCTCCCAAGCTCAAGCGGCATTTTGTGGGACGCGCGGAAGTGCGTAATGTGTTTAAATTGACCAGTAAGGGTATCGTTGCCGGTTGTTTTATCCAAAAAGGTAAAATACGCAGTAAGATCCAGGCTGAGGTATTACGTAACGGAGAAGTTGTCCATACCGGCCATATCAGCACCTTGAAGCGTTTTAAAGATGATGTCAAAGAAGTCACGGAAGGATTTGAGTGCGGGATGACGGTTTCCCATTTTGACACGATTGCCGTGGGGGACATTATCGAAGCATACGATATCGAATCAATCGCGCGAAGGCTCTAGCATCCCAACGTCTGTTGACGAATTTAAATTCTAAGGTATGAAGAAAAAAGTATTTTCAGCCATGCGTCCGACGGGGAAATTACACCTAGGACATTTGTTGGGCGCCCTTAAGAATTGGGTCGCTTTGCAGGAAAGTCATCAGTGTATTTTTAGCATTGCTGACTGGCATGCCCTGATGAGCGAGTATGAAAACAGCAAAGAGTTGCGCGGTTACGGCATTGACATGGCCATTGATTGGATCTCCTGCGGCATTGATCCACAAAAAGCCATTCTATATCTGCAGTCTGATGTGGCCGAGCATGTGGAATTACAGATGTTTTTATCCTGCCTGACACCCTTAGGCTGGCTTGAACGAAATCCTACTTATAAAGAACAATTACGGGAAATAACAACACGGGACCTGCAAACCTATGCTTTTTTAGGTTATCCAGTTTTGCAGGCAGCGGATATTCTTTTGTATAAAGCGGACGCTGTTCCCATCGGTGAAGACCAGCTTCCTCATCTGGAACTGTGCCGTGAAATTGCCCGCCGTTTTAACTCAATTTATAAAAAAGAAATTTTTAATGATTGCAAGGCCATCCTTACTGAAACGCCCAGGCTTCTGGGGCTTGATAACCGCAAGATGAGTAAAAGCTATGGCAATACCATTAATCTGTCGGACAGCGAAACTCAGGTCCAGACCAAGGTCGTATCCATGATCACAGACCCCAAAAGATTACGTAAGACAGACCCCGGGCATCCGGAGGAATGTAATGTGTATAGTTATTATCAGACCTTTGCCCCTCAAGAAGCTCCTGAGGTCCATCAATGGTGTTCAAAAGCGCTTAAAGGCTGTGTGGATTGCAAAAAGAATCTAAGCATGCACATCAACAAAGACCTCGAACCGATCCGTGAGAAAAGAGCAGGGTTGGAAAGAGATAAAGATCGTATTCAAGATATCCTTAAAGAAGGCGCCCAAAAAGCGCGCAGCATCGCCCAGAAGACGATGGCTGAGGTCAGGGAGGCTGTTTATTAATATGAACTATAAAATCCATCTTGATAAATTTGAAGGGCCCCTGGATCTTTTATTGTTTTTGATCAAGAAAAGCGATATCGATATTTGTGATATCCCCATTGCGGTCATTACAGATCAATATATGGAATATATTGAGATGATGAAAATGCTGGATTTGGATGTGGTAGGGGATTTTCTGGTCATGGCAGCTACTTTAATGCAGATCAAATCCAGGATGCTGCTGCCGCCGGATCCTTTGGCCAGCCCTGAAGCAATAGATCCTCGTCAGGAATTGGTTGATCGTCTTAAGGAATATGAGCAGTTCAAGTTGATCGCCGAGGAGCTTAAATCGAAAGAACTTTTCCGGCAGAGTTTATTCGGCCGTTTGGTTGATGAACAAAAACTTAATGAGATCAAAGAAGATGCCGAGGAAGTTTTGTTTGAAGCAACCCTCTTTGATCTGATCAATGCTTTGTCAGAAGCGTTGAAACATATCCCTGAAAAGAAGGATTATCAGGTTTCTCAGGAAGAGTATACCGTTGAAGGCAAGGTCCATGAATTACTGCATCTTCTCGTTGAAAACCATCGGATATCGCTCACGGAACTATTCCGCCGTTCAAAAAGTAAAACAGAGGCGATATGCACTTTTGTTGCGGTTTTGGAATTGACCCGTCTTAAAGAAATTGTCATCCTGCAGCATCGTCAATTTGAAGACATTGAGATCGTGCGCAATACCGCTAACGAGACACCGACAAATGGATGAAATTAAAAGACTCGTACTGAACCAGGAAACCGAAGAGGATCAGGTTGTCAGCTTGTCTTTACGGCCTGAACGTCTGGCGGATTTTGTCGGTCAGGCGGATCTGGTCAAAGGATTGGCAGTAGCTATCAGTGCCGCCCAGAAACGCGGTGAGCCTTTAGAACATACGCTTTTTTCGGGGCCTCCCGGTTTAGGGAAAACTTCCCTGGCGCATATCATTGCCAATGAAATGAACAGCCGCATTACTGTTACTTCGGGTCCGGCCATTGATCGTGCCGGTGATTTTATAGGTATTCTCACCAATTTAAATAAAGGCGATGTTCTTTTCATTGACGAGATCCACCGCCTTTCAAAAACCGTTGAAGAATTCCTTTATCCGGCTATGGAGAATTTTAAAATTGATTTCATTGTGGATAAGGGGCCGTATGCCAAGACCATTAATTTTAATTTAAAACCTTTTACCCTGATCGGGGCCACGACGCGCAGCGGTCTTTTGACCACACCTTTACGAGACCGCTTTGGCCTCTTTTATCACTTGGAATTCTACGGAGATGATGATCTAAGTCATATCGTGTCTACCTCGGCCGGCAAGCTCAATGTGCAGGTTGATCAAGACGCCTGTTTAGCCATGGCCCGGCGCTCCCGAGGGACGCCGCGTATCGCCAATCGTCTTTTACGACGCTGCCGCGACTATGCGCAGGTCAATTCGAATAAGAACCATATTGATCTCAAGGTGGTAGATGAAGCGATGCGTGCCTTAAGGATCGACAACGAGGGTCTTGATGAATTAGACCGCCGTTTATTGACGATCATGAAAACGCAATACAACGGCGGCCCCGTGGGTATCGAGGCTTTGGCCGCGACCTTAAACGAAGAAACAGACACGATCGAAGATGTGATCGAGCCTTATCTTTTGAAATCCGGATTTTTACGTCGAACCTCGCGCGGCAGGGAGTTGACCCCTTTGGCGCTGGAGCATCTCGGCACGATCAGTAACAAGAAAATTTAAATCATGGGTGATCTAGGGAAATCCATTATCACGATCGGGATCGTTTTAATCATCGTTGGGGTTATTCTGACGGTGGCAGGCAAAATTCCCGGTGCAGGAAAATTACCCGGAGATATTTTTATTAAAAAAGAAAACTTTAGCTTTTATTTTCCTTTAACTACCTGTATTTTGTTAAGCGTTATCCTAAGTGCGGTCATGTATTGTCTGGGGAAAAAATGAGAAGAAATTTATTATTAGGCCTGATCTTAACAACGACCTTAGGGTTTGCCGTTGCCGTTGCTGCAATTGATAAAAGCAAATCTAATCTGCCTGAGATGGTGCGGGTAGCCATTGTGCGTGATTCCAGGGAAGTGGATCTGGCTATTCATGGAAGCTATCGCCTGAGGGATATGACCACAGGCAAGATCATCGGCAAGGGTGGCTATCTGGTGGAAAGCAAGGTAAGGCTTTTGGACCGCGGCATTTTAATGGGCTTGGTTGTTTATCCGTCCAAACGTTTGACTATTGAACCTGCCAAGGATGCTTCCATTGTTATTGATGAACGTCCCTTCAGGGGAGAGGTCACCTTTATTCGTACGCCGGATAGTCATATTACTGTGATCAACGATATCAATGTCGAAGATTATATCAAGGGTGTGATCTATCATGAGGTCTCGCATCTTTGGCCGATGGAAGCCCTAAAAGCCCAGGCTGTTGCTGCGCGTACATATGCGTTGTATTCTATCAATCCTGCCGGAAAACCTTATGATGTGACCAATGATATTTATTCTCAGGTTTATGGCGGCAGAGATTCCGAACGTTACCGGACGGACCTGGCTGTTGATGCAACCCGCGGGCAGGTCTTGACCTATAATAATCAGATCATCCCCGCCTATTTTCATGCCACCTGTGCCGGTATGACCGAGGATGCCCAGGAATTATGGCATCTGCCGGATATACCGCCTTTGAGGGGTGTGCCGTGTTCATTTTGTACGATCTCACCGCATTTTCATTGGAAGAGGGATTTCCGGCTTCGCGATATTCAGTATGCCCTTAATCTTCACGGATATAAAGTGGGGACCATTGCGGATATATCCATCGTAGACCGTGACCGCAGCGAGCGTATTGAAGACCTGAAGATAACCCAGAAAAAAGGCCAAATACTTATTATTAAGGGTAAAGATTTCCGTGATCTGATGGGCCCCAATGTCATTGATAGTAATAATTATGATATTTTTATGAAGGGTTATTATGTTGATCTGATCGGCAAAGGCTGGGGGCATGGGGTGGGCATGTGCCAGTGGGGCGCATTAGGCATGGCCAGGCAGCAATTTACCTACCGCCAAATCCTTGCCTACTATTATCCGCAATCCGTATTGATAAATTATCATGATCTTCCAAAATCAGAAACCATCAAAGACAGCAAGCCATCCGTCTCCAAGTAATATCTTCCGATTGCAGTCTTATTTTTACCAGCTGCCAGATGAATTGATCGCACAAGAAGCCTTGCCTGATAGGGACCGGGCCCGTCTTTTGATCATTGATCGTAAACAGGGGACGATCCGTCACGACTCATTCAATCATCTCAACAATTATCTGCCGGCCAATTCCCAGCTTATTGTTAATAACAGCAAGGTGATCCCGGCGCGTTTGTTGGGGCATCGGGCTACCGGCGGGGCGGTCGAAGTTTTTTTATTGAATTCTTTAGAGGATCAATTTTCATTTGAGGCATTGTTGCGGCCGCTTAAGAAAATTCGCGAAGGGGAAGTGATCGATTTCGGGTCGGGGATAAGTGCTGTTCTTGAGAATAAAGAAAAGCGCATTGTGCGTTTTAATAAGAAGAATATTATCCGTCATTTACAAAAAGTGGGGCATATCCCTTTGCCGCCGTATATTAAAAGGCTGGATAATGCCCGGGATCAGGAAGACTATCAAACTGTATATGCCAAATTACCTGGCTCTGTGGCTTCTCCTACGGCAGGATTGCATTTTACTAAGGGATTGATAAAAGAGCTTAAGGTTCAGGGGCATCGATTTTCAGAGCTGACCCTGCATATCAATTACGGGACATTCAAACCCGTTGAATGCGATGATATCCGCCTTCATCCGATGCATACTGAATTTTACAGCTTAAATAAGAATGTTATTCCCGCTAAAGAGGGGATATATAAGGTCGCTGTTGGGACCACGAGCTGCCGCGTGCTTGAATCAGTGGCCCGTACTAAGGTATATGCCGGCAGTACGGATATCTTCATCTATCCCGGGTATCAATTTCAAATGGTGGATGCCTTGATCACCAATTTCCATCTTCCTTATAGTACGTTGCTGATGCTGGTTTGTGCGTTTGGCGGTTATGATCTGATCATGAAAGCCTACAAAGAAGCCATCAAGGAGCGTTACCGGTTTTATAGCTATGGGGATGCGATGTTGATTGTTTAGATAAAAACAAATTAATTTGACAATTAAGAAATCATATGGCATGCTTCAAGAGTGCGTAGCAAAATTGGCGATAATTGGTAATTATCTTAAGAGGCATTGAATTGAAAAAGAAAATCACACTTCTTTTGATAGCATTTCTTTTGAACATTCTTTTGGGTCTAACAATCTCCTGGGCCCAATCAACCTCTACAACCTACGTTCCAAAGATTTATATTTATGCGTCGATAACATATACCAATTCTCCAAGTAATTGTCAGAGTGTTACGGGGCAAGGAGTTTGTTGTTTCATCACTGGAAATATGTATTATAATTGGTCTAGGGATCCTCTTCCATCGGGTGTTGGTGTTTGGAATCCTGTTTTCTGGGGCACTCTTTTTCCGATTAGTGATCCAAGCGCTCTTCAGGGAAGTTGGCTTGCATTTGGATTGAATAACACATACTGTACTAATAATTTAGAGTCCCTTGCCACAGGTGTTGATTTAGCATCTTCTTATAATACTTATCCGTTAGGTAATGGTAGCGCCCCGATTAATACTGTTGCTAGAGCATCTCAAATCTTTAATCTTATAGGCACACCTATCGGTTCTCCTGTTAGTTCTTCTTCCGGTTCTCCTGTCCCACCTCTCTATGGACCTAATACTGCACCAATTTTAGTTCCCAATGATAAGATGACCCTTACTATAGACCCTGTTAATATCGCTTCAGGAGAGGATTATTTCTCTTCAACAGATTTTTCTTTCAGTGGCTTGGGGCCCAAGCTTGCTTTATTTCGTAAATACCGCTCTTTTTCTACTCTTATCGGCGTGTTTGGTTCCGGCTGGCGTACGGATTTTGACGTTAATCTAACTCAGGATGGCAGTGGCGATGTGACGATTTACAACGGAGAAGGAACTGGAATTTATTTCATGAATAATGCCGGCTCCTATTTGGCTTCTCCTGGTAATTATTCTTCGCTTACCCGCAATGCAGACAACACCTTTACACTTACGGATAAAAATGGCAATGTTACCCATTATGATAATAATGGGCGACAGACCTCTCACACAGACCGCAATGGCAATACGTTGAGCTTTGTTTATAACCCGACGATGTCAGGAGCAAGTTATATTCAAGATGCCAGCGGCCGGAAGATCATTTTGAATTTTGATCTCAATGGCCATGTCATCTCAGCGGTAGATCCGGCGGGGAAGATTTTTCAATATGGTTATGACGCTAATGGGAATTTGGTCAGCGTCACTGATCCGACAGGTACCGTTACAAACTATACTTATAATTCCAGCCATCAAATCATCCAGTTCACTAACGCTAATGGGCACAATACATACTATCAGTATGATGCACAGGGCCGATGCGTGATGAATTGGAGGGACAATAATGTCAACAAAACCACCTTAAATTATCAGGATAATAATACAACAGTTGTGACTGATAGTTTAGGGAATAGCAATACCTATGTATTTAACAATTACGGTTTACTTATTTCCCATACGGATCCTTTGGGGAATGTGACCCAACAGACATGGGACCCCTTGATGAACAGGACTTCTATTACAGATGCGCGGAATAATGTGACAAATTTTATGTATGACGGGGCAGGAAATCTCATTCAAATAACAGACCCTCTGAATAATCAGACAAACATGAACTATACACCTAATTTTAATCTGATCAGTAGTAAGACCGATGCCTCAGGTAATGTTACTAATTTTGCTTATGACAATAATGGAAACTTGATCAGCGTAACGGATGCTTTAGGCAATACGCATTCCTTTATTTATGATCAATACGGTAATGTCCTTTCAGCAACGGATAGCCGTGGGAATATAACCAATTTTACTTATGATGCCATGGGTCACATCATTCAAAAGACCGATGCGTTGGGGAACAGTACCAATTTTACCTATGAATAAAATTCTATCAATAATATTGTCATTCCCTATTTTAGTTCTTGGGGGTATAAATTTTGCCCAGGCTGGCACTCCCGTAGCGCCGAGCATCACAATTCAGCCAGGTAATACAACAGTCATAGCTCCTGCAACAGCAAACTTTAAAGTTGCAGCTACCGGTACTCCCACGCCTACTTATCAATGGATGGAGAGTGTCAATGGAGGGGCATTTACTAATATTGCCGGAGCAACAAGTGCATCGTATACAACACCTGCGACAACTATAGCTGAAAATGGGGCCCAGTATGAATGTATGCTCACCAATACAGCAGGTAGTGTCACGAGCACTGCGGCAACGTTAACAGTCAATCCTGCGGTAGCGCCAAGTATCACAACTCAACCGGTTAATAATATAACGGTCATAGCCCCGGCAACAGCAAGATTTACAGTGACAGCAACAGGAGTGCCATCACCGGCATATCAATGGATGGCAAGTGTCAACGGCGGGGCTTTTACCAATATTAATGGAGCGACAAGTTCCTCTTACACAACACCTGCCACGACAATATCTGAAAGCGGAACTCAGTATGAATGTGTAGTCACCAATAAAGCCGGTAGTGTCACCAGTACTGCGGCAAACTTAACTGTTAATGCAGCTGTGTCCCCAAGCATCATAACTCAACCGGTTAATAATGTAACAGTCACAGCACCCGCAACGTCAAGTTTTTCAATAGCAGCCACCGGTACGCCTAATCCAACCTATCAGTGGATGGCAAGTATCAATGGGGGGATATTTACCAATATTACAGGAGCAACGGGTTCTTCATACACAACGCCAGCGACAACGGCAGCTCAAAGCGGGACTCAATATGAATGTGTCGTCACCAATGAAGCCGGTAGTGTCACTAGTACTGCGGCGACGTTAACAGTCAATACTGCGGTACCCCCAAGCATTACAACCCAACCGGTTAATAATATAACTGTAGTAGCTCCGGCAACGGCAAATTTTAAAGTGATAGCCACCGGAACCCCAACGCCAACCTATCAATGGATGGTAAGTGTAAATGGCGGAGCATTTTCTAATATTACAGGAGCAACAGGTTCTTCATACTCAACACCAGCAACAACAGCATCTGAAAGCGGGACTCAATACGAATGTATTGTCACTAATATAGCTGGCAGTGTCACCAGCACTGTGGCAAGTTTAACAGTTAATGCCCCTATAGCACCGAGCATTACAACCCAACCGGTTAATAATGTAACGGTCATAGCGCCGGCAACAGCAAGTTTTAAAGTGATAGCCACCGGGACCCCAACGCCAACCTATCAATGGATGTCAAGTGTCAATGGTGGTGCATTTACCAATATTACGGGAGCAACAAGCGCATCGTATACAACACCGGCGACAACAACGACTAATACCGGGACTCAATATGAATGCGTGGTCACCAACGAAGCAGGAAGTGTTACAAGCAGCGCGGCAACCTTAACAATCAATGCTGCTGTGCCCCCAAGCATCACAACCCAGCCATCTAACATAATAATCATAGCTCCGGCAACAGCAACCTTTAAAGTGACTGCTATTGGTACGCCAACACCAACTTATCAATGGATGGACAGTGTGAATGGCGGAGCATTTATCAATATCTCCGGAGCAACAAGCGCATCATACACAACGCCGGCGACGACAACAACTAATAGCGGGACCCAGTATGAGTGTGTGGTCACCAATGAAGCGGGGAGCGTTACTAGTAATGCGGTAACTTTAACAGTCAATCCGACACAAGTGCCTCCCAGCATCACGACCCAACCACTTAATATTACGGTCATAGCACCGGCAACGGCGGCCCTTACAGTTGCAGCCATCGGCACGCCAACGCCTACTTATCAGTGGATGCAGAGTGTCAGTGGCGGGGCATTTACCAATATTGCCGGAGCAACAAAATCCTCTTATACAACGCCAGCGACAACAACAGCTAATAGTGGTACCCAATATGAATGTGTCGTCACTAATGCGGCCGGTAGTGTAACAAGTAATGTGGTAACTTTAACAGTCAACCCTGCCGTGCCCCCAAGCATCACAACACAGCCGGTTAATAATATAACGGTCATTGCCCCCGCAACAGCAACTTTTTCAGTAGCGGCCACCGGCACACCTACTCCAACCTATCAATGGCAGCTAGAACTCCCGGGGTCAGGCACATATACAGCTATCACTGGAGCAAAAAGTTCTTCATATACGACGCCAGCAACAACAATAGCTAATAGTGGAACCCAATATGAATGCGTAATAACTAATGAAGCCGGAAGTGTTACAAGTACTCCGGCAGGCTTGACAGTTAATATCGCTGTGGCGCCAAGCATCACAACCCAGCCGGTTAATAATGTAACGGTCACAGCACCGGCAACGGCAAACTTTAAAGTGGTTGCCACCGGTACACCCACACCAACCTATCAATGGATGGCAAGTGTCAACGGAGGGGCATTTATCAATATTACAGGAGCAACAGGTTCTTCATACACAACACCAGCGACAACAACAGCTAATAGCGGAACTCAGTATGAATGTGTGATTACAAATGAAGTCGGTAGTGTCACAAGTACTGCGGCAATGTTAACAGTCAATGCTGCTATGGCACCGACAATTATAACCCAGCCGGTTGATAATATAACGGTTACGGCACCTGCAACGGCAACCTTTAGAGTGACAGCTACCGGCACGCCTGCACCAACCTATCAATGGCAGCAAGAGGTCCCGGGAGCCGGCATATATACGTCGATCACAGGTGCAACGGGATCTTCATACAAAACACCGGCAACAACAGTAGCTGAAAGTGGAACCCAATATGAATGCGTAATAACTAATGAAGCAGGCAGTGTCACAAGCAACGCGGCAAGTTTGACAGTTAACCCTGCCTTGGTACCGAACATCACAACTCAACCGGTCAGTGTAACGGTCATAGCACCGGCAACGGCAACTTTTAAAGTAGTTGCGACAGGCACTCCAACGCCAACGTATCAATGGATGGTAAGTGTCAATGCTGGAACTTTTACCAATATTACCGGAGCAACGGGTTCTTCATACACAACGCCGGCAACAACAATAGCTAATAGTGGGACCCAATATGAATGTGCAGTCACCAATGAAGCCGGTACTGTAACAAGCAATGCGGTGACATTGACGGTTACTACTATAGCACCGACAATTATAACCCAGCCAGTTAATGCAACAGTCGCAGCACCGGCAACAGCGACCTTTACAATAACAGCAACCGGCACACCAACGCCGAGCTATCAATGGATGGAGAGTGTTAACGGCGGGGCATTTACTATCATCACCGGAGCAACAGGTTCTTCATACGCAACATCAGCGACAACAATAGCTAATAATGGAACGCAATTTGAATGCGTAGTCAGAAATTCATCAGGTTCTATAACCAGCAATCCGGTAATTTTAACGGTCAATCTTTCTTTGCAACCAGTGGTCGCCATCACCAGTCCTGCCAATAATGCTATTGTGCCATCGAGTTCTAATTTGACTATCACTGTAAATGCCAGTGAGGCCGGCGGTACAATAAGTAGTGTAAACTATTATAATGGGTCAAGCTGGTTAGGGACAAGTACCACAGCACCATTTAGCTATACTGCAACCAATCTTCCGGTGGGCATCTATAACATAAGCGCTCAAGCCATAGATGCAAACGGTAATTCAACATATTCTACTCCTGTAAAAGTCTTGGTTAGCGCTCAACCCGCAGTCGCCATTATAAGCCCCATCAATCAAGGCTCTTTTACGACCGGATCCATTAATATCACTGCCAATACGGATAATAGTTATGGAGCCATCAGTAATGTTGCGTTTTACAATGGACCGACATTATTAGGAACAGTTAGCAGCGCATCTGCGGCATTTACATATTCCTGGACCAATGTACCGGCAGGGACCTATGATATAACAGCCATTGCAACAAATGCTACCGGATCAACAGCAACCTCTTCGCCGGTTACATTTACTATTAATTCGGCTAATTTTACGACTGCCCTTGACGACAATATCGCAAGCAAAACTGATGCCCGAGGCAATGTCACCAGTTACCAGTATGACAATTTAAACAGGCTCACCAAAACCACTTTTGCGGATAATTCAACGGTTACTTCCTCATATGATCTCTTTGGCAACCAAATCAGCGTGACCGATCAGAGGGGCAATACCTTAACCAAGACCTATGATGCCTATGAAAGGCTTTCCCAAGCAAAGGATCCTCTTAATGGGATTACCCAATTTAACTACGATACTGAAGGCCGCTTGCTCACACTGACCGATGCTAATAATAACCCTACAACCTATACCTACGATCCCAACGGCAAGGTTTTAACACAAAACAATGCCTTAAATTTTACCACCACGTTTACGTATGATCCGGTAGGTAATGTCGCAACAAGGCAGGATGCCAACGGCAAGATCACGAATTATACCTATGATCCTTTAAACCGTTTAACCAACACAGCCTATTCTGATGGCAGCTCGGTGGTCAATGTTTACGATGCATTAGGGCGCAAGACCTCGATGACTGATTCCACAGGGCAGACAACATATGCTTATGATGCTTTAAGCAGGTTATTAACTAAAACAAGTCCAGGGACCAATAACACCATAACTTACACCTACGACAGCGAGGGCAATCGCCTGACTAGTGTAGATCAAAACAATCGTACAATTGCCAATACTTTTGATGCGTTGAATCGTCTATCAACGGTAACTGATCCTAATGGGACAACCGATTATGGTTATGATGCTGTTTCCAACAAGATATCAGTCGCTATGCCCAACGGAATTGCGGAGAGTTATACTTACGATCCTTTAAACAGGGTTTTGACTGACGTTAATGCCAAGGGATCTACGGTGATTTCTTCGTTCAGTAATGTGTACGATATAGCAGGCATGATCACGAAGAAAACCCTGCAAGACGGTTCGTGGACGGTTTATAGCTACGACGCTTTAAATCGATTATTAGAGGAGACCAAACAAACCAGCGTATCGACCATTTATGATTATGCCTACACCTATGATTTAGTAGGTAATCGTTTGACTTGGACGAAGAACACAACGTTGGGGAATTTTTGGAGTGTTGATTCCTTGAATATGCCTGCCCAAGTCTTGACCAATTTAACCAATGCCAACTATGGCAATACTGCTATTCCCACGCAAACGGTAACCTTGGCGCGTAATTATGCCTATGATGCTGCGAATCGTTTAAATAATTGGAATTATGGGATCAACATCTATTCTGCAAATTTCCCAATTCAAACCGATACCTATACGTATGACAATAACGGCAATCGACTAACCAAGCAAACTGTACTGACAGGGCAAGAGAGTTCCCCGCAACAGACTAAATATTCTTATGATTTTGAAAACAGACTTAATCAGCTTCAATACGTGAACATTCCTAATATTACAGGAACGCAAACAGATAATTTTACCTACAACGCAGAAGGACTACGTACACAAGCAGTAAGGAACACAACCACGGATAATTATTTGTATGACGGTTCTAATGTGCTCGTAAGAAGGGATGGATCTGGCAATACCACTAAATCATATACGAGGGGATTGGATTTTGGTGGTGGCATCGGAAGTATAATTGCGTTAAGTATTACAGGAAGCAATCCTATTGCCCAGTATTATGATTACAATGATCTAGGCTCAGTGGCTGATTTAACAACATCGACGGGAGAAAGTGCTAGCGACTACAGCTATGATGCTTTCGGGAATTTGCTGACTCCACAAGCCAGCGGGGACACGAACAGGTATTTATTTAGCACGAAGGAGTTTGAAACTCGAAGTGGTTTGAGTTATTTTGGTGGTCGTTATTATGACCCTGAGGTGGGAAGGTGGGCCACGCCTGATCCGTTGGGGTTTGTGGACGGTGTAAATCCGTACCTATACGTGAACGATAACCCTGTCAATCTTGTAGACCCGTATGGGTTGTGTGGGCAAAATATAGGTGAGAGGGTATTAGATTGGGCAAATGATAATATTTTTAATAACCCGGAGCTTGCTCCTTTATTTGCCCTTCCTGGCGTGGGGGCTCTCGGTATGGAGGCTCAGGAAGCTGAGTCATTAGCTGCCAACACAGCAGAAAATGCGGCAGAAATTGAAGAGAATTATCAGAGATTTGTTACTAATTTACCAGCAAAAGCTGAAACGCCTACAACAATTCCATTTGGCGATAGTTCTGTAGCTTTTCAAGCAAAAGTACCAGCAACGAATATACCAGGTTCGTATTCTGTTTATGAGAAACAAGTAAATAGTTATGGCATAACAGAGAATTATAGTAAAACAACTTATGCTCCAGATGGTACAATTGTTCACGTAAAATATAAATATATAAGGACACAATAAGATGAAACCAGATAGGTCTAAAGTTTTGAATGATTTATTAAGTTTAAAACGGCCCCTTTTAGAGATTCAAAAAGATTTGGCAGCATTAGATTGGGATTCTAATGATAAGTTATGTGTATTGAGTGCTGAGAAATTAGAAAATATTTTAAAGGGGTATGTTAATAACAATGTTTCCAAGCAAAATTTAGAATTATGGGCGGATATGATTGAATGTAGAGAGGATATTCAAATCGATAAAAGGCAAGAAGAATTAATAAAACATATTATCTATACTTTGGCAAACCCCAGTTTAGAAGGAGAAATTAGTAAATCGATTGTAGAGAATTTTCTGAAACAATTACAAGAAAAATAAAATTATAGAAGTGCCCTAGCCCCAAAATATTAAACTCCTGCTTCATAAAAGTTGCGGGGGTTTTTATTTTGGGTAGAATGAACAAAATATTTCCACAATGATCTAATCCTTCCTGCAATATCTGTAACTCCCTTAAAACCCATTTGAAATATGTCATTCTTGTCATGGAGGCCTTCCATGACAGATATCCAAGCTGATAAAAAGAATCGGCCAATCCGCAAATGGTGTCTCTGCTGTAAAAAGAAGTTCACTCCTGATCCGCGTGTAGGTCAGCGTCAAAAATATTGTTCTGACAAAAGATGTCAATCTAAACGGTTACGTTTAACAAAACTTACATGGCTTCAAAAGGAAGAGAATAAAAGATTCCGTCAAGCACAACAACGCCGGTGGCGAAAAAGACACCGGGAATATCCGCAGCAATGGCGTCAAGAGCATCCTGAATCTGTACGATGCAATCGAAAGAATACGCGGGAGCGTATGCGACGGCAACGTAGACGCAGCATGTTTGAAAAGAGCATCGAGTGGCGTTCACAAGTAGATAGGAGTAAAGGGGTTATATATACAAATCGCGATTGTACATTAATTTTGATGCGTTTGAAAAGAGGAAGCGGATTGTCAAAGGCATGGAACAGCGGGTATGCTCATAGAGAAATTCAATCGGATGCTATTCGACTACCGCAGGGGCGGTTATATAAGGTATTAAAAGATAGATAAAATGATCAATTTTCCACAACCAAATAACTTAGAACGGATCTTAGTCTTGTATGGAGAACATCTGACAAGTCGAGGCAGAACATTAAAGCTCACAAGATCATATCTTAATCCTAGTCGGCAATTAATCGACTTCTTGAAAGAGAAGAGGATTGACGATTCGAAAAAGGTGGAGAAGGTTCATCTTATGGAGTTTCAGACTTTTCTATATGAAAAGCGGGAGCTAAGAAGGGCCTCTGTTGTAACGTATATTAAGATCATTTATTTCTTTTTTAATTTTTTAGTCGAAAAAATGGAATTGGAAAAGAATATTATTAAGGGTGTTGAGATATTACCTGTTCCTGAAAAGCCACAAAAGCAATTGGCCCATTTTTACACCTATGAAGAAATAATGCGGCGTTATTTGGCCAGCCGGGAAGTCAGGGTTTCATATTGCTATCTAAACCAGGTCAAAAAGCATTTAAACGGTTTTATTAAATTCCTGATAGCTAATGAGGTTGGAAGCGTTTATACGGTTACCGAGGCTATGTTATTAAAATACCGAAACTTTCTTTGGGAAGATTTGATTCAAATGAAGGATACTGCCTTGGTTGTCAGAAGCCAGATTGAGCGATTACGTCGTGTTTTGTTTTTATTCCAGTATCTCCATAAAGAGGGGATACTTAAAGACAATCCCTTTCAAGGTTTGGATTGGGACTCTTATTATAAGGAAATCACAGAGAAAGCCAAAACCTTGCCAGATAAACCTAAGCAGAACAATGACCTGACCGAGCTTGAGGAACTAGGCGTAAAGTTCTGTGATTATGAAAAATCCAAAGGAAAAAGGCCCAACACTATCATGATGTATAAGAAGGGTCTCCAAGTGTTCTCTCGCTATATAGAAGAACAGGGTGTCTTAAACTATGCCCAAGTAACCAGACGTCATTGCATGGAATATTTTAATTATATCAGCACTTATGTGGGCGATCGTGGGAATCCAGCGAGTAATTGTTATAAAAATCATTTCCTTAACGCATTGAGACTCTTTTTTCGCTGGCTTGTCAGGTATGAATATTTACGCATAGACCCAAGTGAAGATTTGGAGAGCTTTAAAGAGCAGAGGGGGCTGCCTCATTCCTGTATGAATGATCGGGAAGTGGAGAAATTATTAGAACAACCTTTTTTAAGCCGTGAACCCTTTTGTATCCGTGATAAAGCTATATTGGAGGTCTTGTTCTCAACGGGTATTCGCAATAATGAGCTTTGCGGCTTAAATATTGAGGATGTTGACAATCAGCAAGGCTTAATACGTATCGAGCATCCTAAAGGGGGCGATGATTATCAACGTGTTATCCCTATTGGCGAGGAAGCCATAAAATGTGTCGAGCTTTACTTAAAAGAAATCCGTCCGGGATTAGAAAATGGAGACCAAAAGGCTTTGTTTGTTTTCCACAATGGTCATCGTCTTCAAAATGAAACTGTGTTAAATATCGTAAAGAAATACGCCTTCCAGTGCGGATTAAGGAAGAAAATCACCCCACATTCATTCCGGGTGACCTGTGCGACTGCTATGCACCGTAATGGAGCTGACATACTTTATGTTCAGAAGCAATTAGGTCATAAAAAGATAACTTCAACAGAACGGTATACCCGTTTGAATCCAAAGGATTTGAAACAGATTCACAAGCAATGCCATCCCAGGGAAATAAAGTTTAGGCGGGAGTCTCTTAATTAGACGGTAAACCCTTCCAAAAGGGCCATAAAAAAATTGCGTCCACATACCATAGGTGTATAATAATTGAAATTCTACAAAGGGGATAATAATGTCGGCAGAAATTACGAAGATAGCAGTTTTCAAGGGTAGGAACATTCGTCGTGTCTTGGTTAATGACGAATGGTGGTTTTCAGTGGTGGATATTTGTGCTGTTTTAACTGATAGCCCGGATTCGGGGGCGTACTGGCGGAAATTAAAACAGCGTTTGAAAGAAGAAGGAAGTGAGGTCGTGACATTTTGTCACGACCTGAAATTAGAGGCTTCTGACGGCAAGAAATATGCGACAGACTGTGCCAATGCAGAAGGGGTCTTCCGTATTATTCAGTCTATCCCTTCCCCAAAAGCAGAACCATTCAAGCGTTGGCTGGCACGTATCGGCAAAGAGCGTCTGGACGAAATTGAGAATCCCGAACTTGGTATGCAGAGAACCAAAGAACTTTATGAGAAGAAGGGTTATCCTAAGGAATGGATTGATAAACGGTTGCGTGGGATAGCCGTCCGGCAAAAGTTAACTGACGAATGGGATGGACGCGGTGCCGGCACTGATCAAGATTATGCCATACTGACTAATGAGATAATGCAAGGGGCTTTTGACCTTAAAGTGGACGATTATAAGAAGCACAAAGGATTAAAGAGAGAAAACCTTCGGGACCATATGACCGATTTGGAATTGATTATCACTATGCTGGGAGAAGCAGCGACAACCCGGATAACAACAGACCGTGAATCTCAAGGCGTTCCAGCATTAAAGAAGGACGCCAAGGACGGTGGGGCTGTGGCTGGAAGAACCAGAAGGGATATTGAACAACAGACAGGGACAAAGGTTATATCGAAGGATAACTTCCTTCCGTATAAAGCTAAAAAGGCATTGAAATAATCAAATTAAGGTGACACACAACATAATTCACAACATAATAAATTAAGGTGACACACAACATAATTCAGTTTTCCCCGAAGCTGAAGAGGTAATAAATTAAGGTGACACACAACATAATTCAGTTTTCCCCGAAGCTGAAGAGGTAAAGATGAGTTTAACTCCCCCCATGAAAAGACAAACAAATGGCAAGAATAGCACGGGTCGTAGCTGTGGGGTATCCG
>Ga0302320_10001777_pt1 | contig 51614 bp, 40 predicted proteins | sample Bog_T0_3_FD_202130 | JGI IMG/M metagenome (GOLD analysis project Ga0302320, IMG submission 202130) | Peat permafrost microbial communities from Stordalen Mire near Abisko, Sweden - Bog_T0_3 | ecosystem: Environmental > Terrestrial > Soil > Wetlands > Peat | place: Sweden: Abisko, Stordalen Mire...
TCCAAGACGCCGGCTTTGCTCCAGCGATTCATTCGCGTGTAGATGGTATGCCAATTGCCGAAATGCTTTGGCAAACCACGCCATTTGCAGCCATGCTCAACGACATACAACAACGCGTTGAGCAATTTCAAATTGGTCATGCCGACGTTGCCTCTTTGGCGTGGCAGGCAATCGGCAATCCGTTGAAACTGGCTCTCGGTTAGCTCCATGCCCGACAAGAATGCTGAAAAATCCCAGTTTGTCAATTAGTGTTAACACGCCCTTAGGACAATGAACGAACAGTGGCAGCGGACGTGAGTCCGCTCATTATTCATGGTGTGAGGTTGGAGCGGGCCGGCGCTCGCTTCTAAAGGCGGGGACATTTGCTGCGAGAGAACGAAAGGAAACTGGACAGTTTTTTCGCGATCTTTGTGCTCTTTTGTGGCTGATAATCAGGGCTCGCTGCTACAGTCCCTTCATCCAGTCCAAAATCTGTTCTGCCGCCAGCTGGGGCGCGGTGGCGAGGACATTGTGGTCGGCGCTGGTGATGATTTTGTAATCGCGCAGGGCCGGACAATTCCGCTTGAGCCAGCGCCGGACAAATGGCCACGGCACGATGGGGTCGAGAATCCCGCTTAAGCCGAAGACCGGCAGTTTGGTTTGGCGGGCAATCGGGCGCGGGTCGAATCCGGCAATCAAATGCAGCCGATGCTGCGCGGCGCGGCGATCTAGCTCCGTCCGGCGCGCGACGAACTCGCCAATCCGCGCCAGCGTCCCTGGTGAATTGCGGTAGCGCAACTTTGCGATCTTTGCATAGCTGAAGATGATCCATACGAACAGCGCGTTCGACATCCGTCCGGTCAGCCGTTCCGCCAGCCGCAACGCCCAGCGCATCGGATGTTTCACGAACCCGCCCGCCAGAATCACCCCCTCGATTTGAAATGCTGGGTGGGGCGGGGTTCCTGACAAGCCGCTTTCGTGATTGCGATTCGCAATGTCACTCGTGGTTCGCGAGGACGCTCTCCCCGCCAATGCCCACGTCGGTTGCGAGCCGAACGATTCGCCGACCAGCCAGCCTGACGTGATTCCCCTTTGCGCCAGCGCCGTTTCGATTGCCGTTGCGTAATCATCCAGCGACCAGACCAGGGTGCGCGGATAAGTGATTTCGACGAAGCGTACCCGGCCACCAAGCTCCTGAAGCAATCCACCCGCCAGCGTCCAGTCGCCGTGCAAGCCGGGCAGGTAAATCAAAGTCGGTAGCGAGTCGTCGCCGTGGATGCGAAGTTGGAGTTCTTCTGGCATTTTGTAGGAGCCGGGGTAACGAGGCTCAAATCAATTTCATTGCTCGATTTTAAGTCAGAGCCTCCTTACGTCGGCTCATGCGATAATAGTTTCGGGAAAAATTCATTTGCCGTTTTGCAGGTCGCCGCGCTCAATTCTTCGAGCGAACAATGCTTCACCTGCGCGATGGTCTCGGAAATCTCCTTCACATACGCGGGTTCGCAGCGCTTGCCGCGATACGGCACGGGCGCGAGATACGGGCAGTCGGTTTCCAGCATGAATTTGTCCAATGGCGCGGCGGCCACGGTGTCGCGAACGTTCTGTCCGTTCTTGAATGTGACGATGGCGGTGAAACTGACGAGCGAGCCGATTTCCAGCACCTGCCGCATCCGGTCTGCGTTCTCGCCAAAACAATGGAACACGCCGCGCACTTTGCCGGCAAATGGCTTGAGCTGGGCGAGCGTGTCCTCAAAGGCGTCGCGCTGGTGGATGACGCAGTTGAGTCCGGCCTCGGCGGCCACTTCGAGTTGTTGCTGGAAAATCTCGGCCTGCTTCTGTTTGTAACGCGTATCGTCGGCAGCGGTGGCTCTTGGAGCGCCGGTCTCCGACCCGGCGTGTTTCATGCCGTCGCCTTTTCCCGCAGGGTCGGAGACCGGCGCTCCGCTGGGCAGCCGGTGATAATCCAGGCCGATTTCTCCGATGGCGACAACCTTGGGGTGCTTCGCAAATTCGCGTAGGGCGGGGCGGAGGTCGGACGGCGCTTTCATGGCGTCGGACGGATGCCAGCCGCCGGCGGCGTAAATGGCCGGAAATTTTTCAGCCAGGCGGATGGCCCGTTCGCTGCTGTCGAGACTGGTGCCGATGCAGATCATCTTGGTGATGCCGGCCGCCTGCGCGCGCGCGATGACTTCGGGAAAATCATCCTTGTACTCGGGATAATCCAGATGCGCATGGGTGTCGAAGAAAATGGGCATAAAATTCAGGCGTAAGAGAATCGTTTGCGGAGCATCGAACATCGAATGACACGCCGGCGGTCTTCATCCAGAGTTCGATGTTGGATGTTCGATGTTCGATGTTCGGTCATGGAAAAGCTATGGCTTGGCCGGATTATTCGTCCCGTCGGTTTTTTGTCCGAGAACCCTAATTTTTTCCTCGATGGCTCCCCGCCCGGGATAGCCCGGCGATTCTTCGATCAGCTTTTGATAATCGCGTCGTGCTGCGGCGGTGAAATCCTGTGCCTGCAACAATTCACCGAGCGTGAGACGGAGCCGGATTCGCTGTTCGGGCGAAGGGTTCAGGGTCAATGCGCGTTCGCTGGCGTCAATGGCGGGGGGGGGCTTGCCCTGCATCGCGTAAAGGCCGGCAAGTTTTTCGGTCAGCACGGCGCTGTTGGTCGCGATGCCTGTGGTTTCAATCATGTTTGCCAGATAGGCCGCGGACACGCCGCGCGCGAGGTCCTGGTTTATAAGGCGCAGGTAAGACCACTCAACAAGTGGGCTGTGCCGCTCCGCCAATTCCTGGTGCCGTTGCATCGGCGGTTTGCCGAACGGTCGGTAAAGCGGATCGCCGATGACCGTGGTTTGCCACGAGAGCGCGGGTTGCGCGGCCCACGCAGCTTCGCCAAAGGTGAACTGGCCGACGGTGAACCGTTCCAAAAAGAGCGCAACGTTCGGGGTGAATTGCAATGACGGCTCATAGACGCAGCCCATCGTGCAGGCCGCGCCCTTGGCAAGCAGCGGCCCGCACCAGTTTGCAGTGGTGCTGCGCAACGTGGACGCACTGTACGAATACAGGTGATACGCGAACGCGCCGGGCATGAACTCGACCTTGGGCAGCGCAAACGGGCCGTCCGCATCGCCGGTGTACCAGCCGGCGTAAAGGGCGATCTGGCTCATGGGAAAACTCGCGGGAAAAGTTTCCGGCTCGTCGTCCACAACGGTTTCAAATCCCAGCGCGCGGGAAATCTGCGCCGCGCCGAGTATCCACTCGTCGCCCAGCCAGTAATTCGTGTCGGACCGGGTCAGTCCGCGCGCGTCGAAATAAGCGCGCCCCCATAACCCGTCGCGCTCCGCCTGGAGCGCCTTGTCCACGAGGCCTCGCGCAATGTCGGCGGTCGGGCCGTCTAGCCGCGCGACCAGCAGGATGCCGTTGGTCGGGTTCAGCGTCGCGGAATTGGGCGTGTTATAGAATGGGTTGGGAAAAGGACCTGTCAACGGAACATCCATTTGGTAGTCCGGCAGCAGGGTCAGTTCGGAATCCACCGCAGCTTCGTTGCCGCGAAACAAATCTGGAGGATTGGGCGCTAGCAACGCGCTCCACATGTTGAGGAAATTGATTTCACCTACAAAAAGCGCGGGCGGGTGGCGGGGAATGGTTTCTCGATTATTTGGATCGTCCGCGATTTTCAGCGGCACGCCGTAGCATAAGACGGCATAGCGGATTTTGGAGGCGGCGACGCGGCGGATATCCTGCTCCGGCTGGCCGTTGGTCGCGGCAACCTTGAAGGAGGCGAATTGCCAGAGCTTGTCCGCCTCCAGTCTTTTCGCCAGCGGCAATTGCAGCGTGTCGCGGAACTCGGCTCGTGACATTTCCTCGTTCGTTGTCAGCGCAAAACCGTAGATTTGGGTTTCCGGAACCTGCCGCGCCCGGGCGTAATATTCGGCGACCGCCTTGGATTCCGGCAGGCGCGAATTGTAAATCACTGCAACTTCATCGCCTCCCGCGGGCATCCGCAGCGGAGTGAGCGCCAAAAGCAGAACCGCAAGCCGGAGTTGGGAGCATCCAAAATGGATTGCACCGCAAATGGAATGGATTTTTTTCACGTCACTTGTCGCCCGTCCCGATTCATCCCTCGCTCGAGACCTTCAATCCATCATGCGCGAAGGCGACGCCGGGTGGCAATTCCGCCTGCGCCTTGTCATGGTCATAATCGTGTGTGAGATGCGTGAAGTAAGTTTGCGCCGCGCCGATGCGCCGCGCCGCCGTCAGCGCCTCGTCGAGGTTCATGTGAGAGTGATGCGGCTTGGGCCGCAATGCGTCCAGTACGGCGATTTCCACGCCGCGCACCTTCTCCATCGCATCGGGTGGGATTTCCTTGCAGTCGCTCAAATACGCCAGCCGCTTTTTGCCTTCCTGTAAAAACAAATAGCCGTTCGTCGTCATCTTGCCGTGAGGGAGGGGCAGGGGAATGATTTCCAGGTCGCCCAGCGTGAACGGCCCGTCAACGATGTGCGGTTCGGGATGGAAATATCCCCGCAGGATGGGGCGGCCGTCGAAGGCATACATATATACCCGCTTGAGCGCCTCCATCGTCGCCGCATTCGCATAGATCGGCAGCGGCCCGCCGCGCAAATCGCAGAAGCGGCGGCAATCGTCCAGCCCCATGATGTGGTCCGCGTGTTCGTGCGTGAATACCACCGCGTCCAGCCAGCTTATCTTCTCGCGTAGGCACTGCACGCGGAACTCCGGCGTCGTGTCCACCACGAATTTGATTTTGTCCGTCTCGATGTAGATCGAGGGGCGCGTGCGCCAGTTCTTTGGGTTGGCCAGAAACTCCTGCGGATACTCCTTGCCGATCACCGGCACGCCCTGCGACGTGCCGCTGCCCATAAAAATGAATGAAAATGCCATGCTCAATTCCTTTGCGCAGGCTATCACATCCCCAAAATTCGGCGACTGAAAAACCGATTTCAGAAGGCATGAACTGCTGGGGCACAAGTGTGCGACGGGTGGGATTATGTCGTTCGCGGAAGTTTCCCTCGCCCCGCCCAAGCGGGGAGAGGGTCAGGGTCAGGGGTTCGTAATTTCGTCATTAAATCACAGATCCTCCCCGGCCATCGTTTAGCGAGGGAGAAATGCCCGCCACTTTTATAAAATTTTTACGGCTGGATTTACCGGAGACCCGTTCGCAAACCAAGAAACGTTCGATTGCTGTCCCGTCTCCCCGGGGGAGACTTGAAACGCTCGGGAAGCGGTTCAAGGAATTTGCCGGAGGCAAAGGCCCGCAGGGCCGGGCGAACGGGCGCGAGCGAGTCAACGTCAGGATGAGGGCTGGCCTAAAACACAAATTGGTTTGAAAAACCGTCCGCCTCCTCTTGGGGTGGGAGATATGTCCACCGCCTTTGTGAACATTTGCCCGTTGGATTTACCGGAGACCCGTTCGTAAACCAAGAAACGTTCGATTGCTGTTCCTTCTCCCCGGGGGAGAAGGTCAGGATGAGGGCGGGCGTAAAACACAAATTCCATTAAAGCCATAATCCCATCAATTTTCACCAAGCAGGTCCCTGGCCGCGTCATAATCCTTCGGGGCAATCTGCACGCGCACATATCCGAAGGCATTTAGATTTCCCCCCATGATTTGCATCAACGACTCATCCGGCAGGAACGCTTCGATCCCTGCTGTTTGAAGCCTGCCAACGACCATGTCTGCCGCCACCAATGTGCTGCACGTCATCAGCGTCACCAAATCCTTCTGCCTGTCTTCTGCAGAGAGCGGTAAAAAATCGTATTCCGGCTGTTTTGCTTCGGGCGGCGGCGGTGGTGGTTTGCCGGGAAGTTCGAACACCGTGTGGTCAATTGCGCACATAACCGCCTCATCGGGATACTCTGCGCCGCAATACGAACATTTCTTCATTAGAATGCGCGCAGTATGTGCCTTTGGCCATATTCCTGTCCAGTGCTGGTGTGATAGGGTGCCCGCAGTGTGGTGGCGGATCCGCAAGTTGCGGAAATTGAATCCATTTGTAACCTTCGGCCATCGGATTACATCTGGATTGATGGGCTTGGAGAGTTCCAAGAGGGCAAAAACGGCAAACATCAAATTAACCAGATTACAAACAAACATATGAAAATGGGAACTATTCTCAAATGCTTGACGGTGGCGGCAGGCTTGCTCTGCGCAACCACCTTCCAAGCTGCCGCCCAGCCGGCTGGCGGAGGCGGAGGCGGCGGTGGTGGCGGCGGTCGCGGATTCCGGGGTGTCCTGACCCAGGACCAGATGCAGCAAATCCGCGATGCCGTGCAAGGCTCGGAAGACATGACGGCGTTGACCACGAAGCTCGCCGCGGCCCAAAAGGACGCGCTCGATACCGCGCTGTCCAAGGACGCAACGGATGATGCCGTCCGCGCAAAAGTTGAAGTGGTGTCCAAAATCCAGACCGACATCGCCATGCTGCGCTACAGCAAGGCGGTAAAAACCGTTGCGGCTTCAGTCACCGATGATCAAAAGACACAGATTGACGCTGCGCCGGGACCGACATACGGAATGTTGTTCGGCGGCGGCTTCGGCGGCGGCGGTCGCCGTGGTGGTGGTGGCGGAGGTGGTGGTGGCGGCGGTGCGCCCCCTGCCAATTAATTGTTCCGCATACGTATTTCAGGCCGCTGCGTGAAAGCGCAGTGGCTTTTTGTTTTCCGTCATTTTATCCATGCTCATCCGTGATTAAACTGCTGTCCATTCAACGTTCAGCGTTCTATGTTCGATGTTCGATGTTCGATGTTTCGGTCCCGCTATCATCTTCCATCTTCCATCTTCCATCTTCGCTTTGCCCCAACTCCCCGATCCTCGCTTTCCCATTTGCGTTTATTAGCGTCCATTAGCGGTTAAAGAACGTCCGTCTTTTCCATTTCAGTATTTCAGCTTTCAGCGTTTCAGCTTTTGCTTTTTGTCAGTGTTCTTCCGTGGTTGAATTGTTTCTCGACGTTTTTAGTCGCGCCCTGCAGCGTGTCTGTGGTTAAAATCTTTTGCAGATGTTGACGACGCTGCGCATCAAAAACTTTGCCTTGGTGGCCGACCTCACGCTGGAACTCCAGCCCGGCTGCAACGTCATCACCGGCGAGACCGGCGCTGGCAAGTCCATCATCATCGGCGCGCTCAACCTCGTCCTCGGCGAACGCGCCGACCGCTCCCTCATCCGCAGCGGCGAGGAAAGCTGTTCCGTCGAGGCTGTCTTCGACATCGCCAAACTGTCAGCCAACCGGCGTCTCCCTCGCCTCGCGACGCAGGAGCGGAACGGGGGCCGGGGTGAGGGGCTGCTGAATCAGATATTGTCTCTGCTCGAATCCTTCCTCCAAGACAACGGCCTTGAGCCGTGCGAGGAAAATCAGCTCGTCCTTAAACGCTCGTTCACGGCCAGCGGCACGAACCGCCAGTTCGTTAACGGCTCGCCGACCACGCTGGCCACGCTCGCCGCCATCGGCGAATGGCTGGTGGACATCCATGGCCCGCATGATCATCAATCACTTTTGCATCCGGCCAAACAACTGGCGATACTCGACGCATTCGGCGGATTGGAAGCCGAACGCGAAGCCTTCGGCGAACTCGTCCGCCGCCGCACGGCCTTGGAAGGCGAAAAATCCGCGCTCATCGTGGACGAGAAAACCTACATACAGCAACTGGACCTGTTGCGGTTTCAAGTTCAGGAAATCACCGGCGCGCGATTGGGGCCGGACGAGGAGAAATCAGTCGGGGAGGAATTTAACCGCGCTAGCAACGCGGCGAAATTGCTGCAATTGAGCCGGGCCGCGCTCGACGCTTTGAGCGAGAACGAAAATTCACTTCTCACACAGGCGGGCGCCATTGGCAGGACATTGCAGGAATTGCAGCGCGTGGACGACGGCGCGGCGAACCTGGTTGAACTGCATTCGCAGGCCGTCGGCAGCTTGCGCGAGTTGCAGTCGGAACTGTCGCGCTACGCGGAGAAAGTGGACGTGGATCCCGCCCGGCTCGCGGAATTGGAGGAGCGCCTCAATCTCATCCACTCGCTCAAACGCAAATACGGTGCGACCCTCCCCGGGGTCATCGCGTTCGGCAGCGAGGCAAAACAGAAGCTAGCGCAGCTTGAATCCCGCGATGCAGAACTCGTGCGGCTCAATGCTGCGCTGGAAAAACTCGACGCGGAACTCTTGAGCGTCGGAAAAAAACTTTCCACCGCGCGCAGGAAGGTGATTCCACTTCTTGCAAAAGCCGCCGGCAAACAGCTCGAAGATCTGGGTTTCAGGCAAAGCATATTTGATGTCGCGATCACAAGTGTCACTCAACTCTCAACCATCAACCATCAACTTTCTTCCACCGGCTTCGATGGGATTGAATTCCAGTTCGCGCCGAACCCCGGCGAGCCGTCCAGGCCGCTCCGAGCCATCGCGTCATCCGGCGAAATGGCGCGTGTGATGCTTGCGCTCAAGACCGTGCTCGCCGCCGAGGACGAAATCCCCGTGCTCATCTTTGACGAGGTGGACGCCAATGTGGGTGGTGAAACGGCCAGCGCCGTCGGCGGGAAGATGAAGCAGATCGCGGCAAAGCGGCAGGTGCTCTGCATCACGCATCTGCCGCAGGTCGCCGCGCCGGCGGACGCCCATTACGTCGTCACCAAGCAGGTGAAGAATGGCCGGACGATTTCCGAGATTGAATTGCTCGGCAAGAAGGAGCGTGTGACCGAACTGGCGCGGATGCTCGGCGGCCAGAGTGATGCCGCCAGAAAACATGCCGAGGCATTGTTGAAATGAAAACAACGTGCGATGTTCGATGTATTTCATCTCAGCTTTTTGTGTTCTCTGCGTTCTTTAGCGGCCAAATCCAATTCGCGGAAATTCGCGGAATTCGCGTCAAAGTGTTTCGCGTGTTTAGCTTTAAATTCTCCCTCTCCGCTCCCTCCGGGGGGAGGGGAGAGGATTGGGGTGAGGTGAAGGTGATTCGTGTCAATTCTATCATAATGAATTCTTACAAAAAATACTTGCATTGACAGCCAGCCTGGGCATGATGTGCCCGTTCTTTGACATAAGTATTTGATTTGTCCCGTTCACTTTTCGCCAGCCGGAATGCCCGTTGCGGCGACGTCTTCTCGTCGCCGCAACTCCGGTTGGAGACTCTACATTCAATGTTGGACGTTGGTTGTTCGATGTTATCCATTTCAGCATTTTTATCCGTGTCCATCCGTGGTTAATGATTCCATTGCATCTTTTGCATCTTCGCGTCATGGCATGGGCCCGCTCCCCGTGGCATCTGGGTGCTCGTCGCGCCGGAACTTTGTGAAGGCGGAACAAGGCTCAAAGTTGAAACCACCAGCAACGTCTTCGCGATCTCTGTTTGCTCCTGTAAAGTAAATCTGCGCCTTTGTGTTTCAAACCGGTTGAAAACAATTCGCGTCCATTCGCGTCCATTCGCGGATAGAATAAAATTTATGTTCCTTTTTGTTCCCTCATCGGGATCAACCCCTCGTGAAAATTTCAGTTTTTGGTGTCATTTGGTGTACCGCGGTGTACTGCGGTGTACTGCGATACAGTGACCGGCCTGTAGGAGACGACGTAAGGTGTCTGGGCAATCTCAATGGAAGGCCAACAGGAACTGTACCATGAAAAACACCCCTTTTTTGGTCAAGAAATGGTCAAGTTTTGAGCGCTATATCAACCACTTACGACGATTCACCCTCTGCATGGTAAAGAAATGATAAAGTAAGTTTTTTGCGTTCTTTGCGGTTAAAAAATCCGTGTCCATCAGCGGTTGAAACTGGCAAATCGCATGGCGCGCGCCAAAGAGGCATGACAAAAACGTCAAAACGCGCCAAAACGCGCCAAAACGCGACATGCCTCCTCAAAAACCGTGTCCATCCGTGGTTGGTTAAGTTTTTTGCGTTCTTTGCGGTTAAAAATCCGTGTTCATCTGTGCCCATCCGTGGTAAAAATGAAATTTTAATCGTAGCAGCCGAGGTAACGAGGCTCATGTCCAATTCGTGCAAATTCGCGTAATTCGCGTCAAAAGTTTGGTGTTTTGGCCCGTTTCGCATTTATCCGCTTCGGCTGGTCATCAAGACATGCAATCTTCGCTCAATGTGCGGTTAACGGCATCGAAAACTTTGGCGTCGGCGAGAAGATGCAGCGACGCTACAATCTTGGCGTCCTCGCCTTGTTGTGTCATTCGGAGCGTCATCGCATAGATCTCGTTGCGCCTCTCGACGGCGGACTTCCTGGCCAACCCGGAGAACCACTGCCGCAATTTCCGGTCCTGGGCGATGGCATGAACCACACCCGCCAGGGTGTCGAGCATCGTGTTGGTGTCGGCTGCCATATATATATGCGTCGCTGGTCCAAAATCTGGCCGCAGACGGCGGGCCTGTCAACCGCTTGTTCAGGGAATTATTTCCTTGAATTGCCCGGCCCGGCTTGCGAATAACGGGGTAACGGAATCGTAACAACGCATTTTACATGGTCAAATTCTTGAGCCAATACTCCCGGTGGATCATTGTCGCCTTTGGCGTCCTGGTCTTCGGGTTGACGCAGACCAAATGGCTTACGAATTCCGAACTGTGGCAAAAGGCCGACGGCGCGCTGATTGACCGGCGTTACCTGCTGCGCGGGGAAAGGCCGATCAATCCCGACATCAAGCTGGTGGGTCTTGGAGCGAGCGCATTCCAGCTCGATGCTCTCTCCACAAATGAAATCGCCGCCTCTCCCACCCTGCAGCTCATGCAACAGCCCTGGCCGTGGGACCGCCGCGTTTATGCCGCCATTCTCGACAAGCTGATGAACGCGGGAGCAAAGGTGGTGATGTTCGATTTCGTTTTTGCCAGCGAGACGGACGGTGACGATGAATTTGCCAGGGAACTGCTGAAATACAGGGACCATGTGGTCATCGGCGAAATGTTCTCGGTGGAAACGGGTTCCGATTCAAAGACCAAAAAACTGACCACGCCCAACGCCCGGCTTTTGCTGCCCGGTACGGATTCCGTCGTCGGCCTCGTCAATTTGTGGCCCGATAGCGACGAGGTTGTGCGGCGCGGAAAATATCAGACTTCAATAGAGCGCGAAGGCGGGTTGGAAGGAATGGGGTTTCCAGACAACTTGATTCACATAACGGTGGCGTCGGTCGGAAAGTTCAACGGCAAGGTTGTGATGCCGCCGGATGAACCGGCGAACTACATAGATTTTCAGGGTCCTTCCGGAACTTACAGGCCGATGCCGGTGGAAAACATGTTTGTGGGCGAATTGTGGAATGGCGGCGGTGCTGGATTTAATGGGGGGATGATTTTCAGCAACAAGATTGTCGTGGTCGGTCCGATGGCGGAAATATTTCACGACATCCACACCACGCCGTTCGGCGAGACGCCGGGGCCGGAGGTGCAGGCGCAAATCATGGCGGCGCTCTTGCGCGGCTCGTGGCTGACAGGAACATCGCCGCTCACCGGTATTGTCATCACGCTTGTGCTGATGTCGCTCGCCTTGGGAATTTGCCTGGGCATTGGCAACGCGCTCTGGAAAGTTTTCACGCTCGCGGCGTCGGTCATCGTTTTTTTCGTGGCGTGCCAGCTCGCCTTCACGCACTTCAATCTCGTGCTGCCGATGACGCAGCCGCTTTTTTGCCTCATCGTTCCCGGCGCGTTCGGCGTCGTGTTCCAATATGCCCTCGAACAATTCGAACGGATGCGTTACCGCAACGTCCTGTCCCGCTACGTCTCGGCAAACGTTGCCAAGGTCATTCTCGAGGACAAACGGTCGCTGGAGGATTCCATGCGCGGACAGAAAAAACCCGTCACGATTTTGTTCAGCGACATCCGCGGGTTCACTTCCATGACCGAGACGACGGACGCGGACAAGCTGGTCGCGCAGCTCAACGAATATTTCGGCGAGATGGTGGATGTCATCCAGGAAAAAAACAGCGGCACCCTTCAAAAATTTATCGGCGACGCCATCATGGCCGCGTGGGGCGACACCCACAGCTACGGCATTGAGACCGATGCAAAGCGCGCGGTGAGCGCCGCACTGCAAATGCGTTCGTCGCTGGTGAAATTAAATGATGGCTGGAAAAATAATCCGGACCGCAGAATCCTGGCCACCGGCATCGGCGTGAACCACGGCGAGGTCGTTTACGGGAACATCGGCGCCCACCAGCGCATGGAACTGACCGTGCTCGGCGACGGCGTGAATCTCGCGGCCCGGCTGGAGAGCGCGACCAAGCAGTTTCACACCGACATCCTCATCGGCGAGGGGACGGAGAACCTGACGCGCGAACATTTTATCTACCGGAACGTCGGGGCGATTGCGTTCAAGGGCAAGACGAAACCCATCGAGGTCTTTACGCTGATGGGCGACCGGTCGCAGCCCGCACCCGGGTGGCTGGCGGCATATCACGGCGCAATCAAGCTGTATCGCAGCCGCCAGTTCGGGAAGGCCGAAGCCCTGTTCAAGGAGGCGATGGCGGAGATCGGCGGCAAGGATTTCCTGTGCGAAATGTATATCGAACGTTGCGAGGCCAACGCCGGACAGGCGCCATCGGCGGATTGGGACGGCTCGTTCATCCTGTCGGAAAAATGACTGTTTGGAGGGCGGTCATCAATGCTCGCGAACTGGTGCGGGACGCAGTGGGGTCGGTCCCATACCGCCCTAATGAGTCCAATTAACATGGTAAATAGCAGTTGACGTTTGGCGCCAAACTGCTATAATGATAGCCAGTTGCCGCTGGTGTCAGGATGTGTAAAGAGGTTTTTACAGTTCAGAATGATTTAAAACGTATGACAAAGTTGTATGCCTTGTTCCTCGTGGGTGGCCTAGCCATTCCTTCAATAAGTTCGGCCATTGATTTAAAACAGGCCAAGTTCACCCAGGTCGTCAACAGCGTCGAAATCATTTCCGCCGCCGACAAGTCCCGCCACACCGCCGCCGTGAATTCCGTTTTCAAGGTGCCCGACATCGTGCGCACCGGCCCCAACTCGCGGGCGGAACTTGTCTCGGAGGACAACACCATCACCCGTGTCGGCGCGAACACGATTTTTTCCTACGACACCGCCAACCGCACCATTGACCTCCAGCAGGGCAGCTTGCTTTTCCATTCCAACCCCGGCAAGGGCGGCGGCACCATCCACACCGGTTCGGCCACCGCGTCGGTCCTCGGCACAACCATCGTCGTCACCAGCACCCCCAACGGCGGCTTCAAGTTGCTCGTCCTCGAAGGCGAGGCTGAAATCCGGTTTCTCACCGGACAGCACCTCACGCTAAGCCCGGGTCAGATGACATTTATTTTGCCCGGCGGAGGCACATCGCCCGTCGTCGTCTTCCGCCTCGATAGCCAGACCAAGGGCAGCGATCTCGTGAGCGGGTTCACCACGCCTCTCCCTTCGATCGGAAAAATTTCAGCCGAGGTCACGCGGCAGTTGATGCTCATCTTGAACAATCAGGCTGTTGACACCGGACTGGGAGTTGGCAACAACGGAACGCCGAGCACGGTGCAGGTGCAGCCGGATCAGCAGACGTTGGGCAATCTTCAGCCCGCGCAAAATCCGAGCGTCAATGCCTCGATCATCGGCACTGATCACACGCCCAATCAACCGTTGCCCGTCAACTATCCTTCGTTCGATTCCAGCCATCTTCAAAAGGTTCCGTTCGAGGCGCCGGCCGGTGAGAGTATTTCTCAAGGACTCGGCATGTTGGGAATTATTAACAATCAGCCCTCCGCCGGCTTTGTCGCGGACAATATTGACATAGACACGGCGAGGGTTGATTTGAGCCCTTACGCTGCGAGTCCGGATTTCGATTTCATTGCAACCGGCAATTTGAAAATCTGGCAGAGCGTGAACTTTACGCCTCCCGCGGAGACGATTACAGGTCCAAGCGCGCCGGACACAATCTCGCTGATGGCGGGTGGGGAAATTTTGATTGCGCCGGTCGGCGATGGCCCGACCGTCCTCGAGGCCAACACCTCTATTTTTGGATTGGTGGCGGACAGCTTTGGAATGTTTAACGCATCTGACAATACTGTGACTTACCAGAACACATTGGAGCACGTCAGCGTCGTCAACAATGTCGGTGACGTGGATATTTTGTCCCTTCAGGATTTGAACATTTATAATTCGTCATTTAATGCCCGCGGGATTGTGAATATTGAAAGCCAGAACGGATCGCTGAACTTGGGCTCGTACGACGATGACACCATTAATGCCGGGAGCGACGTTTATCTTAGCACCGGCATTTTGACGGGCGGAGATTTGACTGTGGATCATACCACAATTAATGCCGGTTTTTTTAATGGCGACGTTTCGGATAGCGGCGGCTCATTGAATTTAAGCGCGGACAACGGCGACTTGAATACCTATGCTGCCAACCTCAATGCGTATAGCGGATCGGTTGGTGTGGGAGACGTTAGTATATATGCCGGGGGCAACGTGGATCTTGAAGACACCTCCGTTTATGGTGACGGGGACGTGAACATCGAGAGCGGCAACACGCTGACGCTGAACACAGGCGGCACCACCGACAGCGTGGAAGCGGGTGGGAACGTCTACCTGACCTCCGACAATGCGGACGTGGATGTCAACAATTACAGTATTTATGCGGACAACGGCAGTGTGAGCATCGGCGGCGAGGGCAGCGTGTATCTCTCCGGCAACGACATTGAATCGGGCTATGACACATCCACCGCCTATAATGTGGACATCAATTCCTACGGCAGCACGATTGACATCGAGGGCACCTACATCAGCGCCACGGGCGACGTGAACATCGAGAGCAGTGACACGCTGTATTTAGGGTATAACGGCACTTCCTCTGACAATAATGAGATTGATGCTGGCGGTTCCATTTATCTGACGGCTGATTATGGGGACGCATACGTGTATGATTACAGCGCCTACGCGGATGGGGACATTAATATCACCAGCGGCGGAACCATATCGGAGTCGTCAAACGCCTCCGCTTACGGCGGCAGCGTTTATGTGGAATATTCAGATATTGAAGCCGGGAGGAATTACGGTTATTCGGCCAACGGCGGTAACGTGAACATCAACGCCTATAATGGCGATGTGACATTGTATGAAGATTATATTTTTGCGTATAGCGGGGAAGAATCCTCTGTCAGCGGGAACATCAACATTTACGCCGGCGGAAACATTGATTTTACACATTCGGACGTCTATCAGGCAGGCTCGGTCACCGCGACTGCCAACTACGGTTATGTGAATATTTACGACGTTTACAATGACAGCTACGATTACAACAGCAGTGACACCTACCTGACCGATTGGACCATCAGTGCCGGCTCCTATGTGGATATCGGCGCGGATGGAAGTATCCAGATTTACAACAGCGACATCTATGCCGGTGGCAATGTCGATATTACCAGCGAAGGCTCGGTTGAAGGCGGTGGAAGCATTGATATTGAATATTCATATAATATCTACGCCGGTTATAGCGGATCTACCGGTGGTTCCGTGAGCATCACCGCCAATGACGGCACCGTGTATATGTATGATGATGAAGTTTATGCGTATAGCGGCGAAAACACGTCCACTGGAGACGTAAATATCTCCAGCAGCGGGACCACGGACATTGAGTACACTTATATTTACGCCGACGGGAACGTGAGCATTGATAGCGGCGACACGTTGTATTTAGGCTGGTACGATGGTGGCTCGACGATTGATGCTTACGGAGGGGGTGGGGTAAGCCTGACTTCCGATAATGGGGACATTTATTCATACGGCTACGATATTAACGCCTATAACGGGGATGTGGACGTGACCGCCTTGAACGGTGTCATTGATATCGAGGACACCTACATCAACGCCGGCGGTGATGTGGTCATTGAGAGCGGTGATACGCTTTATTTGGGTTACAATTATGGATATTACGGCAATAATAAGATTAAATCCTACGGCGGGGTGAGCCTGACCTCCGACTATGCGGACATCTATGTTTCCGATTACAGGATTTATGCCAACGGTGGCAGCGTGTACATGACCGCCTCCAGTGGCGCCATTGACATCCAGGACTCCTACATCACCGCCAGCGATGATATCAACATTGATAGCGGCTGCACGCTGACATTGAACAACAGCGGAACCTCGTCTTATGACACGACACTTGACGCCGGCGACTCTGTCTTTCTGACCTCCGACTATGCAGACGTGGATGTTAATGGTTATGACATTAATGCTAATGGCGGAAGTGCGGAAGTGACCGCCTATAAGGGCGGCATTGACATTGAGAACACCTACATCAACGCCAACACAGATGTGAACATTGAGAGTGGCGATACGCTTTATCTGGGATGGAACGACGGCGGATTAACTATTGACGCCGGTACTTACGTGTCTCTGAAGTCCGATAACGCGGATGTGGATGTATCGGGATACAACATAAACGCATATAACAATGATGTGACCATAAGCGCTCCCAACGGAGGAATAAGCGTGGAAGACACGTATATACAGGCCTATAATGGGGTTACATTGAGTGCTGGTGACGGCGGCGTGTATCTTGATTACGCCGACTTGAATGCGGACAATGGAGACATTAGCATCAGTGCGACGGGAGACGGAACGATTTACACCGATTACGGCTATATTTCCGCCTATGGCTCGGTCACCATGACCGCTGGCGGGGACATCAACATCAACTATACCCCTGTAAGCGCCACAACGAGTTATGTGCCGGACGGCAGCTCATATAGTCAGGATGAGGTCTCCATTTCGAGCGGCGGGAAGTTGACGGTCAACGGGACATACGGTGACAACAGCTTCGGCTATGACATCGGCGCGGACAATAAGATCATCCTGTGGGGCGCGAATGGCGTGAGCTTGGATGATGTGTATGCTGAAACTCTGTCCGGTTGTTACTATGACCAGATCGGCATCACGGCTGATGGGAAAATTTGCATCATGGATGGGTCGTATCTTGATACATCCGGCTCCGTGAACGTGGAGTCCTATGATGGAGGCGTGAGCATAATCGGCGGTAGCGGAATTTATGCTGGGGGTGGCGACGCGTATGTGTCGGCTGATAACGGGATGCTGGAGGTAAATTCGGATCATGATTTTTCAGGCGTTGATAACGCAGACATCTATGCCTCGGGAACTGTGACGTTGGACGGCAATTGCGTGGGGATTTATGACACGGCGATTGATGCCAGCTCCGGCGCAGTCTATGTGACTAGCTCGGATGGAAATGTGATATTGAATGACGTCAACATACAGACTGGTTCCACCTCCGAAGATGTGGACATCACGGCAAACTACGGGAATCTGACCATGGAATCAGGCAGTGCCGGATACGGTATCTACATCAGCGCAGGTGGTGCTGTCAATTTAAGCGCCGACGGCGATGTGACCATTCTCGGAAATACTACGTCCCTGGGCGATAACTCTGCGGGAGACTATGTTTATGCGGATGGCGGGGATGTGACCATCCAGAGCGGCCAGACGATCAGTTTTGACGGGGGGTCCGGCGGTACCACCAGCCTGCACGTAGAAAACATGTATGTCGAGGCGGATGGCTCGGTGTACGTGACAGCTTATGGTGGTGGTGTGTTTTTGAAAGGTGACCAAATTTATGCCGATGGTAATTCGGACAGCGGGGACGTTGCCATTACAGCCTACGGCAGCACGGCGGACTTGGAAAATACTTATATCAGCGCCGCAGGAAATGTAACCATCGAAAGCTGCGACACGCTCACACTGGGATATTGCACCGGTGATCAAATTGACGCTGGTGGCAATGTCAGCCTGACCTCCGACAATGCGGATGTGGATGTTTATGATTCTACAATCGGATACAACAATCAAATTGGCGGAAATATTAACATCACCGCCTACAATGGCGCAGTTGACCTGGAGAATGACTATATCAACGCCTACGGTAATGTGACCATTGAGAGCGGATGCACCTTGACGCTGGGATACTACACCGGTGATCAAATTGATGCTGGCGGCAATGTCAGCCTGACCTCCGACAATGCGGATGTGGATGTTTATGATTCCGCCATCGGCTATATTAATCCAATCGGCGGAAACGTGACCGTAAGCGCCCTTTACGGCGGGATAGATTTGGAATCTGACACCATCAACACCTTGGGATACGTGGATGTCGAGGCGGGCGGCGGGATGCTGACGGTGAACTTCAATCAGGATTTTACCCAGACTGCGGATATCACCGCGGGCGGATATGTAACCCTCGATGGCAATTGCGTCGGGATTTATGATGCGGCGATTTCCGCTGGCGGACCTGTCACCATCACCGCCAAAGACGGGAACGTGATTGCGAATGACGTCAACATTCAGACCTCTTCCACATCTGATGTGAACGTAACGGCCAACTCCGGGGATTTGACCATGGAATCGGGTGATGCCGGGTACGGTGTCTACATCAGTGCGTCTGGTGCGGTCAATTTGAGCGCCGATGGCGATGTCACCATTTTAGGCGGTGAAGGGGCGGGCTACGTTTATGCCGGCGCCGGGGATGTGACAATCCAAAGTGGCGGCGCAATCAGCTTTGGCTATTTGGGTACTGCGTCCGGCAGTGTCGATGTCGAGAATATGTCCACTATTGAAGCGTATGATTCTGTGTATGTTTATGCTCACGGCGGCGACATCATTCTCAATAACGACAATATCACGGCAGATAATGGGGAACTGGCCATTACGGCTTTCAACAGTACGGCGGATTTGGAAAACACAACCATCAGTGCGTATGGTAATATAACCATCGAGAGCAGCGACACGCTCACCTTGAATAACACAGGTTCTGCCTCAATTTCGGCGGGCGGCACGGTCAGCCTGACATCTGACAATTCGGATGTGGATGTCACCGGCTATACGATCGGCACAGCCGATGCTCCGGTTGGCGGCGACGTGGATGTGACAGCCACAAGTGGCGTCATTGATATTGAGGGCAGCGCCGTCAACGCCGATGGCAATGTGACAATCGAGAGCGGCGGCACATTGACCCTGGGGAGCAGCACGAGTGACAGCATCACGGCCGGGCTGGGAGTTTACCTGACATCCGACAACAGCGATGTGGACGTTTACGGAAGCACCATCACCGCTAATGGTGGTGATGTGGATATCACCAGCGGGGGGGCTTCAGTTCTCTATCATGATTCAGGTTATGGAGACATTGATGTTGAACATTCAACCCTCACCACCGGATCAATCGCCGGCGGCAACGTGGATCTCTCCGCCAACGGAGCAGTCACTTTGCTTGACGATTCCATCTCGGCCAACGGCGCCGTGAATGTGGAGGCCGACAACCTTGATGTGGATATTTCATCCGACAGCTCCACCGCCGTCAGCAGCATCAGCGGATTAACCGGCGTTACGATTACCTCCGATTACGGCGCGGTCAATATTACCGACACCGCCATCGCTTCGGGCAATGGCGATGTGAATATCTCGGCTGAAAACGCGATCACCATTGAGGAGGACAGCAGCAGTCACTCTATCTCCGGTAACAATGTCAATCTGACCACCTTTGGCGGACAAGGTATCTCCGTTTCCGGCGCAACCATTACCGGTACCGCCGGAAATGTAATCATCAGCGCCTTTGATGAGAATAATAAACCTGACTTCGTTGGCCATGCGGCGCGCATCACCCCGAGTGACCTCGGCGGTAGTGTCAGCATCATCAGCGCGCCTGTCGGTAACATCGGTTCTATTTCCATCATTCCGGCTGTGCCTTCTTCGGATCCCGCCCTGACGATTGTCGGTACTCCTGACATTGACATCGAAGGCTCATCCACTATCGAGCAGCCCGGCTCTGTTATCTTGGACGCACCAGACTGGGTGTATCTGTCTGATCCCACTTTGACCTCGGACTACGGGGATGTGACTGTCACCGCCGGCGCCGGATATCTTGATGGCTATTATACAACCATCAGTGCGGATGGCGGAAACGCAACCATTACCGCGGGCGATTACATTGATGTCGAAAACTCAACTATTTATGCCAACAATGGCGTTGATATCGCCTCTTTCAACGGGTCAACCTACCTTTCATCTGACAATATCACCGCCAATGACGGGGATGTGAGCATCGTTTCCTACAACAGCACCGTTGACCTGGAAAACACTTACGTCAGCGCTTCCGGGGATGTGAATATTGAAAGCGACGGAACGTTGACGCTGGGATATGGATATTTTACCGGCGATAATATTGATTCCGGCGGAAGCGTCCTTCTGAAGTCAGACAGTTCGGATGTGGATATCTATGGCAGCTCCATTGGCGAAACGGGCATCAATGATTATTATTCGCCCATTGGCGGAACTGTGAATATTGAGGCCTACAACGGCAGCATAGACATGGAAGGCACCTATTTGGAGGCTGATGGCACCGTGACACTTGAAGCCGGCGCCAACCTGTTTTTCTATGAGGATGAAATCTATTCAGACTACGGGGATATCAATATAACCAGCGACGGCTCAATTTCCGAAAGTACGGTTGGAACCGTTTCCGGAATTGATATTGAATACTCGGACATTGAAGCGTACGGTTCGGTGAATATTTATGCCGATAACGGTGGCTACAATGGTAATATATATACATATAGCGACACTATTACAGCTGACTATGGTGATGTAAACATCCAGTCTTATTCATCCAGCACGATTGACATGGAGTATAGTTACATCAGCGCCCCGGGCGGCGTGAACATTGAAAGCGGCGGAACTCTCACGCTGGGAAATTACCGCGGTGATGCAATTGATTCCAACGGAAACGTTCTTCTGAAGTCGGACAATTCGGATGTGGATATCTACGACAGCTACATTGGTGAAACGGGAGTCTATGATTATTATTCGCCAATAGGCGGGACTGTGGATATTGAAGCCTACAATGGCAGCATTGACATGGAAAACACCCATTTGGAGGCTGACGGTACTGTGACTCTTGAAGCAGGTGCCAATCTGTATCTTTACGAGGATGAAATCTATTCAGACTACGGCGATGTATATATAACTAGTGACGGCTCAATTTCCGAAAGCCCGGTTGGAACCGTTTCCGGCATTGATATTGAATACTCGGACATTGAAGCGTCCGGTTCGGTGTATATTTATGCCAATAACGTTGGTTACAACGATGACGTATATACATTCGGCGACACCATCACTGCCGACTACGGTGATGTGAACATCCATACTTATTCTTCCAGCACAATTGACTTGGAAGACACATCTATCACCGCCGACTATGGATACATAACCATTGAGAGTGGCGGCACTTTGACCTTGGGGAATGATGGATCATACAATAACAACATCATAAGCGCGGGATACGACATATATTTGACTTCTGACAACGGGGATGTGGATGCCTACAACTACACTTTCAATGCTTACGATGGTAATGTGAGCTTTTACACTTACTACGGCGCGGTGGACATCGAAGATTCTACCATCAATGCCAGCAGCGACAGCAACGTGAGTCTTACGGGTGACACCATCACGGCAACCGGCAACGTGGATCTGTACGGCAGCGGTGGCGATGTCAGCATTGAGGGCATTTTTGGCGGAGTGACTATTCTGGGTACGACAATAGATCTTGGCGGTAATGTCACCGTTTCAGGGTCGTCTCTCGTCTCCACCGGTCCAGGCAACGTGGACATCTCCACGAGTGGTGGCAGTTTCACCGTCATAGGATTTGGCATTGATATCAACACAGCTAATAATTTTTCTGGAAATAACATTCTCGTTGAGTTGGGTTCCCACATAACAACCGACGATGGCAATGTGAACATCAATGATTACGGGACGTTCGACGCTGAATGGGCGTCAACATTCGCCGGAATCAACAACAGCAGTATCAATTTGGGTAGTGTTGAGGTTTCCGGTTCCACCATCACTGCCAACGGCGGTAATGTGAATATCACCACCGAAGGATCGGTTTATCTGCCTTCCATCGGCAGTTCCACAGTCCATGTGAATGACATCTCAATTGATAATTCCACCATCAGTGCCTATGCCGCGCCAGTCGTTGTAGATGGCAGCGGTCCCGGTGATGTGACCTTGAACGCCGGCGGTAATGTGTTTGTGTCCGGCAGCACCATCTATGCGGATGATACTGTGACAATCACGGCCGGCGGACAGGAGCAGGGTACATCTGATTATGGCAATGTTGACATCGAAAACAGCAGCATCACCGCCGGGACCGCGGTCAACGTGACCGCCAACGGTTATGTCTACGATTCCGGCATCACTCTGGACTTGGCGGGTTGGGATGTCTTGGCCGGAGATTATGTGGAATTAACCGCGTCCGGTGATGTGACGGTAAACGGGGGCAGTCTTACCGCCGATGGCGGCGATGTTGATATCTATGGCGGCACAGGCTTCGAGACCGGTAATCTTACCATATCCACTTCTGGAGCCGGCGGAAAGGTGGACATCACCGGTGGCAGCCTCACCTCACCTAGTGGGTATGTGAATATTAGTGCAGGAGCGGGTATCGTGCTCGACTCTACTGGTTTGAATATAGAAGGCACCGGAACCGGTGGAGATGTGAACATCACCTCCAGTAGCAGTATCTCGGCGAGTGGAGGAGTGGATATCAACGCTGGCAACGGGTTCACACTGGACTCCGGTTCATTGAACGAAACTGGTCCTGGAACAGGCGGCACTGTGGATATTTCCGGCAGTACACTTACCGTCAGTGGCGGGGACGTGGATATTTACGGCGGCACAGGCATGATGCTCGGGTCTAGCGCTCTAAACGAAACCGGTACTGGAACTGGCGGCGGCGTGGACATCTCAACCGGAAGCTCCATATCGGCCAGTGGGAACGTTTATATATACGGTGGCGACGGAATTTCTTTGGGATCCAGTGCTATTAATGAATCCGCTTCTGGAACCGGTGGGTCTGTGGATGTTTCCAGCAGCACCATCACTGCCAGTGGCGGGGACGTGGATATTTACGGCGGATCCGGATTGATTATTGGGGATGGTTTGAATGAAGCCGGTTCTGGGGTCGGCGGTAACGTGGATATTACAACTGCCAGCACCATTTCGGCGTCTGGCGACGTGAATATTGATACCTACCAGGATGGCACTGTGGATGTTGAAGACAGCAGCATCACCGCCGCCGGCACTGTGGATATTGTAAGCAGCGGAACCTTGACGACCGGTACTTCCAGCACGATTTCGGCGACAACCGGTGATGTGGACCTGACCTCCACCCTCGGCGACATCAGCGCCCAAAACACAACCTTGAATGCAGCTCCCAGTACCGGAAACGTCAACGTGACAGCTTACAACGGAGCGATAACTTTGACCGGTGATTCACTCACAGGGGTGAACAGCGTCAACGTTTCCTCCGGTAATGACCTTACAGTCAACGGCGGCTCCATCAACTCCGATAACACCAGCTACGGTGATGTCACCCTGGGCAGCTCGTCCGGGCAGACAACTATAAAAGGTGGCGCTTCAGTGACGTCATTCTACCTCAATGTGAATTCTTCCGACGGGATCCTGATTGACGGCACCAGCGGCGGCACCTTGAAGGGTAACACGATGAATCTGACGGCAAGCTCCACGCTCGGCGTGGGCAAAGGTGTCACAGTTCAAAATGAAGACCTCTCGCAGTTGGCGAATGTCAATATTGCTGCGCACACCGTTAATATGGATGGTGTGAACTTCTCAAGCGCTAGCTCATACAATTTGACGGTATTTTATCACGACTTTTACATAAACAATGGTCATCAGGCTGGCTATGCCAATTTTAACAACGATACCTTGGACGGGGCTACGATTTTGAATCAACAGACGACAACAACACTTCATCCTCTTAATAACGGTGGTATTGTGCTCGGCGGCACTGGTGTTGGAATTCACGTGAACTAACTTCTTGGTTGCGTTTGTGGGGCGTTTTGGATAAAAAATGGTTGGGAATAGTACCAAATGAAGATGACTCAAATGAAAATATTTAAATCGCTTGTCGGCTGTATGGCGGCCTTAGTTGCCTTTGTTGCGGTGTCCTCGCAGGCGCAGCCGAATGCTTCCACCTCCATCCAGCAGATGCAGAACTTTCAGCAGAACATGGAGCAGCAGAAGCCCCTCCTCGGCCTGAAAACCGGCACGAACGCCCCGGAAACGTATCCTGGTGAGAATTCTGACATCGGGCCTCAGCATATTTTGCGCCTCCTTCCGCCGCGGACGCACTTTGAGGTGGATGCGGACAGCCAGTATCTTTATACCGACAATGCACTGTTAACGACGCGCCCTTACACCTACAGCACTGAATTTGTCAACACCATCCGCGCGGCGTTCTCACCCACACCCTATAAGATGGGTACCGGCCGGTTCGCCCCCTCCGCTGGTGTTATCAGCCAGTGGTATAATTATGGACTGGGCACCGGAAGCAAGGTGGCTGGCGGCGGACCCATTAATGCCATTGATTTCAATGTCCAGACGGTTTACGCCGCAGCAAAATATCTCTATCCAAACGACTGGAGCATCTTTGGTGAATTTGATTATACCCGCCTGTTAAGTCAGATTAATTATGACGAGTTTTACCACGATTTTACCCCCATCGCCGGGGTTCAGCGTTTGTTTCAAGTGGGCAACAAGGGCTTGATTGCCGCCAGCTTGCAGGCCGATTACCATGCCTCATGGACCGTCAATACGCCCCAGAATTCCCAGGACCGGGCGGATGGCATCTTCAGCCTCTCCTACGCCTATCAGATCACCCCTAAATTTGTGGTTCAGCCGTCCTACCGCTTTCAATATACCCATTATCGGTTTGCCACCTCACCGGATACCATTCACCATGCCTCCGGTCGTGAGGACTTTTTGAACAGCCTTGGCCTTTCCCTCGGCTATTATTTCACGCCAAACCTGTCCTTGCGGGTGTTTGCCAATTACGACGTCAAGGATATCACCCATGACAATCTGGCTCCGAGGTATCACGATTATAACGTCGGGGCCGATCTGGCCTACACGCTTCGTTTCTGATTTTTGCCGTAGCGGGTAATTGAAAACGGTGCAATTTAGTTTGCACCGTTTTTGCTTTCCAGTGTGCCGCGACGGTTGTGTGGATGTGTTCCACGCTCGCCTCTGCTTCTTCGTCCTGATCCAAACCTTCAACCGCGTTTCGCCTCCGACAATTCTACGGCGTCAGCATCTGCGATTTGTGAGCCGGTGGGCTGTACGGAATCTAACTCGTTGACAATATAGCGCTCGTGGCGCAGATTCTTGCATCCATTTGTCCATGAAAGGAAAGCTGTCTTGTCCTCTTGTGCTGCTGGCGTTGATCGCCTGCATGGAGGTTCATGCGCAGACGGCTACGAATATCACCGGCATTTATCCAAACACAAACATTATCGAATCATTTTATATCGGTTTTGCCCAGGGTACGTGCAACGACGGGACGAATGTTTATGTGGCTTTGACTTCGGCAATTGAGAGGCGCAACATTAACTCCGGACCTATATTGGGGGGAATTCTACCGTGGGACGGCATTACGAACGGATTAATGGATTATTTTCCGATCATTCATCTTGGCGACCCGGACTGCTGCCAGGGCTGCATCTATGTCCCCATGGAGTCTGCCGTGGGTGCGCCGAAGGGTGCGGCCATCATTGACGTCGCCATTTTCAAGACAGCGGGTTTGATTCGCTGTGCGGCGGTTTCGATTTCAAATTATCAGTCCGAGGCATCGGCCGTATGTATTGACCCGCTTCTCTCGAACTCCGTCGCGTTGTTTGCAGCGAGTTTTGTGAGCGGTTCCACCAACGACGGGATTTACGAATACAGCGTCAACAATTTGACCAACCTCGCGTTTGTCAAAGCATTGCCGCTCACTCGAAATATACATCATATACAGGGCATCGTCTGCGTGGGGGGTGTGCTCTATGTCCTGGCTGACAACGGTCCTGCTGGTGAGGTGTATCAGGTCAATCCCACAAACGGGGTCGTGGTGGACTTGGCCAAGATCAGCATCGCAGGCAATATTGAGTGGGAAGGGCTGGATTATAATCAGGGATTTCTGGTCGCAAATGAAGGCGCCACGGGTACGGCTAACTGGTTCGACTTTTTTGGCGTTCTGGCTGGCAAAAGCACGCAACTGATCAGCGGTTCGGTGAACGACAGCAATAATAATCCCATCCCCGGAGTCGGGGTGATCGCTTCTGCGACAATCAATGGTACAAACCAGGTCGTGGCCGTGGACACTGACACCAACGGCAATTATGCGATGAAAGTGCCCGGTGGTAATTGGAACGTCGCGGTGAGCTGTTGTTGCAGCAACGACAGCCTCGCCAGCCTTCTTGGCGGTGGCAATTACATTTGTCCGAACAGCCAAAACGTGCAAATCGTCTACAATAATCCCACAGTGAACTTCATTGTCCAGATTTGCACAGGTGTTTCCATCACCACTCCCTCGCCGCTTCCCGCCGGCGAGGTCGGTATCTTTTACAGCCAGACCCTGCAGGCTTCCAGTTGCAATCCCGTTTTCACGTGGACAAACACCGATGGCTCGCTGCCTTCGGGCATGTCCCTGTCCGGCGGCGGCGTTCTTTCCGGCACTCCCTCCGGTCCCGGCGGCGTGTTCAATTTCACCGTCAAGGTCACCGACGGGAATAATGCCGCCACCAACCAGTCCTTTTCCGTTGGCATCAGCAACGCGCTGCAGATCACAACCACCTCGTTGCCGGGCGGCACCAATATCTCTTTCTATAATGCAACGCTTTCCGCCGGCAACGGACAGCCGTCCTACGCATGGTCTTTGAGCCCCGCTTCCGCCGGTTTGCCGCCTGACCTCTCCTTGACAACCAACGGCGTCCTGTTGGGCACGCCCGTAACGTATGGCACATTCAATTTCAGCGTGCGCGTGACGGACAATCTCACCGGCGTAGCCGACCAGTCTTTTGCGCTGAATCTGGCTCCCGCAAATCCTCCGTCGCCAGCCATTTCCATCCCCGGTGGGCAAACCCCGCCGCTGGCCATCAGCGTCGTTGACGGGGAAATCTTTGTATTTTGGTCCGCTTCGGCCACCAACTATGTTTTGCAGACGACCACCAACATGACCGCGCCCAACTGGATGACCGTCAGTGATGCCGTGCCGGGTATTGCTTATAACGTCACCAATTCGGCGCTGCAACAATACTTCCGCTTGCAATAGCCCGCTCTTGTCAGGCTGCAAGGTTGATTTGCTGGAGAGAACAGCTCCGGCCACCCCCGGCTGGCCATTTTGGAGAATGCTTCGGTGTTAGACAACGAGTGGTTTCAGATGCCGTTCGTAGAGGTTCATTGTCACATTCCGCCCGACGATGGCTTCGTTGGCTTCCAGCATCTTGAGGTAGCGGTCGCCCTTCTTGGCCGCAATCTTGAAGCCGACGTGGAGCAGTTGGCGAAAATGACGGTTGTATTCCTTGCACTTCGGATCGTGCCGGAGCGCCGCGCAGTATTGCGCCGAGGTCCATTTGGCAACCGCTTGCTTTGATGGCAGTTTTTTCAGGTCTATGTCAATGACAGTGGCATAGGGGGCACAAAGCTCGGCGCAATGTTCCAGCGCGTCGCAATAAATTTCCTTCGCGAGCGCCAGGGCCTCGCCGCCGGCCTCCGCCAGTCCGATCAGTTCCTCCAGCCAGTTGGTCCCGGCGGTCTTGATGTGAAGGCCGGCATTGAACTTTTTCACCGCGGCACGGATGGCGGGGTAGATGGAAAATTTGTCGCTGCCGGAGTGGACGCTCAACTTCAGGTTGTCCGGCAGGCCGTATCGCAGGACGGCATGCGCGATGACGGCAAGGTCCTCGTTGAACTCGCGCTCGAATTGCGCCACGTCGCCCACGTAATCCACGCCCTTGTTGAACCGGCCGGTGAACTTGGGCGCGATGGTCTGGAGCGGAATCTTTTCGTCGGCCATCGCCGCAAGGATGATGAGCAGTTCCGGCGGCGTCTGCGGGCTGTCGGTCTCGTCCATCGAGACTTCGGTGATGAATCTGCCTTTGCCCTTCGCCCTGGCGATGTGGCGGTAGATTTTTCCGGCGTCCTGCACGGCAAAAAGATATTTGGCGGCGACCCGTTCCACCTCAGAGCGGGTGGTCTTTATCGGGCGGCCGATGCCGGGGATTTCCAGTGTGCCGACCAGTTCGGGATGGCGTTTGACGAACTTTCTGATGTCCGCCGCCGGCGCGGGTTTGCCAATGGAATCGGCGACGTCAATGGTGAAGAAATCGGATGAATCAAGAAAGCGGTCCACGGTTTCGAGCCGGATATGGTCGGCGTCAATGTGCCAGGTCTTCTTCCAGCCGAGTTCCTTGACGGCCTTGGCCGCGGCGGCGCGGACGGAAGGCGGTTCGGAGCCGATGATCGTGTGTTCGCGGTTGGATTTGTTCCAGACAGGGACAATTTCCACGCCTTGCTTGGCGGCGAGAATGCACGCCTGAAGCTGTGCCTTGGCCTGATGGGCAAAGCGGTCACCCATGCCGAAGGAAAATCTGCCGATCTGAAGTGCTTTTTTCTGGAGCGTTCTGTTCATGATTTACGAGGTTAGATATTTTTCACAAATGCCGCAACACGATTTTCTCCGCTGATGGCGGATGTGCTCACATCCGGGCAAGTTCACCAATCCTTGTTACGGTAAAAAATGACGTCAGGCGGGCCGTCCACACTGTATTCATCCAGCAAATCTTTCAGGTGCATCAGCATCCAGGGTTGCGCGAAGTTGTTGCCGTTCTTCGTGAAGACGATGTCGCCGGCCAGATAAACGGCGGAGTGGATGGCGTCGCCGTTTTTGTTCAATAGAAAGATAAGGTCGCCATAAACGGTTGGCTTGCCGATTTTGTAGTAATGGGACAGGAGATAATCCACGGTGTATTTGGGATCCGAAAAGCGGTTGTCCGGCGTTTCATTGAAAAAATTCATCGTGGTCCAGTGGCAATCCATCGACGGGTCGCCGGCCTGGGAGGGCAGGGGATATGTGTAAAGGCGCGCGCGGGCGAACGGCGGCAGGAAATACAGGATGCTGGCGGCGCCGCCATCAGGCTCCCGTTTGAGTGATTCGAGGAACGGACGCACATCCACAATCCGGACGCCGGCCGGCCAGCTCCAATAGTTGATGATTTTATCTATGTCCGAATCCGGCCAGACCCGGATGCCCATCAGGACGGCGGATTGATGCGAGAGCGCCTTGACAGTTTGCATCCGCTCCGCTTCATCGGGAATGCAGTGCAGCAACGCCTCCAGATCGCTGAAGCATTGCCCGTCGCCGCGCGGGTAAAGAGACTTTTGAATCAATGCTAGCGCCGAATCGCTGATGCCGGTCTTGTCAACCCGCGTGGCAAAGGTGTAGCCGGGAAAAATAAATGGAAACTGCATCAGCCCGTTGGAACTGAAGCGCCGCAGGGTCGTGTAAAGTCTCGCCCTGACATCAGGTGACAGCGAAAACACCAGGTTCTTGTCCGGCGTGATCACGGTGTTTGAATCCGAGTAAACCATGCAAGACGGCGACAATGCCTGTCCAATCTGTTCTTCCGAAAGCCCGGATGATTGCATGACCGGCCGGACGGCGTCGGGATTCATGCCTTCAAACGTCCAGGTCTCCTCGCTGTTGGTGTTGATTTCGTAGGCGACATATTCCTCCGGCTGCTCCAGGTCAATGTCGTGCATGGTCAATTGGCCCCAAGCCGGAACATTCGTCGTTTCGATGTCAAGCGCCCCGTAAAAATTGGTTGCGATGTGAAGGTAGGGGGAATTTCTTCCGCCGTCGCCGGCCTCATGGACCTTGACGAATCCATACGTTGCCAGCACCGAGGCCAGCACCAGCGACACGCTAAAGATAACGATCCCCAGCAGATGTAACTGAATGGTTACACCGGCATCCGTGTGATTCCCGTTCCGTTTTTTGTCAGTCATGGTATGGCCAACCCGCGTCACAAGACGGATTCACAGATGCCAAGGTAACACATTTTTTGGGCGGACAAATCCGGGCGGTTTTTCCGCGCTGCGGACGGTTTGTCCTTGAAGCCTTCGTCCGTCTCCTGCAACCTTTGTCTGCCAGGGCCCATGGAATGTGGACTTACAAACCCCGCTAGGGCCGGAAGGCAGCAACGGTAGTCTGCTCGACATCTGCCGTGGTCACCCTGGCATTTTTTGCATTTACGATTTGCGATTTTTGATTGACGATTCAATTGTCAGGCGGGGCGTAAATCGTAAATCATACATCGTAAATCAAAAATGTCCTATCAGGTCATAGCTCGCAAATACAGGCCGCAGCGGTTCGCCGAGGTCGTCGGGCAGGAGCACGTTACCCAGACGCTTGCCAACGCCATCGCACAGAAACGCATCGCGCACGCCTACCTGTTTTGCGGCCCGCGCGGCACCGGCAAGACCACCATCGCCCGCATTTTTGCCAAATGCCTCAACTGTACAGGCGGGCCGAAGATTGACTTTGACGAGCAGGATTCGCGCTGCATTGAAATCACCGAGGGACGTTCGCTGGACGTGCTGGAAATTGACGGTGCGAGCAACAACGGCGTCGAGCAGGTACGCGAACTCCGCGAGACCTGCAAATACGCGCCAGCCAATTCGCAGTTCAAGATTTACATCATTGACGAAATCCACATGCTCTCGACAGCCGCCTTCAACGCGCTGCTGAAAACCCTGGAGGAGCCGCCCGCGCACGTGAAGTTCATGTTCGCCACCACCGACCCGGAAAAGGTCCTGCCGACAATTCTTTCGCGATGCCAGCGGTTCGATTTGCGGCGCATTCCCTCCGCGCTGATCACCAGACATCTCGCGCAGATTGCGAAGCAGGAGAAGGTGAAGATCGACGAGGCCGCCCTTTACGCCATAGCGCGCGGCGCGGATGGCGGGATGCGCGACGCCGAGTCCACGCTGGACCAGCTCATCAGTTTTTGCGGCGATAAAATCGAGGAGCCGGACGTGCTTTCGATGTTCGGGCTTGCCGCCGAAAGCCAGATTTTGAAATTGAGCAAGGCCGTCCTCAACGCAGAAATCCAGACCGCGCTCACGCAACTGGATGAACTCGCGCAAAATGGAAAGGATTTGGGCCGCCTGCTTTCTGATTTGCTGAATCATTTCCGCAACCTGCTCATTTACCAGGTCTCGCGCGGCGATTTGAACCTGCTCGAAGTCTCCGAGGCCGAAATCGCCGCCCTCAAGGAACAAGCAGCGCTGGCAGGCACCGACGCCTTCGCGCGCATCCTGGAAGTATTTGCGGACACCGAGCTTCGCCTGCGCGACGCCTCCTCCAAGAAAATCATGGTTGAAGTCGCTTTGTTGAAGGCCATCGAGGCGCGAAACGCCCTGCCGCTGGACGCGGTGTTGAAACAATTGAATCAATTGCGCGGTGGCCAAAGTAGCGCAGGCGTCTCGCCTGCGAGCACCGGCGGAAATGCTTCTGGCATAGCGCCTGCAACCCGCCCAATTTCAAAACCACACACCGGTCATCAGGAAGCCCCCGCCGCGCCTGTCGCGCTTGTCGCACCAGTCGCTTCCGCCGTTGCCGCCGATTTGGCCGGCCTTTGGACGAAACTTGTTGAAGCCGTCAGCCGCGTCAGCCCGTTCATCCGGACCTATTTGCTGGAAGCCGGCCCGGTCTCGTTCGATAAAAACACCTTGGTCATCGGCTTCGATCCTGAATTTGCGGATCATCTCGCCCTGATTGACAATCCGCGCAACCACACCCTGCTGCAGACCAAACTCGCGGAGATTGGCTGTCCCCACGCGCAGGTGAAATTCATCACGGCGGAACTCCCGGCAGATCGTGTCCGGGTGATTCCATCGGCGCCAGCCGCAAGTTCGGCGGATGCGCTACCGGCGCCGCCAGTCAGGGAAAAGTCCGCATCCGTTGCTTTCAACAAAAACGATTTCAAAAACGACCCTCTCATTCAGAAGGCGCTGGAAATGTTCAAAGGCCAGATTATCGAAGTCCGCGCCTGATTTCTTTCTCTCAACTCTAAACCATCAACTATCAATCAAATGAGCAGCATCGGAAAACTCATGAAACAGGCTGCGCGGATGCAGCAGCAAATGGAAACCGTCCAGGCGCAGCTTGCCTCCCGCACCGTGGAAGCTACCAGCGGCGGCGGGGCCGTCAAGGCCGTTGCCAAATGCGATGGCACGCTCGCCTCCGTCAAGATTGACCCCCAGGCGCTCAACCCGTCCGACGCGCAATTGCTCGAAGACATGATTTTGACCGCCGCAAATCAGGCGCTTGGCCACGCCAAGGAAATCGCCAACGCCGAGATGGGCAAAGTCACCGCCGGCCTGAACCTGCCGGGCTTTGGTTGAAATTGACGCATCCACTGTGACGTGAAAAAAACAATTCGTATTAATAGCGTCTCCCTCTCCGCTCCCACAGGGAGGGGTGAGGGTTGGGATGAGGTGAGGGTTTTGCGGAACGAATTGAAGGCTTTAATTATTTCCACCGCTTACCCTGACCCATTGAGGTGAGAGGAAAATCCATCACACGGACTCTTACATAATGTCTGTCTTGCCCGACTCAATCACGCAGCTCATCACCGCGCTTGCCAAGCTGCCCGGTGTCGGGCCGCGCTCCGCCGAACGCATTGCCTTGCATCTGGTCCAGTCGGATGCCGCCGCCGTCAGGCAACTGGCGGATGCCATTCTGCTGGCCCGCGAAAAAATCCAGTTCTGCACCACCTGCGGCGCGCTCACCGAGAAATCTCCCTGTTCCATTTGCGACGACTCACGCCGGGACGCCTCGCTCGTGTGCGTTGTCGAACGCGCCGTGGACATCTTGAGCATCGAGAAATCCAACGCCTTTCGCGGCAAGTTCCACGTCCTTGGTGGCCGGATATCGCCCCTCGACGGCGTCGAACCGGAGGATTTGCGCATCGCCGAGCTTGAAAAACGACTCGCGCAGGAACCCATCCGCGAAATCGTCATCGCCCTGGCCACAGACGTGGAAGGCGATGCCACCAGCATGTATCTCGCGAAGCGTCTGGCGCGAGGCGGACTCAAGATTTCGCGCATCGCCTATGGACTGCCTGCTGGCAGCGGACTCGAATTCGCCGATGAACTCACCTTGAGCCGCGCCCTTGAAGGGCGCAGGGAAATGTCGTGAATAATATTATCACCTCACCCGTCCTGACGGACACCCTCTCCCCATCCGATGGGGAGAGGGACGGGGTGAGGGGCAATCTTCATCCTGATAAAATCTAAATGTCTTCCACGGTCATCGTCTTCGATCTCGGCAAGGTGCTGGTGGACTTCGATTATTCCATCGCCGCCCGCAAGGTGGCCGCCCGCAGCACCAAATCCCTGCAGGACCTGGCATCCTTTTTGAGTGCCTCGCCCCTCCTCATTCAGTACGAGAGCGGGGCGGTTAACCGGCAGGAATTCTTTGATCAAATCCGCGCCGCCATCGGCTTTCAGGGTAGCCTCGCTGAATTCGGCGGTTATTTTGCGGATATCTTCACCGAAATACCGGAGATGATTGCGTTGCAAGCCGGCCTGCGCCGGAAAGGGATCAAAACCTACATCTTCTCAAATACCAACGACCTCGCCATCGAGCACGTCGAGCGGAACTTCCCATTCTTCAAAAACTTCGACGGCTACATTTATTCCTGCGAAGTTGGCGCGATGAAGCCCGACGCGAAAATCTACGAGGCAATGGAGAAAATGTGCGGTCGTGACGGCGCGGACATCATTTATCTGGACGACCGTCTGGAAAATGTCCAGGCCGGCCTCACTCGCGGCTGGCGTGCGATTCTGCACGAAACGCCCGAAAAATCCCGTGCCATAACTGAAAAATTCAGCCTGCTTTGATTATCTTCGGCAGGATGAATAGAATGAGCAGGAAACTTCAGTTAACCGCCAAATACACCAAACATTCGAAAAGAGCTTTTTGTTAGAAATTGTTCGTGTGGTTCGTGTGGTTCGCGGTTCGATTCCGGGCATTTTTAATTCTTTTTCGGCTTGAACTTCTTCAAACCCACCTCGTGTGCGATGTCGTCGAACTCCTCGTGGCTGACTTCTTCAAGCTGCTTGCCGCGCGCTTTGAGCTTCTCGTTGATTTTGACGGCCTTCTCGGTCATCTGCTCATGCGTCTCCTCCGTGCCGCCCACCAGCGCAAAGTTGTCGCCCTTGGTCAGCCGCTTATGGCCGTCGGAATCCAGCCCGACGCCCAGCATGATTGCCTTGCGTTTTTTCTTCTGCGGCGCGTTCGACATTAATTCAGCCTAAAGACCGGCATCACCCCGGTCAAGCCGCGGACAAATTCGGTTGTAGGGCACGACGTAAGGAGTGCTGCCCCAAACGACTCGTCAGGCCGGAGCAGTCAACGGCTTCCCATTGTCGGCGGAATTGATTTTCAACAGGAACGGCACTGCGGCTTTCGCCCATTCATCAGCCGGGGGATAATTCGAAGCACCGGAATGCCAGCAGGTACGCAGCATCTCCGTGTTGATGATGCCGGGATTCAGCGTTACGGCGGCAATCCCAGGCGGTAGTTCCTGCGCGAGCGACCGCGTAAGCCCTTCAATCGCCCACTTCGTGGCGCAATACGGCGCGACTTCCGCATCAGCCGAGCGCCCCCAGCCGGAACTGAAGTTCACAATCACGCTGTTGCAGCGACGGACCATCGCGGGCACAAAATGGCGGATGACGTTCGCCACGCCTTTGATATTCACGTCTATCACGCCGGAAAATTCCTGCGCGGAAATATTCCAGAGCGGGGCAGGGCTGTTCATCAGCGCGGCGTTATTCAGCAGCAAATCCGGCGGCTCGTGCGATGACAAAACCCGCTTCGCCCAACCCGCCACCTGCGCGTCATCCGCCACGTCCACAACTGCAAAATCGTTTGGCGCAGGAAACCCTTTTTGCAATTGGGTGATTTCCTTTTCAGAACGCCCGCACCCGAGCACGACGTGGCCGAGCCGGATGAATTCCTCCGCCATCGCGTGGCCCAGTCCCCGCGTTGCTCCCGTGATCAAGATGGTTTTCATGATTATTTCGGAGGGACGAGCTACGCGAGTCCCGTATTTATGACCATTCTTGTGATCATTCAGCAAGGGCTCGTCCCTCAAATTCAATTCTTTCAAGACGCAGGATAAATCGTGGGTGCGTGATTTTCAATGGCAGGAAAACGATTGCTGTTTCCTTTCCGCCCATTGTCCCCACCCATCGGATGGGAGAGGGTGACCGTAGACCGGGTGAGGGATTGAACTGGGGACGAAGGGTCATGGTGAGATCTCGAATCAAATTCGAAATCTTTGACGTGTATTTGAAAGCCCCATCGGGGCGAAAGACAATAGCGCAAGGCAACACCCTGGGTTTGCGTCCTCCAAAATAATCCTTCTCCGCTCCCGCTTCGGGAGCGGAGAGGGATTAAGGGTGAGGGTGAGGGCGTTCCGCAAAAATGCGGGCCTGGTGAGGGCGTTTTGGCCCGGTCATCCCTCACCGCTCTTCATGGGCCAGCCGGCATTGACCATTGCCTTGTAGCCGCCGATGAGCGAATGGACGCTACGATAGCCCATCTTTTGCGCCACGTCGCAGGCGAGGGCGGAACGGAACCCGCCGCCGCAATACATGATGATTTCCGTATTCACGTCGGGAATCATCTTCTCCAGGTCACGCTCCAAAACACCCTTGCCCAGATGCAACGCCTCGGCGGCATGACCCACATTCCATTCGGAATCCTCGCGCACGTCCAGCAGCACCACCTTGGGATTTTGCAGAAGCCACGCCCGTGCCTGCTCGATGGAGATTTCGCGGATGCGCGTCTTGGCGTCGTTTGTCAATTTCAGGAAACCGGGTGAATGATCCATGCAGGCAAAGTAAATCCTGTGCCCGCGCGGTCAACCTAAATTCAAAGGAATTCAGATTGGATATGGACTTTTAGGGAGGGACGCGCTGCCACGGGTCCGGGCGAATGCCAAAGACCGTGTCCATCCGTGTTTAAAAGCTTCCATGTAAATTTCATTCGCAACTTGTCCGCTTTGGTTTAATTTCGCACCGTGTCGCAGCCGAAAAACAACGCCGCCATCGCTGTAAGCCTGTTGCTCACCGTCATCCTGTGGGGCGGCAATAACGTCGGGACGAAATGGCTTGTCGCAACATGGCCGCCCATTTGGACGGGCGCGACACGTTTTCTCGTGGCCGGATTCTTCCTGCTCGTCATCTTGCGTTTTACCCGTTGGCTCGGCAAATCCCAGCCGCTCGCGCCGGGTTCCCATCGCCAGCTATGGCTGCGGGGCGGGTTAAGCCTTGCAGTCTACATCGTGGTGTTCGCATGGGCGCTGCGTTTGACGGCGGCCTCGCACGTCGCCTTGTATCTCGGCGCGTCGCCCATCTAGGCGTTGCTATGGGAGGAACGCCCGAAATGGAATTGGTCCAGCGTGCGGCGCTACGGCGCGGCCCTGCTGGCGGTGGCGGGCGTGTTGGTTTTGTTCTGGCCGGTATTGAAAACGGGAAAACATACCAGCCTGTTCGGTGAATTATGCGGACTGACGGCAAGCATCACCTGGGCGAATTACAATCATCAAAGCCGCATCCTTTCCGCCAGGATTCCCGGTCTGGAAATCGCCGCGAATGCAATGTGGATGGCGGGTGTCTGGCTGCTGCCGCTGGGTTTGATCGAACTCACCTCGCGCGGTATTGTGCTCGACGCGCCACATTTGTGGGTGCAATCATTCTGCATCTTGTTAGGCGGCGTCGTGCCGTATGCGCTTTGGAACAGCGCGCTCCGCCATTGGCGCACCAGCCAGGTGATGCTGTTCAATAATTTTATCCCGCTGACGACGACCGCATGGGCGTATTTTATCTTGGGCGAACCGATTACATCCACCTTTTGTACGGCGATGGCTTTGATAGTCGCCGGTGTGGCGCTGGGGCAGGCCGATTGGTCAAAGATATTGAAACAGCCTGAAGCGTGTTGAAGAAATCTGGCAGGTCGGACCTGCTGGTCTGACTAAACCGGCGGCGTAAAAACGCCGCCCTAACGCAAAAATATTTTTCGTGTGTTTGGTGTGTTTGGTGGTCAACAATTACTTTTAATTTATGGACATCAAGAACCTCAACGAAGTGACGCCGTTCATCACCAAGGACGGCTCGGAAATCCTCGAATTGCTCGCGCACCGCAATTCCGCCATCCGCAATCAAAGCCTAGCCGAGGCGCGCCTGCCCGTGGGCACTGCGACGCAGGAACATTTTCATCCCAAGGCCGAGGAGATTTACTACATCACGCACGGCATGGGAAGGATGTGTATCGAAGGCGAAATGTGCGAGGTGAAGGCCGGCGATGCCATCGCCATCCCGCCCGGCCGTAAACACAAGCTTTGGAACACCGGCAACGAAACCCTGCGATTGCTCTGCTGCTGCGCGCCATCCTATGAAAACGACGACACCATCATCACAGAATCGTGAATTGACCTTCATTCCGGCGGCGGCTTAACTTGTGCCCATGAAACTGACCGTGTTCGCGCTCCTATTGATGGCTGGGATTTTGATTTCCGGTTGCGCCACCCCCAAGAAAAAGGCCTCCTCCGCGCCTGTCCCAAAGGACTCCACCCTGATTATCACGCCGGACGCGTCACTCACCGCAACGGTGGTTTCCATTAATGAAGCAGGCCGTTTTGCGGTGTTGAGCTTTCCCCTCGGCCAGATGCCGGCAGTGGGCCAGACCCTTTTTCTCTATCGCGCCGGTTTAAAGACGGGCGAGGTCAAGATCAGCGGACCGCAACGCGACAACAACATCGTGGCTGACCTGGTCACTGGCTACGCGCAAGCCGGGGATGAAGTGCGCGACCAGTGATTTAATCGCCGTGCGCCGGCGTTTTGCCGATGGCCTTCACCGTTTTCGGCAGCGCATCCTTCTGGTAGGGCGTGTGGAGGTTGAAATAGATGCCGCACATCGGACGCGGTTCGTCGCCCTGGCTCAAAATGACCGTGACCCGCTTGTCCAGTGCGATGCCGTGCCGGAACCCCTCGCCGCGGTTCTCGTAGGCCTTGATCGCCTTTTGCATCAGCGAATTCAGTGACGTCTCAAAATCATCAGGCGTCTTGTCCAGGCAGACGACGTATTTGTCGTAAGCCTTCACGGCCGCCGCGATTTCGCGTTTGAACAAATCAACTGTCATGGCTCCAAGATAAATGATTAAGCCGGGGTTGCAGCAAGATAAAATATGTTCGGCACTAAGAATGAAGTTTAATTTTCTAAACCCGGTTCAAGTGCCACCCGTTTGGACGATTTCCGCCTCGGCCCGAACAGCGCCGTTCCAATCCGCACCAGCGTCGCGCCTTCCTCAATGGCCACCTCGAAATCGCCGCTCATCCCCATGCTCAAATGGGGCAGGGGAGCGCCAAGGATTTCTTCGCATTGCGATTTCAATTCCCTTAGTCGGTGGAAATGTGGCCGCGCCTTCTCCGGCTCCGGCGCCCACGGTGGCACGGTCATAAATCCGCCAATTATGATGCGTGGCAGGGCATTCAGTTCCTTCAACTCCGCCAGCAACTGTTCCGGCTTGTAACCGAACTTGCTCGCCTCACCCGCCACGTTCACCTCCAGCAAAATGGGCATCCGCTTTGCCGTCTGCTCGCAGCGCTTGGAAATCTCCCGCGCGAGCGCAAGGCTGTCCACGCCTTGAATCATCTCAAACAACTCCACCGCGTCACGGACCTTGTTCGATTGCAGATGGCCGATGAAATGCCAGCGGCATTTGCCCGGACACAGCGGGATTTTCGCCTTCGCCTCCTGAATCTTGTTCTCGCCGAAGAGCAACTGTCCGCAATCCGACGCCTCGCGAATGGTCTCCGGCGGATGCGTCTTGGACACCGCCAGCAGCGTCACGGAATCCGGCGCGCGCCCCGCACGTTCGCATGCCACATGAATCTTTTGTTGAATCATCGTCAGATTGTCGGCCAAACTCATGGCATAATCGTAAATCGTAAATCGTAAATCGTAAATGACCTACTGGCCCGTGAAGTCTGAAATAATTAGCGTCCATTAGCGTTGATTAGCGGTTAAAAATCTGTGTTTCATCTGTGCCTATCTGTGGTTAAATCCCCGGCATGAATTATTGGATCGTGAAATCCGAACCAGAATCCTATTCGTGGTCGCAGTTGGTCAAGGACGGTAAAACGGCATGGACGGGTGTGCGCAATTTTGCTGCACGCCTCCATCTACGCGCCATGAAGTCCGGTGACCGCGTTTTCTTTTACCACAGCGGCGAGCAGAAATCTGTCGTCGGCCTCGCCAGTGTGGAAAAGGAGTTTTATCCCGACCCGACCGCAAAAGAGGGCGATTGGTCGTGTATTGACGTCGCGGCGGTCAAGGAATTGGCCAAAGTCGTCACCCTGGCACAAATCAAAGGTGACAAAGTCCTCAAGGAGATGGTTCTGGCCAGGCAATCGCGCCTGTCCGTCTCGCCGGTGACGAAGGCGCAATTTGACCGGCTCCTGCTATTGGCCGAAACGAAAGTTTAGCGCGAAGTTGCAGCCTGTCTGCATACATAACTCCCTCTCCGCCAAGTTGGGGGAGAGGGCAGGGGGTGAGGTGGCGCAATTCAAATCCTCCTCACTATTTGAGCGGTGGGGGAATAATCAAATCAAATGCTTATATCGCGGACCGCTTCATTCCATTGTGAAGTGTTGCAGTTCTTCCGCAGATCAAGTGGCATTGTGGCGCTCATCTGGCGGAATCTCATTCCAATCGAACTCTAAACCGTCATCGTGTATAGCTCCCTGTGGACAATAAAAAGCCGCCTTATAAGTCTGCGTGACCTCTTTGTCCGTCTTCGGCTGTCTGCCAACATATGAAAATTCAGGCTCTTCGTTGCGCTTGAATATCGTCGGAGCCAGCGTGCGGCATAAATCACAGTAAAGGCACCGCCGGTCAACGTAAAACTGCCCATGCATATTTTGCGCCCAACGATTCCGCCTGTGATCGGATATTTCCATAAAGTGCGCTGGCTGCCGGCTGTTCTTCTCTAGGAGTTAATGCAGTATAGCGCTGATTTAAAATGATTTTCAAGGATTATTCTATGACATTTGCAACCTGCAGGTTTTGAAGGATTAGCTAATAATTGGCATTTAAATAGCAATAAATGAGCGGCTCTAATGTGATATAAGATGTCCCAAATTGGGATGGATGGAATTCGGATTCTCATGGAAGATGTATATGAAACAAATCTAACCGTCTCGTGTAGGATTGAGTTTTGGCTTGGATGTTCGGGCCGGAAATTGAATTCCGCGACGGTCAAAAACACAAAGAAATTATGAAAAAAATTCAGATGGCAATAATCACAGCCTGTTTGGCCGCCACAATGAGCGCTAGCGCGGACCTGCTGGTTGACCGGGGTCTCCCCACCGAAAACCTCAACAACGCGGCAGGCTCCGACCGTGCAAATGTTGCTTGGGCATTTACCCAATACACATCGCCGGATTACTGGGTGGTTGGTGATACTTTCCAGAACACAAGTTCGCAGACATGGGATATTAACCAAATTACGCTATGGACTGTGGGAACAACTGCTTCTGCGTCCCTTTGGGGTGGGATTGATGGGTCATCAGCCATTGGTGTTGTGTCAGCCTCGGGTGCCGTATCGCCCGCTACTTACGCGGATGGCAGCACTTACCAAGGATCGTCCGGATCGTCCATAGCCATGTATCAGGTTAATTTTGCCGTCAATATTGCATTGGCGGCCGGTCAAACTTATGATTTCTTCCTTGATGGAACCGGCTCTGGCGATGGAACCGTCGTTCCGTTTGTACACGCGTCCAACGCGGCCTTGAGTGGCTCAACTCAAGACGGAGCGGATAACTCCATGCTTGGCGCAGAAGTCATTAATGGGGTACTTGATCCGACAAGTGTGGGGACATGGGATTCTAACGGCAATGGTTGGGATAAGTCCTCGGACGTGAATGTGCAAGTTTCCGGTACTCCAGCTCCTGTTCCCGAACCCGCGACGGTTATATCTGGCGCGTTGTTACTGCTGCCGTTTGGGGCGGGTGCCATCCGGATTATGCGCAAAAGGCAAATGGCGTAATTTCTGAATTAATCAACTTTTAACGAGTCAGGCCGGATTTCACTTTCGGCATGGGTCAAAACAGGAAAAAATATGAAAATAATTCCACTTTTACCTGGTCAGGCCGGTCCTCAAGACTGGCCTGGTTCTTTAACCGCTGTACTCATTCCTCGCTGGTTTCACTCTGCTCTTCGCCCTGAAAGGGCAGGCAGATAATAGCCCGGGGAAAGCTCGTCCATCGATCGCCACCCCGGGAAAACATCCACACAAAAATTCCCCTCTCCAGCCCATCAGATGGGAGGGAGAGGGTGGCCGCAGGCCGGGTGAGGTAGGGTGCGTCATTCCGTCACGGATAAATGCCTGAATCGGGGGCGGGTTGGAGTTCAAGCTTCAGCTTGTTCATGCGGGGACAGGCTAAAGCCTGAACTCCAGCGATTCCTTGCACGGATTTGGGGGTTCGTGAAGGCTAATCCTCAAATTCAATAATTCTTCTTTGACTGGGTCGGGACTTTTGTTACAAAACGCGTGTTCCCAATCAATCAACAACCCATCAATCACATGAATGAACCGACCCTGACCCAAATCAAGGACACCACGGCCAATCCCGCGCCGCTCGGCCTGCTCGGCTTCGGCATGACGACCGTGCTGCTGAACCTGCACAATGCCGGCTTTTATGAAATGAATGCAATGATTCTGGCGATGGGCATTTGTTATGGCGGCACGGCGCAGGTCATTGCCGGCATCATGGAATGGAAGAAGGGAAACACGTTTGCCACCACGGCTTTCATCTCCTACGGCTTTTTCTGGCTGTCGCTTGTGGCCTTGATCGGCCTGCCCAAACTGGGTTTCACTGCGGCGGATGATACCGCGATGGCCGCCTATCTTGCGACGTGGGGTTTGTTCACCGGCGTGATGTTCATCGGCACGTTCCGGCTGAATCGCGCCTTGCAGGTGGTGTTCGGGACGTTGACTATCCTGTTCTTCCTGCTGGCATATGCTCACTTTGCCAAGCCTGGCGAGGGCTTCGAGCACTTTGCCGGCTTCGAGGGACTGGTCTGTGGTTTCGCGGCGATTTACACCGGACTGGCGCAGGTGCTGAACGAGCTGAATGGCAAAACCGTCCTGCCGCTCGGCCCGGTAAAGAAATAAATGCAAATCGTTCAACGGAGAATTGACGCCTTTGCCCGGCATCTTCATTCTTTCCCCATGAAATCCATCACGACAATCTTTGTGCTTGTTGCCGCCGTATTGCTGCTTCAGTTTTCAGCCAACTCGCAGACCAACGCACCGGACACCAATGTTGTGGTTGCGGAACTGGAGATTCACACCAACATCGCCATAATCGCCGGGAAGCACCGGACTCCACGCACGGACGCCATAATGCAGTATGCCAAGGATCATCCCGGTGATTATGACATTGAATTCATCGGCGATTCCATCACTCAAGGCTGGGAAGGCGCCGGCAGTAATGTTTGGCAGGAGTATTACGGCAACCGCAAGTGCATCAACATGGGCGTCGGTGGGGATGGCACCCAGAATGTCCTCTGGCGGTTTGACCAGGGCGAGCTGGACGGCATCAAGGCCAGGGTCGCCGTTGTGATGATTGGCACGAACAATTCCGGCAAAAAACGGGATGGTACGGAAATGTGCACGGAGGCGGACATTCTGGAAGGCGTCATTGCCGTTGTTCAGCAAATCCGCATGCGCCAGCCGGACACCAAGATCATTCTGCTCGGCATCTTTCCGCGCGGACAGACGTTCAGCACGCAACGCGGAAAGCTGCTTCAGGTAAATCAGGCGCTTGCCCGTTTGGATGACGGTCAAAACATCTTCTACATTGATTTCGGCCCGCAATTAATTGAGAACGACGGTTCGATCTCCAAATCCATGATGAAGGATTATCTGCATCCCGGCGAAGCCGGCTACAAAATCTGGGCCAGTGCCACCGAGCCAAAGCTTAAGGAATTGCTCGGGGAGAAATAATTCAGGATTGGCAAAATAACCCGTCACCATACGCTTTCCGCCGGTTCAAATAACAGGCCGCATGGTGGATCGCATTCTTGAAAACATGGGCCTGACCGGAATTTCAGGAAGCAACTCCACGGCGCGGATGCTTGTTCGAATAGGCAGCCGGTGCGCAGGAAACAATGTTTTCGCCGTGTCTTGAGCCGGTTGAGGGTCGTATTCCAGCCACGCTGCCCAAGGAAAGAGCAACGCAATCACCGAAAGACCGACGGCGGTTTGCATGGCGTTTGAAAGCGGAATCATTTGAACAAGGGTCGAGGCGGCAACAACCAGCGGCAGATGGAAGGAAAACACCGCCAAAGAATGCCGGCCCAACAGCGCAAACGGTTTCAACGGAAGTGCTGGCACGCGCGGATTCCAGGCCAGCAACAGGCCGACCCACGCCGCGAAGTTGAGCAGCCGCAACGGTCCTAGCGTCCATTTATCCATCCATAGAAACCAGTCGGGATTGAAGGTAAAATATCCGTGCCGCGCCAGCAAACCGGCCAGCACGATGGGGGTGGATATGACACCCACAACGATCCGCCAATTGCCGGTGAGCAATGGCCGGTGCAAGGCCGTTTCTCCAAAAGCCAACCCCGCTATCCAGACGAGTTGCCATGAAAAAAAGTTAAAGGATCCCCAACGCAATGATAGCAGTTGGGAGGGATTGCCGGTGAGATGAGTACCCAAGTTGAATTGCCCGGCAAGCCAGCCAAGAGTCGAGAACGCCAGTAGTATTCCCCACCCGCGACTGCGTGCAATCGCCAGCAACCATGGCGTTGTTCCCAGAAAAATGACGTAAAGCGGCAGGATGTCGAACAGCGGAGGTTGATGCAGCAACAGGGGTATCAGTGCCAGTGCGCCACAGGGATGAAGCAGAAAGTCATGGAAATGATTCGCAAGCGGTGTCAGTTGGGCTGCGAACATCCACGCAATCAAAACCAGCGGCAGGAGGACGGCCAGATGGATGAAATAAATTTTCCCGGTGCGCTTCCAAATCCGGCGGGCCATTGCCGCCCAATCCGACTGCAAATAGGTCCGCCCGTAGGCAAAACCGGCCAGACAGGCGCTTAGGAAAATAAAGCCCTCGGCTTCGCTCATGAAACCGAGTGGTTCCTGCAGAAAATGTGAAACCGGCGTGGAGACGTGAACCCCGGCCATTAAGATCAATAAGAGACCTCGAACAGCATCCAGCCGGATATCCCGAGATTTGTTTTCCCCCTTCATCAGCCTCCTTTCGCCGCCCAACCCGTTCTGGCTTGAGCGCCACACTGATGTGACGGGATTTATTTACTGTAAGATTCTCACACAGTCAAAATTTATTTTTCTGCTTCGTGTGAAATATCTCCGTGATTGCCGTCGTTAAAACGTTGACGATTCGTTTTGCCTGCGCCGGAGTTGTGCAATAAGGCGGCATCAGGACGATGACATTCCCGATGGGTCGCGTCAGCACGCCATGCCGGGCCATCGCCTCACAAACACGTATTCCGGCGCGCTCACGCAAATCAATCGGCTCGCGCGTCTGCCAGTTCCGGACCAGCTCGATCCCCGCAATCAGGCCAACCTGCCGGATATCCCCGACATTCGGCAGTTGCCAGAGCGATTTTAATTCATCGCGCAGGACTTGTTCGAGTTTTTGACGGGTATGGATGGATTTTTTGCTTTGAAGGATTTCCAGGCTGGCGAGCGAGGCCGCCGCGCCGAGCTGGTTGCCCGTATAGCTGTGTCCGTGAAAGAATGTTTTGAATTCCCCATATTCCCCCAGAAAGGCGTCGAACACTTTCTGCGTTGTCAACGTTGCCGCCATCGGCAAATAGCCGCCCGTCAATCCTTTGGCCACACAAAGAAAATCGGGTTGGACGTTCTCACGCTGGCAGGCAAATAAAAATTCCGCTTTCCGCTTTCCGCTTTCCGCCTTTGAAACTCCGGCCCTCCCAAACCCTGTCATCACTTCGTCCGCAATCAGCAACGCGCAGTGACTGCGCGCGATATCTGAAACTTTTTTCAGCCAGCTTTCCGGCTGCGGAATCATCCCTGCCGCGCCTTGCATCGCCGGCTCGAAGACAAAGGCCGCATGGGGATTTGCCTCTTTCTTTTGCACGTGGAATTTCCGCTCCACCAACCCGACGCATTCCCAATTGCATTTGCGGTATTCCCGCGCGTCGGCGCGCTCTGGCTTGGCGCGGTTGAACGGACAACGATAACAATACGGCGACATGACCTTGTCGCTCTTAAAGAGCAGGCCGGCATATGCCTTGTGCAACAAATCTATGTGACCGAGCGAGACCGCGCCCATGGTGTCGCCGTGATACGCGCCTGCAAGCGAAAGAAAAACCGGTTTTGTTATTCGGCCGCGAGTTCGTCGCGTGAACTCGTAAGCCAGTTTGAGCGCGACTTCCAGAGCCGTCGAGCCGTCATCAGAGAAGAAAACCTTCGCCAGTTGATGGTTTCCGATTACCGGATGACGCACCACTTTTCTTTTTGAATCGTAAATCGTAAATCGTAAATCGTATATATCACTGGCGGCTTGGACCAGTCTTCCGGCGAGCAATGACGCTGGTTCATTGGCCAGCCCGAGCGCAGATGAGTGCGCAATTTTTTTGAGCTGCCTATGGATGGCGGAATTGATTTTCGGATGGCTATGACCGTGCAGGTTGGTCCAGATCGAAGAGTTGGCATCGAGATATTCCCGGCCGCAAACGTCACGCAGCACCGCGCCCTCGCCTTTGACAATCACAATCGGTTCGCGCGCCAGCCAGTCGCGCATCTGTGTGAACGGATGCCAGATGTGCGCGAGGTCCAGTTTTGCAAGCGGATGCATCGGGATTTTTGATTTACGATTTACGATTTACGACTTGTTCGAGCGCACGGATGAGTGTTGAGACATCGTCGGCTGAATGTGAGGCGGTGAGGCTGACGCGAAGGCGGGCTTTTCCGCGCGCGACGGTGGGATAACGGATTGCGGGGACGAAAATGTCCTGTTCGCGCAGCTTGGTCGCGGCGGCGACGGCATTGCTTTCATCGCCGATGATGATTGGGAGGATGGCGCCTTGTATGGGCGAAGGACAAAGGACGAAGGACGAATGGAATTCTTTCACGCGCGACTGGAGGCGGTTGCGTCGCGTTTCTCCGTCGCTCGACTTTATAAATTGAACGGCTGCCGTTGCGGCTGCCGCAGCCGCGGGAACAGGCGCGGTGCTGAAAATAAAGCTGCGCGCGCGGTTGACCAGGTAATCAATCAACGTACGGCTGCCGCAAATATAACCTCCGCTCGCGCCCAGCGCCTTGCCGAGCGTGCCCATCTGGATTTCAATTTGTCCGCCTAATTCCAGCTTGTCGGCAAGACCGCGCCCGTTTTCTCCAATCACTCCGGTTGCATGGGCTTCGTCCACCATGAGCCAGGCCCCATGTTTCTCCTTGAGCGTGACGATTTCACGCAGCGGCGCCGCATCGCCATCCATGCTAAAAATCGATTCGGTCACGATAAGGACTCGCGTTCGATGTTGGATGGCCGGTGTTGGATGTTCGATGATTGTCTTCGCCCACTTCAATTTGTCCTCCAGATCATTCAAATCATTATGCGCAAAAACGCGTAGCTTCGCGCCCGACAACTTTGCAGCATCCACGATGCTGGCATGAACAAGTTTGTCGATGATGATGATCTCGTCCTTGCCAAGCAGCGCGCAAATGGTTCCGATGGCTGTCGCGTATCCGGTGGAAAAGGTCAACGCCGCTTCAGTCCGTTTGAAATCTGCCAAGGCTTCCTCCAGTTCGTGAAACGGCGCCAGCGAACCGCAAATCAAACGCGACGCACCGGCCCCGGCGCCGAATTCTTCAATGGCCTTGATGGCGGCTTCTTTCAAGGCCGGATGATTGGCCATGCCGAGATAATCGTTGGACGAGAAGTTGAGGAGTGTTCTGCCGCCGATTTCTATGCGCGGCCCCTGTGCGGTATCCACCTGGCGCAGTTCGCGGAACAGCTTTTGTTCGCGGATGGCTTCGAGACGATGCTTTAACTCCAGGTTGAAATCATTCACACGTGATGGTCCATTGTCCGTCAATCATGCTGGCGGAAACGGTTGACGGATGATGCACCACCGAGTCAAAAATGTCCGCTTTTTTACCAGTGAACGGGATGGTGATCAAATCGGCCAGGGCATTCTCCAAAAGCTCTCCGATTTGTCCGGCCATGCCGAGCGCCTTCGCGCCCGCGATTGTGGCCATTTTCAAAATATCTTCCGGCGGAATGCCCTTGTTGGTGGCCGCGAACGCTTGCATTTCAGTAAACAGATTCAATTCTATTTTCTCCTTCTCGCTTTTGCGGACGGTTGCGAGGCTGTCAGTTCCAAGACACAGGTTCGCGCCTGCGCCGGCCAATTGCTCGTGTGGAAACTTCGGATGCCGGAAATACTCATGACTGCGCGGGCAATGGACGATGTGGACACCGCGTTTGCCAAGCAGTTCGGCGTCACCGGGGGCGAGACAGTTGACGTGAATGGCGAGAAAAGCTTTACCCGGCAGACCGGCCTTCTCCACATGTTGAACCGGTGAACCGTGTCCGCAGTCGCTCATGTCGCGCCCGTTCCGTTGGAGCCAGTGGAACATCTCGCCCCGGGCCTCCGTGAACATCTCAAGTTCCTGCTCGGATTCAGCGACGTGCGTGGCGACAAGGAGATTTCTTTCACGCGCGGTTTCGGCGCAAAGCCGGAGCAATTCGGATGAGGTGGAATAGGGGGCGTGCGGGGAAAGCGCAGCGCGGCAGCGCGGGTGCGCCAAGGAATCCGCCTTTTCCAGGGCTTGCCATAGAATTTCCGACGGCGCGCGCTTCGCGCGGACGCCGGTCATTTCTAAGAATGAAAAAATCCGCAGCGGCGTGGCAGCCCACATTTCCGGCAGCAATTCGGGCGCGGCCTCGATGTCGGCAACAGTGGTCGTGCCGCTTTGCAGGAGCATGCGCGCTCCGTTCAGCCAGGACCGCGCGTATTCGGTGTAACTCCATTCCGCCTTGGCCGCCAGCATGAGCGGAATCCAGTCGGTGAACTTTTTTGGCGGCGGCAATTGCCCGGCCATGTCGGTATAATCCAGATGGCAGTGGGCGTTCACAAGGCCCGGTAGCAATACGACTTCGCCGAGGTCGCTGATTTCTCCGCTGGCGTGTGGTTGCAAATCGGTCCATGGACCAACGGCACGGATTCGGTTATCCGAAATGACGATGGCGCCGTTTTCGATGGGCTGCCGGGAAATCGGCAGAATTGTTCGGGCGCGCAATATCATGCAATGATGGCCGGCGGCAGGTGATGTGTAGCGGCAAAGCGCCGGAATGGAATCATTTCACAGGGCTCTCGCCGTCTGCCGGGTCAGATGTCCTCGTCCTGGCGGCTTTGTTTGGTGCGGGACGCGGCCTTGTGTTTCTTCGCCTTGTTTTTGCCGTGCCGCTTGCGGATCTGCTGCTCGATTTTTTTCGCGACGCGGTCAATGGCCGCATACAGATCGCTTTCCACATCCTCGGCAAAAAGATCCGGCCCGCGCACGCTCAAACGGATGGAGCAGCCGAACTGTTTTTGCGGTACCCGTGTATGGTCGTGTTCCAGAGTCACTCGCGCGTCCATGGCGCGCTGGTCAAAATGGTCCAGCTTCTCCAGACGGCCAAGGATGCGATCCTCGATTGCCTTGGTCAGTGTCACATTGTGTGTCGAAAGAATCAATTTCATGCTCCCATGATGCGGTGGGCACCTTGGAAAATCCAGTTTTTCCTTGTCTATGCTTGGTAACAGCGAAAATCGTGCCAATTTTCTTGTGTCCCGCCCAAACCGGATTATACTGAGACCTCAGATGGCGCAAGGCTTACAACTTTCACAGAGAATGTCGCAATCGATGGTGCTCTCACCGCAATTGCAGCACTCACTCGCCCTCCTCCAGGCGCCAACCCTAGAACTTAAGGCCCTTGTCGAACAGGAACTTGAGCAGAATCCCGTCCTAGAGGAAGTCGCCGCGCAGGAAACCGAACTGGCAGACAAGCCCGCGCCGGAGGATGACGATGCGCCCGCCGAACCGCCCTTCGAGGCCGCCTCGGAGCAGGGTGTCGAGGCGCCCGTGGACGATTTTCAGGCGGAATTCGACCAGTTGGTCCAGTTGGACCAGGAATGGCGGGACCATTTTTCGCAGGCGAACGTCTCAATTCGTCGCTCCCCCGAAGAGGAGGAAAAACGCCAGTTCATGTTCGACTCGCTCATGGTGGGAACCTCACTGGCGGAAACCTTGATGGAGCAGGTGCGCGATGCGGATTTGACGGATGAACAGCGCCGGATAGCCGAACTCATCATCGGCAACATTGACGATTACGGCTATCTCAAGACCACCGTCGTGGAGCTTTGCACCTCCACCAGCCTGCCCGAACAAAAAGTCTCGGAAGTTCTCAAAGTCATCCAGTCATTTGACCCGCCCGGCATCGGCGCGGGCGATTTGCGCGAATGCCTTATGCTCCAGCTTGAACGCGCTGGCCGGCAGGAATCTCTCGAATACCGCATCGTCAGCGACTTCATGAACGAGCTGGGCAAACGTCGCATCCCGGAGATATCGCGCGGCACCGGCCAGCCCGTTGAGGATGTGCAGGCCGCACTCGCCCGCATCGCGCGGCTCGAACCGCGCCCCGGTCGAGCCTTCCTGCCGGACAATGACCAGTATGTTTTACCGGAGGTCTTTGTCCAGAGATCCGCAGACGATTTCATTGTCACGACCAATGACGAGCAGATTCCCCATCTGCGCATCAGCAACACCTACAAGGACATCATGGCGCAGGGCGAAAACTCCACCGAGGTGAAAAATTACATCCGCGAAAAGATTCGCGCCGGAAAATTCCTCATCAAAAGCCTCCACCAGCGGCAGCAGACCATCCTCAATATTGCCCGCGAAATCGTCCAGCGCCAGCGCGAGTTCATGGAGAAGGGAATGGCCCATTTGAAACCCATGACCATGGCCCAGATCGCCACGGTTGTCGGCGTCCATGAAACCACCGTCAGCCGCGCCGTTTCTGGCAAATACATGCAGACGCCCCAGGGCGTGTTTGAGATGAAATCTTTCTTCACCGCCGGTCTGCACACCACGAATGGCGCCGATATATCCAACGCCAGCGTGAAGGACATGATTGCCGAGATTTTCAAACATGAGGACACGGCCAAGCCCCTGTCCGATCAGGAAGCCGTGGCGATGCTCGCCGCAAAGGGAATCACCATCGCCCGCCGCACCGTCGCCAAATACCGCGAGGAACTCAACATACTGCCCTCGAACCTCCGCAAGGTTTATTGAATTGCGCCGATACTTGGGGATTCTCTTAGTTCACGTGCAACTCTTCTTACCCCAGCTCTTTTATCTCTCCGATGCCAGTCCGCACTCCGGATACACCTTGATATGCTCCAAAACCAATTGGTTTTATTACAGACATGACTATCTACGCGACAAAACCAATTGGTTTTGTTCCGGACTCAGCAAGGTTCGTTACAAAACCAATCGGTTTTATTGCAGATCCTGCTGTGTCCATTCTAAAACCAATTGGTTTTGTTCCATATCCTGCGGTGTCCATGCTAAAACCAATTGGTTTTATGACGGATATGACTGTCCACGCTACAAAACCAATTGGTTTTGGTGGAGGAACAGGCAAATGTCCGTTGCATCACCCAGATTTTGAAGCAGTTACAGACGATTAAAGTCCTTGTCAGGTTGTGCCGATAACTTCATCAGACAGAGCAAAGGCAAATCCTTGTCGTCTCATGTCTCCAAGGCATTTAAGAAGGCCCTCGACGGGTCGTTGGGAGGCTTTGCGACGGGTGTCCACGATGGCTTGGACGGGAATCCCGCGCTGTTTATCAATCCGCCGGTGGATTTGAACGTTTTGGACACCGCCATCTTCGCCTACCAGTCGGCATATGGACAGTCGGTGATGCTAGAAACCGTATTTCGGTACACCGATTTCAGCCAGCAACGACCTGACGCCGTTCCAAGTAATACCCACCCCGATGCACAGCATCATGAACGCCGAGAGCCTTACCACCACCATCATGCCTGTGTGCCCGATCCATCTGCCAACCCGCTGGGCGTAGCGATACGTCAAGAGAATGGACAGCGCGACGATGCCCGCACCGATGACAGCGGCAAGCAGTTGGATTACCGCGTGTTTGAAGGAGTGCGCGTGATTGGCACCGACGGTGATTGCGACCGAAATAACCCCGGCATCAATCGTCATTGGTAACGTCAACGGGGAGAATGCCCGTCCCAGCGCGATAAGCTTGGCGTGAGCGGGGTCCAATGTCACATCGGCTGGCTTGGGGATGTCGGCCAGAAGTTTCCAGCCCAGCGCGCACACGACGGCACCCCCCGCCACCTGCACCACCGGTATCGAAAGGCCGAACATCAGAAGGACGAACGAGCCGAGCAACAGCGATGCCAGCACCATAAAGAACGAATAGAACGCAATGCGCTTTGCCAGAAAGATGCGGGTGGGTTCGTCGCAACCCGGAGTCATTCTCAGGAAAATGGGAGCGTCGCCCAGTGGATTAACGACGGGCAACAAAGCCCCGATGATCAGCAGGATGGCCCCGATCAGTTGGTCGAAGTCGGTCCAGATCATCGGGCCGCCCTCACTTGGTGGGTTTCTCCAGATGTC